>Ga0164313_10003816_pt1 | contig 13432 bp, 11 predicted proteins | sample GuaBasSedimGuay4_FD_113735 | JGI IMG/M metagenome (GOLD analysis project Ga0164313, IMG submission 113735) | Subseafloor sediment microbial communities from Guaymas Basin, Gulf of California, Mexico - Guay4, Core 4569-4, 0-3 cm | ecosystem: Environmental > Aquatic > Marine > Hydrothermal vents... | reverse complement strand
TCGGCTCCGGTCGGCCTTATCAGACCTAGCTCCCATTTAATCTCGCTGCTTACGTCTGGGAACGGGGCTTCACAGCCAGCTTTCCTTCTTCCGCCCAGCCCCCGAAAGGAAAGCTATTCCGGGGAGGACGGCTGCTCCTGTTATTCGGAACAGCGTGCCGTATTTATGCGGCAGTTATTTCTATCCGCCAGTTTAACGAGGCAGCGGATACCTCGACATGCAACCGTCAGACCGCTTCTGAACCCGTCGATACCTGTCGCCCCCGCAGTCTGTAACACACAATGTAATTATGGGACTCAAATAGAATCTGTCAACCCCTTGTACAACATGGGACTTGCTAAATACCCAAAATTGAGTTATTAAATTGGTTCTTATTTGAGTCATATCAATACAATTAGGAGCTGAGATATGTCCTGGAAATGTGATATCTGTGGTAAAGGGCCTTCAGTTGGAAACCGGGTCAGCCATTCTAACAGACATACAAAACATGTCTGGAAACCAAACCTTCAGAATGCAAGGATACTGGTTGATGGTAAACCGAAAAAAGTTAAAATTTGTACCAGTTGTCTTAAAACAGGTAAATTTCAGAAAGTCTAACTGGGGTTTCAGGTTAAGAAAAGCGGGAATGATCTACATTCCCGCTTCTTCATATTAAATAAATAAATCGGATCTAATCAGAATCTTCTTGTTCTGATTCCTTCTCCATATCTTTCAATCTATTCTGATTGAGAGTAAATGATGCGTGATATTCCCTTGCAAGCCTCGTATGACCGAAGCCCATATTCAGGAAACTCCATTCGAAAGAAGTATCAGGATCGATGTCTTCCAGAACCCATTTGATGTTCACGCCGGCTTTCTTGAAAGCGGTATTCCATCCCACACCGGAAAGCTTCTCTTCAAGGGCAGTGCTCGTTCGGTGATCTCCCCTTGCAAGAAGAGCTCTGATATGAGACTCGCGCGGGTCGCCGAATCTGACCGTAACTTTCTTTATCTTCCTGAACTTTGGCTCGAGATGTTCTATCCACTCCCTGAGATACGTGGGAGCAGCCATCGAAGTCCATTGAAATGCAGTCCATGGTTTTGGTATGAAGGGATTTATATCAACACGGATTGGAAGAGATGTTCGGGCTCGTACCTCTTTTACGAAATCAATCATTGAGATTCTATCCGCATCAGTTTCGAAGGGTAAACCAATCATGAAATATATCTTGATGGTTTTCACAGTATTATCATATTCCTTCTCTATAGATTCAAACAGCTGACTGTTTGTGAGTTTCTTTCCAATAACTCTCCTTAGGGAATCAGTTCCCGTTTCGGGAGATAGTACGATGGATTTCTCACTGAGGTCATCCGGGACCTCATTTGAATGAATCTGGTCCTCATATTTATTTGAGCAGAATATAATCTCAAGATTCCGGTTTTTAGCTGCCTTTATGACTTTGCGGATATCAGGATAGGATCTTGGAGAACTGCCTAGAAGAGCAAGCTTGCTGATGTCTGGTAGCTTTGCAATAGTACTTTCCAGATCTTCAAGTTTGCACTCTCTATATGGAAGACTGACATATCCAGGCTGACAGAACTTGCAGTTGAAAGAACATCCCCTTGATATCTCCAGCATTGATACATCACTATTTATACAATCGGGAGAATGAATGAAGGAAGTCATCCCCATCCCGTCTGAACCTGCCCACTGACGCATAATCGAGCTTACTTTGCCAGGTATTTCATGTACGGAAGGAATGTATATTCCAGGCAGAGTGGCAAGCCTCCGAAGGATCTTTCTTTTCGATGCACCCTGCGCACCAAGGCTTTTTATCGTATCCAGAACTGGTCCCATTGATGGTTCGGTCTCCCCTATTACGAAGGCATCCATGAAAAAGGAAAGAGGCATGGGATTTGCAGTAACAGGTGTTCCTCCTGCAATAACCAGAGGCCATTTACTGATTCTTTCTTCATTCCTCTGCTCAATATCGGAAAGCTTCATCATCTCCAGGATTCTCAGATAATCATCCTCGCTGGTAGCTGCAAAAACAAGCAGATCACACTGTTTTATAGATTTGCCAGTTTCAAGTGTTATTGAGGGATTCCCGTATCTGCTTCTCCAGTGGAATTCATCTTTATCGGGATAAAACGCTCTCTCACAGCAGGTTTCCGGCCAGGAAGCCAACTGTCTGAAAAGACTCTGGAATCGAAGAGAAGACATTGCATTGCGATATTCGCTGGGTGAAGCCAGGATTATTTCAAAGACACCTTGCTTTGATACGGTATGAGTACATGTTTCGTTATCCAATAGCCTGCGTCGACGTTCATCATAGTATTCGGCTGCAGGTTTTCTGCTCATTGATGTCACCCTCCATTGTTAGATGCGGGTAATATACGATAATGAAACGCTTACCGCTAGATGATGTTACTATATGCTTGATACAATAGTAGTTACATTACATCAAGGTGTCTCCATCTAACTTCTGAAGAATGGCGGGTGCTTTTTCCTTTCCTCCTTTCCACCGTTTCTGTTACCTCCAAGAATAAAGGGAACTCTATCCCGCTCAATCTCTCTTGCGGGACTCTTACCTTTCAGACCTTCAAGTAATCTCGTGTCCTCTGAATCGATATCCATCTCTTCAACCTCGCCGAAGCCTGTTGCGATTACAGTCACTTTCAGTTTATCACCCATACTTTCAACAATACTGGTTCCCAGCGATACATCAGCCTGCGGTCCTACAGCCTTTGTAACGATCTCCACCGCTTCGTGGAACTCAGCGAATTTCATACTTGAAGAAGCCTGAATACTTACAAGAAGCGACTGTGCACCCTCGATCGATACATTCTCCAGAAGCGGGTCCGATATGGCTCTGCTCGCAGCTTCGGTAGCACGGTGCTCACCGTTGCAGCAGCCCGTACCCATCATTGCGCCTCCACCGGTGGTAATAACCTTCTTGATGTCCTGAAAATCAAGGTTCATAAGACCGGGAGATGAGATTATGTTCGCTATGCCCTCTACAGCATCTTTGAGAGTCCTGTTACCTCTCTCCAGAGCATTTGACAGCGTCTCATCATCACCGGCTTCACGACGCAGACTGTCGTTAGGGATGACGATAAGAGTATCAACTTCCTTTCTCAGTGCCGATATGCCCTGCTCTGCTCTGTTTTTCTTTACAGAACCCTCGATCTCGAAGGGTCTGGTTACAACTCCGACTGTAATGGCATTGAGATCCCTTGCGATGCGAGCCACGACTGGAGCTGCTCCTGTACCTGTTCCTCCCCCCATGCCCGCAGCAATGAAAACCATGCTGCAATCCTGGAGACTTTCTTCGATCTCATCTCTGCTCTCTTCAGCGGAACTCTCACCTGTTTCCACATTTCCGCCAGCCCCCAGACCTCCGGTAAGCTTCGGACCGAGCTGCACTTTCAGATCCGGTTCACAGTTCTGAAGTGCCTGAAGGTCAGTGTTCAATGCGATGTACTCAACTCCGATGATGTCAGCGTTCAGCATCCTGTCAATTGCGTTGCATCCGCATCCGCCGATACCAATAACGACTATCTTGGGTTTGCCGTGAAATTCCTCGGCCACATCAACTATCTGGAGCCTGGGACCTTCCTCTTGCGATATCATATTTCCTCCCCTGTTCATTATCTCAGTTTCCTTATCAATCCTTTTAATCGCTGCGCTGCAATGCCAAGCGGGTTTGTTACTCTTCTCTGCTCGTATTCGTTCTCCTCTTCATGTGAAAGCAGTACAAGTCCTACAGCGTTTGCATATTCAGCATTTCCTATTAAAGAAGAGGACATATCTACCCCGGCTGGACTTCCAACTTCAACGGGTATACCAATGATCCTTGCGGCTATGCTTGTTAATCCTCTGAGGTAGGACGTTCCGCCTGAAAGAACTATTCCCGCAGGCAGATCCGATTCCTGTATTCCGGCCTGCTTGAGTTCACAGAGAATGTCTCCTATAAGATTACCTGCGCTTCTATATGCGATTTCATTTACTGCTTCATCCGTAATCGGGATCGTACTCCTCCCACCAAAAGAACTCACTGTTATTTCCGTGTTATCCGGTTTTGATTTGCGGGTCAGGTCGATGTATTCCGTTTTCAATCTTTCAGCTTCGTATCTTGGAATGCGAATCGCCTGCAGAGCTCTCGTTATCGATTCCCCCCCGCAGGGAATAACTGCAAGATGAGCCAGGACACCTGAATGGAATACCGCAATGTCGGTTGTTTCGGCGCCTATATCTGCAAGCACTACCCCAATTTCCATTTCATCCGGAGTCAGAACGGATCTCGCAGACGCAAATGCTGAGGGATAGAGCTCCGAGACATTCTTTCCCGCATCACGGATCACCTGTTCAAGGTTAAGAACTGCAGTTCTGTCAGCGGTTACCATGTAGATGTCCGCTGTAAGTCTCTCCGCACGAAGACCGACAGGAGGCCGCAGAAGCCTGCTGGAACCATCTATTGTATATCCGCATTTCTCCGTCCGGAGAACCATGGATTCCCTTGGCAGCTTGATCAGCTGTGCAGTTTCTGTTGCATCTTCAATATCCATCCAGGTCACTTTTCCGGAAACGAATTCATCCTCACGTTCCACGTTTACAGTTCCTCTGCCTGGAAATCCTCTTACATGGGATCCGCTTATGGATACGGCAGCTTCAGCTATCTTCCATGATGAAAGTGATTCAGCCTCTTCTATAGCCGCGGATACCGCCTGGGCAGCACCCGGAAGGTCCACGATCACACCCTCGATCACACTGCCTGAAGTGGGCGCCTTACCTGCACCGGTTATGTGGAGTATCCCCTCTTCATCGACCTCCGCTACGACACAGATGACATTCTTGCTGCCGACATCAATTCCGGCATGGATCTCAGGATTCATATTTCACCCCCCACAGATGCTGAGTTTACCTGCGCTTTTCTCAGAACAGCCTGATCTGAATACCTCATATCCACCTGATACCAGCCTTCGGAAGTTGACATCGAAGACGCAAGCTGCTGATAACCAGCCCATCTTTCGGAAAACCGGTCATTACCAAGAAGTACTTCGTACCCATCGCTGACGAATACAGATAATCCTCTGTCCGCATATTTGAATGAAAGAGAATCATGCTGCGTATCAGAAGCCCCGAACCACACAGCAAGCGCCATCGAAACCACCGGGTCTATTCCCTCCCGTGATTCAACAACAGGCAGGCTATCCGTAATGAATCGAGGCGGAAGAACCTCCCCAATGGAGGACACTGCTGAAACTCCCGATGAGTCACTGACCGCAAAAACGGGTTCCGATATCCTCAGCTCAAGTATGAGAGAGGTGAAAAGTACCCGACTTACATGCGCGGAATCAATACCGGGAATATCAGACAGCATATCCTGCAGTTCATCTGTATCTATCTGCCAGATGGATGTCCCGAACATGGGTCCCACCACCTGACAGATCGCAGAGGAGTCTGCTTGCCGTACACCTCTTATCCGCACTGTATCCAGATCAAAAGCACCTCCCCGCTCGAACCATCTGTATCCCATGGCGAGAGCAAAAACGATGAGCCCTGAACCGAGCAGCAACCAGAATGCGGTCCTCCCACGATCCTTCATTCAGCATCCTCCACTAGTCCCCTTGCAAGTGGATCAATACTGCCGGCCCCCATGAAGACTATTACTTCTGCTTCCATCTCCAACAGGAGTTTCCTGACATCGGCGGGTTTGCATAACCTGCAATTACCGCCTGCTCCTGCTGATGCATCAACCACCAGCCTGCTGGTTACGCCTGGTATCGGTTTCTCTCTTGCTGGATAAATAGGCAGAACAAGCACATGATCAGCCCTGCTGAGTGCCATGCCTGCAGCCTCATACTGGATTGCGGTTCTGGAATAGAGATGCGGCTGAAAAACAACGACAGTTTTTCCATCTGTCAGCTGGGATACCCCCTGGAGGGCAGCTTCGATCTCATCTGGATGATGAGCGTAATCAGACAGGACTACTGCTGAACCAAGCGTTCCAATCCGCTCAAGCCTTCGCGATACTCCCGGAAATGATTCAAGTGCTCGTACCGAATCTGCAGTTTCAACACCTGCTGTTGATGCGAGAGCAATAGCTGTCTCTGCATTCCTCAGATTGTGATTCCCCGGAAGAGGCAGATACCCATCAATACCATCGATCATGTATTTCTGCTGCCATTTGTCAGCTTCTTGAAGTCTGCAGAACACTGAACCTTCAGGCCCGGTTGTGATTACATTTCTTTCAATTCTTCCGGCCCATTTCGCCAGATCTCTGTTAATGAAAGGAACAATTGCGGTTCCCCCCGGACGTGTCATTTCAAGGAATACCCCGAATGCAACCGACAGCGCTTCAGGAGTACCGTAGCACTCCAGATGCTCTATTGCGAAGGATGTAACAGCTGCAGATACAGGCCTCAATCTGAGGAATGCTCTGTCATATTCATCGGCTTCAACAACCGTCAGTCTGGATCCGGGCCTGTAATTCCCGCCCCATGCACTTACTGCCCCGCCAACCATAACCGTCGGGTCATGCCCGGTTTCCTGAAGTATCCATCCTGTCATGGCAGTTGTGGTAGTTTTACCGTGGGCACCGGCTACTGCCAGCAGGTGAGAATCATTGGCGAGTTCGGCAAGAGCTTCGCTTCTCCGCAAAACGGGAATCCCTCTGTCTCTTGCGCTGATGATCTCAGGATGATCGAAAGGAATGGCGGCACTGAAGACGACCCTGTCAGAATTTTCAATATGAGTCGGGTCATGTCTATCCGAAACGGCTATCCCTGCGTCAAGCAATTCGGCTAGGTTTTCACCTGGACTTCTATCGCAGCCACTGACTTCATAACCGCGATATCGGTACCAGAGAGCCAGAGAACTCATTCCACTGCCGCAGATCCCAATGAGATGCACTCTGCGGGCCATTATGAACCCCCCTCTGCACTGCTGAACACGATCTCCGCGATAGTGTCTGCCGGGTTCACAGGCATTATTTCCTCCAAGGCTGTTTTCATGCTCTGAATCATCCGCTTATCCTCAAGCAGACCGCTTATGATGTTCCATAGAGCGGCAGTATCGATGCTGTCCTGAAGGGAAAGGAGAGCTCCCCCCCGATCGACGATTTCAAGAGCATTCCACTTCTGATGATCGTCAGCTGCAAATGGGTAGGGTATGTAAACAGAGGGGATTCTGAACCATGTCAATTCAGCAACAGTCATCGCCCCCGAACGGGCCACCGCTAAATCAGCAGCGGAGTAGAGAAGTGCCGGATCATCCACAAAATCGATGACCTGGATCATCTGGAGATCGGATGATTCTTCAATTATTCTTTCCCTGTCTCTGCTGCCGCACTGAAGCAGGACGTATACGTTCTCCGGAGCCCCGAGAGCTGTATCATTTATCGCTCTGGCGCCCTGGCTGCCACCAAGGAAAAGTACAACTGGAACGCCACCTGGAATATTCAGTTTCTCTCTTGCATAATCTCTATCGTATTTCTGAAGTGATTGCCTGACAGGGTTTCCTGAGTAGATAGCACTTCTTCTGAAACCGGAAACGGCCGAGGTGAAACCTGTAAGCACTTTATCAGAAAACCGGGAGGCCAGTCTGTTCGCCCTTCCGGGAATACTGTTCGACTCATGTATTATTGAGGGAATACCCAGGGTGCGCGCGGCAATAACCGGAAAAAAGGATGGATAGCCGCCCGTAGCAAAGAGTACGGAAGATCCCAATCTTCTGAGCAGTTTCCTCGTCCTGAAGAATTCCCGCACTGCCCGCAGAGGCAGGAGCGCAACATCCAGTATACCCCTGTCGATCCGTGGAGGGTTCAGTATGTGTACTGTATCTCCGAATTGCTGATACATTCTCCTGTCAACAGGTCGGGGTGTTGCAATGAAATCGATATCTGCATCCGGACACCTCTCCCAGATAGCCTCTGCAACGGCAATTGCAGGACTGATATGACCGCCGGTACCTCCACCTGATATGGCAACTCTCATCTTCTTGTCCCTTCACTGGCAACTCTGGATACGATTCCCAGAGTTCCGATGGTAACCATGAGATTCGACCCTCCCCATGACACAAGCGGGAGCGGCATACCGGTGGACGGGAATATTCTTGTAACCACTCCCATATGAATGAACATCCCCAGAGCAATCGAGGCGATCAGGCCTCCTGCAACCAGGTAACCGAACAGGTGATCAGCGTTCTGGGCAATGGTCCATCCGGACAGCAGCAGCAGGAGCAGCAAAGTGAGTATCAGAAGAACACCGGCAAATCCGGACTCCTCTCCTATCACAGCGAATATGTAATCTGAGAATGCTTCAGGCAGAAAGCCTCTCTGCTGCCTGCCCCTGCCGATGCCCCTTCCCATTATTCCCCCGCTTCCCAGAGCGATACAGGCTTGCTCAGGCTGATAAGTTGACGCCTGTGCCGCGTCCCCCGGAGAAAACCAGCTGACCAGTCTTACTCTGCGGTACTCGGACGAAAATACGACCACAGAAGCCATCGCGAGCATAAGAAGGAAAAGAACCAGCATATCCTTGAACCTGGATTCGGCCAGAAAAAGAACAGTGACCATCACAATGAGAATGTACATTCCTCCGGCAAAATCCGGTTGAGATGCGACCAGAGCCGCAGGGATAATGCCAAGAACCGCAAGCCAGACAACACCGATACCTGTCCTTGCGCGGATGACACCATCGGAAACAAGAGAAGCTGCCAGTATCACATACGCAATTCGAACAATCTCTGAAGGCATTATCCGGAAACCGCTGAAAAGAACCAGCCATCTTGCTGATCCGTTGATCACAGGTGCCCAGTGCGTACCCCTCAGCAGAATCAGAGTTACCAACATCACTATGGATACCCCATAGAGAACAGGAGCGGCTTTCTTCAGCTTTCGGGGCGGGATCAACCAGGCTACTACTCCAGCAGCAATTCCAATGAGAACCTTCTTGATGTGGGATAACAGGAAGATCGTGCTTGATTCCGAATTCGTAAGCAGCAGGGACTTAAACGAGCTTGCGGTGAATACTGCCAGAGTCCCGAGAATCAGCAGCATAACTGCTGAAATAATCATGATATTCCGGGCTCTGGGCGGATTAATAATTGTCAAACTAAATCCTCCACGAGCGTGCGGAAGTGCTCCCCCCGCTCTTCAAAACTGCCGTACTGGTCAAAACTTGCACATGCGGGGCTGAGCAGGACAATATCTCCATTCACAGATTGATCTAATGCTCTTTTCAGTGCATTATCCAATGTACCCTCCGTGAAAACCGGTGCAGTGCCGGACCAGCAGCGCTCCAGCATATCTGAAGCATCTCCTATAAGAATGAGTACTTTAACCCGATCTGCTATTAGATCTCTGAGCTGGCCGTAATCAGTTTCCTTGGCAAGCCCCCCGGCGATCAGTACGATCGGTTCGGGAATACTTTTCAGAGCAACGTTAAGAGAATCCGGATTCGTGGATTTTGAATCGTTCACAAACGAAATGCCGTGGTATTTTCTTACCATTTCGATTCTATGAGGGACACCTGGAAAAGACTCCAGCCCCCGGACCATCTGTTCAACCGAAAGCCCGGCCTTACCCGCAAGACACACAACTGCCAGGGCATTTGAGAGATTGTGAAGGCCTGATAGAGAAATGTCTCCCGCATCGATCACAAATCTGCTGCTTTCCGAATCAGAATAGTAAATGGAATTTCCCTCGGAAAAGGCACCTGCTTCAAGGCTTTCTCCAATACCGAAGTACCATTCAAGTCCGGAGGTTCTCCCGGCGAGAGGTATTGACCCGCGATCATCCCTGTTAAGAATAAGCAGATCATTGTCATGCTGATTCATGAATATCCTGGCCTTGGCGTTAATGTATCCATCAATAGTTCCATGACGCTGAAGATGATCGGGTGTGATGTTGAGTATTGCCGCAGCCAGAGGGCGGAAGGATTCTATGGTCTGCAGTTGATAACTGCTTACTTCCAAACAGATGAAATCGGCATCAGGATTCTCTATAATCGCCCTGCAGAACGGATAACCGGTGTTACCTGCAACGGATATATTCAATCCTGCTTTTCTGAGCGTATATCCCAGCCATTCAGTGGTGGTGGTTTTTCCATTGGAACCGGTAATTGCCAGCACAGGGATATCAGTATTGCAGAAAGCAAGTTCGATCTCGCCTATGACCGGAACGCCGAGTTCTCTTGCTGCCAAAGGCAGCGGAGATTCGGGGTCAATGCCCGGGCTTATTACGAAACCGTCCAGACCATCCAGACAACCTCTCATATCATCCCCGGTCACAATCCGGTTGCAGCGGCAGCACTCCTGAGTCCGAATACTCCAATCTCTTTACCACCGTCGGTCCAGTATCCCATATTATTACCTGATCTTCAATGTAGTTAATCCCAGAAGTCCCAGGATCGCGGCTATTATCCTGAATCGGACAACAACTTTACTTTCCATCCACCCGCAAAGCTCGAAATGGTGATGGATAGGGGCCATACGAAAGATTCTTTTCCCTGTTCTCTTGAACCAGGCTACCTGCAGAACAACACTGAATACCTCCACAACGAAAATGCCGCCAACAAGAAAAAGAAGAAGTTCATTCTTTGTTACTACTGCCATGGATCCGATAGCGCCTCCGAGAGCGAGAGAGCCCGTATCACCCATGAAAACCGATGCTGGAGGTGCATTGAACCAGAGGAAACCAAGGCATGCTCCTGCCATAGCCCCTGCGAAAATGGATACCTCCCCCACTCCGGGCAGGTAGGAAAACTGCAGGTAATCAGCAAAATTCACATGTCCGAGAAGGTATGCCATCAAACCGAATGTCAGGATCGATATCAGGCTGACCCCTGTCGCGAGCCCGTCCAGACCATCGGTAAGGTTGACCGCATTGGCGGTTCCGGCAAGCACCAGCGCGACAAACACAATGTAAAAGAGCCCAAGATCAAGCCTGATGTCCTTGAAAAACGGAACTGTCGTCTCAGTCGATGTAATATTAATATCCTCTGAGGATTCCAGATCCACTGTGCGAACCGAAGGCATCAATCTGACATCCGGTGCATCACCGCCGGGTGTTACAGGGCTGAAACAGAGCCATGCGCCAAGAGCGATTCCAATTGTAAACTGCCCTGCCAGCTTATATCTTCCTATCAATCCTTTTGAACAGTGCCTGACCACTTTCAGGTAATCATCCAGCAGCCCGATAAGACCCATCCATATAGTTGAAATGAGCACAACCAGCAGATACCGATTATCGAGCATTCCCCATAGCAGCACAGGGATCAGAACGGATAGAAGAATGAGAAGACCTCCCATGGTAGGAGTACCCTCCTTCTTGAGGTGACTCTGCGGACCATCATCCCGGACGGTTTGACCGATCTGGTGCTTTCTGAGGAATCTGATCACGAACGGGCCTGCAGCGAATGCGATTATCATAGCGGTAACGGTTGCTCCTGCAGCACGGAAAGTGATATAGCCGAACAGATTGAATATTGAAACAGATTCCCTCAGCGGGTACAGTATCCAGTAAAGCATCAGATACCCTCCTCCATGGAACGAACCAGTTCACCCAGTTGCAGCGAATTTGACCCTTTAACAAGGACAGTGCATTCAGAAGAAGCAGCATTCATGAGTATCCTCAGGGCTTCCTTCCAGTCTTCGGCGATAAATACCCTTGTTCTTGAGGCGGCGGCCTTTACAGAATCGTACATTTCCCCTGTCAGGATCATGAAATCCAGCCCGATGCTGTCCGCCTTCTGAAGTATCTCCCTGTGGAAGATGGGCGCATCCGTTCCCAATTCCCGCATATCACCCAGAACTACCCCTCTCCTTCCCTCTATCCCTTCGAGTACAGCAAGACATGCCAGAGTGGAATCAGGATTTGCATTGTAGCTCTCATCAAGGATGGTGATCCCTCCTGCCTTAAGAACCCTGCCTCTGCCCTTTGCTGGAGAAACGCCAGCAATCGCTTCGATCGCTCTTTCGATCTGAACATCCAATGATCGGGCCATCAGTACCGCCGATACTGCATTCATCATATTGTGACTTCCCTCGAACTGAAGTCTCAGTTCTTTCTTATACGGGAAAATGATGTATGTACCGTCTTCCTCTTCAAACCACGCATCACCGCCATCACCGAAATACCTGATGCTCAATCCTGCAGTGTGAGCAGTGCTTTTCAGGATCTCCTCATCTACGGGGATAACGCATAGTCCACCTTGAGCAGTTGTCCTGATAAGTTCGGCCTTTGCTCTCGCTATATCATCAACAGTATCGAAGAACTCCATGTGAGCATGTCCAATATTGGTTACCAGGCAATCTGTTGGAGAAGCTGCATCACCCAGGATCATCAGTTCACCCGCATGGTTCATGCCAAGCTCAAGGATGATGACATCGGGATCCTCTTCCGGAGCGTTCAGAATAGTCAAAGGCATACCCAGATGATTATTCAGATTCCCACTGGTACTGTATACACTGTATCTGCATCTCAGCGCTGCAGAGAGGAACAATCTGGTGGTCGTTTTGCCACTGGAGCCGGTGATCGCTATAACCCTCGAACTTATGTTGCTTCTTCTCCATTTTGCGGCATCAAGAAGAGCCTGCTCAACATTTTCAACAAGAATGACACACTCACGCCTGCTCCCGCGGGAGACTACCGCCATACCATTGTTCCGGAGTACATTATCAACGTACCGATGTCCATCAGTGCTGCCTCCTGCGAGAGCGAAGAACAGGCATCCACTGGTGGAATTCCTTGAATCTATCACTGCGCTTTTCACGATCCTGCCCGCGCTTTCGGGGGCAACCCAGCCGCCGCAAGCGAGAGCAATATCACCCAGACGCATCACTAGGAAACCTCTTTCAATGCTGCAGCGGCTTCCTCGCGGTCATCGAAATGAATTTTCTTCTTCCCCAGTATCTGATAATCTTCATGCCCCTTACCGGCTATGATCACTACATCTCCGGTTTGGGCGATGCTGATTGCAGACCTTATGGCAGTCCGTCTGTCCGGTTCCACAATAACCCGGCACTGAGATTCTGAACTCAACCCTCCTGTGATATCACTGATAATTGAATCCGGTGGTTCGGTTCTGGGATTATCACTGGTAATAAATATGATGTCCGCGATGCTTTGCGCTATGTGTCCCATGAGAGGCCGTTTGGAAGAATCCCTGTCTCCACCTGCGCCAAAGACAGTGATAACTCTGTTCTCAGTCAGTTCCGATGCCTGCCGCAATATTCGCTCCAGTGCATCAGGTGTATGGGCGTAATCAACCGCAACGAGAAAATCCTGTCCCAGGTTTACGGACTGGAATCTGCCGGGCACACCCGGAAAATCTTTGAGGCTTGCCGATGCGGAGATTGGATCGATACCCAGTTCAATCGCTGCCGCCAGAGCTCCTGCAGCATTGAAGATGTTGAATTTGCCGGGGATGTTCATCTCCACAGGAACAG
>Ga0164313_10003815_pt1 | contig 13435 bp, 16 predicted proteins | sample GuaBasSedimGuay4_FD_113735 | JGI IMG/M metagenome (GOLD analysis project Ga0164313, IMG submission 113735) | Subseafloor sediment microbial communities from Guaymas Basin, Gulf of California, Mexico - Guay4, Core 4569-4, 0-3 cm | ecosystem: Environmental > Aquatic > Marine > Hydrothermal vents... | reverse complement strand
TTCTTTTTAATCGATTCAGCTAAATCTGAAAACTCCTCAGGAGTCATCGACACTTTATGAGAAAAAGTCATTTCTTTCATCTCATTAATCGGAATAAGATGAACGTGCACATGAGGTACTTCTAGTCCGATAACAGCCATTCCAACACGATCACAGGGAATTGTTTTTTCAAGGGCAAGACCAATTTTTCTTGAAAATTTCATTAAGCCAATATATAAGTCTTCATCTAGATCAAGAATTCTATTTACTTCCTTTTTAGGCACACAAAGTGTATGTCCTTTTGCATTGGGATTAATGTCTAAGAAAGCAAAATAAGTATCGTCCTCTGCTATTTTATAGGAGGGTATTTCTCCATTGATAATCTTTGTGAAGATACTAGCCATTATTAATCTCTTGAAATTTCGAGTATATCAAACTTCATCGTTCCATTAGGCACTACAACTTCAGCAGTATCACCTACTTCATTTCCCAGTAACCCTTTCCCAATAGGAGAGTCTACAGAAATTTTACCCGTTTTTAAATCGGCTTCACTTTGAGCGACCAATTTATAGATCATTTCCATACCATTGGTTTGGTTTTTTATTTTTACAGTAGAATGCACCAAAACTTTAGAGGTGTCTAATTGAGATTCGTCAATAATCCTAGCTTGTGAAAGTGTTTCTTCTAATCTAGCGATCTGCATTTCTAACATTCCCTGCGCTTCTTTGGCAGCGTCATATTCAGCATTCTCACTTAAATCCCCCTTATCTCTGGCTTCAGCAATAGCTTGTGAAGCCTTAGGGCGTTCTATATCTTTTAATTGATTTAGTTCGTTTCTTAATTTTTTTAATCCTTCCTCAGTATAATATGATACTTTAGTCATAAATCTTCATTTTAATAATACACAAATACCAGTTTCCCTAATTTATAATTTAACAAACGCTTCAGAATAATGAAACAGAGCATCAAATTACACCCTTTAAGGAGAGGCTTACTATATGATTTTGATGCTTTACGTTTTTACTGGCAGGAAAACCTTAAAGCACTAATTATAAATATAATAAATCATTTTCATTTAAAAAAAGATCCCTGCCTAACTTTAACTATATTCAGTCAAGCCGCAGGAATAAAAAAATCCCATGCATGACGGGATCCTAGCCGACAAAGATACGAAAAAATAACTAGTTGCACATTTTTATTGTATTTTTGGGCTTTAATTAAAGTGAAAAATGAAAAATTTATTGATAGTCTTTTTTCTTGGTTTATCATTTCTATCCTGTAATAGTGATGATAGTCAAAATCCTAATAACAACAATCCCTACCTTACAACTCCTTCAGTTAATCTAAGCCTTAGCCTTAACCTTCCAGAGTACAATCCTTTAAAATTCCCTGGGCAAAGTGTAATTGTAACAAATCAGGGTATTAAAGGAGTCGTTATTTATAATGTAAATAATGAATTGTATACGGCATTCGAATTAAGTGACCCCAATCACATTCCAAATAATTGCTCTAAAATGGTGGTGGAAAGCACAATTGCGACCTGTACTTGTGACGATGAAAACCAATACAATATTATAACCGGGCAACATGTCACTGACCAATCTCTTTATCCGATGCTACAATTTCGTGCTGAAAGAACGGGAGATACAGTTCATGTTTTTAATTGATTTTTTAACTAAAATCTACTAGTATCATACTGCTTAAACCTTGCTCTTAAACAATCTTTGGTAGTAATATAACCTAACTCCAATCGGAATCTTCCAAAGTGAAAATTTGACTAATTTCTACTTCAAATATTTGAGCTAACCTCAAAGCCAAAACAGTTGATGGAGCATATTTCCCTAACTCCATTGCATTGATTGTTTGCCGACTAACCTTTGCCAATTTAGCCAAATCAGCTTGAGTAATATTTTTTTTGGCTCTTTCTACTTTAATACTATTCTTCATAACTAGCTGATTTTTTAATTTTAGAAATTTGCCAATTAAATCTGATAATAAAAAAGATTAAAATTGTGAACATATTGAATATCATTACCCATAAAAAAGTCAAATCAAATATAAATAAAAAAGAAAATAAAAGAATACCATAATTAATATAAACAGCCCAAACCAAGGACTCTAATCTTATTTTGGAAATATACTCGTCTTCTGACTTTTCTTTAGAAAAAGCGACCAATAATGAACTAATAATTATTAAAACTCCGAAAATTTCGTTCAAAATATTATTATTGACTATTCCCAAAAATTGTTTTTCACCAAAAAACTCATCAATAAAAATAGCAGGAACATTAAAATCTAAAAAGTTTGGCTCATACTCTAATATAAGAGTTATTAAACCAATAATTGTGGATGGAATAAGTACCAACCAACCGATTTTCTTGTATTTGTTAGGAAAAAGATGATTTACTTTCATAATATGATAATTTAATTTTCAACAAATGTAAGATATATTTAACTAAATGACAAGTATACTTTACATTTAGTTAAATAAATACTACTTCCAAAGCCATATAAATTAATAACGGCTGAATTACCCGCTAAGTAATTCAACCTAAATAGTTAACTATAAAGAATAATTGAAAAGTCAGAACTAGAGTGTGCTTCGCCTTTGCGCTAAATAAAAGCCAAAGCTTACTCAAATTCTAACCATTACTATTTTAATAGTGCTCAGTAAAGCAAACCGGTGAAGTCTTATCTCTTATGTCTTTTAGCAAAGCGGTCATATATCTTCTGCTTGGATACTATTAGTTCAATTTATAAACTTAAGCCTAAAACTTTATTGTAGCTCCCACTAAAAAATTAATGGTTGCTTGCGGATAATACCCTGCTCCTTCAATTGTTGTAATAACATCTGTATCCGTCCAAGTATCATCATAGGTATAGAAATATCCATTTGAAATATATTCAACATTAAAAATATTATTGACCAATCCTGTAAGAACAATTTCATTTAAATAGGGAATGTTCTTAAGGCTGTACATGATATTAAAATCATTGATGAAATAAGCATCCAATTTTGAGGCTTCACTGTCTATGTTTCCCATGTATTGTTCTCCAACAAATTTAGATAAAAAGGCCAAATGAAGGTTTTTCACAGGCTGAAACTCAATAATATTCCCAGCTACAAAAGAAGGTGAAAATGAAATGCTCGTTGTACCTAAATTTACTAATTCCCCATCTTTTGAAGTGATAAATTCATTGTTTTTATTAGTGCTGACAGCAATATTAGGAAGCAAGCTTAAATTGTTTAGAATTGGAATAGTAGCATCTATTTCCAGCCCCAATCTATAGCTTTCTCCACTTGTAGCTCTTATTGGCGCACCCACATCATCAATAGCTCCAGTTAATACCAACTGATCTTTATAATTCATATAAAAAATATTGGTATTCACTTTTATTGTTTTCTCTTTCTCTGAATTAAAACGCCATCCCAATTCATAATCATCCAATTTTTCAGGTCTTGTCACTCCATTCTCAAAATCACTTCTGCGGGGTTCTCGGTGTGCCTTCCCATAAGATATATAGAATTGATTTTTTGAATTCAACGCATACGTAGCTCCAGCTTTTGGATTAAAGAACTGATACGTTTCATCAATCTCCAATGGCACTTTATCTGAAGTTAATCCAGTTGTTTTATAGGTAACAAAGCGTTCTTGCAAATCTCCGTAAACAGACCATTTTTCATTGATCTTATAGGTAGCTTTCGAAAATACTGTAAATTCATTTTTCTTTCCATTCCCAAAATAATATTGATCTCTAATTTCTGAACCACCAGCATATTGCGCCCAAATAACTTCTCCAAAATGATCCCCATCATAATAACTGTAATACACTCCTGCGGAAATATCTAATTCATTTTTCTTATAATTCACAGATGCATTTATAACATAAAAATCATTATCCAACCAACGCCTTCGAATTAGATCGGTTGTGTTTATGATCTCATCCCCAATTTCAATTGGCACGAAGTCATAAAATTCAAAATCCTGATCTTCTTTGTATTGTTCAAAGTAACCCCTTCCATAGGTATAATTTAATCCTAAATTGGTAGACCAATTATTGTTATAATTTTGATTCCAATGCAACTGATAGTGATCTTGAGAATAATTATCAATTTCATTATCGTAAAAATGAATGGTTCCATCTTCATCGGTATATAATCCTGCAGGATTAAATGTTCTGTCAGATTCCAGCGTTTCAGCATCTACTCCATACCAAGCCTGATATGTTTTTTCTTTTCCGCCAAAAACGATCGCTTTAATTAAGGTGTTTTCGTCTACAAAAGTACCCTGTAAGAAATATGATTTTAAATCGGAAAGGGCTCTATCGATATAACCATCCGATTCAATTTTTGATAGCCTACCCGATATTTCAACACGTTCGTTTAAAAGTCCGGTACTAAACTTTAGGTTATATTTTTGAGTATTATAGGAACCGAAGGAAGATCCCAATTCTCCATAAGCTTTTTCAGAAAAGGCATCGCTCAAAATATTCAGACTCGCACCAAAAGCACCCGAGCCATTTGTTGAAGTTCCCACCCCTCTTTGTAATTGTAAGCTTTCAACTGAAGAAGCAAAATCCGGCATATTTACCCAAAAGGTTCCTTGACTTTCAGCATCGTTATATGGAATTCCATTGATTGTAATATTAACACGAGAAGCATCACTCCCCCGCACTCTTATATAGGTGTAACCCACTCCTGCCCCAGCATCTGTAGTGGTAACAACAGATGGCAAATAGTTTAGTAATATGGGAATATCCTGTCCCAAATTCCTTTTCTCAAGTTCTTCTTTACTCACGTTAGAATGGGTAATGGGAGAATCTGCCAGAACTCTAACCGATTTAACGAGCACCTCGTCCAAGGTCTCTACTTTTGTACTGTCTATTACTTTTTCTTGAGCAGAAATAGTAAAGACAATAAATCCTAAAATGATGAAACTGAATACTTTTTTCATTCGTACTGACTTTACGAATAAAAGGGGTTATTATTCTTTTTTGATTTTTTATAATTCCTAAACAGCATTACCTGTTCTAGGTTCTATGGGTGTAATCTCAGCTTTTGGATTCCGATTCTAGATATGCGATTTACGATTTTAAAAAATCGATATTCGTCATTCTACATTCGTCATTCTTTCAGCACCCCTTTTGAGATGGCACAAAGATAATAGATTATTTATATATTCTACGCTTATTTAACTCATAACTCCGCAGCTCTCAATCAATTTTAGGAGGTTTCCGGTGCGATTTTTTTAAGGCTTGATTCTTTTTTGTTTTAAGCCGCTTTTCAATGGAAGATTTAGACGGTTTTGTTTTTTTTCTAGCTTTCGTCTTTTTTAGGCTTTTGAGAATTAGTTCAATAAGTCTGTCAATTACAATTGCTTTATTTCGGTGTTGACTTCTTGTCTCACTACAAGAGAGTTGCAGATTGCCTTCTGAAGAAATTTTAGTACTTAGTTTCTTTAATAAGCTGTCTTTTTCTGTTTCTGAAAAAGCATTTGAAGCTTTTACATTCAGGCTTACTTCAACTTTTGAAGCTGTTTTGTTAACGTGTTGCCCTCCTGGACCACTGCTTCGTAAAGCTTTGAATTCAAGTTCTTTTAAAAGCGTTTCAAGATTCATAATTCAAAGTATTTGGCATCAAAGCTTTATAATTTACGCATTAGGCCTATGCTCCTTATTCAACAGATCATTTACAGTTTTTACAGGGTTAAAGGTTATTAAGGGCACTTCAACATAAGCCGAATTCCAGTCAGCCATTGCTCCATTCCATAAACCGGGTAGCTCTAATGCCTTTAAAGGTTTCCCATCTTGAGATTTTTCGCTTATAATTCCGGAACTATGATCTATAAATTGGGAAAGGTCAAACTTTTCACCAGTATAGTCTCTTATCCCACAGACAATATCCACCGGATTAAAGTGTGTCGCTTCCTGAACCATTAGTTGTTGTCTAGGGTCTTGACCATCTATTTGTGCCATTTCTACTATTTGAAGTGAAGTAATCCCTTTATTATTTTTAATCCAAAAGGGGCCTCCTCCAGGCGCTCCGGTATTTTTAACTACTCCACAAACACGTAGGGGTCTGTTTAAAATCTGAATAATATCTTCAGGTTCATTTGGAGATTCTTTAATATTTAGTTCATTCCAAAGAAAAGATCTTATCTCCTTCAATGTATCTTGAGAAATTATTTCTTTCTTTAATTGTTTAATATATGAAAACACTTTTTCTTGTATCCACAATAATTTTCCAGCCAAGATCTTTTTATAATATGCTATTTCATCGACATATTCTGCAGCGGCTACATTATCTATATTCTTAATAAAAATTAGATCTGCATCTATATCATTAAGGTTATCTATCAAAGCTCCGTGACCAGAAGGGCGAAATACTATTTCTTTATTCTCATCTCTAAAAAGTTTACCATTCTTATTCAAAGCAATGGTATCTGTTTCTTTTTTCTGAAAAGAATAAGATATATGAAACTCATTCTTGGTTTTTTTGGAAATTCTATTTTTTACTTCATCATATTCCTTTTTAAAAAAAGGTACATGCTTCTCTGAAAATGTAAAATGCAAATAGACATTATCCAGTACCGAAGCATAAAATGCGGTTTCAAATAAATGCTCTTCAAATGCTGTAGTGGAGTATTTTTGGTATTTATGAAAGGGAATCAAACCTTTGGGTAAGTTCGAATAGTTAAGCCCTTTTTCTTCTAACATTGTTTTTACAAATAGATATGAACGCATCCCCTTGGTCCCATGTTTGAAGTCGGGGTAATTTTCTCTAATTTTTTTCCGAACCGAACTTAAAAATGCAAATTCGTTATATGAATTAAAAAAAACAGAAAGCATTTCATTTTCACCTTTCTTTAAATAAGAATTGAGTGTTTCCTGTTCTGGATCATAGTCTTCAGTAAATTGAAATAGGAATTTAAACATTCTTGTAGCAGCTCCAGATGCTGGTATAAATTTTACAATAACCGAAGCTTCTTTCCTTTTTTCGTAATAGCTGATTAGTTTCTGCTGGTCTTCATCGCTAATCACTTCAATTCCATTACCAACAGAAGCGGGAGTAACTATATCTACATAAGGGATTCCATTAGAAATAGTTTCAAATTGTTTTAAAACCGTATCGACAGTTAGTCCGCGATCATCTAATTGTTGTATGTCTTTTTTTGTAAGCTTCAATCTCTATTCTTTAAAAGTAAATCTATATGCTTAATAGCCTCTTTTAGGCGATCCGATTTGCATCCTTTCAGCAAGACATAAGGTCGATTATATTTTATTAAAGTATTTTCAAATGCCTTAAACATTCGTTCTCTTTCGGCAGGTCTATCTCTAAGATCGTCAGCCTCCCAGGGGGAATCAATATAAGTTAAAAAATATAAATCGTAGGTATTCTGTAAAGCGAATTTTTCTAATAAGGGGTCACAAGACCCTTTATAATACTCTTCCGAATATACTTTGGTTTCGAGCAAATCTGTATCACAAATTAATACCGTATCTGTTTTTAGAGCAGATTCATTCTCCAGCCTCATTTGTCCAACTGCAATGGGTAATAAATCTGATTGTTCGCAAGTTTTTCGTTCATTATTCCATTTACGTTGCAAATAATGTCTTGCATATTCAGGTACCCAAATCGAATTATAATGACGAGCCAACTGTTTAGCCAGAGTAGTTTTTCCTGTAGACTCAGGACCAAATAAAGCTATTTTTAAGCAGTTTGACTTTGCTTGTTTAAGTTTTTCTTCCATTCTTTATATCCTAAAAATGCTAGTATTAAAAATATTGTGTATTGAATTCCTGTAAACCCGTAACCCTTTACAAAATAGAGGGGTATGGAAAATATATTTGTTATGATCCAAAAGGTCCAGTTTTCAATCTTTTTGTTTGCCATTAACCACATCGCAACAAATGCAGCTGAGGTGGTAAAGGTATCTAAATATGGTGTTGCTTTTCTAAAATCATCTAAATTCCCCGAACTCAGTTTTTGAATTGCATAACTAATACTATCCCCAAAGTTTAAATTTGGCATCACTTCATAATATCGATATACAAAAATCACAAAAATTGCGGTAAAAACAAAAATTGCAAAAGCCTTGAGTTTATCTGAAAGGTTTGTTCGAGTAATTCGTATAGTTTGATGTGTTTTTCCAGAAACTCGAGTCCACATAAACCATCCATATATACTCATTAATGTATAGTAAATATTGATGATTAAATCTCCATATAATGCCCATTGCGACAATAAATATACATAAATTCCTGTGCTTATAATTCCGGTAGGATAGACTAGAATATTTTCTTTTTTTGCATAGAAGACACTAGTTACCCCTAAAATTGCAGCGATTAATTCTAAGATTATATTTATTGTAGAAGCCGTTTGATAAGGTTCCAAAAAAAAATCAAAAATTGTATTCATAAATTACTTATTTTCAAAAACAGTCCCCATCACGACCATATCGGCTCCTGCATCAAAAGCCTCTTGTTTTTGGTTTTCAGTTTTAATTCCGCCTCCCACTAATAATGGAATAGTAATCGCTTCTTTTACAGCATTGATAACGTATTTATTTACAGGAAATTTTGCCCCACTTCCTGCCTCCAAATAGATTAATTTCTTCCCTAAATATTCTCCTGCTTTTGCTGTGTCTACAATGGCTTGTACATTTTCCTGAGACATAGGAAGTGTATTGCTTACTCTAGAAACAGCAGATTCAGCACCCCCGTTTATTAGAATATAGCCCATTGAAATTATTTCTAAAGAAGTGTTCTTTAAATTTGAAATAGCTTTTACTTGTTGACCAATTAAATACTCCGGATTTCTACCAGACAATAATGACAAAAAAAGTAAAGCATCTGCTTTTTCAGTAATCTGAGATCGGTCTCCTGGAAATAAAAAAATTGGAAGGCTGCTAAATGATTTCAACGAAGATACAGTCGCTTCAGTTTTTCCATTTTCAACAGTACTCCCTCCAACAAAAAGATGGGTGCTTTGTTTTGGTATATTTTTTAGGAATTCCTCAGATTGAGAGTTATCAAAAATATCAGGATCGATCAATACTGCCAGTTGTTTTTTTCCCTTTTCTATAGTATGAATGAAAGTTTGATAAAAATTCTTTTTAGTCATTTTTACTTCTCTCATTTAATAATGCATATGCGCAGGTAAATCCTTCAAACTCGTGGAACCATACATGATAGGTTTCTATTTTATCCTGAAAGTTAACCTTTGCAGAAGTTTCATTATAGTATAAACTAAAATCTTCAACATAAATATGATTTAAGAACGTTAATCCTTTTCGCGCAAAACTCTTATACAATGATTCTTTTGCACACCAGACGATGGTAAGTTTTCTAATAATAACTTCTTTATGTGCTAATTTTTGATAGTCTTCAAATGTGGTGAACTTCTCTGCGATCTTTAAAATTTTTTCGCGTTTTTTTTCTACATCAATTCCAACTTCAATATCACTAATAATGATTGCTGAAAAATTAAAAGAGTGGCTAATCGAAATATGTTTCCCATCTGTTAAATGCGGTTTCCCATTGTCATCATACCACAGATCCTTATCACAATATCCTTCCGAAGCCAATAAATGTCTAATACTAAGATAGCCTCGTTGGTGCAATTCACTTTTCATCCCATTTACTCTAATTTCACTTCTATTTGTAAGCTCGATATCTTCAGAAAGTAGCTCTAAAGACTCTTCAATCTTCCAAATGAGGACTTTGGTTGTTGGATTTACTGTTATTGTTTTGTAAAGAGGCATAAATTATTAAAGTATATTACTTACTTTTGCGTCCAGATTAAAAATAAAAATGTTTAACAGATTCCTAGTCCCGAAATCCCGAAACATCGAGGAAGGAACTTAGGAAAGATTTCAAAGATAATAATATGTCAACTAAAACAGCACCTTATACAGCTTATAAAGTAAAAGATATTTCCCTAGCAGCCTGGGGACGTAAAGAAATTGAATTGGCCGAAGCAGAAATGCCTGGGCTTATGTCTCTTCGGGAGGAATATAAAAATGAGCAACCCTTGAAAGGTGCACGCATTGCAGGATGTCTTCATATGACCATCCAAACTGCTGTATTAATCGAAACCTTATTAGCACTTGGTGCCGAAGTAACCTGGAGTTCTTGTAATATATTCTCCACTCAAGATCAAGCCGCTGCAGCTATTGCCGATGCAGGAATTGCAGTATACGCTTGGAAAGGCATGAATGAAGAAGAGTTTGATTGGTGTATAGAACAAACGCTATTTTTTGGGGAAGATCGCAAGCCTCTTAATATGATTTTAGATGATGGAGGTGACCTTACCAATATGGTCTTGGACAGATACCCTGAATTAGTGGAGGGGATCAATGGCTTGAGTGAAGAAACTACAACGGGAGTACACAGATTATACGACCGTGTGAAAAACGGAACGCTTCCATTACCAGTGATCAATGTAAATGATAGTGTTACCAAGTCTAAATTTGATAATAAATATGGTTGCCGTGAAAGTGCTGTAGATGCTATTCGCCGTGCAACTGATGTGATGCTTGCAGGAAAACGAGTGGTTGTTTGTGGTTATGGAGATGTGGGTAAAGGAACTGCAGCCTCTTTTAAAGGAGCAGGTAGTATCGTTACTGTTACTGAAATTGATCCAATCTGTGCTTTACAAGCTGCAATGGACGGATATGAAGTGAAGAAATTAGAAACCGTTGTCGGTAATGCTGATGTTGTTATTACTACTACCGGGAACAAAGATATTGTACAAGGACGTCATTTTGAAGCGATGAAAGACAAGACCATCGTTTGTAATATTGGTCATTTTGACAATGAGATTGATGTCGCCTGGTTGAACGATAATCATGCTAAGGTTGAAATAAAACCTCAAGTAGATAAATATACTGTTAACGGAAAAGATATTATTCTTTTAGCAGAAGGTCGTTTGGTGAACTTAGGTTGTGCTACAGGGCATCCAAGTTTTGTAATGAGCAACTCGTTTACTAACCAAACATTGGCTCAAATAGAACTTTGGACTAATATTGAAAACTACGAAAACAAAGTGTATATGTTACCGAAGCATCTTGATGAAAAAGTAGCCAAATTACACCTTGCAAAAATAGGAATTGAATTGACTGAACTTCGCGAAGACCAAGCAGAATATATTGGTGTTGATGTTAAAGGTCCTTTTAAACCGGAGTATTATAGGTACTAAAAATTCCTGCGAAGGCAGGAATCTCATGATATTTTAAACCCTTATTTCTCGATTATCGGGAGTGAGGGTTTTTTTATTTCTTTTTCCTGAATATATAACTCATCCAGACTGGCTTGCTTATTTCTGTTACTGTTTTTCGGTTTACTTACACATAATTGGCAGCATTCACAAGGCTTAGGAAGATTATTCCACTTCATAAGTAAAAGAAACATTTACTTTATTTATTTATTTTGTAAACTTTTTTGTTTACTTTTTTATATATTTGTAATCATATATGTTTACTTTTTTAATTTTTTGTAAACTTAATCAGTTACAAACCTATAAACAATGAGAAACAAAAAGCATCTTTTAATTGAACAATTGGATCAAAAATTAAAACCTTTTAAAAAAACAGAAAAGGTTCTGGTTCCAGATAAAGGATGGATAAATACTATCCGGACTACTCTTAATATGACAATGGCCCAACTCGGCGCCCAATTAAATATAACACGACAAGGAGTTAAAAGAATGGAGGATAGTGAATCAAAGGGATCAATATCAATAAATTCTCTAAAAGAAGCAGGTGATGCATTAAACTTAAAATTTGTTTACGGTTTTATCCCAAAAGATGGAAACATCAACAATTTAATTAATAAAAAGGCTCAAACACTAGCTCGAAAAATTGTTTTAAGAACCAACCAAACTATGAAATTAGAAGATCAAGGAATAAGTGAAGAGAAAATAGAACAACTCATAGTAGACTTGGCTTCAGAAATCAAAAGGGAAATGAGAAAGTCGCTATGGGATTAAGATTAAAATATAAAAAAGGACAAACTCCTTTAAATGAAGAAGAAAAAGAAGGTCTCTTAATAAAGACAATAAGCTTACAGAAAGAATTAGACGAATTTGAACAATTAAATATTGAAAAAGCTATAGAATGGACCATTCATACCAATTTGAAACAGGATAGAATATTGTCTGAAAAAATCATAAAAGACTTACATAAAAAGATGTTTGGAGATGTTTGGAAATGGGCTGGTGAGTTTAGAAAATCCGAAAAAAATATTGGAATAAAATGGCCTCAAATCGGAATAGAATTAAAAAAGATCTTTGATGACACCAAGTATTGGATAGAAAACGAGACCTACCCTCCTAAAGAAATAGCCATAAGGTTTAAACATAAGATCGTCCAGATTCATTGTTTCCCAAACGGAAATGGCAGGCACTCCAGAATGATGGCTGATATAATAATAGAATCAATTTTTGGAAAAGAAATATTTACTTGGAATAACTCTAATATGGTAAAAGGAGATAAATCAAGGAAAAAATACATTATTGCATTAAAAGATGCTGATAACGGAAATATAAAATCTCTATTAAAATTTGCTGCAAGCTAAAATCAAAAAAATTAATTATTCTTCTATTTTCTCTTCCTAAATATATAACTCATCCAAATAGGATCGTTCATTTCGGTAATGGCTTTTCGGTCTACGAATTCCCAGTTGGCAGCATTCATATAGTTTAGTAGGTCGGATGTTTCCTTTAGAGCTTCCATTTCCTTAATGGTGATTCCTTTTCCTTCTAATGATTGTTGCTTTTCAACTTTTATACGTTTTATTTTTCCGCTATTATTTGCCTTTTGAATGACGATTACTTCCAAATAATCATATTTTGTAATTCCTTGAGCAATTGATTGAGGCATTGAAATCAGAAAAAGCAAAACAAATAAAACTCCAATAGGTAATTTTTTCATAATAAATAATTTTAAAAAAAGCAATTTACAATTTATTGACCTTACAATTAATTCTTTATAACAATCTTTGAGAAACTAATAACTTCATTATTAAACTTTGAAAAATAAATCCCCTTAGGCAGGTCACTAAAATCAAGTTGATTGGTACCCTTCTCTAATTTTTTATTAAGAATTATTTTTCCATTCATATCATAAAGTTGAATTTCGATGCTTTTATTTAAATCATTATCTATTATTAGCTTATCATTTACCGGATTAGGATATAAGCTAACTAAAGAACTATATAAAACATCATTAGTATTTAAACTACAATCAACTATTAACACTGGCAACGCAACACCTGGATTCACAATGTAATCTGGGCATTCTTCGGGAGCTCCTTCAACAAAATACACTCCAGATTCATCCAATTCTGTTAATGTAATAGACATCCCATTCTCTCCAGGAATTGGCTCACCATCTTTATACCATTGAATGTTTGTAGTATACGGTAATCCTATTGAAAATGTAATCGACTCTCCTAA
>Ga0164313_10003814_pt1 | contig 13435 bp, 13 predicted proteins | sample GuaBasSedimGuay4_FD_113735 | JGI IMG/M metagenome (GOLD analysis project Ga0164313, IMG submission 113735) | Subseafloor sediment microbial communities from Guaymas Basin, Gulf of California, Mexico - Guay4, Core 4569-4, 0-3 cm | ecosystem: Environmental > Aquatic > Marine > Hydrothermal vents... | reverse complement strand
TGGCGCGAGCGGGCGGCATCGTCACGAGCCGCGGTGACCGCAAGGACATTCGAATTGTGCGAGGACCGCTCCGTGAGCCCCAAGTCTACACCACCAGCTGGAAGGACTTGACGGGTGGCGACGCCACAGATGTCGAGCTAGCGCCTGGCGACATCATCTATGTGACCAAAGCCTGGTACGCCAGCACGGCGGATGTGCTCAATGCGCTTGCTCCGCTCATCGCGCTCGCGAATTCGTTTGCGATCCTTGCTATAGCTGGCGCCATCGGCGGCAACTAGATGCATCAGCCGGTCTTTCAACGTCTGCTTGGCGCGCACGTAGAGACCGAGGAAGTCGACCCGCACTTGGTTGATGGCGGGCTCTTGAAAGCCGAACAGGAAGCAGTCGAAGGCGCCGCGCAGACGCGCATCGAGCAGTTCACCGCAGGCCGAGTCTGCAGCCGGATTGCGCTTGGGCGCCTCGGCGTGGCCGCGACGACGCCTGTTTTGAGGGGTGAGGATCGAGCTCCGATTTGGCCCCCGGGTTTCGTCGGCACCATTACGCATACCGACACGTGGTGCGCGGCCGCGGTGGCTCGGGTCGAGGACGTTCGATCGATCGGGATCGACTTGGAACCCGCGACACCTCTGAAAGAGTCGCTGTGGCGCAGGGTCTGCACGCCCAAGGAGCGGGAGTGGTTGCACGAGCTTCCGGCGCCAGGCCTCACCGGTAAAATCCTCTTCAGCGCGAAGGAGTCGGTCTACAAGTGCCAGTATCCGATCACCACGAACTTCCTCGGGTTCCATGCCGTCGAGGTCGAGATTGGCGAGGGTTCGTTTCGGGCTGTCTTCCAACAGCAATCTGGCGAGTTCCACCCAGGAGATGTGATGTCGGGGCGCTACCTGGTTGAGGAGGGGCTGGTGGCGACCGCGTGTGAGCTCCCTCGATGACAGCCGAAGACCTCACGGTGGTCATCGACGTTCCGCGATGGAGCTTCATCAAGCGCGACGATGCCGGCGCGGTCGATTTCGTTTCGCCCGTCCCGTGCCCATTCAACTACGGTCACGTGCCAGGCACGTTGGCTGACGACGGTGACGCGCTCGACGCAGTGGTGCTCGGGCCGAAGCTCTCCCTCGGAAGCACCGCCGAGGTCGTCGCTAGAGCGCGGGTAAATTTCATCGACGCTGGACGTTCTGATCCCAAGTGGATCTGTGCCGATGCCCCGCTGAGCGGGCTCGAGCGGTTGCAGATCGCTGGGTTCTTTCGCTGCTATGCGGTGGCAAAGCGCCTGATCAACCGGGTTCGCGGGAAGCGAGGGGCGACGCGCTACCTCGGCTGGATCTAACGGCTCCTGTCGTGCACACTCACTCGCTCACTTGAGTGAGTCGATCGACATACGGATCTTGTCATCAAGCTCGTCTTCACTGGGGTCAGTGGACGCGGACGCCTGGGACAACCTGGTCGGCGACGACGACCCGTTCGTCGAGCATGCCTTTCTGTCGTTGCTCGAGAAGAGCGGGTCGGTCGGCCGCGGATCGGGGTGGGAGCCGATGCACGTGACTGCGTGGCGCGGCAATCGACTCGTTGGTGCTCTGCCCCTCTATTTGAAGACCCACAGTTACGGCGAGTACATCTTCGATTGGGGGTGGGCCGACGCCGCATCCCGCTTGGGAGTCAGCTACTACCCAAAGCTCGTCGCCATGGTGCCGGTAACGCCCGTAACGGGGCGAAGGTTTCTGTTTGCGCCGGGCGAGGACCCATCCGAGGTCGTGCATCGGTTGATCGATGGTTGTCTCGACGTCGCAGAGTCGACCAAGGCTTCGTCCATTCACCTCCTGTTTCTGAGTCCTGAAGAGCACCAATGGGTAGTTCGCGACGGCCGGTTGATGAACCGCCTTTCTTTTCAGTTTCATTGGCGGAACAAGGGATACGACACCTTCGCGGATTTCGTGGGCGACTTCCGCTCGTCCATGCGAAAAAAGCTACGCAAAGAGCGCCGTGTTGCAGCCGAGGCCAATCTTCGGATCGAGGCGTTACGCGGCGACGAGATGAGCGTTGCGGATTGGCGGGCGCTCGAGCGCCTCTACCGCGCCACATGCGGACGCAAGGGGTCGTATCCCTACTTGACGCCGGAGTTCTTCGAGCTGGCGCCGTCGACCCTCGATGGATCCCCGCTAATTTTCACGGCCAAGGACGAAGGACGCATCGTCGCTGCATCGGTTAATTTCTCGAAGGGCGGACATCTTTACGGCCGCTATTGGGGCGCAACGCACAGACACGACATGCTCCATTTCGAGCTCTGCTACTATCGGCTCATCGAGCACGCCATCGACCATCGCATGCGCCGTTTTGAAGCAGGTGCCCAGGGTACCCACAAGCTGCGGCGTGGCTTGATGCCCGTCCCCATCCATAGCGCGCATTGGATCCGCCATCCCGTGCTCCGGCAAGCCGTTGCCGATTCTCTTCCGCGCGAAGCCTTCTCCGTGCAGCAGGAGATCCGAGAGCTCAGTCATCACGGCCCCTTTCGACGAGTCGACGACGGCAAAGCGGAACCGAGCCGAGCCCCCGGATGACCCTTCTTTTCGTCTACGGCGGAATCGCTCTCGGAGTGTCGTTCCTCTGCTCAGTCCTCGAGGCGGTGCTCCTCAGCATCACACCATCCCACCTTGCCAAGCTCGAGCAGGACCGCCCCAAGGTGGGAGCGCGGGTTCGCATGCTCAAAGCGCACATCGACCGGCCGCTCGCCGCGATTCTGAGCCTCAACACCATCGCCCACACGGTCGGCGCGGCAGGCGTCGGTGCGGAAGCGCAACGACTGTGGGGTTCGGAGGTGTTGGCCATTACCTCGGCGCTCCTGACGCTGTTGATTCTCTTCATTTCGGAGATCATCCCGAAGACGCTGGGCGCCATGCACTGGCGCCGCTTGACCGGGTTCATTGCGGCTGTCTTGCCGCCGTTGATCTTGATCATGCTTCCTTTGGTCTGGCTCGCCGAGGTGACCACCGGTTTCATGCGGCGCCGGAGTGTTTCCGAAAAGCTCTCCCGAGAAGAGTTCGCAGCGCTAGCGCGCGTCGGCGAAGAGCAGGGCGTGTTCGACAAGTCGGAAATGAGAATTCTCCGTAATCTGTTTCTCTTCGGCTCGCTGCGCACCAGGGACATCATGACCCCGCGCACTGTGATGTTCTCGCTCGAAGAGAACACGATGGTGAAGGACGCCATCGCCGAGCGCGGCTCAATGACTTTCTCGCGCATCCCGATATGGAAGGAAACTCCCGACCAAGTGACTGGGTACATTCTGAAAGACCAGTTGCTGCTGCGCGCTGCGCGCGACGAGCTCGATGTGCCTGTCCATGCTTTTTCACGAGAGGCGTTGATCGTGCCCGATACCGTGCCACTGCCTGCTCTGTTCGAGAAGCTCCTCGACCAGCGTGAGCACATCGCCGTGGTTGTCGACGAGTATGGGGGCGTGGACGGCGTGGTCACGATGGAAGACGTTCTCGAGACGCTCATCGGGCTCGAGATCGTCGACGAGATGGACTCGGTCAAAGACATGCGGGCGATGGCACGCGCCAAGTGGGAAGCGCGCGCGAAGCACATCGAAAGCGATCCGCCTGAGCCACCCACCCGGGCGGAACCCACCCAGGGAACATGAGAGCCTCGCTCACGAGCGGTGGTCTCCCCGCCTCGAGCTTCGAACGATGGTTCTATGCCCTCAAGCCCGCGAGTTGGCCGAAGCTCTTCGTGCCGGCGCTCTTCGGACAGATCCTCGGCGCCAGCTCGGCCCACCCGTTCGATGTGCCGGCGCTGGGCTGGGGCCTCGCTTTCACGGTGTTCGGGCTCGGCTTCATCGTCTTGCTGAACGACTGGGGCGACCGCGACGTCGACGCGATCAAACGAAAGATGTTTCCCGACGGGTGTTCCCCCAAGACGATTCCGGATGGCATCCTCGGAGCGCGGGTGGTGGGGGCCGCGGGTCTGCTACTTGGAGGCGCAACCCTGGCCGTCGCCGCCGGTGCGGAGTGGGCGCTGCACAGGCCGGCCGCGCTCGAAGCGGGGCTCTCGTGCATGTTGATCTTCGCGGCGTACACGCTGCCGCCAATCCGGTTGAACTACCGTGGTGGGGGGGAGCTTCTGGAGATGCTCGGCGTGGGCGCGGCGCTCCCCCTCTACAACGCCTACTTACAAGGAGGCGCCATCGGGCCCTGGGTCTGGCCCTGGATCGCAGGATTCTCGGTGTTGAGCCTTGCCGGTGGGGTCGCGAGTGGGCTCTCCGATGAGGAGAGTGACCGTGTTGGAGGGAAGCGCACAGTTGCGTCCGTCTACGGAAACGTTGCCGCTCGCAGGTTGAGTGAAGCGTGCGTGCTGCTCGGGGCCGGAATATGGGTGGCTGGGTCTGTGTGGAGACCGGATTGGGTTCCCGTCTGGGCCGCCGTGCCGGCCGCGGCGGTCGTGGTGTGGAATTTCGTTGGGATGCGGAGGGTCAGCCACGCCGCTGTGACCAACGCGTTTCGAGCACAGGGTGAGTACAAACACTTCCTTCATCGAGCGATCTGGCATAGTACGACCGTGGCTGCGGTGCTCTTGTGGCTGCGACCGGGATCGGCATGACGGCGCACGCGATAGACGGGACGAACGACTCTCTGGCGGAGGCGGAAGCTATGATCGAGCAGCGCCCCTTAGGCGCGTTGACGCTCGACCCAACCCGATCGTCCGCAACTCCGCTGACCGAGGTCGTTTCCGCGCTGGCCGATTCGCGCCAGTCACCACACCTGGCCGCGGCGGCAGCAGCGGTCGCAGAAGCACAGGTCCAGAGCTTCCCGGAGAATCTTTTCTGGGATTTCGATTTCTATTTGGCGTCGATTCATCGTCGAGCCGTGGCCACACCCAACTACCCCAGCCATTTGGAGAACGTCACCGGCATCACCGTGGGCCTGATGCGGCTCTACGGCCAACAGTCCCCGATTCGGTTTCGGTATGTCCATGACTTCATGTACGGGTTTGACTGGGCGCGCTGGGTCCGGCGCGAGCCCGTGGCGCGGCGCGAGGCGGAGCCGTTCGGCCTCGATTTTCTGCGACAAACCCAGAGCCGTGGCCGGGACATCGTCGCGCTCATCGATGCAGATGACGACTTGTACCCCAAGCTTGCCGAGGGCGCTTCACGAAACCCGTTTCCGTTTTTCCGTGAGCCCAATGATGAGCTTCCCCTCTACCGACTGCTTGCCGAACGCGGGGATGTGCCTGTGGAAGCGTGGCGTCTCGACGCGCGACCCGATCCAGGGCGGGATTTCGATGCGCTTCGGCAAGACGCTGCCGCATCGCTCGGCTTGGCCCGCTAGAGCTTCAGAACCATTGCAACCATCCAGAGCGCGACCAGCAAATTGAGCGCAATGCTCGACCACCACGCGGCGCGGAACGGGTCCTCGGCGCGGGCGCCGGCCAGCAAAGGCAGCAGCGGCACGATCGCCACGACCGCTTTGGCCGGAACCGAGACCCAAGGCGTCCAGAGGAATACACCAAATGCCGCGAAGGCGATTCCCGCGGATGCGAAGCGGCGCGCGGACTGCGTGCCGTGCCGAACCGGCCATGTCTTCTTGTGGGCGCGCTCGTCATCGTCGACGTCGGGGAGGGCAGTCAGAACGTTGCTGCAAACGCCGAGCAGTGTGGCGGGCGCAATGATCCATCCCGGCGCGAGCACACCCCCGGATTGCATGTAGTAACCGAGCGAAGGGAGCCCGATGCCCACTCCGACGCCCTGAAGGATCTCGCCCCCACCGCGATAACTCAAACGCACGGGCGCAAAGCTGTAGAGCCACATCAGCAGCAGGGCAGCGAGGCCGTACAGGGGCGTCCAGGAGCGCCCTGCAAGTGACAGAACGCCGGAGTAGAGCAAGAGCATGACGGCCGCAGCTCCTGCAGCTCGCGCAACCTGCCGTGGCGTGAGCTTGCCCTCGGGGATGACGCCCGAACCTCCGGAGAGCAACGTTCGTCGTCCGCTATCGGCTTCGTGGTCCGCAACGTCGTTGGAGAAGATGACGAACAGGTGATCCAGCACTCCCCACAGCAGCGCCGCAGCGAACCACGGCCAGTAGAAGTTTCCGGTGACGTGCCACGCGGCCACCTGTCCGAGGACCAGCGGCACGCCGATGTTGACGTGCGCGAGCGGCCGCGCCGCTTGGATCCAGCTCTTCATACCGGTCACGTCCCTCGATATCATGTTTCGATCCTGCTAGGGATTCGACGTGCACGCGCCCATTCGGGAACCCCTCACCCGGGCCGTTCAATTCTTCACCGGCAAGGGTGGCGTGGGCAAATCGACGGTCCTCGGTGCTCTCGCCACCGCTGCGGCGAGAGCGGGAAAGCGTCCGTTGATCGTCGAGCTAGGAATTCACACCTCGTCCTCGCAGTTGTTCAACGGACCAATCGTAGGGTACGAGCCCGCGGAGGTTGCGCCGGGCGTGCATGCGACGAGGGTTCAATTCGAGCCGGCGTTGGTCGACTACATCACGTCGCGGCTCAAGCTGCGACCGCTCGCGACCCTCGTCGCTCAAAACAACTCTCTGCGGCGCCTGTTCATGGCGGCTCCAGGAGTGGACGAGATCGTGACTCTGCACCGCGTGGCCCAGCTCGCCGCTGATGAGCGCTGGGGCCCTATCTTGGTGGATCTCGAGTCGACTGGGCACGCGCTGATGTTCTTCGATCTTCCAGGGGTTCTCGAAGTCTTTCTCAGTGACGGACCCCTCCGCCAGGTGGTCGATAGCGCGACCGATCTGGTCCGCGACGAAACACGATGCGCGGTCCACATCGTCACCGTACCCGAGCCCTTGGCCGTGAATGAAACGATTCAGCTCTATGAGAAGCTTCGCAAGCGCGAGGACCTGCACCTCGGGTGCCTGTTCATCAATCGCATCCCGCGCGCCTGGCTCGACGAGGAAGAGCAGCGGTTGGTGAAAGCCGAGCTCGAGGGCGCCGGAGCCGCACAGCCTTGGGCCCCGGACCTCGTGCTTGCGGAGTATCTGACGCGTCGAAGACAGACGGCCGACAAGTGCCTGCACGGACTGCGACGCGATATCGACCTCCCGACCATGGCGTTCGATGCACATGATGAGACGAGCTCCGCCATCATCGAAGCGCTGTCTCGGGCGATTGACCAAGCGGGGGTCTGGTGATCGAGCTTCCCGACGATTGCAGGCTTGCTTTTTGTGTCGGCGTGGGCGGGGTGGGCAAGACGACGTTTGCCGCGGCGTTGGCGCTTCGCGAGGCGCTGAGGGGGCGCTCGGTCCTCGTGTTGACTGCGGACCCGGCGCGGCGATTGGCCGACGCGCTCGGGATCTACGGTCTGCGCGACACTCCATCCGACATTCCGCTTCCCTCTCACGCACCCGGCGGTGAGCTGCACGCGGCCATGTTGGAAACGAAGGCAAGCGCCGACGAAATCATCCGACATGCAGCGAACGATGCGGGGAGGGCGCAGCGTGTCCTCGACAACCGCATCTACCAAGCGTTTTCCAATACACTCGCCCGGTCTCACGCCTACGCCGCCATGGAGCGGGTGCATGACGCCGTTCACGACTCCCGTTACGACCTCGTCGTCGTCGATACGCCACCCGCGCAAAGCTCGATCGAGATTTTGGACGCTCCGGCGCGCCTGGTTAGTTTCCTCGACCAGCGTGTGGTCCGCTGGTTCCTCCAAGCGTCCGATGATTCTCCAGGGTTACGCGGCGGAGCGATGGCGCAGCGCCTACTGCGAGCCGTCGCAGGGGCTTCGCTGGTCTCGGCCCTCACCGAGTTCCTCACCGAGATGGCGTTTCTTCGAGAGGGATTCGCCGAGCGGGCACGGGAAGTCCGTGACCTCATGCGTTCCTCGAGCGCGAGATTCGTTCTCGTTTCGTCCGCGGACACCGTAGGCATCGAGGCGGCAAAGTCGGTGGCGGCCGAGATTGCGAGCCGGGATCTCGAGCTTGCCCACGTCGTTTTCAATCGGGCGTTCGTTCCAGAGGTCGGCCGCGCAGCGCATGCTCCGGTCACCTATCCAGACTCACTGGCCGCGCTCGCGCCCAAGCTCGAGCAGATGCGCGCGATTCTCACACAGGAAGAGCAGCAGAAGCGTTCGAATATGGTGGCGTTCTGCAGGGAGCAAGAGGTGCCGGCGTGGTCATTGCCCGAAGCTACGCGACCGCTTGCCGATAGTTCGGCCTTGGCCGCTTGGATCGACCAGGGCCGTCAGGTCGATCCCTTCGCGTAGCGTACGCCCGCCCTTTCGTGCAATCCTCCCGCCCATCGAGAGGCTTCATGCAGCACATCATCAAACACGACCTCAGTCCGGAGCTGGCCAAGAAGGCCGCGGACAAAGCCGCCGAGCACTACGTAGCGAAGTGGGAGAAATACGATGCGAAGATGACGTGGCTCAGTGACACCCACGCTGAGGTCACCTTTCGGGTGAAGGGCGTGAGCGTCGCCGCCACGATTGACATGCAGCCAGGAGAAGTCGTCATCGACATGCAGAAGGTCCCGTTGCTCCTCCGCCCGTTCAAGAACATGGCGCTCGACGTGGTGCAACGGGTGATGGAGAAGTGGATCGCCCGGGCTAAGGACGGGGAGCTTGGATGAGGACATCCGCTCTCCGGATCGGAATCTTGGGGGCAGCACGTATCGCGCCGATGGCGTTGATACGACCGGCTCGAGACACCGATGGTGTGTCGGTGACCGCCGTCGCCGCGCGCGATCGTGGCCGGGCCGAAGAGTTCGCTCGCAAACAGGGCATCGAGAAGGTCCACGACGACTACGAATCACTTCTCGCGGACCCCGAGGTCGACGCGATCTACAACCCGTTGCCCAACAATCTCCACGCTGAATGGACGCTCCGCGCGCTCGACGCCGGCAAGCACGTGCTTTGCGAGAAACCCTTCACGTCGAACGCGTCGGAGGCCGAGCGAGTGCACCAGGCCGCGGAGCAAAGCGACCGCGTCGTCATGGAGGCGTTCCACTACAGATATCACCCGATGGCGCAGCGTTTGCGCGATCTCGTTGCATCCGGTGACCTCGGAAAACCGCGTTTCATCGAAACGTGGATGTGCATTCCCCTTCCGCTCCCGCGAGACATCCGCTACCGCCTCGATCTGGCGGGCGGCGCGACGATGGACACCGGTTGCTACGCGATCCACCTCGCGCGGACAATTCTCGGCGAAGAGCCAGTCGTCATGTCGGCTCGCGCGAAGTTGGCCTCGGAAGGCGTCGATCGCGCGATGGTAGCCGACGTCCGCTTTCCAAGTGGAGCCGAGGGGCGAATCAACTGTTCATTGTGGTCATGGAAGGTCGCCAAAATCGCCGCGGTCGTGAAGCTCGACGGTGGGGAGATCCGGGCGCTCAACCCGATCGTCCCACAACTGTTTCACAGCTTGAAGTGGCGCGAGACCGGTGGCTCGTGGAACAAAGAGAAGTTCCCGAAGAAGGCCACTTATGCCTACCAGCTCGAAGCCTTCCGCGATGCCGTCGTCGACGCAAAACCATTCATCACGACGACCGCCGAGGCGGTGAAGACGATGCAGGTGGTTGACGCGGTTTATCGGGCCGCCGGGATGGATCCGCGTACGTGAACGCCTAGGCGCTTACGAATTGCTTCAGCGCGGCATCGCCGTGGACGGTGCGGAGCTTGCGGAGGGCCAGGGCTTGTAGCTGACGAATTCTCTCTCGGCTGAGCCCGAACTCGCGACCGATCTCAGCGAGGGTGTGTGACTCCTTCTCGCCGATTCCGAAGCGCATTCGGATGATGCGTTGCTCACGCGGGTTGAGAGTTTCGAGCGCTCTGAGAACGGATTTCGAGAGGTCTTCGCCGATAACCGAGTCCATCGGGGTGCCTGCCTCGTCGTCGGCGATCAGGTCGCGGAGCTCGCTGTTCCCATCGTTGCCAACCGGCATCTCGAGCGAAACGGTGTCACGCGAGATCATGAGCAGGTTGGCTACCTGGTCGGCCGGAAGCTTCATGCGCCCCGCGATCTCTGCCGGGGAAGGCTCGCGCCCGAACTCTCCGGTGAGCTTGCGGGTCATGCCGGTGACCTTGGTGAGAAGCTCACAGGCGTGAACTGGAATGCGAATCGTGCGCGCTTGGTCGGTCGTCGCACGGGCCATAGACTGACGAATCCACCACGAAGCGTAAGTGGAGAGTTTGTAGCCGCGACCGTAGTCGAACTTATCGATCGCGCGCATCAGCCCCATGTTGCCTTCCTGGATCAGGTCCATGAAGGGCAGGCCGCGCTTGAGATATTTCTTTGCGATGGCGACGACGAGCCGAAGGTTGGCTTCGACCATTTCCGCCTTCGCGCGTTCGACGTCGGCGTCGGCGGTGGAAACGGTCTTGTGCAGCTTGCGGAGCTGGCTGGCGGAAAGCCCCGAGTCAGCTTCCGCCTTCTTGCGAGCGACAGACCCTTCCTCGCACGACTGAACGTACGACGCGAGCGCGCAAAGAACTGCTTCGAAGCTGGACTCGATGACTGCCTCTCGAACGGACAGCTCGCCAGCTGCAACCCGCTCACGCACTTCGATGATGTCACCGGCGTGGAACTCGTGCCCGACAACCGCATCGAAAATGATCTGGCGACCCTTTTCGATTTGCCGCGCGAGCTCGACCTCGCCCTCTCGCGTGAGGAGGCTCACGGCGCCCATCCAGTCGAGATAGGTCTGCACCGGCTCCGCGCTGAGCAGGTTGGTCTTGTCCGTGGACTTGGCGGTGCGCCGTCGATCCGGCTTCCGGTTCTTGCCTTCTTTGACGGTCACTTCGACCCCGGCGCTTTCGAGTCGCCGAAGGAACTTCCGAACGGTCCCCTGAGTCGCCCCGATATTTGCGATGACCGCAGACGCTTCGTTGTAGGTGATCCAACCCCGTGCTTTCACGGCATCGACCACCTCGTTCATCATGACGGTATCATTGGATTCTTTTGCTGACATTGCTTCTTCTCCGCTGTGTCTAAGCGTGTGGTACCACTGTGCTGGAAAATTAGCAACCATATGATCAAAAAAATCCAGTTATACTGTGAACGGAACATCACTGGTGGGTACCTCACCTTGCGCCGAATCCGGAAAGACCATTGCTTTTAGGCCTTTGACTGGGGTAGGCCTGCGCGATGCCGGGCTTTCCTGAGTACGACGCGTACGACGCCCTGGGTCTCGCGGAGCTGGTCCGAGCCGCTGAGGTCAGCAGCACGGAGCTCGTGGAGGAGTGCATTTCACGGATTCAGAGGGTGAACCCGCAGATCAACTCCGTCGTGTTCGAGCTGTTTGACGCAGCGCGCGCGAGGTCGACGGGGAACTATGGCGATGGCCCGTTCGCCGGCGTTCCTTTCCTCATCAAGGACCTCATTCAGCGTATCCCGGGCGTTCCGACGCAAGAGGGCTCGATGTTCTTCAAGGGGTGGACGCCGACCGACGAGACCAACCTCTATAGGCGTTGGCTCGATGCCGGGGTCGTTCCGGTGGCGAAGACCGCAACGTCGGAGCTAGGCCTTCTGCCGGTCGTCGAGACGGCACTCCACGGGGCGACGCGCAACCCGTGGATGCTCGATCGAACCGCGGGTGGCTCGAGCGGCGGTTCGGGCTCGAGCGTTGCTGCGGGTGTGGTGCCGATGGCCTCGGGAGGAGACGGCGGTGGATCGATCCGCATCCCGGCCTCGTGTTGTGGGTTGTTTGGTCACAAGCCATCGCGGGCCCGCAACCCATCGGGTCCTATCGCCAGCGAGCACTGGTCCGGTTTGGTGTCGGAGCACGTGCTGACGCGCACCGTACGGGACAGCGCCGCAATGCTCGACGCGACGCACGGCCCGGACGATACGACTCCGTATTTCGCGGCGCCGATCGAAGGAACTTTCCTGGCAGCCGCCGAAACCGACCCGAGGCCTTTGCGGATCGCGTTTCACAGTCAGCCTGCGTTCCCTGCAACGGTGCATCCGGATTGCAAGGCAGCAGTCGAAGATGCGGCGCGGCTATGCACAGAGCTCGGGCATCACGTCGAGGAAGTTTCGCCTGGTCACGATGCGCTCGCGCTTGGCCGAGCGTTTCTGATCGTGGCTGCAGCAAACGTCGCCGCCGAGATTCACGAAGGTGAGCAGCTGCGAAACCGGCGCGCAACGTCGAAAGACTTTCAGCTCACGACTTGGGTCACACACATGCTCGGAAAGGCGGTCAGCGGACAGGACTTCTTGGTTTCGCTTCGGGCGCTACAAACGGAGTCGCGCAGACTCGTCGATGTGTATCGGGACTACGATCTCGTGCTCACACCTACGTTGGGAACGCCGCCGGTGCGCATCGGCGAGCTCGATCCAAAGGGAGCCGACCTCGTGGCACAGAAGGTCATCACTGCGCTCGGGTGGAGCGCCCCGCTCGGCAGCACGAAGATCATCGACCAGGCCGCACAAAACACGTTCTCGTTCATACCGTTCACGCCGGTCGCGAACTTCACGGGGGAGCCCTCGATGTCGGTGCCCTTGTACTGGAACACGGAGGGGCTTCCGATTGGCGTGATGTTCACGGGCCGCCCCGCGGACGAAACCATGATGTTTTCGCTCGCGGCCCAACTCGAGCGTGCGCGGCCGTGGCGGGACCGGCGTGCTCCGGTCTATGCGGGCAAGAAAAATAGTCCGTAATTTCATCTGGATTGAGCTGATTGAACCTTCATTCATTTTTTGGTTGCCGAGGGTCGTAGGCAGCCTCTAGGATTCCCGGGCATGTCCGAACAGCGCTATCCCGTCCTGCGTTCGAAGGCCGATACGAAGTCCGAGACGTACCAGGTCAACCGCGAGGGCAATCTCGCAGCACTCGAAGTCGTGAGCGAAGCCCTCGCCAAGGCCAACGGAGGAGGCGGCGAGAAATACGTGAGCCGACACCTCGCCCGCGGGCGCATCTTGCCGCGGCAACGCATCGAGATGCTGCTCGATCGCGACAGCTTCTTTTTGGAGATCGCGGCGCTCGCAGGGCACGGGATGAAGGGAGAGGTCACCGGCTCGTCGGTCGTCGGTGGTGTGGGTCTCGTCAGCGGCGTCGAGTGCTGCATACTCGCGAGCGAGGCGACGGTGAAGGGCGGGGCGATTACCCCGATCAGCATGGTGAAGACGGGGAGGCTTGCGGAGATCTGCGAGCAGAACCGGTTGCCCGGGATCAGCTGCATCGAATCCGCCGGCGCCGATTTGCCGAAGCAGGACCAGATCTTCGTTCCTGGTGGTGCAGGTTTTCGTCACCTCACGCAGCGCTCCGAACACAAGATCCCGACCATCTGCCTGGTTTTTGGAAGCTCGACGGCTGGCGGCGCGTACGTGCCCGGCATGAGCGACTACGTCGTGATGGTGAAAGAGCAGGCTCAGGTCTATCTGGCGGGGCCCCCTCTGGTGAAGATGGCGACCGGCGAAGTGGCCGGTCACGAGGAGCTCGGCGGCGCCGAAATGCACTCCTCGATCAGCGGCGTTTCCGACTA
>Ga0164313_10003813_pt1 | contig 13436 bp, 7 predicted proteins | sample GuaBasSedimGuay4_FD_113735 | JGI IMG/M metagenome (GOLD analysis project Ga0164313, IMG submission 113735) | Subseafloor sediment microbial communities from Guaymas Basin, Gulf of California, Mexico - Guay4, Core 4569-4, 0-3 cm | ecosystem: Environmental > Aquatic > Marine > Hydrothermal vents >... | reverse complement strand
TTAAATCTGCCAAGGTTATAATAGGGCGCGGCAAAATTTACTCCAGTCTTGCGCATTACAAGGCTGAAGACGAGACCGATAATGTAATCAATACAGGAGACTTCTGGAAAGATAAAAACTTTTTCTGGATTTATAAAAATGGATAAAATTAAATTCAAACGCAATGAAGATGGTCTTTTTGATCATGTTGAATATAAATTTGATGATACGGGATATATCGACTGGAAAGCTATGATCCCAAAAGAGTTCCTTGTCCCCAATAAGGATCGTATAAAAGATGAAAATGTTAAAGTAGAAGATTTAGAAGAAAAGGATTTAATTATATTGTTGGGAGGAATAAAATATCTTGCTAAATTAAGAGGGTATTTAAATTTGGCTACCTATGTTAAATATGCTTCTGATAATAAAATAGTTTGTGAGTGCCATATAAAATGGCGATCAAATTTTGAAACAGAAGGCGAAGAAGTTTCATTTACTGGAATAGGTGAGGCTTCAATAAATAACACAAAGGGTTTTGGTCAGATTTTTCTTGGTCCTATTGCTGAGAATCGCGCTTTTATTCGTTGTGTGAGGAATTTCCTTAACATAAATATCGTCGGTAATGATGAGCTTGTCGAAGGATATGCTCTAGATAACGCATCAACATCCAAAGTGAGCAAAATGGCCCCTTCAATCAGTCCTATGGGCCTTCTAGAGAAGGCTTTGAAAGAGAAAAACTCAAATTTCACAGCGTTAAAGAAAGCTTTGTTGGATCTCGGCGGGAAAGAAGCTGAAGAAGCGGTAGAGTGGGAGTCTATAAAGGATATTCCAGAGCGAATGGTTATGGCTTTGGTATCTCGAATAAAGGGGACTCATAAGCCCTCTAGTAAGACCAGTAAGACTAGTGATAAAGAAGCGGCACCTCCTAAAAAAAGAGGAAGACCGAAAAAAGTTACTTAATTGGGGACAAGAACCAAACCAAACGATCCATAGTTCTCATTTGAACTGAGAGTGCCAGCGGATACCGAATCGATTTGTGTGGAATTATCTTCTGTGTCTGTATCGTATGAGATATTAAAAATTCTAAGATCTGCTCCAGCAGTATGAGTTTGATCGTCATTAAGACTCCACCCACCCGGAGGGGGAGAAACGGACCAAGAAGAATCATCCTCAACGGTAAAGAAATTTATTAAGATACCGCCATCTGTTGTTGGGGTGGTAGCACGAGTGTCGGGGTTGGAATCGCTAGCAACCCCATACGAATAATCTGTGTAAGGAGTCCCTGAAGACACACAATCCTTCCAAGCGGTGACGACCCCGCCATATTGATTGCCCCCATCGTTCGTAACTAAATCAAATTCAGTAGCGGATTCACTGGAGCCAGCCCGACGCCAATAAATAGCAGTTGAGAAAACTGAATAAGTATATCCATTAATCAATATCCACCCGCTAACAGTGGGCCATCCGGTTGTTGATTGATTTCCTCCGGTTAAGATCGTACAAATAAGGATATCGTCTTCAGCAGTCCCAGCGGGAAGCCCCGGTGTAATTGTATTCCCTGTGGTCCCAGCTACTGTTCCAGCAGACCGAAAAGATGGAGCCGTCGCTGCTCCCCCCGCTATTTCTTTTGCCTTAAATCTAGTTAATCCTAAAAGTCTCATAATTTTTTGCTTTAAATTGTATAGGTGGCATAGATGGATAAACCACCATTGTCGTATCGATTTCCAGAATCATTAGCATCCGTTGGAGTGGAGTACGAATTTTCGGCGTTGTAATTAAAGGCGTTATCGGCCCATGCGGATAGTTGATACTTGAATCGAATTGATCCGTTACAAACAAAAGCAATCCAAATGGGAGTCGCGTCTGCGACATACTCTGAGGTTACGGGTAAATCTACCCACCCAAACGAATCAGGAATAGCAACGGCTGACCCACTTGTTAGAAGATCCTCAGGATAGTTCGGCGCATCACCCTCTCCCGGCCCGTCATGACTAAAAACCATTCCCTTGCAACTGAACCCACCGGCTGTATTATCATTGAGATATGCGGTTAACTTAGTGATAGTCCCGTTTTCCGGCATGGTTACTCTTAGAGCGCAAAACCGATCGTTACCAATTCCCGCTTCGCTCCCAAGAATAGAATCAATACCAATAGTCCCACTTCCGCTTCCAGAAGATCGACGCCGCGCATTAAAGCCTGATAAACACGTTAGTTTTGACATTATATTACCTCTGCTCCTCGCGCCTTTGCCTCCTGTTTAATTAACCATGCTATTGCTTTCTGCACCTGAGCAACAGTTGCTGTGCCATTGTTAAAGGTAGAATAGTAGCTCCGCATCTGATCGAACAATGCATCCTGATCGGCTGTGTCTGCCAGTTCATCAACCATTTCTTGGGGAAGAGGCGTCACCATTTGTCTACGTCTTACCTGAGTCAATTCAATGATAGGGGAATCTTCTTCAAGGTATTCAGTCATGGGGTCAAATACAGGATCGGCATCCCAAATGGCAAGTCGAGCTAATGGCTCATCGTTTACCAATTTAATAGTTGGTAAATTATTTTCATCAAGGTCTCTATACTCTCTTACAGAAAGTAAGTCAATATTTAAAATAGCGTATAACATTATGAATCTGTGTTTGATCTCATTTCTAATAATAAAGCCACACCATGTAAACGGGCATCTTCTGCCATCGTATCGCTTCCATGACCAACGTTTCTTCTAATTCTAAAGTGAACAGTATCTTCTTCAGCGGGTGTCCCAGCGATAGTCATATTTGTTGTCCATGAAGTAATATATTTATAATCGGTAGTCCCCCCCACATCACTAATATCGACAGCAGTACCCCAAGCTGTATCAAGAGCGTTATTATTACTTAAAGCTACTCCAGCTATCCCCCAAACGACACCAAAGTTAGTTGTTGTGGCTGGGTGAGACCAAACAAATTTAGCATTGACATTGTTGGTCGAATGTTTCCAAGATAGTGGCATTTGTATTGAAAACTGTGAGTATTCTTCTGTTGCTGTGTCAAAGTCCATTGTGTCAATCATCACGTCATTTGTTGTGGTCTCAAATGATCCCGGTGCAGCCCCATTAGTGGTTACCTCAAGCATCGCAGAGGCAGGAATCCAAACGGTTTGATTCCAAGAGCCTGAAAGGACAACATCAGTTCCAAGAGTTAAAGCTGTGGGTCCAAAAGTAGCATAAGTAGATGATCCCGCTTGATTTCGGATAGCAAACTCTTCGGAATCTAAAAATGCATTGTCTGCTTGGGTAGCATGAGTGCCACCATATAATTCAAGATTCGCTCCATCAGATGTCCCACCATATATATTAAGACTGGAATTGTTTCTAACCCTATGAATGGATGCTCCATACATATTAACATACTGAGGTCTAATACTACCACTTACCGTTAGGTCTCCATCCGTTTTAAAATGATTCGCGCTATGTCTATAAAGAAGGGTATCTGAATCAAATATTCCAGTAGCATAACCAGTCTCTCCCCCGCCCCCAATTAAACCAGAAACAGAAGCGAGATTGTCACTGAGTTCAACATCTCTATTCCACAATGTTGTCCCAGAAGTATGATTCCAATCACTACCATCATCTCCTATAACTCTCCAGTTGTCGCCGCTTTCTAATGTAAAGTTTGCGATTTGTCCTTGATGTAAAACGTATCCAGTTAAATCATTATCGTATAAATCTCTTAAGCTATTACCAGTAAATACCCAATCACCTTGATTTATATTTAAGAAATAAGAGGAGAACCCAGCATCTAAACCGTTGGATAAATTACCTGTTTGCGGCACATCATGACTTAATATAACATATCTATTATTGTAATCATTGGTTATTGTCTCTGAAGTCGTCCAATGATCTATCTCTGGTGTGGCCGCTGCTCCACCGGGGAGATTGTCTATTTGAACTTTTTTCTTATTGTTGGAATCTGCGGAATCTTCAATCAATATAAGATCAGCACTAACTGGAGAAGTTTTTTCTGATATGGCGTCTATTTCTCCAGCAACATTATCATGAATGGCATCTGAATCTGTTGACCCGCCACTAGAAGCTTTATTCCAAGCAACGATTTCAATTAAGGCTACTCCTGCCCCTGCGCTGGCAGTCCCTTCATCTACCACTATCCCAACGAAGCCACTAGATGGATTTGTTGTGGACCCTGTTGTTCCATTTGGTTTTACTTTACCAGCATTAGAAACATCTAATATAACCCAATCCTCTTCCGTTACTTGCTCTGAGGCGTCAATCCATTGTTCGGATCCTTCATCAATTGCGACAATAGAGAAATAAGTTCCCCAATCCGTTTGATATACAGTGACTCCTCGAATATCATCGGCATCAGTAACAGGATCTCCATTTGTATCCACTAAACGTTGATCCGAACCAGTTTTTCTTTCGTTTAATCCTGTCCCACTATTATAAGTGGTCATCACTATAGAAGTTCCACTACGTTCTGATTCATCCTTTCTGTTCTGGAACCAAGGTCCAGAATTGTTTTTCCAAATCCAGCGGTCGCTATCAATTCCACGTAAATAATCTTCGGATGTAGTTCCTTCAGCCCTGTTTCCTTCCCAAACCCAACGAGAAGTAGATGTCTTATTTATATAAAATATTCTTCCACTAGGACCGGGATTTAAAACATTATTTCTTATAACAACATTGGCATTATCCCCTTGTCCACGAATCAATAATTCTGCTCTATCATTAGCTACTATATAATTGCCTTCTATTACAACTCCATCACCATTAATATCAATAACAGCATTAGCCGCGTCAATATCACTTTGTCCCTTTATCCATACTGTGTTATCTTTGAATTGGGCATAGTCACGCAAATATATAAGGGCGACAGTAGGGGAACGCTCTTCCCCACGATAATCGAAAACATTACCAATGATCTGTCCGGTTCCTACATAGCATCTTGTTGTTCTCCAAGTTTGTCCACAATAATTACCGATAAATTGAATGCCTGAAGCAGACGAACCGGGATAAATAAGTGCGCCATCTATGTTTTCATAAAAGGCTACGGTGTCCATGAAAGTACAACCCTGTACTGTTACTCCGCACGATCCAAGCTGATCTCCGATAGCAGCGAATGCTCCATTATTCGCGCTTAGAGTTTCACGAAAATGACAGTTAACAACTGATATAGCTTTTGTTGGATGAGATAAATAAAGATTATAAATTTTAAACTCATCAGAACCAACTGTCTGACTAGCATCAGTTTCAACTATAGTTGTGCTTGTTATACTGATTATTTTTGCCGTTTCACCAGTGTCCCACTCAATTGTCCAACCAATATGGTCATCCAAAAATATCGCTGCAGATGAGGTAACCGTTGTGGTTGATTGAGTTGCGGTGATGACTCCAGAATCAAGATAGCCATCAAAATCGGGATGGGTTTTTGTAAAGTTCGATCCAGAAGCAACAGCTTGGACTCCTAACCAACCATAATCTCTAAATTCAGAATTGGTAATTAATGTTCCGACACCATCTCTGTTATCTACATTTAAATGGACTTTTGCACAAACACCAGCATACTGTTCTATAAACCTACATGCATTAATGATTGTCGCACCTTGTTGTCCATAAATACAATGAGCGGTGAAACCACCAACTTTTGTTCCCCAACCGCCGCAACGATTAAATAAATTATTATCATACCAAACAGCATTAACGTTGGCGACAATACCAGTTCCATATTGAAATTCTTCAAACCTACATGAATAAACCCTATGGTAAGCACGTCCGACACGATACTCCATGAAGTCTTCGTCTCCGTATTGGTAGTTTCCAATTTCGGCACCTTTACCACCAGCATTAGAAAACCCAATTAGCCCTTTGAATCTGCAATGATGAAGTTCACCAAAATTAGTTGCCCTACCAAAGCTCACACAATTAAAATCATAATTACCATTATCATCACAACCCGGAATCGTTGGTTCTGATCCAGCAACTTGGCCCCCAGAAGAGACGAAAATAATCTCCCCTCCCGTATATTCCAAAAAGTCATTGGTTGAATACGTTGTGCTATCAACACGAGTTGTTAAGGCTGTAACCGTTATGCTAATACCATTCTCTGTGCTTGGGGAACCAGCACTCCAACTTGGCTCTGATGAATCAGTGTCTCCATCGCCTTTATATCTTATAATCCAACTACCATCAGTAGAAACTAATGCTTGACCATCCTCAACCTTTTTACTAGCTTCCCAAGTTTGCGGATATATACGCCACCCATGAAGAGCGTTATCATCGAACCCTTCTCCGCAATGCCAGCCAACGCGGAATTCTATATCACGAAATACTGGACGTAAGCATGGATCAGTATCTGTTCCAAAGCGGAAGAAGGTATAGTCTTGGTCCATATCTTGCCAACCGGGGATATGAAAAATAGTCTGTCCAATACCATCTCCAAAGATTTCTATATCATTTGCGTTATTTAAAAGAATTTCATCTTTATTCCATCTGTAGCTGCCTTTTGGAAAATAGAATCTTCTTTTACTGCTTGATAAACCGGCTTCAATCCAAGTTTCTGCAGGGGCTGCATCATCAGTCCCTTGCGTCTGCTCATCAGTCCAGTCGGCATTCAAACCACCATCTGTTAAAGCGTTATATACAGTACGATCACCTATTTCTGTTGAGGCTCCCGCTGGGAGATTTGTTATTTGGACCTTCTTTTTACTATTGGAATCTGCGGAGTCTTCAATTAATAACCAGTCACTGGAAGCGGGGGTTCCTTTTTCTGATATAGCATTTATTTCCCCACCGACATTATCATGAATTGCGTCGGAGTCCGTTCCTCCTTGACCTGAAACTGTAGCTAAATTATTACTTAATTCAAGCTCTCTGTTCCAAAGGGCCAATCCTGTTTCATCCATGCTCCCCGTCAAAGACAAATCCCTATCCCAAAGTAATGTGCCGGATGCATGATCCCAGCCACCAATCAACCCAGAAACATCAGCGAGGTTATCAGAAAGTTCTGTGTCTCTATCAAACAATAATGTTCCAGAAGCATGATCTAAAAGCCCACCCGTAGTAGAATTCTTATCATCCCCAATAGCTCTCCAATAATTACCGCTTTCTAAAGTAAAATTAGCTATTTCCCCTCTATATATAACATATCCTGTTAAGCTGTTATCATATAGGTCTCTTAGATCTTCACCGGTAAATACCCAATCCCCGTCATTAACATTTAAAAAGTAAGCTGAAAAACCTGCGTCCAAACCATTAGGAAGGGTCCCTGTTTGGGGGATCCCATGGCTTAATATAATATAACGATTATTATAATCGCTTGTTATCGCCTCGGAAGTTGTCCAGTGATCTATAACTTGATTAGGCGGATCTCCAACCTGTCCAGAAACCAATGCTAAGTTATCGCTTAGTCCAAGACCCCTAGTAAATAAAGTCGATCCAGTATTATTCAAACTCCCCGTAAGAGACGTGATTCTATTTGTTTGTAATGTTATGTTGCTGGCATTTGTTGTGACGTTGCCACTAATAGAAGCAACATTAGAGCTTAAATTAGTATCCCTTAATTCCAAAGCGGTTTCGTCAGCAAGATCAAGGTAGCCCCCCGTTTCGCTATTGAAAACTATATTGCCTGATAAAGTCGCGACATTTGAGCTAAGTTCGTCATCACGATTTTCCAATGTCGTTTGGTCCGCTAAGTCTAGAAATCCACCTGTCTCTGAATTTTCTACGGACTGCCCACTAACCAGAGCGACATTACTACTTAATTCAGTAATTTGAGATCCTTGAGTCGAAATATTACTAGCGTTAGAAGAAACGTCTCCACTCAAATCTACAATGTTGGCAGACAAACCAATATCTCGGTTCCACAAATCTAGTCCAGACTCATTGAATACGGCACCAGAGGCTACAAGATTACCCGATAATGAATCAACCATAGCTTGAGTCACATCTCCTCCCCCAATCAATCCCGAAACGGATGCGAGGTTATCGCTCAATTCTGTATCTCTATCTTCTAAGGCGGTCTTATCAGTAAGATCAAGGAATCCTCCAGTTTCTGAATTCTCAACGGTTTGGCCACTAATTAAAGAAACATTGTAGCTTAAAACATTAATACGAGAGGTCTGTGTGGAAACTTCGCTAGTGTTAGAAGAGACGTCTCCGCTAAGATCCACAACGTTGTCTGATAAGGCGATATCTCTATCCCAAAGTAAAACGCCAGAATCGGTTTCCCAACCACCTTGACCAGAAACAAGAGCAAGGTTGTCGGATAGTTCCGTATCTCTACCCTCAAGATCTGCTTTGTCGGTTAAATCAAGCAGTCCTCCCGTTGCTGAGTCAAAAGTCGTGACTCCCGATAATGCGGCGATATTATTACTAAGCTCACCGTCTCTATTGATAGAATTTGTGTTATTCGTTCCAATGTTAGAGGTATTGGTTGAAACATCACCACTGAGATCCACAACATTATCTGATAAAGCTATATCTCTGTCCCTTGCGTAGCCACTAATAAGAGCAGCATTACTACTTAAGACATTAACTCTAGATGTCTGCGTTGATATGTCAGAAGTATTAGTATCTACATTACCTGAGATAGAAGCTGCATTACTTGATAGCTCTGAATCCCGATCAAAAAGTAAAGTGCCGGATTTGTGATCCAAATATCCTCCGGTTTCATTAGAGAAAACTATATTACCTGAAAGTGTTGCTACGTTATTTGATAACTCTGTGTCTCGCGCTTCTAAATTCGACAAGTCTTTAAGATCTAGGAGCCCACCTGTTTCAGAATTGAATGTCACATTACCTGACAAAGTGCTAATATTATCCGACAGCCCTTTGTCTCGATTCCAAAGATTCAGTCCTGAAGTATTGAATACCCCACCAGATGCAACCACATTACCCGATAGGGAATCTATCGTTTCCTGATTGGCGTCTCCCATCAAACCAGAAATATCAGCGACATTGTCGCTTAATTCGGTATCTCTATCGAATAATAGAGTCCCTGATTTATGGTCTAAATAGCCACCAGTTTCGCTTGAAAAAACTATCGCACCAGAAAGTGAAGAGACGTTATTGGATAATTGAAGGTCGCGATTCCAAAGGTTCAAACCTGATGTATTAAAAGTTCCTCCTGAGGCGACCACGTTTCCAGATAGTGAGGCGAGTTCATCTTGTGAAACATCCCCTCCCCCAATCTGACCGGAAAGTGTCGCCATATTATCTGACAGCCCTTTATCTCTATCAAAAAGTAAAGTCCCCGATTTGTGATCTAAGTATCCCCCTGTTTCTGATGTGAAAACTACATTACCGGATAGGGTGGCGACGTTATCCGATAACAAAGTATCTCTCGTTTCTAAATCAGATAAATCTTTGAGGTCTAACAGTCCACCAGTTTCTGAATTAAAAGTGACGTTACCCGATAACGTATTAACATTATTGGATAGTTCTGTATCTCTTGTCTCAAGATCTGTTTGATCTTCAAGGTCAAGAAGCCCACCAGTCTCAGCGGGGGTGACTACATTCCCTGAAAGGCTAGCGATATTGTCGCTTAATTCCAGATCTCTATTGAACAAATCAAGACCAGAAGTATTGAATGTTCCACCAGAGGCCACCACGTTTCCCGATAATGAAAGAAGCTCATCTTGAGTGACGTCACCGCCACCAATAGACCCTGACAGAATGGCAACGTTATCGCTTAATTCAGTATCCCTGTTAAATAATAAAAGGTAATCAGTTGGGTCTAAGAAATCCCCCGTCTCACTTGAGAAAGCTACCTCACCAGAGAGGGTTGCAACATTTGCAGAAAGCTCTGTATCACTAGACTCCAAATCGGATAGGTTAGAAAGATCTAATAGCCCTCCCGTTTCAGAATTAAAAGTTGTTTGGCCGCTTAGTTGAGCTATATTATTTGAAAGCTCTATGTCTTGTTGATCAAGAACCGTAAGGTCAGACAGATCTAACAGATCCCCAGTATCCGCGACAAAAACAACTGAGCCAGAAAGTGTCGCCACATTATTGGATAATTCTGTATCGCGGTTTTCTAAATCAGTCCTATCCGCAGTATCTAACAAATTACCCGTTTCTAGATCAAGAACCGCCGCACCAGAAACTAACGCTATGTTAGAACTTAACTCGTCGTCCCTTGCTTCTAAATTTGTTTTATCCGCTAAATCTAATAAGCCCCCAGTGGTTGATTTAAATACAGTTACTCCAGACAAGTCTGCTATGCTTAAACTTAAACCGTTTTCTCTAACCCATAAATCAAGACCAGTCTGATTGAATGTTGCTCCAGAAGATACAAGATTGCCAGAAAGAGATTCTATCCAACTCTGTTGGCCACTAAAAGAAAACGTATCATTTAAAGTGGTTATACTAACCCCACCCACACCAATAAATGTTAAAACGCCTGATTCACTATTGATACTTGAGACTCCAGCAGAAGCAGCGCTAACCTCATCTTTGGTTGCTAAAAATCCAGTTTCACTATCAAAAACAACGAGTCCAGAAAGAGTAGCTACATTGTCGGAAAGCTCTGTATCTCTGTCCTCAAGTGCTGTAACGTCTGTAGGGTCTAGAAAATCACCCGTATCACTTGAGAAGACGACTGCCCCTGATAGGGTAGCCAGATTAGACCCTAACTCGTCGTCTCTTGCTTCTAAGGAGGTTTGGTGAGATAAGTCTAAATACCCACCCGTTTCAGAAGAAAAGACCACCGCTCCTGACAAAGTTGCTAAATTATTACCGACCTCATCGTCTCGTCCTTCAAGAGCCGTTTGGTCAGCCAAATCTAGGAAGCCACCCGTTTCTGAGGTTGTAACCATAACTCCTGAAAGTGTCGCTACATTATCCGACAATTCGGTATCACGATCAAAAAGAAGAGTCCCTGATTCATGGGTTAAATCACCGTCTATATTTCCAGAATCCGCTTGGGTTAGGAATAGTCCAGTATCAGATGTGAAAACTGTGTTACCTGAAATTGTTGCTACATTGTCGGATAACTCAGTATCTCGATCAAATAGTAACGTTCCAGATTCATGAGTAAGATCTCCACCACCGACCATTCCTGACAAGGCTACTATATTGTCACTAAGTCCTCTATCTCTGACAAAAAGATCATAACCAGTTTGTTCTAAAAATATACCTGTTGATTCAAGGTTGCCAGAAAGATCGTCAAACATTGTTTGGGTCACTTCAACCACAGGTATCGTTCCAGAAATATTTGCTAAATTATTACTTAGTTCAGTATCTCGGTTAAATAATAAAGTTCCGCTTTCATGAGTTAAGTCCCCGACTCCCCCAGCTAAATTACCAGAATCAGCGGTAGTAAGAAACTCTCCCGTTTCGAAAGAGAAAACCACACCCCCAGAAAGCGCAGCTATATTATTACTTAAATTAGTATCTCTACCTGATAGTAAAACCATACCATCACTTAAGCCCACATCTCTAACCCATAGATCCAACCCCGTTTCATTAAATACACCACCAGTTGCAACCAAATTACCAGAAAGAGAATCTATAGTATTAAAGGCGAGACCACTTAAAGCAAGCATGTGTTTACCAGAAATATGAATCCGATGATACATATCTCCTGAAGACAAACCTAATAGCCCAGATAAAGAAAGGTCTCTATACCAAAGAATATCTCCGGTATGATTTAAAGTAGTGCGATCAACTAATGCACCAGTCTCTTCATGCCTTAAAACAACACCAGTAGCCGCCACTTGTCCGATAAAACCGGACAGGTCAGCTAGGTTGATTTGTTTAATCTGAATTTGGGTGATCATTAGTAATTAATTCTTGGTGAGCTTGTCGAAGGGGTTAATGATCCTACGATACCAGCCTTTCTTCCGCTGATTATATCTATTATATTATTGGGATCATTTAATTTGACAAAAAATTTTAAATATTTTATTTGTATCTTTAATGGGGAAGCTCCCGATATTAATGAAATAAGGTCTTCCCCCAAATGTCCTATCCCACTATAATAAGCCACATATTCTATATCCCCTTCATAATGGCTGAATGAATTATACCCCGATGCACCAATAGCCCAGTTTCCTGCTCCCGGTATATAATTCCCACTACCACCAACATTAGAATCAGCTAAATAGGCTAAACTAGGATATGTAGGATATGGAAACACAATATTTATCATTCTTGGGTTATTGTCGTCAGTAAGATTTCCTGTATTATATACAAAAGTCATATTCCATTGTCCCCATTTTACAGCACTACCTGATGAAGTATTATATTTAACAGTATCTCGTCCTACAAAAACACGATAATCATCAGTATTAAAAACAATAGTAAGAGAAACTCCTCCTAATGTAGCTTCTCCAGCATCAGATTGAGCGAATAAATATTGGTGAGTCGCCGCATCAAGGGCTGTAGGCTTATGAAAAACGACAAGAACAGATGGCTCTAAATCAGTAGTGTGTCTGATATTAGGGAATTTAATATAACTATCTGTGCCGTTAAAATGTAATGCCATTAGTTATAAGATATTGGTGGAGCTTCATGAGTCTCCGTTAAATTTTCCCCTGCGACTTTGCGCCCGTTAATAATATCTACTATGTTATTTAATCTTTTTAAATGGGTAAAAAAGACCAAATGATTATTCATAACTTTTAATGGCGAAGTTCCTTTTAATAAAGTTTGTGCGTTGGGCCAATTCCCCATCCAAGAATCCCATATAGCAACATATTCAATATAGCCTTCAAACCAATTAGACTCTGTGATTCTTCCTCCAATACTCCATCGACCATCAGAATCGTTAACTGTTCCGCTCCCCGCATCAGTCGTCATTGTCTCTTCGGATAGATTATTGTTCATATAAAGATCAGAAGCATTCGCTCCATGACTATAGCCTCTCCATGTCCATACCAAATAATTCCAATCATTTAATCTTAATGGTGTTCCAGACGTTGTTGCGTACCAAGAATCTATATCTGTGTCTACAAATATCCTCACTGCTCGATCATCAGAGTTGTTGGGAAGAAAGATCGCCAAATTAAATGCAGAGGATTCATCACCATCTTTATATTGAGAAAGTAAATATTCGAAATCTGTATTTCTTGTTGGTTTAAAACAAACAGCAACAGTAAATGGGTTGTCCCCATTCATATATCTTGGGTTGGGAAAATTAATGATACTACTAGACCCATTAAAATACAAAGCCATTTACCTAGTCTCCAATTCTATTTGCGCTACATGAGCATTCCCATCCATTGTGTCGCCACCCAAAGTCCCACTGCGGCCAACTTTTAATCTATAATAATTTCCAGTTTCCACGCCACCAATTTGCGCTGAAGAGTGATCGATAAAAGTTCTATGCATTCTACCTGCGCCAGTCGAAGTGGCGGTTGTAGTTATTTCTGTTCCAAAAGCATCATCCCCAATAACATCTCTTTTACCAAACGCAGTAATAAATTCTACATCATTAGCGTCATCCTCTTCTGGGAACCAGTGGA
>Ga0164313_10003812_pt1 | contig 13437 bp, 10 predicted proteins | sample GuaBasSedimGuay4_FD_113735 | JGI IMG/M metagenome (GOLD analysis project Ga0164313, IMG submission 113735) | Subseafloor sediment microbial communities from Guaymas Basin, Gulf of California, Mexico - Guay4, Core 4569-4, 0-3 cm | ecosystem: Environmental > Aquatic > Marine > Hydrothermal vents... | reverse complement strand
CTGGTGGCACCTGGAGCCCAGCGTGGCGCGCATGGTGCCGCTCGTGTTCGGCGCCGTGGGCGCGTTCATGACCACCTTCTACATGTTCCGGCTGATCTTCCTGACCTTCTTCGGGGCGCCGCAGGACGAGGCCAAGTACGCCCACGCGCACGAGTCGCCGGCGCTGATGACCATCCCGCTGATGGTGCTGGCCGGCTTCGCGATCCTCGGCGGCGGCACGCTCAACCCGCTGCCGGAGAATGAGCTGCTGTGGTTCAACCAGATCGTGCAGCAGCCGGAGTCGGCCGCGGCGCTCGGTCTTGGGTTGCACGTTGAGTCCCATGAGCACATCGAGCACGCCCTGCACTGGGCGCACTACAAGGCGCTGGTCATCTCGCTGCTGGCCATCGGCCTGGGCTTCATCCTGGCCAAGAAGATGTACCTGGACCGCTCGGTCTCGACCGCGGCGGTGACGGCGCGCTTCGGCCCCATGCACCGCATCATCAGCAACAAGTGGTACTTCGACGACGCCTACAACAACGGCGTCGTCGCCAACCTCAAGCGCTTCACGCGGCTCTGCGCCTGGTTCGACCGGACCATCGTGGACGGCATCGTGAACGCGGCTGGCCTGGTGGTGCGCTTCCTCGCGTTCCTGACCATGCTGTTCGACAACACCATCGTCGACGGCGCCGTCAACTTCTGGCGCTGGTTCACCCGCACGCTGAGCGGGATCACGCGCCTGATCCAGACGGGCAACGTGCGCGACTACCTGACGATGACCTTCATCAGCATCCTGATCCTCACCTACTACCTGGCCTGATCTCCGGCCTGAGGACCCATGGACAACATCCTGACCCTGATCACCTTCTCGCCCATGCTGGGCATCCTCGCGATCTTGCTCACGGGCAAGGAGCACAAGGATGCGCTGCGCACCATCGCAGCGGCAGCCACGGCCATCCCGCTCGTGTTGGCATCCATCCTGTGGGTGCAGTTCGACACGTCGGAGGCCGGCTACCAGTTCGTGCAGGAGGTCTCCTGGATCGAGTCGCTCGGCGTGCAGTTCTTCGTCGGCATCGACGGTCTCTCCGTGCCGCTCGTCTGGCTCACCACGCTGCTGCTGTTCCTGGCGCCCTTCGCCGCCTGGAAGATCGAGAAGGGCGTCAAGGGCTTCATGCTCCTGCTGCTGTTGCTCGAGGTCGGCATCCTGGGCGTGTTCGTGTCGCTCGACCTGTTCCTCTTCTATGTGTTCTGGGAGGTCATGCTGCTGCCGATGTACTTCCTGATCGGCATCTGGGGCGGTGCACGGCGCGAGTACGCGGCCATCAAGTTCTTCCTCTACACGCTGGCCGGTTCGGTGCTGATGCTGCTGGCCATCGTGGCGCTGTACCTGTGCGTGTACGAGTCGGTGGCGCACCCGTTCAGCATCCCGCTGCTGAGCGAGATGATCCGCGACGGCAGCCTCACCGGCAGCAACCTGGTCAACGGAGGCGAGCTGTTCGGCTGGAGCTTCCTGAACTGGGTCTTCGTGTTCTTCTTCATCGGCTTCGCCATCAAGGTCCCGATCGTGCCGCTGCACACCTGGCTGCCGGACGCCCACGTGGAGGCGCCCACCAGCATCTCCATGGTGCTGGCCGGCATCCTGCTGAAGCTGGGTTGCTACGGCATCCTGCGCATCAACCTGGGCATGTTCTCGATCGTGGCGCCGGGTTACGCGGAGATCGGCGCGGTCATCGGCCTGGTGTCGATCCTGTACGGCGCCTTCTGCGCCATGGCCCAGACCGACTTCAAGCGGCTGGTGGCGTACAGCTCCGTGAGCCACATGGGCTACGTGCTGCTGGGTGCCTCGGCCTTCACCAGCGCGGGCCTGAACGGCGCGGCCATGCAGATGTTCACGCACGGCACCAGCTCGGCCCTGCTGTTCCTCTTGGTGGGTGTCGCCTATGACCGCGCGCACCACCGCGAGATCGAGGGCTTCGGCGGCCTGGCCAATGTGGCGCCGATCTACACAGGCATCACCACTCTGGGCTTCTTTGCCGCCTTGGGCCTGCCGGGCATGTCGGGCTTCGTGTCCGAGGTGCTGGTGCTGATCGGCGCCTGGGAGGTCTACCCGGTCTACACCGCCATCGCGGGCCTGGGCATCATCATCACGGCGGGCTTCCTGCTATGGACCCTGCAGCGTGTGTTCCTCGGGCCGCTCAACGAGAAGTACAAGGACTTCCCGGACGTCACCGCGCGCGAGAAGTTCACGCTCATTCCGCTGGCGTTCCTGTGCGTGCTGCTGGGCGTGATGCCCATGCTGCTGCTGGGCCACATGGACGCCACCATCGAGAGCATCCGGGCGCTGTTCGCCTGACCTGGCGACGGCCGGAGACATCCGATGACACCTGAACTCCTCGCCGACCTGCACGCGATCATGCCGGAGATCTGGCTGGTGGGCGCCATCGTCGCGGCCGTCCTGGCGGACCTGGTGCTGGGCGAGCGCGGCCGCGTGGTCGTGACGCTGCTGGGCATGGCGGGCTGCGCCCTGGCGCTGTGCGCCCTCACCGGCGACGTGCACGAGCCCGCCGGCCGCGTGCTGGGCGTGCTGTCCATCGACAGCTACGCGGTCTTCTTCCGCACGCTCATCATCGGCGGCACGGGCCTGATCCTGCTGCACACGCTCGTGTTTCGCGGGGTGGAGGACTGCACCCGCAACGAGATGGTGCCCATGCTGCTGGGCACGGCCCTGGGCGGCTGCCTGCTGGCCTCCACCGACAACCTGATCATGCTGCTGCTGAGCATGGAGCTGCTCTCGCTGTGCAGCTACCTGCTGGCGGGCTGGCAGCGCACCGAGCGTCGCAGCTCGGAGGCGGCGCTCAAGTACCTGGTGTACGGCGCCGTGGCCAGCGCGGTGATGACCTTCGGCTTCAGCCTGCTGTACGGCCTCTCAGGCTCGGTCAACATGGCCGAGATCGGCCTGGCCGTCTCCGACGCCTGGTCGGGCGGCGCCGGCTCGGGACAGCTCGTGGTGATCCTGGCCACGGTGCTGGTGGGCACGGGCATGTTCTTCAAGGTGGCCGCCTTCCCGTTCCACTTCTGGGCGCCGGACGTCTACCAGGGCGCGCCCACGCCGGTGACCACCTTCCTGGCCGTGGGCTCCAAGGCGGCGGGCTTCGCCGTGCTGGTGCGCTTTGTGCACGGCGTGTACCTGGGCGATGCGCTCAACCCCGCCTGGCTCGAGCGGCTGGGCTGGATGATGGCCGTGCTGGCCGCCGTCACCATGACCTACGGCAACATCACCGCCGTGCTGCAGCGCAACGTGAAGCGCCTGCTGGCCTACAGCTCCATCGCCCACGCGGGCTACCTGCTCATGGGCCTGGCCGTCATGACCAGCGGCTCGGCCGACGAGGCCGTGACCGAGGGCATGGACTCGCTGCTCTTCTACATGGCCAGCTACTACGTGGCCACGCTGGGCGCCTTCGGCTGCGTCATGGCCCTCGCCAACCGCTTCGGTTGCGAGGAGCTGGACGACATGAACGGCCTGGCCTGGTCGGCTCCGTGGACCAGCACCTTCCTGGTGATCTTCCTGGTGTCGCTCACGGGCCTGCCGCCCACCGTCGGCTTCATCGGCAAGTGGATGCTGTTCAAGGCTACGCTCGACGCGGGCCTCTACTGGCTAGCCGTGGTGGCCGCGCTGAACGCCGTCGTGGCGCTGTTCTACTACTTCAAGGTGGCCCGCGCGCTGTTCCTGCGCGGCGACCAGGAGGTCGTGGAGGGCCTGCCCAGCCGCGGCATCATGCCCGGGCTGGCGGCCGCGAGCCTGGCGGGGCTGGCCGGGGTCGCGGTCTACTACGGCCTCATGTTCGACGATCTGGCCGCCTGGGTGAGCGCCTCGCTGCTCTGATCCGCGCGGCGCTGGGGGCCCGGAGCGTGCGGCGCCGAAGGCCTGGAGCGCGGCGCACTCCGGGTCTCAAGTGCAGCTGGCGCGGGCTCGCTGTCTCCGTTGGGCGTGTGTGCCGTCTGCTGAGCGCGGCGGCGCGTCCGGCCGCGTCTCCGAGCGCTGCGCCGGCCGTGCCGCTGCCACGACGGCGCGTCGTCAGCCGTGCAGCGGCTCCAGCGGCGTGGCCATCAGCGTCATGGCGGTGCCCAGCACGCAGGTGGCGATCACCGCCACCAGGAACGTCAGGGCCAGCTTGCGGTGCAGGCTGCGACGCGCCTCGCTCTCGACGCGATGCAGGCGCACGCCGCTCAGCGCCAGCAGGGGCAGCGAGAGGAAGACCACCGCCACGGCGACGAAGTGCACCGTGCGGACGCTGGACGCCGCGCCCTCGAAGACCAGGCCCTCGCCCACGATGCGCGCCTCGTAGATGGCCCAGCACAGGCTGGTGAGCGCGGCCATCACCAGCGCGTAGTGCGCTCCACGCTTGCCCGCCCGGCCCGTGATGACCACGGCCCCCAAGCAGAGCACGGTGAGCGCCAACGAGATCAGGAACGTCGTCATCGGATTCAACGTGGCCGCGGCGGGCGAGCCCGGCGCCGCCCTACTTCGCCGCCTTCGGGGGGGGCGCCGCCTTGGCGGCCGCTGTCTTCTTGGTCGCCTTCTTGCGCGTGGTCTTCTTGCGCGTGGTCCGCTTGGCGGCCTTCTTCTTGGGCGCGGCGTCGTCGGCGTCCTTCTTGCGCTCAGGCGGGACGGCGGTGACGTCCGGGTGTGTCTTGCAGGCCATGCTGCCGGCCGCCGCGGGCTCGGTCATGGGCTTGCCGCAGAGCTTGCCCGTGCGTGACGTGTGCGGGCAGTTCGGCAGGTTGCGCGTGCCGCGGCACTTGGGGAAGCGCGGGCAGGCCAGGAACTTGCCGCGCTTGCTGCGTTTGACCTGCAGCAGAGCCTCGCAGTCGGGGCATTTGACGCTGGTGTCGACGGGCCAGAGCGGCACGTCGTTCACGCTCAGTGAGACCGAGCCCTTGCAGTCCTTGGTGGCGAAGCCGCTGCAGGCCAGGAACGGCTTGCCCCAGCGGTTGACCTTCTTGTGCATGCGCCGGCCGCAGACCGCGCCCTTGTCGTTCTTGTCGCGGCAGGTGTGCTCGGTCAGCACGGCCTCGGGCTTGGGCATGCCGGTGAGGCTCACGGTGTTCTTGCAGTCGGGGTAGCGCGAGCAGCCCAGGTACGGCCCGAAGCGGTTGAACAGGATGGCCATGGGGGCCGTGCAGGCCGGGCCGCCGTCCTCGGGCACCTTGCCGCAAGGCATCTCGTCCACCAGCAGCGGCTTCTCCCAGTAGGGCGACATGCCGTCCTCGGCCTTGTCGAGGTCGTTGGCGAAGGGCGTGTAGAAGTCCTCGATGACCTTGCGCCAGGGCAGCTGCCCCTCGGCGATGGCGTCGAGCTGCCCCTCCATGCGCGCCGTGAACTCGGTGTCGATGACGTTGCCGAACCACGGCAGCAGCAGGTCCGTGACCACCTCGCCCAGGTGGGTCGCATAGAAGGCCTTGCTCTTGCGCTGGCGCGGGCCGAACTCGGCGGGCGCCTCTCCGTCTTCTCCGTCTTCGCTGACCTCCGCCGGCTCGACGGCCACGGGGTCCTTGACCCCGGCCAGCATGCGGCTGCGGACCTCCTCGTCGGCGGCCTCCTCGCCGTGGTCCACATAGCCGCGGTCGACGATGACCGACAGGATGGACGCGTAGGTGGAGGGCCGGCCGATGCCGTGCTTCTCCAGCGAACGCACCAGCGAGGCCTCCGTGTAGCGCCGCGGCGGTGAGGTGAAGTGCTGGCTGGCGCCCACCTCGGACGCCGTGAGCTCGGCCCCCACGGTCATGGCGGGCAGCTGCTGATCGCCGCTGTCCCGGCCGTACACGCGGGTGTGGCCGTCAAAGATCGTCACGCGCCCGCTGGCCTCGAAGGCCGCCTTGCGGCAGGTGAGCTCGACGGTGGTGACCTGATACTGGGCCGGCGCCATCTGGCTGGACATGAAGCGCCGCCAGATCAGCTCGTAGAGCTTCATCTGGTCGGGCTTGAGCGTGCCGCGCAGCGACTCCGGCGTGCGCGCGGGGTCCGTGGGCCGAATGGCCTCGTGGGCCTCCTGCGCGCCCTTCTTGCTGCGGAACGCGTTGGGCTTCGCCGGCAGGTATGGCTTGCCGTAGGCCTGCTCGATGAAGCTTGCCGCCGCGCCCCGGGCCAGGTTCGAGATATTGAACGAGTCGGTCCGCATGTAGGTGATCAGACCCACCAGCCCCTGCCCCGGCACCTCCATGCCCTCGTAGAGCTGCTGGGCGGTGCGCATGGTGCGCTTGGCGGCGAAGCCATGGGCGCTGGAGGCCGCCTGCTGGAGCGTGCTGGTAATGAACGGCGGGCGCGCCCGGTCGAGCTTGTCCTTGCTCTCGACGTGGCTGACAGTGAAGGGCCCGGCGTCGGTCAGCGGCAGCAGCTCGAGTCCGCCCTCCTCGCTGGCCGTGGCGTCTGGCACCTCGCTGCCGGCCACCGCGCTCAGCACGGAGCGGGCGTCCTTGCTGGTCTTCAGCTCGAGCTTGTTGCCATCGAGGCGCTTGAAGGCGGCCGAGAAGCTGTCCTCAGCGCCGAAGCGCGCCTCGGACTTCCAGTATTCGTCGGGCACGAAGGCGCGGATCTCGCGCTCACGTTCCACCACCAGCCGCACGGCCACGGACTGCACCCGGCCGGCGGACAGCCCCCGCGACAGCTTCTTCCAGAGCAGCGGCGAGAGCTTGTAGCCCATGAGCCGATCGAGAATGCGCCGCGCCCGATATGCGTCCACGGCGTGGCCGTTGAGGTCGCCGGGCTGCTCGAAAGCCTCGTGGATGGCCGAGTCGGTGATCTCGTGGAACACCACCCGCTTGAACTCGAGCTGATCCGGACCCAGGGCCTCGGTCAGGCTCTCGGCCAGGTGCCAGGCGATGGCCTCGCCCTCGCGGTCGGGGTCGGTGGCGAGGTAGACGGTGTCGGCGTCCTGGGCCCGCTTGCGCAGATCCGTGAGCACCTTGGCGCGATCGCCGATCTCCTGCCACTCGGTCTCGAAGTCCTGCTCGACGTCGATTCCGAGCCCGGACTTGGGCAGATCTCGCACATGTCCCATGGAGGCTTTGACCGCAAACCCCTTGCCGAGGAACTTGCCAATGGTCTTGGCCTTGGCCGGAGACTCGACGATAACCAGTTGTTTGGCCACGGCTTGCGTCAACTCATGGGGAGAGGGGGCACTCAGGTCGTTGGCAAGGCATATCGAGGGGAGGCCGAGTGGTCAAGGGGGGCCTCCTTGACTGTTGAGGGTCCGAGAGGCTTGCTAGATCACATCATCCGCGCATCGCTTGATGTCTCTCGCCCCCTGTCTGGCTTGCGGCAGCGATGCTAGACTCCGCTGCCCGCCGGCTCGGACGGCGGCTTCGGGAACGCCTCCTCAGGGGGTCCTCCACTCCGCCCCGGACACAGGAATGACCATGCAGATCACGCCCATCAACAAAGACGGATACGAGCAGGTAGCGCGGTGTCAGGACGAGGAGACCGGCTTGCTGGCCTTCATCGCCGTGCACAACACGACCCTCGGACCCGCTCTGGGCGGCATGCGCCTCTGGCCCTACGAGAGCGAGCAGGCCGCCCTGACGGACGTGCTGCGCCTGTCTCGTGGCATGACCTTCAAGTCGGCCGTGGCCCGCACCGGACTGGGCGGCGGCAAGGCGGTCATCGTCGCGAATCGCGACATGAAGAGCCCGGCTCTGTTCGAGGCCATGGGGCGCTTCGTGGACTCCTTCGACGGTCAGTACATCACCGCGGAGGACGTCAACGTGGGCGTGCCCGACCTGATGTCGGTCAAGCGCTACACGCGCTGGGTCACGGGCCTGCCCATCAGCGAGGGCGGCAGCGGCAACCCCAGCCCCTACACCGCTCGCGGCTGTTTTGTGGGGCTGCTGGCCGCCTGCCGCGAGGCCTTCGGCAGCGAGGACCTGACCGGCAAGGTGATCGCCCTGCAGGGCCCCGGCTGCGTGGGCTTCGACCTGGGACGGCAGTGCGTTGAGGCTGGCGCCAAGCTGATCGTGTGCGACATCAACCAGGACAGCCTGGACCGCGCCGTGTCCGAGCTGGGAGCCACCGTGGTGGAGCCCGACGCCATCTACGACGTGGAGTGCGATGTCTACGCGCCCTGCGCCCTGGGCGCCACGCTCAACGACGACACCATCCCGCGCCTCACGGCCAAGGCCGTGGCCGGCGCCGCCAACAACCAGCTGCTGGATGAGAACCGCCACGCCGCCATGCTGGCCAAGCGCGGGATCGTTTACGCTCCGGATTACGTCATCAACGCCGGCGGCATCATCAACGTGTCGCTCGAGCTCGAGGAGGGCGGGTACGACGAGGTGCGGGCGCTCAAGAAGATCGACAACATCCACGAGGCGATGCTCGAGATCTTCGCCACGGCCAAGGCCAAGCGCATCACGACCCACGATGCCGCCCAGGCCGTGGCCGAGGCGAACCTGCTGGCCGCCACGCAGACTGCCTGAGCAGCGTCAGGTCCTGGCGGGGAGCCCCCGCCGGTGAGCGAGCCGTCAGGCAGCGGCGCCCCCGCGACGGAGCCCCCGTCCCGCACGGGCTTCCTGCGCTCGGCGCGGGTGGTCTCGTCGCTCACGCTGCTCTCGCGCGTGCTGGGGCTGGTGCGCGACGCCGCCATGGCCCATCTGCTGGGTGCCGGCGCCGTGCACGACGCGCTGACTTTCGCCTGGACCATTCCCAACGCCTTCCGGCGGCTGTTCGGCGAGGGCGCCCTGAGCACCGCCTTCGTGCCTGTCTTCGGCCGCGTGCTGGAGCGAGAGGGGCGCCCGGCCGCCGGTCGCCTGGCCTGCGAGCTCGTGACCGTGCTGGCCCTGGTCCTGGTGTCCTTGGCCGGGCTGCTGGCCCTGGCGGTGGGCATGGCCCCGGAGTCCTGGTTGGAGGCGCTGTTCGGCGAGGGCCAGCTGGCCAAGGCGCAGCTCACCGTGCGTTACGTCCAGCTGCTGCTGCCGTACCTGGCGGCCATCTGCGTCATCGCCCAGCTCATGGCCGTGCTCAACGCCATGGAGGAGTTCGTCGTGCCTGCCCTGGCGCCGGTGCTGCTCAACCTGGTCTGGCTGGGGGGCGTGGGCCTGGCCGCCTGGTTCTGGGCCGACGAGCCGCCGGGCTTCAGCCTGCGTGCCCGGCAGGGCTACGTGATCGTGGGCGCGATCCTGCTGGCGGCGGTGCTGCAGTTCGTCTGGCACCTGCCGCGCATGCGCGCCCTGGGCGTGCCCTTCCGCCTGGTGCGCCCGCGCCTCTCACCCGAGCTGCGCTCGGTGGCTCGCAGCATGGGTCCCATGCTGCTGGGCATGGGTGCGGCCCAGATCAACCTGCTGGCCGACCGCTCCATCGCCCTGATGGTCCTGCCCGACGGCGGCGCCACCCACCTCTATTACGGCCTGCGCGTGCAGCAGTTCCCCATGGGGCTGGTGACGGTTGCTCTGGCCACCACGGCCTACCCCGCCATGGCGCGGCTCATGGCGCGGGAGGATCGCGGCGGCGCGGCCGCCATGGCGTCGCTGGCCCTGCGCACCAACCTGCTGGTGGCGCTGCCGGCCATGGCGGGCCTGGTGCTGCTGGCCGATCCCATCGTGACGCTGCTGTTCCAGAGCGGCGGCTTCGGCGTCGAGGACACGCGCCTGACCGCCGCCGCCCTGGCGGGTTACGGCTGGGGCATCCCCTTTGCCGGCACGGCCCTGCTGCTGCAGCGCGCCAGCTACGCCGCGGGCGACCTGAGGTTGCCGCTGATCATCGGCCTGGTCATGGTGCTGGTGAACGTGGGCCTCGACCTGGTTCTGGTGGGGCCCTTCGGGGGCGCCGGCCTGGCCGTGGCCACCTCGCTCTCGGCTGTGGTCTCCGCCGTCTGGCTGTTCTGGGGCGTGCGTCGGCGCCTGCTGCTGCCGGAGGGCGAGCGCCTGCTGGGCGGCCTCTTACCGGCGCTGTTGGCCGCTGGCCTGATGGCCGCTGTGGTGGCGGGCCTGGACGCCGTGATCGCGCCGCTGGCCGGCCCAGGTCGCCTGGGGGCGGGTCTGCGCGTGGGCGCCGGCAGCCTCACGGGCATGGCGGTCTTCGCCCTGCTGGCTCCACGCCTGTGCCCCCGCGAGTGGCGCTCGATCGCGTCCGTCTGGCGCCGCTCCCCGGACGATCCGTCCGCCGAGTAGGATGACGCGCCCATGAGCCCGCCCGACCCTCCCCGCTCGCGCGTCGTCGCCGTGATCCGCGCCCTGCGCCTGGACGCGGTCATGGAACGCCTGCACGCCCTCGGCCAAGGCGACGTGCTGGTCGAGCAGGTGAGGGGCTACGGCCGCCAGAAGGACCACCTGGGCAGCTACACGCTGACGGGCCCCGAGGAGCTGTTCCTGCCCAAGGTGCGGCTGGAGTTCGTGGTGCCCAGCGGCGACGTGGCGGCCTGCATGCAGGCCGTGGCCGAGGCCGCGCGCACCGGACGCATCGGCGACGGCAAGGTCTTTGCCCACGCCGTGAACAGCGCCCCCGCAGTCGGGCACGCAGTCGCGCCTGGCAGCGCCCCCGGCAGCGCCCCGTGAGCGCCCTCGCCATCACCCCTGGAGACGCGCCGTGAGCGCCCCCGACATCTGGCAGGAGATCGTCGCCTGCCGCCGCCGCGGCGAGCCCGCCGCCCTGGCCACCATCGTGTCGGCCATGGGATCCACGCCCGGCAAGGACCCCATGAAGATGCTGGTGCGCGCCGACGGCTCCATCGTCGGTTCGGTGGGGGGCGGCTGCCTGGAGGCCGAGGTCTGGGACACGGCCAAGCAGGTCATGCAGAGCGGCCGCTCGTCCAGCGTGAGCTTCACCTTGACCGAGGAGCACTATCCGGACAGCGGCCTGGTCTGCGGCGGCACGGTCACCATCTTCGTGGAGCCCGTGACTCCGCCCACGCTGCACATCTTCGGCGCCGGTCACGTGGGGCTGGCCACCGCCCACCTGGCCGCCGACGTGGGCTTCCGGGTAGTGGTGCGCGACGACCGGCCCGACATGCTGGACCCCGAGCGCTTCCCCGACCCCCTGCTGCGAGCGCCCGGACCCTGGGATGAGGGCTTGGCCTCCATGGCCCCGGGCCCCTTCGACTACGTGCTGGTGGCCACGCGCGGCCACCATGACGACGAGCAGGTGCTGAGGCTGCTGGCCGCGGCCGACCTGCGCCCGCGCCTGCTGGGGCTGCTGGGCTCGGCTGCCAAGCGCAAGGTGCTGCTGGGGCGGCTGGCCGCCGATGGGGTGCCGCAGGCCTGGCTGGAGCAGGTGCTGACCCCCGTGGGGCTGCACATCGGGGCGCGCACGGCGGCTGAGATCGCCGTCTCGATCGTGGGCCAGCTGGTGCAGCGCGTGCGCATCGGCGCCCCCGAGCCCAGCGGCGCGGCGCCCAAGCGCCGCCGCAGCGCCCAAGCGCCTTGACCGCCTTGACCGCCTTGACCGCCTTGACCGCCTTGACCGCCCGAACGAGAGGCCAGTAACCTCTCCTGGTTCTGGCACCTATGTGCAGGGCAGCCCCTCCGCCGGGGCCGGCCCCGACCCGACCAGGAGCGCCCCAGCCCATGCCCACTCGCCGCCTCGCCGTCATCCTGGTCCTGTGCCTGTGCGCCCCGGCTCTCCTGGCCGACACCATCCATCTGTCCAACGGGCGCGAGGTCAAGTGCCTCATCAGCAAGGAGAGCTACGCCACGATCGAGTATCGCAAGGCGGGCATGAGCTCCAAGCAGAGCGTGGACGTGGCCGACGTCGTGTCGGTCGAGTACAGCAAGACCTCAGCCGATTGGCGCGAGGCCATGGTGCTGCTCGATCAGGGTGAGATGGGCAAGGCCGCCAGCTCGTTCCTGGCCGTGGCCGACGACGACAACCGCGAGCCGCACCTGCGCGCGTCCGCGCTGGCCCAGGCCGGCGACGCCCTGGTGACCAACGGCAACTACAACGACGCCATCGGCGTGTACGACGAGCTGCTCAAGAAGCACCCGTCCACGCGGCACCTGGCGCGCGCGCTGCTCGGCAAGGGGCAGAGCCTGTTCTATGTGCGCAAGCTTGCGGAGGCGGACGCCGTGCTGACCCAGCTCAAGAGCGACGCGACGTCCAAGGGCCTGGGCGAGCGCTGGGCCCTCGACGCCGAGTTCCTGCTGCTCTGGTCCGCCGAGGCTCAGGGCAAGCCGGACGTGGTGGATGGCTACAAGCAGCTGCGCGCCAGCGCTCGCGCCAACTACCCGGGCATCGCCAACAAGGCCTCGCTACGCATGGGGCGCGTGCACCTCGAGAACAACCAGGTGCGCGACGCCGAGGCGCTCTTCGACGAGATCGTTCTGAGTCGAATGCACACCAGCGATGACGTCGTCGCCGGCGCCTACAACGGTCTCGGGCGCTGCAACTTCGGCCGCGCCCAGGGCCTGCTGAGTGACGGCAAGGCGGACCAGGCCCTGCCCTACGTGCACGATGCGCTGCTCGACTTCCTGCGTGTGCACGTGAGCTACCCCGGCGTGCGCAAGGAGCAGGCCGAGGCGCTGTACTTCGCCGGGCAGTGCTTCCTCAACCTGGCCGCCATGGACCCCGAGGCCACGCAGGCGGAGCAGCGCGGGCAGGTGCTGCTCAAGCGCTGCCGCGACAACTTCGCCGGGTCTGAGTGGGCCGGCCTGGCCGCCAGCCAGCGCTGACGCGGGCGCTGCTGGCACGTCATGGCAGGCGCTCATCGCCTCACGGACCCGCTGCACGGGATCGGACCTCGCAACGAGGCCGCCGTGGCCGCCATCCGAGGTTTCTTCACATTCCTGGTGCGCACGCTGTTCCGCATGAGCCTGGCGGACGTGACGCCGCTGCCGCCGGGAGCGGTGATCCTCGCGCCCAACCACCGCTCGTTCCTGGACCCGCTGGTGGTGGGCTCGGTGGTCGATCGCCGTCCGTTCTTCCTGATGCACGCGAAGTACTACCACAACCCGGCCATCAACTGGTTCTGTCGCACGACGCGCTGCATCCCCGTGTCGGACGGTCCCGAGAACCGACAGGCGCTGCGCGACGGTCAGCGCGTGCTCGAGTCAGGGCGCGTGCTGTGCGTCTTCCCGGAGGGCACGATTTCGGAGGGCGGTGAGCTCGGGGAGGCGCAGCCCGGCGTGGCCTGGTTGGCGCGCAAGACCGGCGCGCCGGTGTACCCCGTCTACCTCGGGGGCACGCGCGAGGTGCTCACCAAGGGCTCGTCGCGCGTGCGCTTTTCCCAGGTGTCCATGCTCGTCGGCGAGCCGATGTTCGTGGACGACTTTGGCCGCGGTCGCGACGGGGCTGCGCGCTTCTCCGAAGCCCTGATGGCGTCCATCGCGGAGTTGGGCGCGCGCGGCTGACGCTCGTTACACCCGCCCGGTGCCGGCATTCCCCCGCGCACATTCGGGAGGGTGACATGGCGAGCACGGCGTGGTGGCCGGTGGAACCGGCGTCGGCGATGGCAGCCGGCATGACGAACGGCAGCT
>Ga0164313_10003810_pt1 | contig 13440 bp, 6 predicted proteins | sample GuaBasSedimGuay4_FD_113735 | JGI IMG/M metagenome (GOLD analysis project Ga0164313, IMG submission 113735) | Subseafloor sediment microbial communities from Guaymas Basin, Gulf of California, Mexico - Guay4, Core 4569-4, 0-3 cm | ecosystem: Environmental > Aquatic > Marine > Hydrothermal vents >... | reverse complement strand
TATCCCCCGAATATTGCACTGTCATGTGAATCCTGCCATACAAAGGGAATTCGCAGGCGATAATTCCAGGGCCATCATAGATGCTGTTATTGCAAAGAAAACATTTGCCTATTCAATAGAGCATACAGATAATGCACAGTTGATAGACGTTTTTTCTTTTGGTACCTATGGAGGTATAAAACTTGGCGGAGAATCTTACGGTCAGCTCACAAATTTTAATTTTGATTGCGTGACAATAGGTATACATAAAACTGGAAACAATACATTCAACAGAAACTGGCAAATTGCCCAGGGTTCCATCATTGCCAATGCCGGTGAAGCCATAGAGGATATTCATCCGATAGTGATCGAAGGAAAAGGTCATACAGCCCTATCCAATGTGGAAGCATTTTCAGGAAATAACCCTGCACTCACCAACCACGGTGTTTCTTATGATTTTATGACCGTAAAAGGAGATGAAAGATGTACCATATCAATGTTTGGATGCCGTATGAGAAATTACACAGCGAAGGAGCCCATCACTGTTTTGAATAAAAATGCTGTTATTCAAACATTTGGATGCATTGATAAAGAAGAGGAAATCTTCGAGTATCAGAAGAAATAGCTGTAAACGGACATAGATATCACCTTCCTAACTAATTGTAAAAAACACACCTATTGACAAAAAGATCGCTCACAATCCTGCTTATACTGCTCTCATTCGTTTATACGGATAGCCATTCCCAGCTCCTGCTGAATGAGCTGATGTCCAATAATTTTACAATCCTGGAAGATCAGTTTGGAGAGCATCCGGATTGGATTGAGATATATAATTCCGGAGATGAAGACATACACCTGGAAAACTACTGGATTTCAGATAATAAAGACGAATTAAATAAATGGAACCTTCCTCCTGTTGATCTTCCGGGAGATGCGTATTTGCTTATTTTCGCTTCCGGGAAGGACATCCAAACCATTCCCTCCTACTGGCATACAATCATTGATATGGGCGATGAATGGAGATATCATATCCCTGTAGCTGAGATTGGTGATTCATGGAAATCTTCGGCCGGTGCCAGCATAGAGTGGTCTGTAGGAAAGAGTGGTATTGGCTACAGTGACGAAGACGACTCGACTGTGATCGGGCAATCTGTCTCCCTTTATATGCAGCAGACATTTGATATTTCAGATCTGACGAAAGTGACCAATGCGGCGCTGTTTATGGATTATGATGATGGTTTTATTGCCTATCTGAATGGAACTGAGATCGCCCGGAGTTCTTCCATGGGAAATTCCGGTGACGAATTTAGTTTTGACTCACCCAGTCTCATTGGTCATGAAGCACTCATGTATAACGGCAATCCCCCTGAGTCTTTTTACCTGAGCAATCATTCAGATCTTCTGCAGGAGGGTGAAAACGTACTTGCCGTGGAGGTTCATAATGTGGGTAGTACCTCCTCGGACATGAGCTCTATACCCTTTTTCCTCCTGGGGTTTTCCGAAGTCCAGGAGCAATACGTATATGGGAATCAATACATCGCTCTCAGGAATGAGTATTCGCATTCAAATTTTAAAATTGCCTCAGAGGGTGAGGCTATCTATCTTTCAGATGGGGCAGGCTTGATTACGGATTCAATCTCCGGAAATCCTCTTCCTAATGACCATTCATATGGCAGATCTCAGGCTGATCAGACTCAATTTGGCTATTTTGAGTTACCCACACCCGGTTTTGAGAACAGTACATCTTTTTCCTCAGGCTATTTTGTTGATTTAGTGGAATTCATAAGCACCGGTGAGGAAGATGAGTCAACATTGGTTCAGATGCTTGCTCAAAATGAAAATGACACAATATACTATACAACAGATGGTTCTGAACCTGACTCTAGTTCAGTAATTTATACTGCGGGGCTGGAAATTTCCACTACCCGGGTTATCCGTGCAAGAATTCTAAGATCAGGCAATTTACCGGGACCTGTAACTACCAGGACTTTTTTTAAGGGTCGGCCACATGATCTTCCGCTTGTTTCACTCTCTACGGATCCTGAAAATCTCTGGGATTATAATACCGGGATTTATGAAACGGGGCCCAATGCCATTCCCGAATGGCCATATTGGGGAGCAAATTACTGGCAGGACTGGGAAAAGCCTGTTTACCTGGAAATATATGATGTAAATGGTGAAGAGTTGATTGCCCAGAATGCCGGTATTAAGATTTATGGTGGATCTACCAGGATCCTGGCTCAAAAACCATTTTCCCTGCATGCCAGGAGTAAATATGGTAAGGGGAGTTTCTCAAATCCACTTTTTCACGAAAAAGATATTGAAGAATTCGAAACCTTTATTCTCAGGAACAATGGTGGTGACTGGAATCAAGGGATGTTCAGGGATGCGATATCTGGCAACCTGGCAGGTAAATTACAATTAGATCGTCAGGGCTATCGACCGGTAGTGCTTTACCTGAACGGGGAGTACTGGGGGATTATTAATATGAGGGAGAAGCTGAACGAGCATTTTATTGCCTCCAATCATCACGTGCACACCGAGGATATAAACATGTTTCAGGACAATACATCGGTGATGGCAGGAAGCCGGAAAACGTATGATGAAATGCTAAATTTTGCCCTCACCCATAAGCTGCAAAATGATGATGAATACAATGTAGTAAAAGGGATGATGGATGTGGATAACTACATCCGCTACTGGTTGCTGGAGGTCTATCTCGACAACTGGGACTGGCCCCAGCATAACATCAAATTCTGGTCCACACAGGCACCTGGCTCTCTTTTCCGGTGGATTCTGTATGATACAGATTTTTGTTATGATCTGCCGGGTCTTGCTACTTATAGATATAACACTCTTAAGTTCTCCATGGGTATAGCATCTGAACATCCCTGGATCAACGCGGTTTGGTCAACACAACTATTTAATGCCCTGATCACGAATACTGAATTCAGACACTCTTTCATTAACCAGATGGCAGACCGTATGAACAGTGACTTCCTCCCCGAGAACATTGTTCCGGTGATCGACTCTTTTAAACAACATATCCTAACTGAAGCCCCCTATCATTTTGCAAAATGGGGCGGGTCCATGAATAATTGGTATAGCCACATGGACCGGATGCACAACTTTGTCAGTAACCGGGCGCACTATGTGAGAGAATTTGTAATTGATCAGTTTGATCTTACCACCACTTCGGATATCACTGTTAGTATTGTGAATCCTGCCGGGGGAAAGGTCAGGGTGAACTCTATTGTTCCGGATGCCTATCCATTTAATGGAATCTATTTTACGAATGTTCCCATCCAGCTTGAAGCAATTCCGGCTCCCGGGTACAAGTTTTCGAACTGGCGGGGAAGTGTGAGCACTGATTCCAAAACCATTGATTTTGATATGAGCACAACAGGGTCTTTTATCGCGGTATTTGAGGAAGCTTGGGATGCCGAAATTGATATTGTGATCAATGAGATCAATTATTCCTCTGCACCCGAATGGAATACCGAAGACTGGATCGAGCTCTATAATAATTCTGAAGTTGCAGTTGACCTTTCAAACTGGACAGTTTCAGATGACGCCTCCGGAGTTAACTATATGATTCAGACTGGTACTATCATCCCCCGGGACGGGTATTTGGTCATGAGTAGAAACAGGCCTGATTTTAAAAGATTTTATCCTGAACGACCAGCTGTTTATGGTGATTTTGAGTTTGGTCTGAGCAGTAGTGGAGATGCCGTCGTTTTGCGTGAGGAATCAGGTGATCTTCATGATCTTGTAGTATTTGAAAGCGAGCTGCCATGGCCCAAGGAGCCTAATGGTACCGGAGCCACACTTGAGCTGACACATCCGGATCTTGATAATACCCTGGCCGAGAGTTGGATGGCTTCGCCTACTCATGGAAGCCCCGGTAAGAAGAATAGTATATTTGTGGGTATAGACGATGATATTTTCAAAGAGTCAATGACAAGCTCGGCAAGATTGTATCCAACAGTTTTTCATGATATGACAACGCTTGAGTATACATCATCGACAAGTAATCATGTTCATATATCAGTTATTTCAATGTCAGGAAGCGTCATTGATGTATTGGTAAACCATAGCTTGCCTGCAGGAAGTCACCATATAAACTGGACTCCTTCACAATCAGGAGCAGAACCCGGGATGTATCTCATACGTGTAGAAACAAGTGAAACTGTACATACACTGAAAGCGATCTACCAATAGCATTTCAAAAACCAAGGAATCCATTATTTGCCAAATACCTCCTTAATCACCTCCAGCTTCATATATTGCTCTCCAACAGTTGGAGTGATCATTCCTCCTTCACCATACTCATTCCATGCATAAATGGTAAATGCTTTTTGAACGGTACCATCCCTGTTGGGGAAACCAAAATTTGAATTTTCGATCAAATCGCTTTTCAATTCTTCGAGCCCGTTCTTCCACTGTGTTCTGGTCGGGAATTTAAATTTTGCCCTGGGGTCATGCCAGGGCCTGGGATTCCAGCCGGAGGGAAAGTAGGGTACCCAGTTTAAAACATCGCTTTGCCTGACATCCCTGACATTTCTGGCTTCAGCAAGCAGAATATCATAGGGATAGTCACCCGAAATCAGGGGTAAGTCCGGTACCCCCATGTACTGCATCGTACCATCAATTTCTCTAATTCTAGAAAAATGGTGTGTTGAAGTTATGCTTCCACCACCATAAGTACCAACGGTAATCAACAAATCTCCAATACCCGCATCAAGTGTTCTTTCCCTTAATCCCTTTAATATATCAGCACATTGTACAACGCTCTTTTCCATATCGAGATAAAACTGGTCACCCCCGTGAATCTTTAAAACAGCCCTCCCGTCAATTTTTAAATAACTTGGATGTTTCATAGCCTCGATACAAACATCCATAAAACCGTCCCAGTCTTCAACAGTAAGCAGAGAAAATGGAAGGTGATTGGTTACCTCCACCATAAACTTCATCAGGTGAGAATTTTCGGAATTCATAAAATAGGTCAATCCCGAATTCAGATAGGGCACATCCTCAATTTCCTTTGTCTCTACATTCCCTCCATAGTAATACAAAATGGAAAAGAAATCCACCCCATGATCAGCAGCAGCCTTGATCTCATTATCCATAGTTTCCTGACTGTTGTACTCACCCAACAAAGGAACCCGGTCAGGGTAAGCTCCTCTCCAGTCGATATCATTATACTCCCATTTATTGGGTGAATGTTCCCACCAGCCACTAAAATATTCCACGCCGACCAAAATCGAATCTCCCGATTCAGGCAAGGGCAATGGCTCCACTACCTCAGTTCCAGCACAGCTCCAGTAGACCGGGTACATCACAATAAACAGGACTGCCGCCCTGATTATCTTTCTCATGGTATTTTTCCTTTTGTAACTTTTTTTCTTTAGGTTCATTTCAATTGTTTGAGTAAGGTCGGTCAGATTCAGCGTTTCCCCAATTCTTTTCTGGCTTGCTGCTCATTTCAAAAACCAACTTACCCCCTTTAACAATATCACTGTGTTTTAGATACGATTTGCTATATTTCTCTCCATTCAAAGTGGCAGCCCGTATGTAAATATTTTCTTCACTTCTGTTTTTTGCCTCAATAATAAACTGATTACCATTCTCAAGATTTATCTTAGCGCTATTGAAAAGAGGGGTGCCTATCACGTAAATATCCTGCCCTGGCGTCACTGGATAAAAGCCCATTGCACTTAACACATACCAGGAGGAGAGTGAGCCCATATCATCATTACCACAGATTCCTCCAGGCTTATCATGGTAAAGCATATCCATTATTTTGTGTACTTTCTCCTGTGTTTTCCACGCTGCTCCCACATAGTTGTATAAATAAGCTACATGATGCGATGGTTGATTGCCGTGAATGTATTGCCCAATGGTTCCCACAACACCCACATAATTAGGACCACTCACTTCGGAGCTCATCGAAAAAAAAGTATCTAATTTTGCAATAAAATCATCTCGTCCACCCATCAGGTCAATCAAACCCCCTACATCGTGCTGAACAGACCAGATGTATTGCCAGGCATTTGATTCAGTGAAATGCCTGTTGGGGCGCACGCCTATCAATAGAGGATCAAAGCAAGTATAGTAAGAGTGATTTCCCTCTTTTGTAATTTCATGCTTATCTTCTTTCTCACACATTTGTAACCATGAACCATCTAACATCCGCGGGCGCATAAATCCACTTCCTTTATCATAGACATTTCTATAATTCCCGGCTCGTTTACTAAACAGCTGATAATCTTCTTCTTTCCCGAGTTCTTTAGCCAATTGGGCCAGGCACCAGTCATCATATGACATTTCCATTGTTGCCGGTACCGATTCTGTCTCTCTGTCGGCTGGCAGATATCCAAGTTTCATAAAATATTGTAAGCCGGGACGTGAGTATTTAGAATTGATTGGTTCAGCAGCCAATTCCGTGGCCTTTTTGCGCATCAGATTGTAGACAGATTCAATATCATAATCACGGATTCCTTTTATGTAAGCATCTGTAACGATCGGAACCAGATGGTCGCCAACCATTCCCTGTCCAAACACATTTCCTGCATGCTGAGCCGGTAACCAACCATAATTCACAGTTTTTGCAACAATTGATTTCATCATATCGTTGGTGCGACGCGGTTCAATAAGGGTCATTAAGGGATGTTCTGAACGGTAGGTATCCCAGGCAAAAAATGTGGGATAGAAATCATGGTCTTCCGCTTTATGTATGCTATTATCCATCCCATAATACCGTCCATCTACATCATTGGATATTTGCTGCGCCAGCAAACTATGATATAAGGAGGAATAAAATATTTTTTTCTGCTTTTGAGAGCCTCCCTCAATTTCTATTTTAGAAAGCACTTCATTCCAATTATTAATTGCCTGCTTCTGAACCTTCAAAAAATCCCAATGAGGAAGTTCCGCCTCAAGGTTCTTCTCAGCTCCCTCGATGCTTACATACGAAATTGATACTTTCACATAAATGGCTTCATCCTTTGAAGTACTGTAGTCTAAAAAGACACCGACCCGTTTGCCTGTTTCATCTGTTTTATATGGATTGATAAAGCCTCCACCCGATTCGGGTTTTTTGTAACTATTATTCCAGGTCCCAAAAGAAGAGAAAGGCTTACTAAATAGTGCCACAAAATACAGTTTCCCGAAACTCGAACTTTTATAACCTTCAATCCGAGTATTACTTACAACGCTAATGTGTGAATTCTTTTCTGAAAGTGCTCCAATTGAATGACCTAAGTCAATAAGTATGTGAGCATTCTCAGCATCAGGAAAAGTGTACTTATGCAAGCCCACTCTTTTGGTAGCTGTCAATTCAGCAAAAATATTATAATCCTTTAGCTTCACTGCATAGTACCCCGGAGAAGCCTTCTCATCTGAATGTTCAAATCTTGATCGATAACCTGCATCCGGATTTTCCCTTGTGCCAGGGTCCACCTGAATTTCATCATTTACAGTTGGCATTATTAATATATCGCCCAATTTGTTCCAGCCAACGCCGCTGTAATGGGTGTGAGTAAATCCCATAATTGATTTATCGGCATATCGATATCCCGAAGCATAGGTCCATCCTTCCGTATCTGTATCAGGACTTAACTGGACCATGGCAAATGGCAAAGTGGCCCCGGGAAAAGTATGTCCAAAATAAGCCGTTCCAATAAAAGGGTTCACATAATCTGCAGGGCTTTCTGATTCCTTCTGATTACAAGCGCTCAGATTCAAATAAACCAACACGATTAGCACTAAATGGATTTTCATGGTAGCAGCATAATATTTAATATCGTTTTCCATAAGCTACACAAATTTACCTGATACCAGAGGGAGGAGCCGCTTCAATTGATGCCCCCCACTCTTTATTAGGGAAAGACCCCATCACCAACTCTATTGTACCTCCATTCAGAATATCATCATGAGTAAACCAAACCTTATTCAGCGTTTTACCATTAAGTTTAGCCGATTGAATGTATTTATTCTTTTTTGAACTGTTTTTTGCAATGATGGTAAATATATTTCCATTCTCAAGGTCAATCGAAACCCGTTCAAAAACAGGGCTACCTAAAGTATATATTGGTAAACCCGGGGTGACCGGATAAAATCCCAGGAATGAGAATACAACAAATGAAGTCATTGCACCTCCATCTTCATCACCTGGTATTCCAAAAATACTATTTTGGAACCAGGCATCTAATAAGAAGCGAATTCGCTTTTGAGTTTTCCATGGAGCACCGGCATAGTTGTATAAATAGGGAATATGAAAACTTGGTTCATTTCCCATTGAGAACTGTCCAACAAGGCCCGTTGCATCTGCAAATTTTGCAAAAAACTGATATTTTGTTCTCCCCAAATCTTCCCGAAACAAATTGTCCAGCTTATTTACAAAATTCTCTCTTCCACCCATTAATTTAATCAAACCATGGATATCATGCTGTGTTTGCCAGGCATAGGTATAACCGTTATTTTCGTCGTAGTAGTCACGCCCACCCGGGCCACCATCAAATTTGGGATCTATATCTATCCAATTTCCATCAGCATCCTTAGGCATCATTAAACTACTTTTTGAACAATACAGATTTCTGTAGTTTGCGGCCTGACTATTAAAATAGTTATAATCATCCTGTTTGTTAAGTTCCAATGCCATTTGACCCAGAGCCCAGTCATCATAACTATGAGCCAGGGTAATAGCTACACTTTGTCTTTTTTCAAACCAATGTACTTCCCCGATGCTTTCCTTTTCACCAGACCTCAGCGCTGGAAAATATCCATTTTCCCGATAAAATATATCTAAGGCTGTTAATTCGCCGTTCACCCAGGGAATCATGGTTGCATCAGTGGCATTTTTTTTCATTCCTTCATAAGCTTTTTCTATATCAAATTCGCGAATACCTTTTCTATAGGCATCCAGAAATACGATGGTGGAATGAAAGCCATGCATGGCGGGTTTGTCTTTATAGAGTATGGGAAATTGAGGCATCCACCCTCCTTCTTCATACATTCTGACATACGATTGCAAGATATCAGCTTCCATAGCCGGAGAAAGGATCATGCGTAAGGGATGCTGGGCTAAATAAGTATCCCAAACCCAGTCATCGGTATAGAAGTCCCTGTCATCTGTGTGAACCGTATGATCATAAGCACTGTAATACTTTCCATCTTCACTGATATTAACCATCCTTTCATAGTAACGATAAAGTGAAGTATAAAAAACACTTCTCTGGTCTTCCGTACCTCCTTCAACTTTAATCTGCGCCAAACGCCTGTTCCAGATGGATGTGGCTTGTTCCTTTAACTCATTGAATTTCCACTGTGGAATTTCCGCCTTCAGATTCTTTCTGGCCTGGTCAGCGCTTATATAAGAAATCGCCATAAACATAAGCCTTCATTCCTCCAAACTCCTCTGTTCCAATGATTGAATTTCCCCCGCCCCCTTTCCATGATCCGTCATGATTAACATGGAATTTTAGTTTCTTGTCACCTTCAGAAGGAAAAGTGAACCTAAAAAAGCCTGACTTCTTACCTGGAACGTATTCTGTTCTTATCTCGGAGTTGACAAAGTAGCTAGCATAATAATCAGGTCTTAGAATCTCAAGATCGTGATCATAAGTTTGTTTTACACTCCAGGTGTCATTTTCATCTTTTAAAACCCCGGGCAGAACACCAAACAGCTCTCCCTCCCGATGTGAGACCATGGAGAGTGTAAAAAACGCAATTTGATCATCTAAATAATCTTTCCGGTAGGGATGCATTCTTACAGGCTGATTAGGCAGTTGAATATTCGGCCTCATGGGATGCAAAAGGTAGCCAACCGCTCCGATATTTGGATCTACATATTTAATATTTGATTCATTGTCAATATTAGATGAACAAGCTGTCATAAGCAGTGACAGTGTACATGCAAATAATATGTTTATTCTCGCCTTCACATATCTGATTTTAAGGGTCCTTGGTTTTTCTAGATTTCTCAGGGCCTGCGATAGTTTACCCCCAGTTCTTCTAAGCTTCCATAGTGCGTACTTAATCTAGCTGAAAAATCATCAAAATTTCGTTTCTCTTTAGGCGACCAGGCAATTTCTGACAGCGCACATAACCTGGGCAGGATCATATATTCTGCCAATTCCGGAGTATCAATATTCTCAGTCCATAAACAGGCCTGTACACCCATTATATAGCTTTGCTCATCAATGCTTAAGCCTTCAGGCATGGGTTCATAAGCGTAAACTTTCTCAAGGGGCAAGAATCCTCCCAGTGCTGGAGGTTCATTTTCCGGATCTCCAGCATACCAGCAGAAATAAAGATAATCGGCAGGGGTCATCACTACAAAATGCTTTTGCCGTGCAGCACTAATGCCTCCTTCAATACCACGCCATGACATGACAGCTGCATTTGGAGCAAGTCCACCCTCCAGAATCTCATCCCATCCTATAATCTTTCGTCCTTTGGAATTCAGGAACTTCTCGATTCTGGAAATGAAATAGCTCTGTAATTCATGCTCACCTTTTAAACTTTCATTTTTAATGCGATTCTGACATTTCGTGCATTTTTCCCATCTTAATTTTGGAGCTTCATCACCTCCAATATGAATGTATTCTGAAGGAAATAGTTCTAAAACTTCACTTAAAACATTTTCGAGAAAGGTAAATACAGAATCGTTTCCGGCACAGTAAATATCATCCGAAATCCCCCATGCTGTTCTCACCTCAAATGGCCCACCCGTACATGAGAGTTCCGGATATGCGCTTAAGGCAGCCACCGAATGCCCCGGCAATTCAATTTCAGGAATAACTGTAACAAATCTTTCTTCTGCATATGCTACAACTTCCCTGATTTCATCCTGCGTATAAAATCCACCATAGAGCAGGGTGTCAATCTCATGAGAATTAGGAATTTGAGAACCCTTTCGCCAGGATCCCATTTCAGTTAAGCGGGGATATTGTTTTATTTCGATACGCCAACCCTGATCCTCAGTTAAATGCCAGTGAAAAGTATTCAATTTGTGCATGGCGATATAATCGATATACTTTTTAATAAATGAAACCGGGAACATGTGGCGCCCCACATCAAGATGCATTCCCCGCCACTTAAACCGAGGTTTGTCAATAATACTCACGGAAGGAATTTGCCAATCAATATTTTCAAGGGTTTTTGAACTGAAAATTTCTTCGGGCAATAACTGAAATAAGGTCTGTACCGCGTAAAACAAACCGTGAGCGGTTCCGGTCAAGACGATGTGACTGGTATTGCTTGTAAGCGTATAGCCCTCATCACCAGAAGACTGGTCTAAATTCTTATCAGTAAAAATTATAGAATTTCTTGCTGCTTTATTACGCTCCGGTGCTGACACGCTTAAGGAATATCCGCTGGCGGTATTGAATTGCTCAACACAATAATTAGCTACGTCCCATACTTTCTGATCATCAGAATCGATTACTATTTTTGTATTCCTGTCAATTCTAAAATGTCCGTTTCCTATCTCTGACTCCTGAACTTGTGGAATAATCGATGGACCGGATTGAAGCTTCTCCCCCTCATTATTACAGGCATTCAGGGTGAGAATGACCAGGCTTGAAAGGAACAGTTTTAATGTGCTTTTTAATTTCATTTTCAATTTTTATTATAGTAGTGATAATCATAAAATAAAGCATTACTCAATCGCAGGATCGTTCATTACATTCAAATATTTCCCCATCCAATAGGGCAATAAAAACAGATAGGGAGGGTCTTCTCTCACAGCCCCGTTACCCCCATTGTTAATATATGCCATATTGTGCAGATGCACCGGACATTCATCCGGCGGAAGTACTTCCACGTACTCCTGTCCTCTTATGTTAGGCTCAATTCCAGGCAGGTCGTTCCTGTGGTCATTTTTAATATCCCATCCGACAAGGTCCATTGGGAATTCTTGCAACCACCACACTGATTCATCCATATCATAAGCAGATCCTCCGGCGAGCGCATATAAAAAATTCCAGAGTGGATTCTTCTCAGAACGTTCAATTTCCCAGTGACTCTTTGCCGCGCTTAAATGCCTTTGTTTTTGCTCCCCGGTAAATGAATAGTTCACAAATGCCGGTATGGTAAGAAAATACATCTCATCATCGGAGTGATTCCACTCAACACCAAGATCTGCCAATAAGCCTATTTCGCTCAAATCTTCAGGAATTGGGGGACTGCTGGCATTTTTATCATAAGCATACTTGTCAATTAATTCATAGGCTTTCTCCTTGTATAGTGCATTGCCTGTAAAATGGTATGCCGACTGCAGGAATGCCAGAATGAGTGTGGAGTTCAACCTCCTTTCTCCAAATATGTACGGGTCATGATTTACATAGCCAGGATTGAATCTTCCCCATGCCGTTGGTTCTCCGTTCCAGTCGGTCAGGTCCCAATCATTCTCTATAAGATGATTTGTCTCAATAACTATTTGATGAATTGCCCTGTCCCTCCATGCTTTATCAGGAGCTAATTCTGCAAAAAGGGCATAGGCAAAAAAGTGTCCCGCCAATTCATCACTGCTGGTATTCGATTTCCACCTCCATCTTTCATCTTCAGATAATCGCCATATTCTTCCATGTTTCTCGATATACTCCTTTCTCCAATCTTCAGAAAAACCATTGGTTTCCAGTCCCATTTCATAGCCATCTCTTTCATAGCTTCGGGCAGGAAAACCATTTAGCCCGGTAATGTCTGTAAGTCGTTCCATCGCTTCAAAAGCTTCATAGGCATTTTGCTTTGCATCATCAGATTTTGTAACTGCATAACGGAATAATTCACCTGCAAGATACATTGATGTCCAGAGCCCGTCATTATCAGTGTCTTGATAAGACCCGCTTGAAACATCGCCCGGAGTCTCCAGTGTTAGCTCAGAAGTAAAACCATAGCGAATGTGACGCGAACGTTGAATTTCCTGAAAATAATCAGCTTTTTTGGCCAGGGTCATCTCAACAAAATTGATTTTACTTAATCCTTTGCTTGAAAGCACGAGGACGCTTTGATCAGGACCTTCAGCTATATCTACCACTACATCATCCACCAACCATCTTTTTGAAGCATAGTAGTCATACTTTCCGTCTTTTCGAAGTTTAAATGCACCGTACATGGAGCCAAACCATAGTTCGCCATGAATGGATGTTAATGCTGTAATGCTGTTATTAGGCAAGTTATCATCTATTGCTGATGCATTGAATGACAGGCCATCGAGTTTTATGACTCCGTTTTTAGTACCAAGCATTAAATCTCCTTCAAATGGAGTAATTGCACTTAAGTCGGATCCACTGTATACCTTTACAAGCTTGTGCGTTTCATCTAAGAGATATAAGTCATTTGTGGTCAGAATAAAAAATCTATTGAAGGCCTCATCAAAGATTATTTCTTCAGGCTCAAAGGCTTTCAATGATTCTTCCCATACTTTCACCCCCTGTTTAAATAATACCAGTTTACCTT
>Ga0164313_10003809_pt1 | contig 13442 bp, 10 predicted proteins | sample GuaBasSedimGuay4_FD_113735 | JGI IMG/M metagenome (GOLD analysis project Ga0164313, IMG submission 113735) | Subseafloor sediment microbial communities from Guaymas Basin, Gulf of California, Mexico - Guay4, Core 4569-4, 0-3 cm | ecosystem: Environmental > Aquatic > Marine > Hydrothermal vents... | reverse complement strand
CACAGCCTCGACGACGACGAGATGGGATCGAAAATTCGCCATTTCATTTCAGCGGGCCATCGCATCCCGCCCTGGCAAAGCCCTGCCAACTTGACAAAAACCTTCTAATGGGTGGCACCGATGCGTTGGTCAATCACAGAACCATATGATAATTACAATTTTTCCCAAAACATTGATCAAATAGAAGAAGTAAATAGATGGAATCCGATTAAGGCTGATAAAAATAACCTGATAAACCTAAACAAACACTTTAACAAATCAGGAAGTCATAATAAGGAGCAAAAATGGGGAATTCTAATCTAGAACAAGAATATATCTTTTTAGATAAGTCCGTTGTACCAACAGAAGAGTTGTTGGAAGAAGCTTATCCTAAAACCTACAAATATTGGGTTGAAATACAAGAAGAAGTTAAAAAGACTTGCGGTAATACAATACCGGAATGGAAATTCTATTCTAAAAAATATGGCTGGACAAGAAAAACGATGCTTAAAAAACGTAATCTATTTTTCTTTCAACCTTATAAAACTCATTTTAACCTAACCTATATTTTTGGCGACAAAGCAATTGTGGAAATAGAAAAAAGTGATATAACTCAAAAAATAATAGAAGAACTACTTGCCGCAAAAAAGTATGCAGAAGGAAGAGGGATCTCAATTCCAATTATAAAAAAGAGCGTTTTGAAAGATATTTATAAGCTCTTAGAGATTAAGGTTAAGAATTAAACAAGAATCTATCAATAGGGTTTTCCTTTCCACAACTCCTACAATAATCTGGGGTTGAAGGTCATTGCTGCCCAAACCCCAACTATTAGGGGTTATAAAGAAATGAGAAGATCCCCTGACGCGTATCGCTGGGGTGCTCTAAGAGACAAAGTACCTGGTTGCAGAATTGCAGATTTGTTTGTCGAATTGTTGAACAAAAGTGGACCTCATCCACCTATTCGACCAAGTAATTTAAGTGATTACGTAGAAGAAAACTGGATATCACCAGGTATAAGAAAAAAATCAAATGCTGTTTCGTGAGGAATAGCGATTTCCTGTTTCCCTCCCAGTTCACCCGTTTGAGCGCAGCGACGATTTCGGGAATGATCCCATCGATGGGCAGGTCTTTCATGCGCATGTCCCGCCAGCCTACACGTCTCACGGGCTGATGGCCTCAATCACCAAGAGTGCCAGGTTCGCACCTTCTTACATTCGGCGGGCGGGAGGATCGAGAATTTAAGAATGCATGAACCTGACACCTTTAATGGGCACCTTTAATGCAGTGTCGAGCTTTCGCCGTCCTAATCGGGTTGTTACTTGGTCGCCTTGCGCAGGATCTTGTCGAACTGCGACTCGGCGAAATAGGTCGGGTTCGTCTGCAGGTATGACTCGCCCGATGCCTGTCCTTTCATGAGGAGCTTGCCGTCCGGCTTGATGATGAGAATCTGGACCGTGCTCGCAACCGAGTGTGCATCAGACGTGTGGGTTTGACCGGTCTTGTAATCGGTCCAGGCGTTCCAGTGATCCTTGGCATCACTGCCGACAACTGCCGGGAGCAGGATTGCGTCGCAGCCGAGCTCCTTGGCCACCTCGATCACCGATTCCTTGGTCACCTCAACGATCGAACGATCGAAGAGCGCCTGGTTGATCTGTTCAGTCGTCACAACAGTCGCGCCGTGAAAGACCTTTTGAACCGACTTGTTGAGGGCCTTCTCGATCTTCTGACAGTTTACTTCCTCATGACATGGCAAGGGAGCGACCGCGATCTTCCGGATAGCGCCAGGAAAGTCCGTCGCGGTGTGGACCTCAACCGCGGCATGACCGCCGGCGGCTACCAATAAGAGCAAGGCAATCATCGTCATTCGTTTCATCTCTGTCTCCCTCTCCATTCGAGTCGAATTGGCGCGGATCGCATATCAGTCCGGCGATCAGAAACGGTGCCCAGGGGTAAGCGAAAATCGTCCAGGCAGCACAACCCTACAACAGTCAAATATTCAATTCTCTTCCAGCAGGGGAAGGGGTGCCCGGGACCACACCGGCACCTATGCATACAGATCAATCCAGCTGCTGTGGGACCTCGAAGGGCAGAAATAGGCACCTTTGCCCGACCGGACGGCAAACCGGGATGGCACGGGTCAACCGACGACCATCAACTCCCTGGGGAAGCTACTCAGCGACCGTGGCCCGGTCGCCGTGATCAAAACGTCGTCTTCGATGCGCACGCCGCCGTAGCCCTGGATGTAGATCCCCGGTTCCATGGTGGTCACCATCCCCGGCTGCAGCTCGAAGTCGTCGTCGGCCAGGATGAAGGGTCGTTCGTGGACATCGAGGCCGATGCAGTGGCCGGAGATGGCTCTGTGCGGCGCAAAGTCGGTCTGATCGAAGTGGTTCTTGATGGTCTGCCACACGTCCTTGATGGGTGTGCCCGGCCGCAGCGCCGCGGTGCCGATCTCGGTGGCCTCGCGCGCCGCGTCATGGATCGCCTGCATCTTGGGCGTGATGGCTGCCACGGCGAAGGTCCTCGTGATATCGGCCAGGTACTCGTCCTTTTTCGCGCCGAAGTCGATGAGCAGGAAGTCCTCTCTCTTGATCGGCCGTTCGGACGGCTGGTGGTGCTGGCTGAAGCAGTTCTCTCCGGCCGCGACGATGGTCTCGAACGCAGGTCCGACCCCACTTTCCAGCATCAGGGTATCCAGACGTGAGGCGATCTGGGCTTCGGTCATGCCGATATTGATTTCTTCGACCAGCCGGTGCAGGCAGACTTCAGAGATTTCCACCGCTGCCTCGATACGGGCGATCTCCTCCGGGTCCTTGTTCATCCTCAGTCGGGCGATGGGGTCTTCACGAGGCGTCAGGTCGATGTCGAGCAGCTGTTGCAGCCGGTCGAAGAGGGAGTAGGTGATGCGGTTGGAGGTGAACGACAGATCAGAAAGGTCGAGTCGCCCGACCTCATCCTTGATGTTCGCAAGGTAGTCGCCGGCCGCCTGGTGGATGACCAGATCGTGTCCGACCGCATCCTTGGCCGCCTCGAAGTAGCGCTCATCGGCGAGGAGCAGAGACTCCTGCCCGGTGATGATGAGCACCCCTTCGCCCTGATAGCCGGTGAGATAGAACAGACTGGTGTGATCAATTTCCTTGGGCATCAGCCGAGCCAGATCGACCACCAGATACGCATTGCAGGCGGTGTCGGCGAGCAGCGCCGTACGTCGTTGGGCGAAAACGGTCATGAGGGTGCTCCTTTAGATGGGTCCGAGGTTCGCGGTCTGAGAGGTCCCCGAGACGGGGGCTGATCACGTCTGTGGTTGGCCGATATTTCGGGGAAGTCGAAACGCGGCTTCGCACCCGGCACGGTCATCGCGGTTCTTCACCGACACCGACCCGCCGTGGGCCTCGGCGATCTGGCGGCAGAGAAAGAGCCCGATGCCGGAGCCTTCCGCCTTGGTGGTGTAAAAGGGGATGAAGAGGTTCTCCGGGTCGGCGATCCCGGGTCCCTCGTCGCGGATGGTGATGTCGAGCCACCGGCCGTTCTCCGCCCAGGCGATTTCCACCGCGCCTCGGGTCTCCGCGTTCGCCTCGACGGCGTTGCGCACCAGGTTGATCATCACCTGTTCGATCTGGTCCTGGTCTGCCGGCAACGTGGTGCCCGGGCCCTCGACGATTCTGATCGGGTGATGCTGCTCCAAAACGGCCACCCGGCGGATGCAGGCTCCGATGTCAACGGGGCTCAGGGTCGGCTCGGGGATTTTTGCGAGTCTCGAGCAGTCGGTCATGAATCGGTTGAGCGCCTCGACCCGCGAAGCAATCACCTCGAAACCGCGAACCACATCGCTCTGCCAATCGTCGGGAAGCGGATCGCGGCGGACCAGCCGTTCCATGCTGCCGGTCAATGACGTGATGGGCGCCAGTGAGTTGTTGAGTTCGTGGCCGATGACGCGGATCATCCTCTTCCACGCAGCCAGCTCCTCCGCATGGAGAGCGCGGCTGACATCGGAGAGCACCAGGAGCTGGTTGGGACGTCCTTGTTGTCGGAACGCACCGCGCCGCATCTCCCACCTGGTGGTTGAGCCGTCGATTTCCAACCGGACCGTGCGGGCGGGCGGGCCCGACAGACATGTTTCCAGACCGAGATCGGACGCGGACGCCCCGACCATCGCTCGATCGGGTCCGAAGAGTTCTTCGCCGGCGTGGTTGACCTGCCGAAGCCGTTGCGATGCGTCGAAGGCAAAGACCGCCACATCGATCTCGGCCATCACCTCACGAACCAGCGCGGTCGCTTCGAGGTCTTCGACCCTCTGCCGGCGCAGGTTCTCAGCGAGGAGGTTGACTTCGGTGACCACCTCGTCGAAGGGGTCGGATCTCGTGTGCTGCCGGGCTCGGAAGGAGAAATCTCCTTCGCGCAGCGCGGCGATGAGATTGGAAATGGTCCGCAGGCGATACCTCGAACGTGAAGCAACGAAGGTCACCGATCCGATGGAAAGGACAAGAAGTGCGGCGATGGCTGCGAACCGCCACTGCGCGGAGAGCGTCGACCGCCAGATCAGGGCCAGCGCAACCAGGGTCGGCCCCAGGCTGGACGCCGCCATCACCAGAGTCAGACGACCGTAGGCGCCTCTCATTCGGGGCTGCCGCCAGACAATCCGGGGTGGCTCAAAGTCCGTGTTTCTCCAACCGGCGATAGAGCGCGCCGCGGCTCAGCCCGAGCGCTTCAGCGGCCTTGCTCACGTTGCCGTCAAATCGACGGAGGGCTTTCTGGATCAGGATCTTCTCGACCTCGTCGAGGCTCATGTCGTCGAGGGAAGCTGCTGCGTTCCCGACCTCGGGTGAGAGCCCGAGGTGGTCGCCCCGGATGGTGTCGCCGTCGGCCATGAGGACAGCTCGCTCCACCGCGTGGGTGAGTTCGCGAACATTGCCGGGCCAGTCGTGTCGTTCCAGGGCCCCCATGGCGGTGTGGTCGAATCCGCCGAGCCCCTTGCCGTACTTCTGGACAAAGCGCCCGAGGAAGTGGTGGGCGAGAAGGCCGATGTCCTCGTGTCGATCCCTGAGCGGGGGCAGCCGGATCTCCACCGTGTTGAGCCTGAAGAGGAGGTCTTCACGGAACCTGCCGGCGGCCGCCTCGACGCGGAGATCGGCGTTGGTTGCCGACAGAATCCTCACGTCGACGGTCGTCGTCTTGGAAGAACCGACGCGCTCCAGTTCTCCGGTCTCGAGGGTCCGGAGGAGTTTGGCCTGTTGATCGAGAGGAACATTGGCGATCTCGTCGAGGAAGAGGGTGGCGCCGTCGGCCATCTCGAAACGCCCCACCCGTTCACCCTTGGCGTCGGTGAAGGCGCCCTTGACGTGACCAAAGAGTTCGCTGGCGAAAAGGCCCTCGGGAAGCCCGCCGACATTGACGGTGATCAGCGGTCGGTCGGCCCGGGAGGACACCGCGTGCAGCCGTCTCGCGACGACTTCTTTCCCCGTTCCGTGTTCGCCGGTGATGAGGATGTTGGCGTCGGACGGACCCACCTTGGCAATGAGCTCGAGCACCGGTTGCATGGACGCCGCCGAGGCGATGAGATCGGGCGTTTCATGCGTGTGCAGCGTGGCGTTCTCGGCCTCGAGACGGAGGCCGCGGCGCAGCGCTCGAGAAAGCGCGACCTGATTCCGGAGGATCGACAAAAGGCGATCGTTGTTCCAGGGCTTCTCGATGAAGTCTCGAGCTCCGTTTTGGATTGCCTGGACCGCCAGTTCGACGCTGCTCCAGGCCGTCATCACGACCACCGGAAGCGTGCTGTCCATGGTCTGCAACCTCGAAACCAGATCGAGCCCTTCGGCGCCCGAGGTCATGTCTCGGGAGTAGTTGAGATCGACGAGGGCGACGTCGAAGTCCCGTTCGGCTGCCGCCGCGACGGCGGTCGAAGGAGATGCAGCTGTCTCGATGGCGTATCCCTCAGTCTTGAGCAGCAGGCGCAATGACTCGAGGACATCCGACTGATCATCGGCGATGAGAATACGTGGATTTCTTTCCTTCGATGTCACTGCGACCTCAGGATACTCCAGCGGGCGACCCAGGTATCCCTCGCTATCGATATCGCTATCGAGACTTGATGGAGATTTCGCCTCTCGAGCTCTCTTTGGGGATCACGAACGGGCTTCGAGCAACTCTCCCGGAACCGGAAACGGGTCCCTCGATGGCCGAAACCGATTGCGATACCGATATCGATGGCGGGTGTGGTGGTCGAGGCGAGAAAACTACTCATCTCGAAGCGTGGCGACGCTGAACACGGCCGCACTGGCACCGATTCCGAGACCGAGGGTGAGGAGCGAAATCACCGTGACTGTCGGGTGGCGCAATAGCATACGAACACCGAAGCGCAGGTCTTTTCCGAGATCCATCATGAGAATGCTCCCTTGTCGGTGATTCAGACAGCCGCTTCCTGCAGCGCCGGGTCCGTTTCGTCGACGACCTGACCGTCGAAGAGGTGGATCGTGCGCTCCGCATACTTCAGGTACCGAGGATCGTGAGTCACCATGCAGATGGTCGCGCCATCGGCGTGGAGCTCGTTGAGCAGGCTCATGACCTGCTCGCCGCTGCGCGAGTCGAGATTTCCGGTGGGCTCGTCCGCGAGCAGAATCAAGGGCTTCCCGACCAACGCGCGGGCAACGGCCACTCGCTGCTGCTGGCCGCCGGAGAGCTGGGACGGGTAGTGGTTGAGGCGGTGTTCCATCCCAACGTGCTCGAGAGCTTCTCGGACCATTGACCTGCGGGCTGACGACGGGGTGCTGCGATAAACCAGGGGGAGCTCAACGTTTTCGAAGACCGTGAGATCGCCGATCAGGTTGAAGCTCTGGAAGATGAAACCGATGGCCTGGTTTCTCATCTGCGCCCGCTCACGCACCGTCAGATTCTCCGCCGGGTGGCCGTTGAGCTCGTACTCCCCTTCGGAGGGAGTGTCGAGCAGGCCCATGATCGACAGGAGGGTCGATTTGCCGCCTCCCGATGGACCGGCGATGGTGACGAAGGCGCCCGGCCGGATGTCCAGGTGCACACCGGCGAGGGCGTGGGTCTCGACCTCGTCGGTGAGAAAGATCTTCTTGATGTTGGCCATGTGGATGAGAGGGGTGTTGCTGTCGGTCATTTCCACTCCTTATGTCAGCGCAATCTGATGCGTTCGTTGTCGTCCCATCGCGATGTGTCCGAGAGGATCACCTGATCGCCCTCATGAAGACCCTTGACGATCTCGATGGTGTCCACCGAAGAACTGCCGAGCATGACGCTGACGCGAATCGCATGCTCGCCGTCGTTTTCGAGCCGGTACAGCCCGATCGTCGCCTTCTCTTGAGCTTGCACGGGTCGTCCCATGTAGAGCACATTGGTGAGTTGTTCGATTTGGATGGCGCCGTCCACCGCCATGTCGGGGCGCGCGCCCTCCGGGAGGGACCCGTCGAGACGAACCTCGACCATGACGGAGCCCTCCTGGACTGATGGATCGACGCGGGTCACGGTGCCTTCGACGATTCCGTTGCGGGTGTCGACGCTTACCGTCTGCCCCGGACGAACGTCGCGGGCTCGGGTCGCCGGAACTCTCAGCTCGGCCTGGAGGCGGGTCGGCTCGGCCACCTTGGCGAGCATGGTTCCAGTGGCGACCTGCTGGCCGATCTCAACGGGAACCTCCTGAACGACACCGGCAATCCCTGCGCGAACCGCGAGCGCATCGAGCTGATCGGCTCGTAGCCTGTAGAGCGCCCTGTGCTGTTCGACTTCAGCCTGTTTCGCGGCCAGGAATGCACGATTGGCCTTGGGGTTCATTTCCAACCGCTGCGCCTCGATTTCCTGCTGCGTCGCCAACGCCCTCGCCATGGCCTCCGACGAACGTAGGGCGATCTCCGAGATCAGACCCTTTTCGTTGAGCTCTCGATTGGCCTCGGCCTCGAGGGTGACCCGGGTGTATTCGGCATCCAACTCGGCGACTCGGGCCCGCTGGTCGAGCTCCGATGAAATGAGGGTCATGCGGAGGCTCTCGAACTCGGCCTCCGCCCGGCGGAGGGCGTTCTCGGCATCGATGGCCGATCGCGTGATCTCGGGATTGGAGAGTTCGAGAATGATCCCGTCAGCTTCGACGCGGTGCCCGGGTTTGACGTGGACGACCTCGACACGACCTGTCGTGCGCGCCTGGATCCACCGCAGACTTTCCGGGACCAACGTGCCGTGGCCGCGGACTTGCCGTTCGAAATCTCCACGATCGACCGTTCCGATCCATACGGTGTCTCGATCAACCGTCGGAGCGGCGGGATCGAGGCCGGCCAGCGCCACGGTCACCGCTGCGACTGCGACAACCCCGGCGGCGATCATCAACCATCGGTTGCGGCGTTTTTTCTCGGCGATCCCCTGTCGAAGAATGTCCATCATGTACCTTCCACCGACCGATATCGCAAGTCCCGTGCCAGCTCTGATCGGACCCTCCGGTGAGTGACAGTGGTGTGTTGCGTCCGCTCGTGGGCGATGAGTGTCCGGAATCGGACACCGGTGGCATCGGGGCAGTGGTTGAATTCGGAAATTCATGACAGTTGGTGTGAGATGGGCTACGATGCCGCCGCTCGAGATGATGGATGGAGGATTCATGATATTGAGAAAGATGTTCATTTTTGCTGGGTTCGTTTTGCTTCTCGGTTGCGGTGGTCAAAGCGCCGATGTCCCGTCGAACGACCCCAACCCGTTCTTTGTTGACTACGGCACACCGTTCAATGTCCAGCCCTTCGACCGGATCGAGGAGGCGCACTTCGTGCCCGCCTTCGAAGAAGCCATGACTCGGCAGAACGCCGAGATCGAAACCATCGTCGGTAATCCCGACGCGCCGACCTTCGAAAACACCATCGTCGCCCTCGATCTGTCCGGCGAGTTGCTCAACGAAGTCTCGCGGGTCTTTTTCGCCCTGACCGGCTCCAACACCAACGACGAGATTCAGGGGATCCAGAAGCAGGTCTCACCCATGTTGGCCGCCCACCGCGACGAGATCCAGCTCAACCCCGGGCTCTTTGCGCGGGTCAAGACCGTGTACGACGAACGAGAGGTGCTCGATCTGAACCGGGAGCAGCTCTTCCTGGTGGAGAATCTCTATGACCGCTATGTGCGCAACGGCGCGTTGTTGAATGAGGAGGACCAGACCCGGCTCAAGGAGATCAACCAGGGCCTTTCCCAACTGAGAGTCGAGTTCGGCGCCAATCTTCTTGCAGAGACAAATGGCTTCAAACTCGTGATCGAAGATGAAGCCGATCTCGCCGGTCTCCCGGACGGGGTGATCGAGACTGCCGCAGGAACGGCGCACCGAGAAGAGCTCGAGGACGCCTGGGTTTTCACAACCCACAAGCCCAGCATGCTGCCGTTTCTTACCTATGCCGAGAACCGCGATCTGAGAGAGCAGCTCTACACTGCATATACGGAGCGCGGCAACCAGAACAATGAGAACGACAACAAGGCCATCGCGGCCGAGATCGTCAATCTTAGGGTCGAGAAGGCAAATCTGCTGGGGTACGAGACCTTTGCCCACTACACCCTGGAGCCCAGGATGGCGGGCACCCCCGAGAACGTCTACAAGCTCCTCGACCAGCTGTGGGACGCCTCCCTGCCGGTGGCCAAACGCGAGGTTCAGGCGATGCAGGCCATCATCGACAACGAGGGCGGCGGCTTCGAACTCGCCCCCTGGGACTGGTGGTTCTACGCCGAGAAGCAGCGTTTGGCCGAATACGATCTCGATGACAACGAGTTACGGCCATACTTCGAGCTCAACAATGTCCGCGACGGTGTTTTCTATGTGGCCAACCAGCTCTACGGCCTGACCTTCGTCGAACTCGAAAACATGCCGAAGCCCCACCCCGACGCGCAGGTCTTCGAGGTCTTTGAGGCCGATGGGTCGCACGCCGCGGTGATCTACATGGATTACCACCCACGCGAGAGCAAGCGCGGCGGGGCCTGGTGTGGTCGCTTCAGGAGTCAGAACCGGGCCGATGGTGTCGAAGTGGATCCCGTCATCAACCTGGTCTGCAACTTCACCACCGCCACCGAGGACACCCCGGCGCTGCTGAGCCTGGACGAGGTCGAGACCCTCTTCCACGAATTCGGCCATGCGCTCGATGGAATTCTGGCGGATGTGACCTACCGGACCGGGGTCCGGTCGCCCGACTTCGGCGAGCTGCCGAGCCAGATCATGGAGCACTGGGCGATGGCCCCCGAGGTGATGAAGGTATACGCCACTCACTACCAGACGGGCGAGCCCATCCCCGACGAGCTCATCGCCAAGATCGAGAAATCGAGCACCTTCAATCAAGGCTTCGTCCAGGTCGAGTATCTGGCGGCAAGTCTGCTCGACATGGAGTACCACACGCTGACCGAGCCGACCGAACTCGACATCAACGCCTTCGAGAAGGCGTATTTCGACGAGATCGGTCTGATTCCGGAGATCGCCTCGCGCTACCGCACCACCTACTTTGCGCACATCACCGGTGGGTACGCTGCGGGCTACTACGGCTACACCTGGTCGGGCGTTCTCGATCACGACGCCTTCGCGGCGTTCGAGGAGACCAGCCTCTTCGATCAGGCAACCGCGAACAGGTTCCGGACCGAGATCCTCGAGGTCAGCGGCTCGAAGGACTACATGGAGATGTGGGTGGCCTTCCGTGGCCGTGAGCCCGAGATCGGGCCGTTACTGAGGAACCTCGGGCTGCAGTAGTTTGGTCCTTCAAGAGAACAGAACGGGCGCCATCGGGCGCCCGTTTTTCGTGCCAATCTCGGTCTCGGATTGCGGTTTTCGATGCGCACTTTGACGAGGTGAAGGGGACGGGGAAGGGGAGGTGCGGTACCGGCGTAAGGGTGGACACGAGGGCTCGGCGTTGAAGGGGTTTCCTGGGGTGGTTTCCCGGAGAGATGCCTTATGTCGTCGAGGATGGGGAGCCGAAGAGGACGCCGAGGTCTCAAACGGCAGTTCTCGTAAGGGATTCGGGTTCAGGATGCGTGGTCCGCTCGATGGTGTGGGAAAGCAAATTCCTATCCCTCTTCATGTGGCGCGAGGCACAGGTTCGAGGGGTGATCGACGTGGTACCGTCGAGGTGGGTGAAAGGAAATTCCTATCCGTCATTTCGATGAAGGGAGTCGAGATTGAGGTGGACATACCTGTCATTGCTGATCCTCTTGATAACGGCACCAGCGAACAGCGTCTCGTGGCCTGAACCGGACTGGCGTCCCACCGGCGGCCCGGATGGCCTGGACGCCTACGATGTCGTCGATGCGGCGGATGGGACGGTGATTCTCGCGACGGCCGACGGCGTATGGAGGCGACCGATCGGAGAAACGCGTTGGGCCCGTAGCGGCCTCGAAGGGCTATTGGTCCGCGCCGTTGGTCGGTCGGCCGACGAGTCGTTGTTCGCCGTCGGATTCGAGCTTTACCATTTCTACCCTCGTTGGCCGAGAATGTACCGTTCGACGGACGCTGGAATGACGTGGCTCGAAGTCAACGAAGGCCTGTCATCGACCGCACGCTGGGTGTTAGATCTCGAGCGCGGCCCGGGCGGGGCGATGCTTGCCGCCGGTGAAGCCGGAGTCTTCCGATTCAACGCCGCCACCGCAATCTGGGAGCAGTACTCACCCCCGATCTACGCGACCTCGGTGACGACAGACGGCATCAGGGTCTACGCCAGCAGCATGACGCATGTCTACCGAACCACGAACTTCGGCGCGACCTGGACGGAAACCTTCGTGGTGGGTGATGTCGGGATCAACGCACTGGCGGCCGGCGACAACGGCCTCGTCGTGGTGGTCGCCGAACTGACGGACTACTGGTTGGCTGACGATGGAGTGGTCTTCATCTCGACCGACTACGGTGAGAGCTTCCGTCTGGCCGATGGCGAGTTCGGCTCTGATGGTTCGATTGGATTCGCCTTCGCCTACGACACCGAAGTCCTTGCCGATAGCACGATTCTCGTCGGGGGTTTCCGATTCCTCTCTGCCGGCCGAGGTTCGGGCTTGAAGGCCAGCACCGACCTCGGCGAGACGTGGACATCGATCGGCAACGACCGCCTCGATGTCTGGCGTGTGGAGCAACTCGGCAACGATCGAATCTGGGTCGCGGGTTACCACAACGTGATGGTCTCCAACAACAACACCTGGGAACGGGCCGTCGAGGGACTCGGAGGCGCCGATGTCCTGAGCCTAGCGACGACACCGTCGGGAATCGTTGCCGGGGGTTTCATCACGGGTGTGTCGGTGCTTGATCCGATCGACTCGGAATGGCGCTGGCTTGGCCCCGATATCGAGTCGGCCTATGACGTCGATTCGATGCCGAACGGCGACGTGGTCGCGGTGCTCAGGGACTTCGGATCGCTCCGTTGGAGCCCCGACCGGGGATGGGAGTCGTTCGGTCCCGAAGAAAGCGATTCAGCGCGGCTCGCGGTCGATCCGGCGGGCACCGTCTGCGTCGGAGGGTGGCACGGCTGCAGCTGCTCAGACGCTGGCTTCGGGGACTGGATCACGACGGCTTCCGACCACTATGCGTTCACCGCGATGACCGCGATGAGCGAGGGTGCCTTTGCTGCCGCCAACTTCGATCTTTTGACCAACGAGGGCTGGGTGTCCCACACGATCGACAACGGGCAAACCTGGGAGACGACACTCGTAACCCCGACCCCGGTGCGGGATTTGATCTGGGACCGTTTCGGCAATCTGTGGGCGATTCAGGAATCCGGCAGGGTCTCCCTGTCCCACGATCTCGGTCATAGCTGGGAGCACCGGGGCGACGCAGGTTCGGACGTGGCATGGTCGAGCCTCGCGGCGGATCAACTCGGACGTCTGTATGCAGGGTCGCTCGATGGATCCCTGCTAGCAAGCTCCGACGGGGGTTTCAGCTGGCGTAGTGTCGACAACGGTCTACCGGACGAGGGAATCAACGCACTGGAGACGCACGACGGGTTTCTCTATGCGGCGGTCATGAAGCTCGGGGTCTGGGCTACCCCGGTCGCGACGATGGTCAGGGGCGGCGGCTCGGACGGTCGGAGGGTCCAACCCATTCTGGACGCCGCCATTCGCGTTCCGTGATGATGGGTGTTGATGGTTGGAGTGCCAGGCACCGCTTTGCAGAACTAGCTCGAAACGGTGACAGGATTTGGGATCTCAGGAAGTTTGGTCTTGCTTCCTCCCTATCGGTGCCAGTGTCGCCTCGCACTCTCGAGGAAGGTGGACCAAACCGTGGCGCGGTCTGGGTCCGCTGCATCAGGTGTCAGGTGGGTGAAGGGAAATTCCTATCCGTCACTGACGCCGCTGATGACTCTTGAACCTAAATTGAGCGATTCTCACCGGCGATCTGCACCAAGTCCTTGCGCTCTGGGCGTTTGCAAAAAGCCTCGACATACCACCAGTATTCCTGCATTTTTTGCAAACACCAGAGCATCAAGGACTTGGCACATCTCATCCGGCAGAATCGCTCAGTTTAGGTT
>Ga0164313_10003808_pt1 | contig 13444 bp, 17 predicted proteins | sample GuaBasSedimGuay4_FD_113735 | JGI IMG/M metagenome (GOLD analysis project Ga0164313, IMG submission 113735) | Subseafloor sediment microbial communities from Guaymas Basin, Gulf of California, Mexico - Guay4, Core 4569-4, 0-3 cm | ecosystem: Environmental > Aquatic > Marine > Hydrothermal vents... | reverse complement strand
ATTCAGTTTCTAATATCAACACGCAGAGATCATATGCTTCATCTTCTTTTCCGCTCATTAGAATCAGGAAAACCCGATAACGATTCTTACGCAATAGTTTCTTATAATATTAAAACACAGGCTTTCTCCAATATATCAGGCACCATACCTCAAGATGCCGAGATTGTTGGTTTCGAGGTAATTGACGATAAGGCTTGTATAGGGCTTAATTTAAAGAAAAACAATACAGATATTCTTTTTGTAAATCTTAATAACGGAGAAATTGAAGTGGAAACTATTGAATCGGACAATGAAAGCTATCTGGAAACCATAGCAGTTGACCCGCTCAATAAGCACTTCTACATACAAGTAAAGTATGTTAAGGATAAGCGATATCTGGAAGACAAAATTATCAGGTATTCCCGTAGTGGAAAAAAAGAAACTTCTTACTCGATAAGTAATCAGGAAGGCTTAAAACTACTTCGAAATTTCATTTTTATGCCTGTTAAAGATAACAAGCTTACAATACTCGGAACATTTGATATGATAACAGGTAAGATGGTTTCACTGAAAGATCTGAAAGACGATACGGAGGCAAAAAGTGTTGGAATGTTTTTTCTTCAATACGAAGATGATGTGCAAAAAACTTTAAAATACTACGACTTTTTGAATTTTGATAATATCTACGGATCAATGGAAGGGCGTGAAATGTCGTATTCAAAAAATAAAGGTCAGAATGAAGAAGATGAAAAACTGGAGAAATCTTTATCCGCATTTTTCCATTTTCAATCCCCTTCCGTCATAAAAAAGAATGACCAGTACATTTTTACCGTTGAGATATATAAGCCATATTATCGGTCGGAAACTCAAATGGATTATGATTTTTATGGAAGGCCTATGCCCAGGTCATATAACATATTTGATGGTTATCAGTTTTATGACCTGATTATCGCTTCCTTATCGGAAAAAGGAGACCTCATCTGGAATAATGATTTTGAAATCAAAAACATGAGAACATTTTTTCTTGAAAAACATGTGGCAATCTTTCAGGATGAAGACTTCCTTTCAATGGCATATGTAAATGACGGGAAATTGTTTTCACAAACAATTGATGGGCCGGTTGATCTCAATAAAGAAGAAATTGCCATTGAAACGCAATTTTCAAAAGATCGGGTTACAGAAGATGAAAATAATTCAATTGTCCATTGGTTTGATCATTTTTTCCTTATTTACGGCTACCAAAAACTTAAAAATCGTTCACTTGGCGACCAATCGATCAGAACTGTTTTTTACGCTAACAAAGTAGCATTTAATTAATATAATGATGAAACGATTGTGGTTTGTTAGCAGTAGTTATATCCGATACCTTCTCAAGGCAAAATCAAGGTATATAATTCATTCTCCCTTTATTTACGATTTGATTAACAACGTTTTTTTAGATAATACAAGTTATGATGATTTAAAAAAACTTGATAAAACAAGAAAACAAGTATTTAACAGAACTACAATTATTGAAACTACTGATTTAGGTGCTGCCGCGGGTAACAAACCATACATAACCATCATAAAACCATTAGGGAAGGTTGCAAAAAGAAGATCTCAGGACAAAAAGCACCTTCACCTGTTATATAAACTCACTAAATATTTCAAACCTGCATCAATACTCGAGTTTGGTACTTCAGCCGGAATCAGCGCATCATATATTGGCAAAGCTAATTCCTTTAATAAATTTATAACTATGGAAGGTTGTGCCGTACTTGCTTCTCATGCTAACAATAATTTTAATGAGTTAGGGCTTCCGGATATCGATATTAAGGTGGGGCATTTTGATATCATACTTGATAAGGTACTTGAGGAGTTCAAGCAATTGGATCTTGTTTTTATTGATGGTAACCACAGGAAGCAGCAAACTATTAAATATTTCGAAAAATGCCTGACTAAATCTCATGAAGATAGCATTTTCATTTTTGATGACATTCATTGGTCCCCTGGAATGGAAGAAGCCTGGGAATACATGATAAAAGATGAACGAGTAAGCCTTTCCGTTGATTTATTTAAAATGGGAATGTTATTTTTCAAAAAAGGAATTGCCAAACAAGATTTTATAATTAAATATTAGAATAAAGGTTTAATGAAGATTAAATGTACCTTTGAAATTGAAGATTAAGAAGTAAAAAATGAAAGAAGAAGTAATTCGATTACAAAATATATCAAGGTTCTTTCAGGTTGGAACTGAAACAGTAAAGGCTTTAGTTGAAGTATCATTAAGCGTTTATAAAAATGAATTTGTTGCCCTTATGGGGCCTTCAGGATCTGGTAAATCAACCATGATGAACCTGCTTGGCTGCCTTGATACACCTACTGGTGGCTCCTATTATCTGAATGGAATAGACGTGAGCAAAATGAGTGATAATGAACTGGCAGATATCAGGAACAAAGAAATTGGTTTTATATTTCAAACATTTAATCTTTTGCAACGTTCTACAGCTTTGGATAATGTTACCTTACCTCTGATTTATGCCGGTATCTCTAAGCAACAGCGCATTCAAATGGCTAAGGACACTCTTGTTCAAGTGCAGCTTGCTGATAGAATAACTCATAAACCGAATGAACTTTCCGGTGGAGAACGTCAGAGAGTTGCCATTGCACGTGCACTTGTTAACAAACCTTCAATTGTCCTTGCCGATGAACCAACCGGTAATCTTGACTCGAAAACCTCAATAGAAATAATGGGATTACTTGAAGAAATTCACAGGCAGGGCAATACCATCATCGTAGTAACTCATGAAGAAGATATTGCATTACATGCGCATCGCGTTATACGCATGATGGATGGCAGAATTGCTTCTGATGAAATCAATACCAATATTGTTACTGTTAAAGATTACCAGGATACTCCTGCATAAACCAGTTTATTAATACCAATTATGGCTAAAATCTACACAAAAACAGGAGATACAGGTAAAACGGCCCTCATTGGAGGAACCCGAGTTCCGAAGTATGATGAACGTATTGAGGCTTATGGAACCGTTGATGAATTAAAATCGTGGGTAGGTTTAATAAGAGATAAAGTAGATGACAAGCATTTAAAAGATGTTTTAATTAAAATCCAGGATAGGTTATTCACTACCGAATCATTACTTGCTCAAGACGGTTCAGAAACCAATAGCCTATTACCTGCATTAAAAGAATCAGATATTGAATTTCTTGAAAAAGAAATAGACTCAATGAACGAAACTTTACCTCCTGTTAAATCGTTTATATTGCCGGGTGGCCATGAATGCATCTCTATAACACATATAACCCGGACTGTTTGCCGAAGATCTGAAAGAATAATTATCAAACTCAACGATTTCTATCCGGTTGATCCATTAATAGTTAAGTACATAAATCGCTTATCTGACTACTTTTTTGTACTTGCAAGAAAACTCACCCTGGATTTACAAGCTGAGGAAACCCCGTGGAAACCCCGAATATAAGGAGTTTCGGAAAATTATTACTTTTTCTTTGAAGAAATCAAAAATATTTTACTTTTGCAAAAATTATAAATTACAATTGAGCTATGATTTGGACCTTAGAATTAGCTTCTAAACTTGAGGATGCACCATGGCCTGCAACAAAAGACGAGCTTATAGAGTGGTGTATCAGAACTGGAAGACAAGCTGAAGTGATTGAGAATTTGAAAGAGATTGAAGATGAAGGTGAAGCCTATGAACGAATTGAGGATCTGTGGCCAGATTATCCTACAAAAGACGATTTCTTCTTTAATGAAGATGAGTATTAAAAGAATTTAGTAACAAATGAAGAGCTGTCAATTTTTGACAGCTTTTTTTATGCCTGTAAATGAAATAAACTAAAGTTTACGTGCCCATACTTCCTGTGTTCAATAAACCATTGCTGATCAGAGAAGTCAATAGAACCAGGGTGTTCAATAATTAATATTCCATTTGTGTTAAGCAGCTCATTCTGAAATACTAATTCGTTGATTTTCTCAATACCAGGAAGATCGTAAGGAGGATCTGAAAAAATAATATCAAATTTCAGCGGTGTTGTATTTATAAACCGAAAAGCATCAGCTCGTACTACTTGTAAGTTTTTCATTTCAAATTTGTGTGCAGTTTCTTTGATAAACTGACTGCACTTATAATTTTGATCAACCGATATTACAGAGGCACATCCTCTTGAAACAAATTCATATGATATGGAGCCGGTACCTGAAAAAAGATCAAGTACTTTTTTATCCTCAAAATCTATTTTATGACGTAGAATATTAAACAGGCTTTCTTTTGCCAGATCGGTGGTTGGCCTTACGGGTAGGTTTTTAGGTGGTTTAATTATTCTACGTCCGTATTTTCCGCCAACTATCCGCATTGTTGTACATTAAATAAAGTGTACTGTTTGTGCCCCATTAAACCATCAAACAGGTATGAATAACCATAATTGTCATTTCTTTCAACAAACTTGTTTGTCCTTATATACCGGTAAACCATTTCATATAAAATACTGCTCTTATCAATGTCACCTACCAATACCAGCTCTATTTCCTCAGGGTTAAGTTGAAGTTCTTCAATGGCTATAAGCAGGAAATATATGAAGTCTTCTTTTGTATGATATCTGAAAAAATTATAAAAATGTAACCTATTATTCTTAAAATAAACCAAATCATATCCTTCGTCACGTACATTTAAAAATAGGGTATGATTACTTAATTTATTCTTGAAATTTATATTTAAACTTTCAATAATAGCAGATGTACAATGAAAAAAATGAACGTTTGGCCATATGTTCTTTGCCAGGTCAGCAATCATATGTGGAAAACTGAATACTGTTATAACATTAGAATTATTCAATTTATTGAAAGAAGAAAGCTGTCCCTCATCTACAGGATGATTGAACTGTAAATAGGTGTTCGCTTTTTCTTCGATAAAAAGCGGTGGCGGAATAAGTGTGCTAAATTGATTATCAATTAACAGAAATACTTTTAAAAATTTCTCCTTTATCCATGGTTTTTCTTCAAACAGGCTATCAAGATGATTGGCTACATCGTCAAATGAGCTTGAATTATTAAATGTATATGAATCAAAAACAATATACTTTTTTATGTCGGGCTTGAAAACAGTAAAAGCTAAACTGTTTTTACTAAGCTGTAAACTCAGATAATAATCAACAGTGTTGCTTTCAATGAAAGATTTGTCGTAAAAACTACTATGCGGTTTTATTCGGGAAAGCATTGGGATTATGTTTATTCCCAGTTGCCATCAGTTGAAGCTTCAGTTAAAGAACCAACCTTTAAACCGGGATACCTCTCCAGGTCTTCATCTTTGGCAATGATATTTCTAACAGTTTGATCATCCATACCTTTCATAAAAGCAGTAAAAGGAGCTTTCACTTCAAATACAAATACCTTAACTCCACCTCTTTCAATCGTGTCAGCTCCTATTTCAAATAACTCTCCATCAGAAAACGGAATAAGGGCAAGCTGATCTATTGTATAATTCTTGTTCGCAAACAATGTATCGGACACTTTGATATATCCAACCGTATCATTAATTGTTCTTGTAAAAGTTGTATCCTCAGGATCCGGAATCATTTTAACCAAAGGTATTTCGGCAACTTTAATAAATTTAATAAGTGTATCAAATTCATTAGCATATGATCCGTTTACCCTTTTAAAAACAAGTTGAGAGTTTCTGATATCTTTTAATTTCTCAACAACAGCTTTTTGTCTAACTCTTTTTTCTTTATCAAACCTTACCGGTTCCATAATACTCTCATAAACAAAAAATGCGAGAGCAATAATAACAACAAGTAAAATAACCTGAACAACTATCTTTTTCATGTGTGATATATTTTGCAAAGCAAATTTATAAATTTTTTTGGGTTTATAGTTTTTATTTTCTATTAATTATTTAATTCGGATGCATACAAGTCGGTTCGTCAATCACTTTCTGTCAAATCATTATACATTGGAATATCATCAAGAAAAAGGAATTTCTTCTTTTCATAATCTACTTTGCAGCAATAATGTTTCATTCCATTTGAAACAATCAGATATCGAACCTTTAACTGCATATTATATGTTGCAATTTGCTCGAATACTTTTTGCGTGATATTTACATCGGGAGATTTAAATTCGATAAGAGCTACCGGATATCCTGTTTGATCAGATACAACGGCATCAAATCTTTTTGACATTTTTAATACTTTTATACCTTTTTCTATCGCTATTAACGATGCCGGATAGTTTTTTTCATTTATTAAAAAAATTACGAATTGCTGCCGTACCCATTCTTCAGGTGTTAATACGATATACTTTTTCCTGATTATATCAAATACTTCAAGCTTATCATTAGCTTCTCTTGTTTTTAAACGATATGTAGGTAAATTTAATTTTTGCATCTCTTCAGTAACAGCTGTTAAAATTAATACAATAATCCTTCTTCAGAAACAGAAGTGTCATCAGTTGAGTATCAGCAATCGATCATTTCATAGATTCACCGGTTCGCTTTAAGTGCGAAAAAGTTACAAGTATGATTCAATTAAGTACTTTTGCCAAAATAAAGAATAACAGATGAAGAATAAAAGCGAGATAGTAAGTAATTGGCTACCAAGATATACCGGTTTAGAAACTGAAAATTTTGGAAAGTATATCCTTCTCACAAATTTTAACCATTACCTGGAATCATTTGCTCAAAACAATAATGTCGAAATTGTTGGAAAAGGATTGCCAATGCCATGTGCTACAAAAGATAATATAACAATGATCAATTTTGGAATTGGTAGTTCTAATGCCGCTACAATAATGGATTTATTGAGTGGCATTAATCCAAAAGCCGTTTTATTTCTTGGTAAGTGTGGCGGGCTGAAAAAGAAAAACCAGGTAGGTGATTTTATTTTACCCATTGCTGCAATCCGGGGCGAAGGTACATCAGATGATTACTTACCGGCAATTGTTCCTGCCTTACCGGCATTTAGCCTTCAAAAGGCTATATCAACTACTATTCGGGATTTTGACAGGGATTACTGGTCAGGAACTGTATTCACTACAAACAGAAGAGTTTGGGAGCATGACGAAAAATTCAAGAAATATCTTCGTAAAACCAGAAGCATGGCAATTGACATGGAAACAGCCACGATTTTTACAGTTGGTTTTGCAAATGAAATACCAACAGGTGCTCTTCTACTTGTTTCCGATCAGCCAATGATACCGGAGGGTATAAAAACTGCTGAAAGTGACAAAAATGTCAGTAAACAATTTGTTGAAGACCACCTGGCTATCGGAATTGCTTCACTGAAACAGCTTCTAAATCAAGGCTTAACTGTTAAACACCTTAAATTTTAGCTTTGCGTTTCGAACAGATCATAAACGATATTAATAATAAGATTTTCTTTCCGATTTACTTTTTTTATGGGGAAGAATCATATTTTATCGACCAGTTAACAACATATATTGAACAAAATGCACTCGATCCAAGTGTCAAAGAATTTAACCAGTCGATTGTTTACGGAAGAGATATAAGCACAAAAGACCTGATCGACCTGTCGCGCAGGTTTCCAATGATGGGTAACTACCAGTTGGTTATTGTTAAGGAGGCTCAAGATTTAAAATCAATTGAAGGGTTGGAATCATATCTTGATTCTTACCTGGATACAACCATTCTGGTAATAAATTACAAGTACAGGAAATTAGATAAGAGAAAGACATTTTATAAAAAATTTAATTCAACAAAAAATGTTGTTCTATTTGAATCCAAGCGTTTATATGACAATCAAGTTCCGTCCTGGATTGAAAAAACTGTTCGTTTACAAGGCTATGAGATAAAGCCAATTTGTTCTGAACTTCTTTCAGAATATCTGGGAAACGACCTCAGTAAGATATATAATGAAATCGAAAAACTGATTATTAATCTCAAACCCGGGCAAACAATTACAGAAGAGGATATTGAAAGAAACATTGGAATCAGTAAAGATTTTAATGTATTCGAGTTTCAAAATGCACTTGGCTTAAAAAATGCTTTAAAAGCGCAACGTATCGTTCAGCACTTCGAGGCAAACCCTAAAGAACACCCATTACAAATGATCACTGTAATGCTTCATAATTACTTTATGAAAGTGTTTTTATACTACCAGCTGAAAAATAAAGATGATAAAGTTATTGCTGCTGAATTGGGCGTAAACCCCTTCTTTTTAAAAGATTATAAATTGGCGTCTTCGAGATATTCAACTCAAAAGATCAAATCTATTATTTCACAAATCCGAATTCTTGACCTTAAAAGCAAAGGGGTTGGAAGTACAGATGGAAATGATTATGGCGAATTGAAAGAATTAGTCTTTAAAATTCTCCATTAATAGGCGCTATTTATTCTCATCAACTTTTTTATCGTGTTTAGGCTGACTCAAATATTTACCGACAAGCATAGCTATTATCATTGTGAGATACAATTGTCCTGTTACACTTAAGAAAATGGAAAGTGATTTGGCGAGGTCTTGATTAGGAGTAATGTCGCCATAACCTAATGTGGATATTGTGACAAAACTGAAATAAAGAAAGTCGGCTGTATGCCTTAATGATTCGCTCGGATAATTAAATGAGTGTACATCATTTGTATAAATTAACCGGAATAAAATAGAGCCCACAATGCCAAATAAAAAATAAATATTGATGGCTTCAATAAACTCAAGAGCACCAACAGTTTTACTTTTTGCAATCCTGATTACCAATTTAACAATTACAAAAATGAAAAAGGCAAAAGAAATAATTGATGCTAGGATTGACATTAATTCAAAATCAAAAATCAAAGAAACAGCATCAAGTAACACAAGAGTTACTGCAAAAAAGAAATACTTATATTCTTTTTCTGCAATAACCAGCACTGCCGAAAAATAGATGGCAGCAGTTGTAAAATAATACAGGTAATTTCTTGTAGTATCATCATCTAATAATCCTATTAAGAATACGTAAACAACACTGAGAATAAACAATACAATGTTACGTCGAGCCCTTAGATTGCGGATTTTACTCATATCAATATTTTATTATTATGTCAAAAATACGAAATGTAATTTTAAAATAAAGTTACCGTATTATCTTTTTAACTTTGCTAAAAACCTTAACAATTGGAATATCAATATCACTGCTTAGAAAACGGTATCAAAATCATTCATAAAACAGTGGATAGCAGTGTTGCTCATTGCGGATTGATGGTTAACACCGGTTCCAGGGATGAAAAAGAACAGGAAAGTGGCATGGCACATTTCATTGAGCATCTTATTTTTAAGGGTACAAAAAAAAGAAAAGCATACCATGTATTAAGCAGGATTGAAAATGTTGGCGGCGATTTGAATGCTTTTACAACCAAAGAAGAAACCTGTATTTACGCTTCATTCCTCAGGCCATATTATGCCGTATGCCTGGAATTATTTGCCGATGTTGCATTCAATTCCATTTTTCCGCTTAAAGAAATAAAGAAAGAAAAGGATATCATCATAGATGAGATCAACTCATATAACGATAGCCCTTCAGAATTGATATTTGACGACTTTGAATCATTACTATTTGAAGGACATCCATTAGCCAGAAATATTTTAGGAGATATTGACCATGTGAAACGATTTAAAAAGCAAGATGTATTCAGGTTTGTAAAAAGTAATTACAGCACTGAGCAAATGGTAATAGCTTCTGTAGGGCAGATTAAGTTTGAAAAGCTTATTAAATTGATTGAACAGTATTTTGGCCATATCAAACCAAGCGGAATTTCCAGCAAACGACTGCCTTTTAATACCTACAAAGCTTCAACACAAAAGATAGATAAAGATTCCTATCTATCTCACTGTATGATTGGAAATATAGCCTATCCAAGAAGTCACCCAAAAAAAACGACTCTGCTGCTGCTTAATAATTTACTTGGTGGCCCGGCACTTAATTCAAGATTAAGTTTGGGTATCAGAGAAAAGTATGGTTTTGCCTATGGTATCGAATCGATGTATCAGCCATACTCTGATACGGGTGTATTTGCCATATATCTTGGAACTGACCCTTCTCATGTTGATAAGGGAATTCATTTGGTAATCAAAGAGATGAAGAAACTTGCGGACAAAAAACTGGGGAGCATTCAACTACAACGAGCCAAAAGACAATTTATAGGTCAACTGGCAATTAATTATGAATCAAAATTAAACGAGATGCTTGGCATTGCTAAAAGCCATTTGAACAACACACATGTTAAAACTTATAATGAAATCATTTCTGAAATCGATCACATTACCTCTGAGGATGTTTTGGAAGTAGCTAATGAGCTATTTAATGTCAAAGATTTAAGCACTTTAATTTATAATGCCAGATAAATTATGTTAGACTCACAAATTGAAAAATACATTGAGGATCATACAACTCTCGAGAGCGAATTATTAAAGGAACTGAACCGCCAAACTCATTTACGAACTTTTTACCCTCGTATGCTTTCAGGAAATGTTCAGGGCAAATTTCTTGAAATGATCTGCCGGATGCTGCAGCCAAAAAGGGTACTTGAAATAGGCACATTTACAGGATATTCTGCCATTGCAATGGCACAGGGTTTAAACAATGATGCACTCATTTACACTATTGAGGTAAATGAAGAAATGGAAAGCTTCATCCATGAGTACATTTCTAAATCAGGATTAGAGAAAAAAATCAAATTATTAATGGGAGATGCGCTGGAGATCATCCCCACTCTTGAAGAAGAATTCGATTTAGTTTTTATTGATGCCGATAAAGAACAATATGTCGACTATTATAAATTAGCCAAAACCAAATTAAAGAAGGGTGGTTTTATTTTAGCTGACAATGTACTTTGGAGTGGAAAAGTGATAGAAAGTTCAAGCAAAACTGACAAGGAAACCCAAGGTATAGTTGAATTTAATGAGTTTGTCAATAATGACCCTGAAGTGGAACAGCTGATGCTTTCGATAAGGGATGGGTTAATGTTGATAAGGAAAATTTAGCAAAGTTTAAGCGGACGCTTAAACCGGAAACCGCTTCAAGCGTCCCGCTTGAAGTAAAAGACACTCAAATTCCTTATATTTGTTTAAATCATTATAAGCTATTTAGCCAATATCGCAACTATGAGCAAAACAGCGAATCTGCCTGACGAGTTATTTTTTATTACAATGACCATTGTTGATTGGATTGATTTGTCTTGGAAACCAAACGCCTTTGAGTGATATATTGCGTGATTTTAAATCATTTACATCAAAAGAATTGGTAAAACTAATTATAGATAATCCAAAGGAAAGCAGAAAGAAGTGGATTTTAAATAAATTTAAAAAAGCCGGTAAAAAGAATCCTTTGAATGAAAATTATCAGGTTTGGCAGAATTATAATTCCCCAACCTTACTAGATACGCCGTATTTGATAGACCAGAAAGCCGAATACATTCATATGAATCCTGTTGTTGCTGGGTTTGTAAATGAACCGTATGAATATTATTATTCAAGCGCTAACCCTAATAGCCCTTTAAAAACATTTGATTTTTGAGTTTAAGCGGGACGCTTAAACCGGGAGTGGGACATTTAAACTGGAAATCGCTTCAGCGTCCCGCTTGAAGTCAGATTAAAGCCTAATTCGTTTTAAATTTATACTGAATTTTACTCAACTCCTCATTTGCTTTAACGATTTTCAACTTGAGGTTCTCTTTATAAGCCTTAATTTTTTTCATCATCGTTTCATCGCCTGTTGCCATCATTTGCGCAGCCAGAATAGCCGCGTTTAGCGCACCATTAATCCCAACTGTTGCAACGGGTATTCCCGGAGGCATTTGAACGATTGCCAATAAGGCATCCATTCCGTCTAAGGTAGCATTAATAGGTACACCAATTACAGGTAATGATGTCATAGATGCAATTACACCCGGGAGGTGTGCTGCCATTCCTGCTCCGGCAATAATTACCTTTAACCCCTTTGCTTCAGCGTTTTTTGTAAACTTTTCCACTTCCTCAGGAGTACGATGCGCTGATAAAGCATTCATCTCAAAAGGGATTTCCATTTCTTCAAAAAAAGCAGCGGCTTTTTCCATCACCTTAAGATCTGATGTGCTGCCCATTATAATGCTTACAATTGCTTTCATTTATCTTTTATTTAGATTTAGCAAAAATAACCAAAACAATTCGTTTTTAGATGGCTAAATTTTAACTTTGTCAGCCACTCATTTAAACTATCTAATGGATCAAAAAATCATAAAAATACACGACAAAACATTTGCACCTTTTATTAAATATGCTGAAATCGATCAGACTGTAACAAGTATTGCCAACCGGATGAACAAAGATCTCCTCGATAAAAATCCTTTATTTATCGCCGTTCTGAACGGATCTTTCATGTTCGCTTCCGATCTTTTTCATAAACTTGAATTTCCATGTGAGATCACTTTTGTAAAACTGGCATCATATAGTGGAACTAAATCAACAGAAAATGTGCGGCAATTGATTGGGATTGATGAGGATATTGTAGGCAGAAACATTGTTATTATTGAGGATATAATTGACTCTGGCCTCACTATTGAGAGGGTTCTGGCGCAATTGGAAATGGTAGGTGCAGCCGAAATTAAAATTGCAACATTATTATACAAACCCAAGGCTTTTAAAGGAAACTATTCTATTGATTATGTTGGGCTGGAAATTGGAAATGATTTTATTGTTGGCTATGGCCTTGATTATGATAAGCAAGGTAGAAATTTCAAAGATATTTACAAGATTGTTGAATAAAAAAATAAATGAAAATGTTAAACATCGCACTTTTTGGCCCGCCGGGATCGGGAAAAGGAACCCAATCGAAAAAATTAATTGAAAAATATAATCTGACTTACATTTCTACAGGAGATATGTTGAGGGCAGAAATAGCAGAAGGCTCTGATTTAGGCAAGTGTGCTAAATCGATAATGGATGCCGGGAACCTGGTTCCCGATGAATTGATCGTGCAGATCCTTGAGAAGAGAATTAAAAACTTAGGAGATGCGAAAGGAATTTTATTTGATGGATTTCCACGAAACCTGGTTCAGGCATATATCTTAACAGGGCTTCTTGCCAAATTAAATACCGAACTAACCGGTATGATTAACCTTGAAGTGGCTGAAGAAGAGCTCATGGATCGAATGCTTAAACGTGCCGCAATTGAAGGTAGGAGCGATGACAATCCTGAAACTATTAAAAACAGGTTTAAACAATACGAATCCAAAACAAAACCTGTTGCCGATTTTTATGGTGAGATGGACAGATGCTACCCGGTTAACGGACTTGGTTCCGTCGATGATATTTTTGACAGGATATCAAATGTAATCGACAAGTTTTAATTGAGATTCTATTAAAGTGTGTCGTCCTAAAATAGGTTGACAGTTTTAAATAAAAATTAACTCTAACCGAAGCGGACATCCGCTTCGGTTTTTTCGTGTATAAAATTAGGTGTTTTCATATTCAAACTCAAATGAGGCCT
>Ga0164313_10003807_pt1 | contig 13445 bp, 16 predicted proteins | sample GuaBasSedimGuay4_FD_113735 | JGI IMG/M metagenome (GOLD analysis project Ga0164313, IMG submission 113735) | Subseafloor sediment microbial communities from Guaymas Basin, Gulf of California, Mexico - Guay4, Core 4569-4, 0-3 cm | ecosystem: Environmental > Aquatic > Marine > Hydrothermal vents... | reverse complement strand
CGAAATTCGAAATTCGAAGTGATTGATATTTCTGGCAGTGTATTGAAGACAATTCACTTTAAAAATCAGATGCAAGGGGATCATAATATTACAATCGATCTAAGCGAATTCCCGGCAGGGATGTATTTTATCAGAATGCAATCCGAAGACAATGTTAGCATGCGGAAGATTGTGAAACAGTAGGTATTCAGCAGCTAGTAAGCAGTATGTAAAAACTTCATGCTTCAAAGTTCAAAGTTCAGACTTCATAAAAGTCCTTTCTCTTCCAGCGAAGCCTTCATCTCATGATGATATTCCCAAAACCGGGTTTCAATGTCATCAAGCATCTTTCTGAACTCAGGCTGGTCTTGAATATTATCGAATAAGGGGTCAATATCGATAAAAATAAGCATCCGGAAAAAATATGAAATAGCCATATCGGCATGGGCAAACTCCGGATCCTGTTTTATGGCCTTCGTAAACCATGGGATAGCCATTTCAAGATGGAGCGTCTTTTATTCTTAATCTCGATCCTGAGATCAGTCAGTTGTTGTGAGCGCGCGGCGTCCTCCTCCTGCTCTTTCTCTTCCTCCATCCTTTTTCCCAGTTCTCCGGGCGGGTATCCAAAATGCTCACGAAAACACTTGATAAAATAAGAGGTGCTGTTAAAGCCTACCTTGAAGGATACTTCAGAAACGGTGTGATCTTGCTTCTTTAACATGCCCACGGCCCTCTCAAGGCGTACCTGGCTAATAAAGCGGCTGGCAGAAAGACTCGTTTGTTTTTTGATCTTTCTCAGCAGGTTTGACCTGCTCATGCCTATGGCTGCAGCCAGTTCAGAAACCCCGAACTGCTCATCCGAGATATTCTCCTCGATTATTCTGGTGATTTTCTTAATAAAATCCTGTTCCATACGGCACGATCTCTCGAATTTTTGATGAAGATACATATAAAGTATAACATCTGATTTTAAGGGATATAAAACCTCTTTTGCGTCATATTTTATATCACTGCACCATACTTACCAGAACTTCTACAAACTTGATATCATCGGCAACATACGTGATTAGTGCTGCGCCCGGAAATTGCCAGTATGCTTCAAGCTTCATCAATTAGTCAATAAAATATCTCAAATTAGAACAAAAATATATTGTTATGGAAAACAAGACAAAGGTTAGATCAACAGTTGGCGGAGTCGTATTCGACGGGTGTATGTTCGTAGGCATTGGATCAGGCATGTATTTCAATCAGCTCGTTGTTGGTTTGATTACAGGAATGGGTGGTGGCTTCATTTTAATGGGATTGACCTGGGCCCTGGTCAAAAGCTAGCGACTGTTTTAGCAAAGTAATCTATATTAAAATAATAGTTTACCTTTGCAATGATGCGGATTTGAGATCTTGCGCAATTGTTTCTAATTCCCTCCGCGCAATTAGTAATTAATGCCACCTTTTTAAATCGGTCGAAAAATAAGAAACAGACTTGCTCACTTGAGAAGTCTATTTATTAACACAAGTAATTAAAACTTTAAGAAGATGAACATCTACGTAGGAAACCTTGATTTTAAGGTACAAGAAAACGATTTAGAAGAACTTTTTGGCGAATTTGGCGAAGTAGAATCAGCCAGGGTAATCACCGATAAGTACAGCGGCCGCAGTAAAGGCTTTGGCTTTGTAACCATGGAAGATGATGGAGCAGCCAATGAAGCCATTGAAGCGCTGAACGGAAAAGAATACAAGGACAGGCCTCTCACAGTAAACGAAGCCAAGCCACGCAAGGAGAATTATTAACAAAAACTAAAATAATACATGGGAAGATCACAGGAATCATTCAATAAGAAAGAAGTCAGAAGCAGAAAAGAGAAGAAACGCAAAGAGAAGGAGAAGAAACGGCTCGCAAAAAAAGAAGGCGAAAAAGGTGCCAATGACATGATCGCCTACGTTGACGAACATGGTAACATTACGTCTACCCCACCCGATCCCACTCAAAAAGAAGAGATTGAAGCTGAGGACATTGAGGTAAGTGTTCCCAGGACTGATAATTCCGAGAGAGATGATCCATCCAGAACCGGCACCATCACGTTCTTTAATGATTCTAAAGGATTTGGCTTTATTGCTGACTCGATATCTAAGCAAAGTATATTTTTCCATGTGAACGATACACTTGAAGATGTTAAAGAGGGAAACCTTGTATCGTTTGAGGTTGGTGCAGGACAGAAAGGTCCTGCTGCCATGAAGGTGAAACTGGTAAAATAATCCATGAACAGGAAATTAAATCAATTCGTGGCGATGCTGCAAGCAGCTCTCGGGCTTTTACTCAGCATCAGTTTCGCTATTTTCCTGTTCGTTTTATTTTTTGAACCTTTTCCCCTGGATGGTTTTGCTCTCAACAATGGAATACTTTTCGTTGCTGCGATGGGCGCCATCGCTTTTGTCATCATGAGCCTGGTCAGGATCACCCTGCCCTGGCTCATTAAAAAGTACGATCAACACCAGTTTGATCCATTACTTCCCCCCTACGCTAACAGCTTTCTGATCTACGTACTCACCTTTGTATCATTTACATTTTATATTCGCTATGTTGGCTCTATCGATCTAAGCATATCTATTATGTTTAAAATGGGTCTGCTCAGCCTTGCACCGCCGGTTTCCCTCTGGCTGCACGACCTGATCAAAGATCTGAAAAAACAAAATAAATCCCTGCGTAAAGAAATAGAACTGGCTCAGGGAAAAGTCGAACAATACGAAGAGGATTATCTCAGTAAGGCCATTGAATTCATTTCTGACTCCAGCACTGAAACCTTCAGTTTGCTTATGACTGATGTTGCCTTTGTAAAATCGGCCGACAATTATGTGGAGATCGTTTATAGAGAAGGTGATACGATGAAAAGTAAACTGATCAGGAACACCCTGAAGAATATTGAATTACAGCTCAAAACACACCCGAATTTTATCCGTTGCCACAGGACTTGCATTGTGAACATGCATCATGTCGAGAAACTGAATAAGGATATAAACACTTACTGGCTCACCATAAAAAGCTACAGCGAACACATTCCTGTCTCCCGTCAATACCTCCTTAAGCTAAAGGAATCCATCTAATATCCAGCATAGTAGGGGCGAATAGCATTCGCCACGCCCCATATTCGTTTACCACAGATTGCGTGGATTAACCCCTGATTAAGGCACCCTAATCCCTTTTAATTTTTTAAGGAAAATTCTGGGAATACATTTGTCGTTGATAAAAAAAGACACTTATGTCCAGAATGCATACATTTCATATCCCCGTGTTGGGAATCGGCTACTCGGCTGACTCCCCATTGAAGATCTCACAATTTGGGATGGATTCAGTCCTGTCGCTAGTTGATGACATTTTGCTTGAGAAACTCAGGAAGATGTATTGCGAACGTAACGGGATTAATTATGTGGAGATTTCAGGCAAGGCGGAAGATTACAGAGCCAAACGTATCACAGCCTATCTCGATCTTCTCAAACTCCTTACTGAGAAGAAATTTACTGAAATGAAAAAGATGGGATCTACGGATCCTGATGCACTCAATGAATTCTTCAGCTTTCTACCTGAAAGCAGCAGCTTATGGGACGAATTCACGGCTCTATTTTCTAGCGGAAAGGACAACAATGAAATCCTAAACTGGTTAGATGATAACTTATCGATGGGAAGTATCGATGTTAACATCATGACCAAATTAGATAAAGAGAATTACAAAAAAGGTGAAAAGCTTGCAATTGAATACAATGATGCCCATGCAGCTTTACGCGGTTTCGCAAACTCCGGACTGGAATCCACACTTGTGCTTTCTGCAGGAATCAATCCCCGCTTGTATAGTTATATGCAGGAATTCGAGGATTTTTATCCCGACGAGCATGGGTATATCAAGAAAAAGATCGCATTGAAGGTCAGTGACTTCAAATCAGCCTTGATTCAGGGGAAATTCCTGGCCAAGAAAGGGATATGGGTCTCTGAATATCGCATAGAATCAGGCTTGAATTGTGGCGGTCATGCTTTTGCTACCGATGGCCATCTTATGGGGCCTATTTTAGCTGAGTTTAGCAGCAAACGTGACGAATTGATCCGCTCAATACATGATGTTTTGATCCCTGCCCTCTCCGGAAAGAATCGTACAATTCCGGAAACAGATCTCTCCTTAGAGATCACAGCACAGGGTGGGGTTGGCACTTCTGAAGAGCATCAATTCCTCATCGATCATTACGGTATAGACTCTGTAGGCTGGGGCACTCCTTTTCTGCTGGTCCCCGAAGCCACGACAGTGGATGAAGCTACCTTGGGAAAATTATGCCAGGCAAAGGAAGACGACCTCTATTTAAGCGATATCTCTCCCCTGGGAATTCCCTTTAACAGTCTGAGAGGCAACACTAAAGACCTTGAAAAACTATCCCATATAGCGAATGGTAAACCGGGCAGTTCCTGCTCCAAAAAATATGCTGCATTAAGCAATGAGTTTTCCGACAAAACCCTTTGCACCGCATCAAGGCATTATCAAACACTGAAACTGAAAGAACTCGGTAAGGCCGCTCTTTCTGCAGAAGAGTACATGGATCAGTACAAAAAGATTGTTGGAAAAGCATGCATTTGTGTTGGCTTAGGCACCTCCTGCATGATTGTACATAAGCTTGACAATAAGATCGAAGGTGACGGGGTTTCTGTTTGCCCCGGACCCAATATGGCATATTTTTCTTCAGCCATGAGCTTAAAGGACATCACCAATCATATTTATGGGAGGACAAATATTATCAAAAGAAAAGACCGCCCCAATATGTTTATAAAGGAACTTGAGATCTATCTGGATTTTCTGAAGAATAAAATTGATGAGATGGTCGATCCTGCAGATGAAAAGAACAGGAAATATTTTCATCGTTTTGCCATGAATTTAATTTCAGGAATTGAATATTATAGAGAAATGTTCGGCACCGAAGGTGTATACCAGGATTCAAAATTTACTACCCTCAAGGAACTTGACAGGTGTCAGGAGTCTGCAACCCAGCTTATTGAAGACTTAGAACCCTCTCTTGTAACGAGCTTCTAATCGAATCATCAAATCAAGTACTCCAAGGGATCTTACTTCCTCCTGTAAGGTTTCTTACCCGATTTCTTTCTTGAATTTTCAAACTTTTTATAAGGACGGTCGCTTTTCTTAAATCCCCTTTTTTCTTTGCCGGATTCCGGTTTGGATAATTCAACAGCAACCTTAATACCATCGTGTTTGATCCCTTTACTAAATGACTGTAAGACGAGATCTTCATGTTTTTTCTCAATCTCAAAAAAGGAGAACTTCTTCAAAATATCGATCTTACCGATTTCGATATCCTTGGTCCGTGTTGCATCATTGATCAGGCCGATAATCTTGGCAGTGGTTAAATTATTAAGTTTCCCAAGGTTGATGAAAAAGCGCGAAAATTCTCCTGATGAACGAGGTTTCTTTCCATCTCTCTTACCCCTTTTATCTCTGTCATTTCTGCCGGGTCCCTTTTCTGCATCGACATTCAGGTCGGGTGCATTTTTATAATAAGAGGAGAAGCGGTTGAATTCCACAGATACAAAATGCTTGATCAGGTCTTCGCGGCTAAGCCAATCGAGCTTTGCAAGTATTTCAGGAAGGAACTCCTCGATCTGCTCTTCATTCATTTCAACTTTTTCCACCTTATCGATCAGGTTAAACAGCTGCTTCTTACATATATCCCTGCCATCAGGGATAGGTTTGCGTTTGAATGTCTTGCCCGTAATCTTTTGGAGACTCTTAATCTTATTCGTTTCCCGCGTATGCACTATGGCAATGGAAATACCACTTTTCCCGGCCCTTCCTGTACGACCGCTTCTGTGCACGTACACCTCGAGATCATCGGGAAGATTATAATTGATCACATGCGTCAGGTCATTCACATCCAGTCCTCGGGCAGCCACATCAGTAGCCACCAGCATTTGCAGGTGCTTGTTCCTGAAGCGGTTCATTACGTAATCGCGTTGCGATTGCGAGAGGTCGCCATGCAAAGCATCGGCATTATAGCCATCGTTCATGAACTTATCTGCTACTTCTTTTGTCTCCCGCCGGGTACGGCAAAAAACGATCCCGTAGATCTTGGGATTCATGTCGGCAATACGCTTTAAAACCTCATAGCGGTATTTTGCCTGGGTCACATAATATTCATGATGTACATTTTCGGCACCAACAGTATCCCTGCCTACTGAGATCTGCTCAGGTTCGTGCATATATGTATTGGCAATCCGCAGGATCTCTTTTGGCATAGTGGCCGAAAAGAGGAGTGTTTGTTTTTCAGACGGTGTTCCGGCCAGGATGGCATCCAGGTCTTCCTTGAAGCCCATATTGAGCATCTCATCAGCCTCATCGAGCACCAACCACTTGATATTTCCAACTTTAACAACTCTCCTCTTGATCAGGTCCAGCATACGTCCCGGTGTTCCGACAACGATCTGTGCACCTTTTTTTACGCTTTTGATCTGAGGATCGGCGGGTGCGCCACCATAAACGGGCACCACATTAAAGCCTTTCTGATATTTTGAAAATGATTTCAGATCGTTCGTGATCTGTATACATAATTCGCGTGTGGGGCACAATATAAGTGCCTGTATCGACTGATCAGAAACATCAGCCATCTGGATCAGAGGCAAGCCAAATGCTGCGGTTTTTCCTGTGCCTGTCTGTGCCAGGGCAATCAAATCTCTTTTTTCATTCAGTATTCCGGGGATAACCTTTTCCTGTACCGGTGTAGGATTAACAAAACCCAATTCTTTTACAGCCTTTTGCAAAGGACCATCAAGGGCCATTTCTTCAAATAAAATCATTCTATATCTTTTAAACTTTGTGTTTCAATAAAGGCTGGATGGAACTTTTTGAGGTCGTTCTCTCGCTACCTCTTGTAAATAAGCGGCAAAGGTACGCTTATTTCGCTGATAATCAATTTACGCCATTGGATTTGGCAATGCATATTTGGCATCTTACCCTAATATTTCATATATTTACTAAACAAATACTTAAAAGATGGCTCTTCTTGAGACTCGAGACGTGAGACTTGAGACGTGAGACATGAGACTTGAAAGAAAATCCAGCAACCAGCAACCAGCAACCAGTAACCAGCAACCAGTAACCAGTAACCAGTAACCAGTTATTATGAAAAAAATCATCATTCTAATCTTCCTACTTGCTTGCATCAGTGTAAGCGGGCAGAACCATTTCCTTGGTGTTCGCTTGGGCAGCAATTTCAGCACCGTCCAATCGTCAACAGATATTTTAAAGGATGCAGAGACCAAAACAGGTTTTGTTGGTGGAATAACCTATGAATACCACCTGCTTAAATTCATCCGCCTGGAAGCAGACCTCATTTATACCCAGAAAGGATACAAATTGCCGGTAAGCTTTACAAATGAGGTGGGAATAGTCATTGGTGAAGGCTATCTCATAGCACATAACGACTACATTAGTTTGCCGCTGAAGGCAGGTGTGAGTTTTGGCAGCTTACTGTCGTTTTTCGCAAACATTGGAGTAGCTCCTTCCCTTCTGACAAAAGCAATGTATAAATCAGATTTCGAAGTAGAAGGAGAATTCGACCATGATGTGTCGGATAGAGTCAAAGATTTCGATATTTCTGGTCTGGCAGAATTGGGTGTCGGCCTTAATTTTGGCAGGTTCAATGTATTCATTAATGCCTCTTATGAACATAGTTTTACCGACTATCCCGATGATGACTATTATGGTGACACTGAATTAAGAAATACCGGCTTTGGGGTTTCAGCCGGATGCCGCTATGCGCTAAAAAGTAGGCAGTAAGCAGTAGGCAGTAGGCAGACTGTAGTGAAATTTAAGTTTTGATATGAAAAATATATGCCTCTCGGTACTCATTGTGTTGCTACTGCTTTCTTGTAAAAAGCAAGAAGCAGAACAATTCCTCAATCATATCAGTGCCGGGCAGAAATCAGGACCAGGCATTTTGTATTCCGATATTCCTGATATACAGATAACGTTCTATACTGACCCTAACGGTATATACAAATCCTCGGCAATTGATTTAAACAGGGATGGAATCAATGATTTTAACATTATTTATCAAGCATCGGCATCTCCCGGGCATTATACAAATTACCAGGGTATTACTCCTCTTGTTGTTGGCAGTGCTATTGCAACTCCTGGTACAGGAAATCTCGCAGATACAATTGCGGGAAGTGCTATAATCGATGATCATTTGAACTGGTCGTTTAAAGAATGTATAATTTATTATTATGCTTCCCCTTCCACCGAAGAAGGCCTATGGAAAAATGCTAAGAATAAATACATAGGTGTAAAGACCACAGATGGAGTAAATGTAGTTTTTGGGTGGATAAGAATAGAAACGAATGGATACACATTCACCTTATATGACTATGCCGGGACGATAGGGTTTTAAAGTTGGCTAGGGTAGACTATAGTAATATGAAATTCTTGCTTGCACCCGGGAGATCAAAAGGGATAAATTTCTAAATTTATATTAGCAAATGATAACGAGAATAAGCCAAATATTACTTTTTGTTTTGGTCATAGCGGCCTGGAAACCATGTTCGGCACAGGAATTTATAGTTGGCGATACGCTTGGTACTTCAATTACATTCTCAGATATTCCTGATACGTCCCTCCCACTGATTTTTCAATCCACTTCGGAGTACAAAATCGACATTGACAATGACCAGAAATTCGACATCAAATTTACAAGGGCACATATTTCAGGGCAGATAAGCTGGCATATTTGGCACTTTGTTCACCCCTTGGATTCGATTCAATTTGCCTGTGACACTTCTGATTTCAATGCAGAAACACTTGCCCGAGGGTCAATCATTGATAATAGTCTGAATTGGAAATACAATTCCGCCGGAGCCCGACTGTTTGAACAATTCAATTCCACAGCTCCACCACCCTGGGGCCCGCCGAGTTATAAAAAAGGACTTTTCAGAAAGGACAGTTTGTATCTTGGATTCAGAAAGTTATATGAGGGAGATACACTTTATGGATGGTTTTGCCTGGAATGTACAAGCTCCAGCCTGGTGATCAGATCCTTTGCTACAAACAGGAATTATAGCAGCATCCCGGGTGATCACCCAGAACATGAGCTGAAAATATTTCCAAACCCTGCAAACAATATACTTTATATCGAGAGTACAATCAAACCGGGGGTAATAAGGATTTATAGCCCTGATGGTACAATTCACCTCCAAAAACAAATTGATCCTGCCACAGACCGGATAGATGTCAGCAAGTTCCCCAGCGGAATTTATTTTATCGTACTTGAATCTAAGGGCCGATTGACAGGAAAAAGCTTCATTAAGCTATAACCCCCGGATATATTCTTTACAAAGTGTGACATTTTTTGGTTTTTGGTATTAATAGATAGGAACCCTTCTTAAACAATTGTCAATTTCCTAATCATATGAATGCTAAAATATTCGCTGAAAAATGTTGCAATTTTCTTTTTAAGTACTTATCTTTGTACTTATATAAGGACTTTAATAGAACTATCATGATTGCAGCAAACTACACAGAATTTCGGGAAAACCTGAAAAAATTCCTGGACACGGTCGAGGACGATAATGAAATTTTGATCATCAAGAGAGGTACTGGAAAAGGAACAGTTATGATGTCATTGACCGAATATAATTCTGTTATGGAAACTCTTTACCTACTTGGGAGCAAGGCTAATGCCGATTGGCTAAGGGGATCAATCAGGCAGATGGGCGCCGGAGATTTCATTGAGAAAAAAATATTTGACGATAAATGAGGCTGATATTTACTCATAATGCCTGGAAGGACTATATTAGCTGGCAGGAAGCCGACAAAAAAATGGCGGGTAAGATCAACGAACTGATCAAGGAAATCAGCCGGACACCTTTTGAAGGAAAAGGAAAGCCGGAACCACTAAAATTTGATATGACCAGCCTTTGGTCAAGAAGAATAGATAAAAAGCACCGTCTTGTTTACCAGGTCCTCGACGAAGATATCCTGATTTATAGTTGTCGATATCATTATAACAAAGTAAATTAGCACCCTCTACCAGTGACCAGCAACCAGCAACCAGCCTTATGGCTTAAAACAAAAACTCCCCGGGATGATACCCACTTTCATTGTATCAACAGCCAGGCCATTGGAACGGAATCGATATACTATTCCACGCTGCACATTATCGATAGCATCAGCCACATAGATGTCTGACCTGACAGGATCAATACCCAGTCCGTAATACCCTCCTATATTGCCATTCAAATAGGGGCTTTCAATAAATATTTCAGGATCTGAAGTTGAGCCTACGGCATGGCGATACACATGCCTGTTGAGGAAGTATAAGGTATCCCCACCACCATTGATCATAAGCTCTGAAGGCAGGTCGTCCAACTCGAAACGAAAAACCTCCTCGATCTCATACGAATCTGCATTGATCCGCATTAAGCCTGGCTGCTCATACCCATAAGGATTACCATCAAATCCGCCATCTGTCAGTACCCAGAGCTTATTGTACTTATCCATGACCATACTCTGGGGCTGGATGAGTACTTCAATTGAATCTATCACTTCATCAGCTTCGCTGTCGATCACCAATATCTTATTATCGAAACTCCAGCAATTTGTAAATATGTATTTTCCATACTGCAGCATCTGCTCAGTGGGATGCTGATAGTAGCTCGGATCATTATTATTCACATCGATGGAACCGGTAATATAGTGCAGTTCGGGATCAACAATAGCGATAGACCTGGCATACAGCTCACTGACATAGGCCTTGTTATCACTCAGAAAATGAATATGCCGGGGAGAAGTAAATCCTGTGATCTTTCCTGTCAATTGGAAGGTATTCACATCCATGGCATAGATCTTCCCGCTACCATTTAGTACGATGTAGCCAATGCTGTCGCGGATGTTCATCGACAGGGCTACATCACCCAATGGCAAGGCATTGGTGTTAAAAAAAACATCATTGTACAACTGTCCTGACTCGATATCATAATATGAAAGTGAAGCATTTTCATAGCCAAAATTCCCCTCATTGATTATGAATACACCTGATGAAGCCGGGTCATGGTTTACCGGCTGCCGCTTCCACAACTCATCATCCTTCATACACGAAGTGATGACCAGGGCCAGGAACAGCCATATGATATGTTTTGTAGCCTTCATCTTATATTTTAAACATCAGCATCAGCATATAATTTCTTCCGGGCATGGGACGATACAATACTGTATGATACGTTTCATTGAAGAGGTTATATATTTTGAATTCTGCAGCCAGGCTCACCTTATTTATGTGAAATAGCTTACCGAACATCAGATCATTCATGAAATAAGGATATAGCCAGTCCCGCCTGCTTACATCATTGCTGGAAGTGGTATAGCGCTCGCTATACGAATTGTGCTGATAGGTGGCATAAAAACCATGATAAGAGACATTCACCATCAGGTTACCTGAATGCACAGGAATATATACAAGTTGTTTGCCGTAGGATTCATCGCTCCATTCAATCGGATCACCATAATTTTCAGAACTTGTATAGGCATAATTCCCGGCAATCCTGAATTCCACTTTACCAATACTGCCATCAAATGAAAGATCGACCTCCACGCCCTTTGATTCAACCCTGCTGATGTTCCTGGGTACCCAAAAACCTTTATAGCTTGGGGTCCATATGATCCAATCCCTTATATCGGAATAATATCCGCTAATGCCTGCCTTAAGGCCAAACCTGCCCCACTCGATAGAATAATCAACACCCAACTCAGTACTCATCCCCTTTTCCGCTAAGAGGTCAGGATTTCCTCCCGGCTGCCAGTAAAGATCGTTCAGCGAAGGCTGATGATAGTTCCTGGCAATATTCCCCCTGATGATCAATTCTTTACCCCTGATCACCTGCCAGTCAAATCCAAAATATGGCACAATAGGAACAAGTTTGTCATCCACCATATCCTGTCTGAGCATAAGGTTCAGGTTCACCCTTCCTGCAAAGCTTTTCCTTACTGCCAGAAATAGCGACATCTCCAGCCTGTCTTTATCATAGCCCGTATCCCTGACAGAATCCCCGGTCACTACATCGTGATAATTGATATCAGCAGATGCTTCCACCGACAGGCCTTCCATGATGTCATAGTTAAACGAGGCCTTGTTCAGGAAGCTATTGAGTTTGCTTTCAGAATATATCACGGGAATCTCACCCAGTCCTGACACATTGTTGTCGAGACGGTAATTCAGCTTTTTAGCGGCATAGCCTGAGCGTAGCAGCAGTTGATAGCGTTCTCCAAAATTTTTCCATTCGGCCATCACACGATGATCGGTATTGTCCTGGCTGTTCAGGTTCGAATGATCCGGCCCTTCATAGCTGGTGGCCTGCGGAATGGTCCTGTCGGATTGCTGGAACCAGTAACGTGCAGAAAGCACATTCTTCTCCCCTGCCCTGAAATATACCTCCTGCAAAAGGCCGTAGCGGGAATATGCTGCATTCTTGTTGGTGTCTTCAGGGTTGGTGATCGCTCCGCTCTCCGGGTCAATCTCTGCAATGCCCCTGTTGATAAAGGTGTAATCATTCTTCGAATAATTATAATACAGCCTTGTTTTAGACTGTATCTTACGATTTCCGATCCCAAACTGCAGAAAGTCATCAATGGTCGTATAACTACCCAGACCCTGAATAAACTTAACATTCAGCTTATTATCCCAATCCACCGTATTGTTGATGTTCACACTCCCTCCAATGCCTCCACTTCCATTCGCGATAGAGGCTGCACCAAAATCAAGACCTACATCATCAGCAATATAAACCGGTATTTGTGAAAAATCAACCATTCCCGTCATGGGTGAGTTGATTGGCATACCGTTCCAGTTTACCTGTGTATGCGAGGCAGCAGTTCCACGAAAAGAGGCCGTAGCCAGCGCACCGCGACCATGGTTCCTGATAAAGACCGTAGTGTTTTCCGATAGTAGCTCCGACAGGGAAGCATCGATATTATTCATCAGAACCAGGCTATCGACGCGGGTCTCCTTCATGCCGGCACTATTCATCCCGGACATGCGAGATGCAGACACTTCCACTGTTTTTAAGACAAATACCGAGTCTTCAATGCCCTGTGAGCGGGATTGTGCTGCGAAAATCAGCAGGAAGATGAATATGCCGCATGCCCGGGACATGCTATTGCTTAATAAATTTTACAGTGGCAGATTGATGTTGTTGAGAAATGCGCACGAGATAGAGTCCCCGGGGGAAGGCCTCTACATTGATCAGTTCATTATTCGAATACCTCTCAGATTCAAATACCTTCATCCCGCTAACATCAAATATCTCCACTTTTGTGTTCTCAGCACCGGCAATAGTTATATGCGTATTAGCCGGGTTCGGGAAAGCGTGGATTTGTGAGTTTGTGAATTCCGGAATCCCGGCAGGAAGTTCGATGGTGGTGCTTGCGCTAGCT
>Ga0164313_10003806_pt1 | contig 13448 bp, 15 predicted proteins | sample GuaBasSedimGuay4_FD_113735 | JGI IMG/M metagenome (GOLD analysis project Ga0164313, IMG submission 113735) | Subseafloor sediment microbial communities from Guaymas Basin, Gulf of California, Mexico - Guay4, Core 4569-4, 0-3 cm | ecosystem: Environmental > Aquatic > Marine > Hydrothermal vents... | reverse complement strand
GTAGAAAGGAGGTCACGTGATTGTTGAAAAGATTCGAGCGCTTCATCCGGTCGGCCCAGCCCTTCGCTGACCAGGCCCATTTGTCGGATCGCAATGGCAACTTTTATCCCGGTTTCAGATGACAATTTATCCGGGTTAACACTCTCAAAATAATCCGTGGCCTGTTTGCCAATTAGCGCACGTGTTTCAAGATCCACGTCGGATTGCAGACGCTCTCCGAGACCCACAATAAACGTGGCAAATTGTTCTGTTTTTTCACGCTCCTGGCGCTCAGAAATTTGTGAAAAGACTGTCATCACAGCAAGTATCAGGGCTGCAGTTGCGCCCAGGATGGTTAAGATCTGCCGTTTGCGTCTCCGCCTGAGGTCACGCCGAAGGAGTTCATCAAGCTTGACCCCCAATAACCCTGCAATTAATTTGAGTTTGGCTTTATTCTTACCATCTGCCCAACTCCGCACATCAGCCGCCAATGGCTCGCGCAATCCGATTTCCGCGAGCGCTGCAGGAAAGCAATCCGAAACGGAACCGTCGGAAGACAACTCACCACCCACGATAATACAAAAGACCCGGTCAGAACGGCCAGCATGTGCGAACTGACGAATTTCCTCATTCACCCAGTGCGACGCAACTGCATCCGGTGAACAAAGCACGATCAGGTTTTCAGACTCTGTCAACGCCTCTTTGACCGTATCTTTCAGATCGGTCGCGGAAGAAAGGTCTGCGCGATCACGAAACACCGGTCGGATTCGGTCCGGTATTTCGCCGGTGGAGGTCCGGCGCCCAACCAGCCCGTGGGGCACGCGGTATGACTCAATAGCACGGTGTAGCCAGGCGGCTAATACCTCGTCCTTATGGCTGTAACTTATATACGCCTTGTAGCGAAACTCAGCCATTCAATATCACTTGCATCAGGTTTATGAAACCAGCAATTTTAGTCGCGATCAGAGACCTGTTAACTTCATCTATTTCTAATGGGTGGGTCTGATACAGCACAACCGACGTCCGAACCCATAGGACATGCCTTTAGCTGGTAGAAATACTCCTGTGGTACCCTGTTTTCGTCATGCAGCTTAAAATTCCTCAAGCTAACTGAAAGGTCAACCAGCTTAACGATTCCAGTTGGGCCTGGATACACGGGTTTTGTGGCTGCGTTTAAAGGGTCGGTAAACTCAAAATCTGCTCGCTGCAGCAGGCTAAGATTGCAATCCCATGTACCGGCTAACTTATCTGCCTTTGTTCCTTTACAAATTTTAAACTCGGTAAAGCGCCAGTTTGGGAAGCCATTAAATTGATAAACGACCTCCGCCGTGTCGCCCCTTGGTACTTCAATACAGCCTTTCGCATTAATGTTGATATTGCAAACTTTACTTCCTCCCATATTGAACTTTAGTTCAGGTCCACCAGTAACCTGCATCTTAATTGTTGGTAATGTTTCGTGATTTACCGTACGGGAAGTAACGCCTGCTCTAGGGGCGGGGGCACAAGACGCCAAAATCATGTAGCCTGCTATATAAATTACTACTAACAAAATATTATGCCTGGTTTTCATAACACTCTCCTGTTTATTATCAGTATATAAAGAAGTTTATCTAAACCACCTCAGCCTAAGCATAGTTGTTTACCAGCATTTTGCAGAAACGATTATCATTCACGTGATGATGCTCCACTGACACTGCACAGTAGTCGATATACTTACACTTTTGACTACGTGCATCATAATAAGGATATCTCTCATGAAATGTTCTGTTTTTCGCTCCAGCCTCAAGGACTATACCTACATATATTTGATTGCTGGACATAAATTTGAAGATTTACCGATATCTCTGCTCAAGATTTTCGGTGAGCCGGAGTTAGTCATGGATCTGGACCTCACCCCGGAACGTAAATTGGCCTATGAAGATGTCAACCAGGTGATGAAAAGCCTGCAGGAAAACGGTTATCACTTACAAATGCCCCCGCAGGAAGATGCAACGGGTCTGTTGGAATTACCTGAAAAGAAGGAAACGTTTTTATGAAGGAAGGGGTCGTTCAAACCACGCGGTTAATGGGCAGCGCGTGGTCGAAGGTATTGATCACCATTGCAAGCTGATCCAGGCACGCCTGCCGGGCTGTCCTGCTGGCCCAGGCATTATGTGGTGTAACAATCAGGTTGGGGATATCACCTGCGAGTAACGGGTGATCTTTGGGTGGAGGCTCCGTACTTAAAACATCCACACCGGCACCGGCAATCTCTCCCGCCCTGAGTGCATCAGCCAGGTCTTGTTCGACAACAATTCCACCGCGTGCTGTGTTGATCAACACAGCAGTGCGCTTCATAGCTCGAAATGTAGTTTGATCAAACATGCCATCCGTTTCTTCATTCAACGGACAATGAATGCTGATCACATCAGCTGTCCTCAACAGGTCCCTGAACCGCAGTCGATCAGGTCTGGGGGCGCATCCACGGTGCTCCGCGGTCAACACATTCATATCCATTGCACGTGCAAGCCGGGCCACAGCCTGACCCAGGACGCCATAGCCGACGATACCCAGTTGCAGTTCATGCAACTCCCTGATGTGTTGGTTGTGCATGCTGAATTGCCGGCTTTTGCTCCACTCTCCCTGCCTGACCCTGTCTGCATAAACCGGCTGGGCAGTCACCAGGTTCAGTATCAATGTAATAACGTGTTGCGCAACTGAACGGGTCGCATAGTCTCGTACATTACAAACGGCTATACCAAGCTCAGCCGCAGCTTCAAGATCAACCACGTTGGTTCCAGTGGCGGCAATGGCGATCAGCTTCAGGTTTCCGGCCTGTGCAAGGGTTTGACGATCCAGCACGCATTTATTGGTAACCACCACATCTGCCATGCGGATTCGTTCGGCTACTTCATCGGCCTGTGTGAAATCAAACCACTGCCAACCGGGCAATGACCTGTCCAGTTTCCGGGTATCCAGATCGCCATTGTCGATTGAGCCCAAATCCAGGAATACGCCTTGCGATACCGTCATAAAAAATATCCCGCCCACAAAAAAAGCCGCACATGGCGGCTTTGTCTGAAGTATTTCATTTTTCTATCTTGTGGTGGTGGCAACACTGACACTTGCTACACCAACCGCTTCCGCTGCATCAAGTATGATCACTAACGCGTTGGTATCTGCATCCGGATGTGCCGCAATTATCAATGGGGAATCAGGCTTTTCAGCCTTTTCCCGTTCAAGGTTAGCCTCAACAGCCTTGTCTTCCAACATCCGTCCCTTCATCGTAATGTTGCCATTACTGTCAATCTTGACCACGATCGGACCCTTGTTTTTCTTGATTTCTTTGGGTGGCGAGTTGGATGGCCGGGAAACTTCGAGACCGCGTTCCTTGACGAAGGATGTGGTCACGATAAAAAAGATGAGCATGATAAAAACGATGTCCAGCATCGGCGTGATGTTGATTTCCGCCTCATCGTCTGAATGGTGTTTTCTACGCATTAAAAATAACCTCTCAAAATTCCAGACCCGGCCGATTTAAAAGACCGGGGGCACAGCTTACTGAACCCAATGGGTTTTCGCCAGTGTCAGTGGCAAATTTATGATCATTCAACGGTCACTGATTTGGCGAGGTTACGTGGTTGATCCACATCTGTCCCTCTTTGCAGAGCGACGTGATAGGCCAGCAATTGTAACGGAATAGTCATCACTACAGGCGCAAGCAGCGGCCCGCCGGTATCCAGCCCGATGATGTGACCGTGACGTTGCTGAAAGCTGGACACCACCCCGGTATCCGCTATCACGTACAGTTCCCCGCCGCGCGCACTGACCTCTTCAATATTACTGATCAGTTTTTCCAGCAGGATGTTGTTAGGTGCGACTGCAAACACCGGCATCTCGGCATCGATCAGTGCTAACGGCCCGTGCTTCAACTCGCCAGCGGCATAAGCCTCGGCGTGAATATAAGAAATTTCCTTGAGCTTGAGCGCCCCCTCCATCGCAATCGGGTACAGGCTGCCCCTGCCAAGGAACAAGGCATGGTTCTTTTCAGTGAATGCGGCTGATAATGCGGCAAATTCAGCATCCAGACCCAGGGCATCATTCAATAATTCCGGCAGGCGGTTCAAATCCTCAACATACCCGGCATAAACATCCTTATCGACACCATTCAGACTGGCCAACTCCAGCACCAATAGCTGCAAAGCGACCAACTGCGTGGTAAAAGCCTTGGTCGAAGCGACACCGATCTCAGGACCAGCGCGCGTCATCAGGACCAGGTCCGCTTCTCGCACAATTGAGCTTTCAGCCACGTTGCAGATCGCCAGTGTGCTGGTATAACCCGCCTGTTTTGCATGTTTCAGCGCGGCCAGTGTATCCGCCGTTTCACCTGATTGAGAAATTGCTACAAACAAGGTATCAGCGGGCACAACCGGACGGCGGTATCGATACTCGCTGGCAATTTCAGCATGGCAAGGTATCCCGGCCAGCTGTTCCATCTGGTAACTGGCCACCAGTCCGGCATGATAGCTGGTGCCACAAGCTACAAGGTGCACCTGTTTGATTTTTTTCAAAATATCGACGGCACCGACGCCAAAAATATTCGGTAACACCGCTGTGGCACTGACACGACCTTCGAGTGTCTCGGCCACTGCCTGCGGTTGCTCAAAAATCTCCTTGAGCATGTAGTGCGGGTAGTCTCCCCGCTGCACGGCGTCAGCTTTGGTTTCTACCTCTTTGACCGGCCTCTCTGCCGGCTGAAGGTCTTCGTCAACGATTGTATAACCATCCGCATTGAGGGCGACCACATCGCCTTCTTCGAGATACACAAAGCGGTTCGTCTCACCCAGTAACGGATATATATCCGAGGCCAGAAAGAACTCATTTTCACCAACGCCCAATACCAGCGGGCTACCCTGGCGGGCTCCTACAATCACACCCGGTTCAGCTGCACTCACCACCGCGATCGCAAATGCACCACGCAGGCGACCTACGGCATTTTGCACCGCTGAAAACAAATCGAGGCCGGATTCCATCAACTGCGCAATCAAATGCACCATGACTTCAGTGTCGGTGTCAGAGCTGAACACACAACCGGCAGCCTGCAATTCCCGGCGTAGCTCCTGGTGGTTTTCAATAATGCCATTGTGGACCAGGGCCAGCTGATCACCGGATGCATGGGGATGGGCGTTCTCTTTATTGGGAACACCATGGGTGGCCCAACGGGTGTGAGAAATTCCACAATGACCATCAACGGGTGTTGCTTCCAGCAATGATTCGAGAACTTTGACCTTACCGGGGGCGCGTAACCGCGCGAGATGACCATCCTGCTGGATGGCAATGCCGGCAGAATCGTAACCTCGGTATTCAAGCGCGTGCAGGCCTGTGATCAGGATATCCCTGATGTTACGTTTTGCCGAAGCTGCAACAATTCCACACATTATTTCTTCACCGGCCTCTTCCAGCCGGGTATGGTCACCTGTTTCGAGCGACTGAGCGTTAATTTGCCCGCCGGTGCATCTTTTGTGACCGTGCTGCCGGCACCAATATCAGCACCCTCACCAATAGTGACCGGTGCAACCAGCTGTGTGTCGGAACCGATAAAAACGTTGTCCTCAATCACCGTACGGTGCTTATTCACGCCATCGTAATTACATGTAATTGTGCCCGCGCCGATATTGACACCTTCACCGATGCTGCTGTCGCCCAGGTAGCTCAAATGACTGGCCTTGCTGTTTTTACCCAGAGTCGTATTCTTGATCTCAACAAAATTTCCGACCTTGCTGCCGGAATCCAGCTCTGTGCCCGGCCGTACACGGGCAAACGGCCCGATTTCACAGGCACCGAGGCTGCGCATACCTTCCAAAACACTGTAGGCATGAACCCGGGTTCCGGCTGCCAGTTGACAGTTCTTCAACACACAACCAGGACCGATCTGTACGTCATCACCCAGGCTGATATCACCTTCAAGGATCACATTGATATCGATAAACACATCGCTGCCGGCCACCACGGTGCCGCGAACATCAACCCGTTCCGGGTCAGCCAGTTGTACACCTGCTTGCATAAGCTCTGTTGATTTTTTCATACGGTAACGTTGCTCCAGTGCGGCCAGTTGGATTCGGTCGTTTGCCCCTTCAAGATCCGCGGCAATGGGCGCGACTACTCCGGATGCCTGTATCCCCTTGGAATTGGCGATAGCAATCACATCGGTCAGATAGTACTCGTTCTGTGAATTATCACTGGCCAAATCTTCAAGACATGACGATAGCGTGGAGTGCTGCGCCAGGATAATCCCGGAATTAACCTCGGTGATGGCTTTTTGCGCATCGCTCGCATCCCGCTCTTCAACGATACCCACAACACTACCGCTCTCGTTACGCACGATGCGGCCATAACCGGTTGGATCAGGGACGTTCATTGTCAGCACTTTGATTCCCGCTGAACCTGATACGATCATATTTTCCAGCACAGAAACTTCCAGTAACGGAATATCACCATAAAGAACCAAAACCTCAGCACCATTGGGAATGCCCGGCATGGCCTGCTGCACGGCATGCCCTGTACCCAGTTGTTCTGCCTGCGCTGCCCAGGTGATATCGTAATCGTCACAGGCTGCCTGAAGTTGTGGGACTGCAGGATTGAAAACCACGTGAATACCGGCAGGTTCGAGTTGCAAAGCGGTATCAAGTACATGAATAATCAGCGCAGAGCCGCCTACCGTTTGCAAAACTTTTGGCACCCGTGACTTCATGCGGGTGCCAGCACCGGCGGCCAGTATTATGATGTGTAGCGGTTTGGACATAATTTTCTTTTAATGATGTGCAATGGATTATAACTTCAACAACCTGCAGGCTCTATGACAGTTTTGTGCCTGTTTCAGGTCTATTGATATAAAACATGAATTCAGCCTTTGAGGATTAAATGCATAAATATCTGCTAGCCATGGTTCTTCTGCTACTTGCCATCAGCACTTCTGCCGCTGAGATACAGCGTAGGACAGCCAATGACGGACAGTTGGTGATGGAAGACATACCGGTCATTCCGCCAAGTCTTGGCCGTACCATTGCCCGTTATCAGAATATTCGTTCTGCCAGGATCAGTGGCTGGTCTGAAGACAGCAAGAGCATCTACATCAAAACCCGTTTTGGACCGGTCAGCCAGGTTCACCGCGTTGACATACCCGGTGGTGCCAGGATTCAACTGACCTTTGAAAAGGAACCCATTGGCGAAGTGGTCACACAGCCCAGGGGCAGCCTGCTGGCACTGACCCGCGACCAGGATGGTGATGAGTTTGACCAGGTGCTGCTTTTAGACCCGGAAAATGGGCTGATCAGGAACTTCACCAAAGGACACGCACTTAACAACCGCATGGTCTGGGACCGACAGGGCGAACGCATAGCATATCGATCCACACGCAGAAATGGCCGTTCAAATGATGTTTGGGTGCAGGGTGTTGATCCTGCAGTGGAAGCACAATTGGTACATGAAGCCACAGACGGGGCTTTGTGGAAACCCATTGATTTCAGCAAGGATGGCCGCTATCTGTTACTCCAGCAATTCATTAGCGTGGTTGATTCACGAATATGGATTAAGAGGCTGCCTGATGGCGAAGCACGCATGCTGGTCGGTAGTGCTGAAGAACCTGCCAGCAACATTGCAGCAGGTTTTGACCACAATGATGCCAATGTTCTGTTTGTCACCAATCAACGCAATGGCGCAGCCGAACTGGCGTCGGTCTCACTGAATACTGAACAACTCATCACGTTTGTACCCAGCGTCGGTGACTGGGATATTACCCAGTTTGCATTGAGTCGCGACCGCAAACGTGGTGCCTTTATCACCAATGAGAATGGCATCAGCCGCTTGCACTTATATGATTCGAAGCTGAAGAAATACCGGCGGGTTGAGAAGATACCGGTAGGCCTGATCAGCGGTCTCACCTTCAGCCCGGATGGCAAAAACCTGGGGATGACGTTAAATTCTGCACGCAGCCCAAACGATGCCTGGGTACTGGAACTGGGTCGTAAGCCTTTATCAGTGAAAAAACTGACACGCTGGACATACAGTGAGGTCGGCGGCCTTGATACGGACAAGTTCGCCACCCCCATTCCGATTAAGTACCTCTCCCCATTTGGACAGGAGGGCCAGGCTTTATCTGTACCGGCCTTTGTTTACCTGCCCCCGGGTGACGGTCCGTTTCCAGTCATCATTCACGTACACGGTGGCCCGGAAAACCAGTTCCGGCCATCGTTCAACAGCGAGTTTCAACTTTGGGTAGAGCAGCTTGGTGTTGCGGTCATCGCACCCAATATTCGCGGCTCACTTGGCTATGGTGCCGCTTACATAGCGCTTGATGATGGCTATCGACGGGAAGATGCTGTCAAGGATATCGGGGCCTTACTTGACTGGATTGCATTACAGCCAAGGCTTGACCAAAACCGCGTGGCCGTATTTGGTGCAAGCTACGGTGGTTATATGGCACTGGCTTCGGCCGTCCACTATGGAGATCGTCTGCGGGCGGCCGTGGACCGTGTTGGTATCAGCAACTTTGTGACATTCCTTGAGAACACTCAGGGTTACCGGCAAGCCTTACGCCGCACTGAATACGGCGATGAACGCGACCCACAGATGCGTGCATTTCTGGAAAGCATCAGCCCTTTGAACAACGTGGATAAAATCAATATCCCGTTACTGGTCGTGCAGGGAAAAAACGACCCCATTGTGCCAATGTCCGAGTCTGAGCAACTGGTGAAGGCCCTGCGCTTACGCGGCCAGACGGTCTGGTATATGAATGCGCTGAACGAGGGTCACGGTTATGACAGAAAGGAAAATCATGACCTGTACCAACAGGCCACGATTTTGTTCTTACGAAAGTATTTGCTGCCTGTAGGAGCGGTGTCCCCACCGCGATAGGGGCACCAGCCTCAAAAAATCGCGGCGAGGACGCTGCTCCTACTTCTGGTTCTTTTTGTAGGCGCGCACGGCTTCGTTGAACATAGTGGCAACACGTTCTTCCATTTCTACCGAATAATTATGTGCGTTGGTAATGGCCTGGCGATTTCCATCTGAAAGCTCATCACTCAATGCATCATGATTGACGCATGCGCGGTACTCTTCCATGTCAGTTTGAAAGTTCTTGACACCCTTTTGAGCCTGCAACAGATCAGCTTTCTCCGGCACTTCCGGAATAGGAGGTGGCGCATTGGGCAAATTACACTGCTGTGCGGGTATCGGCAAAACTACAATGCTGCCGTCATCCATCGCTTCCTGGGCCACCGCCGGTGCTATAGCCACTAACATCAAACCCGTAAATATAATTCTTTTCATCTTAATACCTGCTTGGTTAAAACCGTCTGCTGGTGCGGCATGATCGCCGGGGCCAGCGCTTACTCCCCTGATTGCCTATGATATAGCGCATGACGGTAGGTTTTCCATCTCCTTTTGCAGGAAATTTCGCCAAAACGATCACCATCGTTGCCAGGGCTGATATTCGATAGCGTCAATATCGAGAATTTTTTCAGTCATAAATGATTTCCGTAGTCATCAGATCCAGCGTCTGACTCTTGATTGGTAATCCAGGTATTGTTGGCCGAATGCTGCTTGCATAAATCGTTCTTCACCGGCAACAAAGTTGTAGCGGATGATCAGCACAAAGGCAAACAGTGGGATTAAAGCCCCAATGCTACCCATCAAGAACGCCACACCAAACACCATCAGGAACATGCCCAGGTACATCGGATTACGCGTAAAACGGAAAAGCCCACCGGTAACCAGTGTGGTTGCATCCTCAAAAGGCAGCAGGCCGGTTTCCGCTTTCACAAACAAGTCTGCAGACACTGCAGAGATCGCGATTCCGAGAAACACAAAGATAACACCGGCATAAGCCAATGGTGCCTGTACATATTGATATAACGGCAGGAAATACTGCAGCAGGCCAATCAAAATCAGGCTGCCCAGCAAATAGACAAGCGGGATAACCCTGCGCTTTTTTTCCACGGCCACTATCTCAATGACTCAGTTGGTCCACTTCCGGGCTTTCGCCTTTGCAGCCAGTGTCACAAGGTAAATCGCAATAACGATGATCATTACCGGCATTATCATCTCGCCAGGACCAAATACTTCGTAGTTTTTCGATATAAAGAAAGAGTGATACATTTGCACCAGCACACCTGCCAATGACAGTTGCAGAAACAAACCCGCCAGGTTTTTCTTCAAAATAAGTAGTAAGCAACCCAGTGCTCCACCATGCACCGCGATGGCAAAAGCAGCCGTCGCCCATGATGGTATATTTTCATACATTGCACGTTGTTCTTCCGGTAATGCCGCCAAAACTTCCGGGCTCATAGTGACCTGCATGACATAAGCCATAACACCCAAAAGGTTCCAAATAAACAACACCACAGCCACAACCATAAACCAGGTGGGTGATTTAATTCTCATTGTTTCAGACATACAGTTCTCCAGTTCCCATGTTCAACTCTTGTAGGAGAGGGCAGCTCCGCTGCCTACGATCTCTTGTAGGAGAGGGCAGCTCCGCTGCCTACGATCTCTTGTAGAAGGGATCAGCTCCGCTGATCGCGATTCTCTTGCTGATCGCGATTCTCTTTCAGTATAGCCACCAAACCTAAAAATAAACAAACCACCCCAAAACCGACTTACTCAACGCCACCGAAACAATATAAAAAAACACCAACAACCCAAACACCCAGGCTGCCAATCGTTCATTCCTGCTCCGCCCAAACCGCAACGCAACCATGCCGGCACCGATATAAACCAGCAAAGCAACAATCTTTGCCATCAACCATGAGTGCTCCAGCGGCGAGAGCCGCATTCCGACAGCCAGCAGGATGGCACTGACCAGTAATAATGTATCAATGATATGTGGAGCAGTTTTCACCCAACGTTGTTTCAGTTTATCAGAACCCTGCAGCATCCAGACACCACGGATAAAAAAACCAAGAAAGGACAACACAATACAACTGACATGGGTTGCCTTGATAATTAAGAAAAACATTAATTACTCTTGTAAGATCTGGCCACTTCACAGATCTCAACGCTGAAAGATTTATACCACTTGTTACGACCGGCTTGCTGGGCAAGTCTATGCACAGGGTCATTCTTCCAGTCACGGATTTGCTGCTTAGTTGCCCAATAAGAAATCGCGATCTCATCATCGCCTTCGGTGACGCTGACAAAATCCAGACAACCGTACTTGCCGAAAGCCAGTTCCCTCAGACTGTCAGCCGTCCGGAAGTATTCGTCATCAAGATTAGTGGTAATAGCTTTGAATATGACCGCATACATATCTGATCAGGCAGACTTTTTGACGAATTTTGTCAAGATCACTATCTGCTGGCCGTTAACCCGGCCTTCGATATGTTCCGGGGTATCCGGCACCAGTGAAATATTACGAACTGCGGTGCCGCGTTTGGCAGTAAAGCCGGCACCTTTTACGTTCAAATCCTTAATTAAGGTGACCGTGTCACCAGCTTCAAGTACAGCGCCATTGCTGTCCTTGTGTGCTGTGCCGGCATCATCTTCATTTTGTCCCTCACCTGTTGCCTGTGCCCACGACAGGGTCTCATCATCCAGGTAAAGCATATCGAGCAGGTCCTGCGGCCATCCCTCGGCCCTTAATCTCGTCAGCATACGCCAGGCCATCACCTGCACCGGTGGCTCCTGGCTCCACATGCTGTCATTCAGACAACGCCAGTGATGAACATCGGTTTTTTCCGGGTCTTCAACCTGTTCAGCACAGATTGTGCACATCATTACACTCTGATCTGCACTACCATCAGGCTCCGGTGGAATCTCGTACACGACCAGTTCATCCTGTGAGGCACACAGTTCACATTTGGCCCCGCTACGGGATATTAAAGTTACTTCAATCGTCATACTTTCGACCAATCCTGTTTTATTGGGCTTATGTTGTTGGCACTTCAAACCATGTGGCGTAACCCACGGCAAGGCATGCTCCGGAAGCGTCAAACAGCGCCGTGCCGGTGTAGTGCTTGCGACCCTCGTTACTTATCTCCCAACCGATCAGGACACATTTCTCGCCGGGCGATACAGACCCATGAATCGCAACAGCAAGTTCTCCGAGAAGTATGGCGCCGGTTTCCGGCTCGGGGAATGCATATGCGCCCGGGCAATCAAGCACGGCCCATAAATATTCTGTTGCCACCTTGCCCGATGAATCAAGCAATGAATCATCCGGGATCCATGTCGCCGCCACCATGCCCTCTGGTCCCGAACCTGCTTCTACAGGCCCGGCAAAAACCCTTAATCCGTCACCATGCTCGCGCTCAGGACCGCAAACAAAGCAACCGGGATAAAAATGTGAATCGAAACCCCGGTAACGTTCAGAAGCTGCCTCGGCTGCTGCAAAGTCAGGGGGCTCAGGGACATCAATTTCAACTGTCGCCGGCCTGCCGGTTGCCACCAATTCATCACCATGGATTAGTTCCACGCCGCCATCAATGGCGTGTACTGCCATAGGCGCATCAAGCGGTGGTGGAATTCGCAAGCGCACTGCCGCGGGTCCATCAAAGAACTTCCCGAGAACCCCGCAGGAATAGCCGCCGTTACCTGAGCCGGGCGGACCGTGAAAGCGCTGGCCTATCAATATTGAATCGTTCATTTTTGCAGTTTAATACGCCTGGTGTGAATCGCACAAGCCATGCAATTGATAGCAGGTTTTGAGTAAACGCAATTTGTTTTACCTATACTTCCAGAACAAGTCGAATTTTAGGAAAGGCAACAACATGGAAATCGGACATTTACATATTCTCGTCAACGATGTCGCGGCATCAAACAAGTTTTACCAGGATACTTTTGCACTAACGCAACTGGCTGATGAGGAGTTCGGTGTCATCTTACGAGATGATTCCGGTATTGATTTCGTGATTGGTCCGGCTGTCGAAGGGCAAACACAAGGTCAGCGGATGCATTTTGGGTTTAGACAGACATCCCGGGCATCGGTTAAAGAGAAGTACGACGAATTAAGTGCCAAAGGCCATCAATTCATTACGCCTTACACAGAGAATGATTTCATTACATTGTTTTCAATTAATGATCCTGACGGGAACCTGATTGAAGTTTATTTTGCAAAAGGGCTTGAAGCTTAGACTCAGGTTTTTGCTTGCTCCTTAAGCTTACCTCTTGAATATAGCCATGAACCCAACGTCAACAGAACATACAACCCACCAATGAACACCAGTTGTTGCGGCTGATGCATGATTTCATAATAGATAATCAGCACTGTTCCAAAAAGCAGCCCCGTCAATGCAAGAATAGTCGTCACTGATGATGAGTGGGTCAATCTGCGAATCCTGTGATTGGCATAGGCCATCAGCGCAGACACCAGTAAGAAGGTCACGCTACCAAACTCAAGAATCACCTGGAGGCTACCAGCCAATACCAGTAGAAACGCAAACATCGCCATGCTGATGATCGCGTACACCGGGATATGATTCGTCCGCCTGCTCAGG
>Ga0164313_10003805_pt1 | contig 13448 bp, 9 predicted proteins | sample GuaBasSedimGuay4_FD_113735 | JGI IMG/M metagenome (GOLD analysis project Ga0164313, IMG submission 113735) | Subseafloor sediment microbial communities from Guaymas Basin, Gulf of California, Mexico - Guay4, Core 4569-4, 0-3 cm | ecosystem: Environmental > Aquatic > Marine > Hydrothermal vents >... | reverse complement strand
GAGTTTTTATAGATTATACCCAAAATGATTAATAGAAAGGCACGCTTCAGAACCTTTTTTAGCACTTCTGACTTTGTCATTCCCATATCAAGGGCTTTATTGAGGGAAAATGTCATTGACACGCCTGAAATAAAAAGAAAGAGTGGCATAATAAAATCCCAAAAAGTAAAACCATCCCAGGGGATGTGGGCCATTTGAACCAATATCGTGTCTGCCCATGACCATCCCGAATGTTCGAGCAAACGGTAAATAAATGAACCACCTCCGGCAATTAATAACATATCAAAACCTCGTAAAGCATCAACAGAAGCAAGTCGTTTAGATTTCATAATCACATAAATATTTTGAAATTGAAATAATGTTTAATCGAAAAAAATTATTGAAAAAAAAATTAATCAGAAAAATTTGTTGTGCAATATCAGAATAAAGGCTTAAATATCAAAATGAACTAATCCCTCCAGATCAGATCCTTTTCCATTCCATCTTCAGTTATATTCCCACCTATGGTATGCAGGGTGAAGGTACCGCCTTTTTTAGTTAGTGATGCTTCTATCCAACCTAATGGATCATTATCAGTGAAATTATAACCCAAAGCTGGTAGATTAATTAAGTGTATATTATCTCGCTTACTGTAGTCGTAAACATGGGAATGCCCATAAAAGATGGCTTTAACCTGTCGATGTGGAGCAATGATGTCAAATAGTCTGTCAACATCAAGCAAATCATTATCACCATCACATAGTGTATGGTGAAAAAACAACAGGATGGGTTTGTTTTTATTTGTTTTTAGGTAGGATGATAACCATTCGCGTTGTGCTTTGCCCAGGAAACCTGGTGTGAAGTTTGTTGCCATTAATGAATCCAGGATGATTAATTGTATCTCAGGGTGATCTATCACCAGTACATATTTGTTTTCTAATTCCTGTTTTTGGGCTGTTGTAGTTGTAAAAGCCTCAAGGAAATGCTCGCGGTGATCGTGATTGCCCAAGGCCATAGCAACAGGCATTTTTTCAGCAATGGGTTGTAAAAGTTGTTTCAGATTTATATAGTCCCCGGGCTCTCCGGTTAAGCGTGCGAGGTCTCCTGTAATAAGAGTCGCTTCCAAACCTGAATCAGCCACTTGTTTAGCAGCTGTTCTGAAATTGTTATAAGGGTAAAATCCTCGGTAGTTGTTGTTGACGTCATCAGGTATGTGCAAATCAGACAACAGGGCCAGGTTTAGCTTTTTGGTTTTTGCCTTTGCCGGAAAAGTTTGGAACATTCCAATTGTTCCGATTGCACCAGCAGCACAAGTAAAATTTTGTAAAAATTTTCTTCTGCTTGATTTGTCTGTAAAAATGGCCATGGTGATATTTCGTTTCTTAAATATAGTAAAACCATGGTGTTATTTCTTTTAGTTCGGGCAAAAATAAAGGAGGCCAGTGCCTCCTTTTCATATAATTGATTCTATTCCTTTTAAACATATTTAATTTCATGTGTAAGATCAGAAACCTTAACTAGCATGGCACTTACACCACAATATCTATCTTGAGAGAGGATGACGGCTTTTTCTACTTTTGCTGTGTCCACGTTATCGCCTTTTATTATGTATGTAACATGAATTTTTTTAAAATACTTTGGATGTTCATCCGTAAGTTCGCCACTCACATTCACACTAATATCTTCAAAATCAACGCGCATTTTTTTTAGAAGTGAAACTACATCCATGGCTGTACACCCTCCAAGTGAAACTAGTAAAAGAGGTTTGGGCTGGGGGCCGCGGTCTTTGCCGCCAAATTGCTCTACTGCATCGATTGTGATTTCATGATCGTTAACTTCCACACCAAAGGCCATACCGCCTTTCCAGTTACATTTAATTTCGTCTGTCATAATTTATTAATTTGAAATTTACTTTTTTTGATATTAATAATGTGATTCTATCTTAGTAAAACTAAAAGGAACTAATTTTGTTTAGTAGCTATAACCATATTTTTGAAAATGAACATGAACGATATGTTTTGAAAGGTAGTGATCAGGAAATAACCCGTCCAAGTGGTCCTGCAAATTCGGACTCTGCATTTTTTAATTCTATGTTTATCCTTTGTAGTTCAACTTCTTCTTCTTCTGTTTTTGCACTTTTTAGTTCTTCAAGATTTCGCACGATTAATTCCTTGATCTTTTGATATTTTAATCGTAAAAGGTTTCTATACACTGAATTTTTGAGGATTTCTTCTTCCTGAGGTACGTGAATGCGATAGCGTTTTTCCCAATTTTCACTCAACTCATACTTAACGCTTGTCAGATTCAATACTTCGTTTTTAATATTTTCGGTGGCATGAGACTTCAAATAATCGGCATCAATAATTTTTCCTTCTTTTAATTTTTGTCTGAAAATGGTTAGGATTTCGTTATAAACCGGAGTAGTGAATTCTATGTCTTCCAATTCTTCCAGATAATGATCGCATAAATGATATTTCTCTTCAATTTCATTAAACCCGTAATTGATCAGCAACCGTATGGTTTCGCGTTCTTGCAAAGAATTGGTGTTGATGGGGGGTTTTTGCTTTACTGCGTCTGTTTGCAATACGAGTTCCGGGTCAACACCTGTAGCCGGCCGGCGGGTTTCGCCTCGCTTTTTCCTGATCAGTATTTTGTTCAGTTCAGAATAAAGCACCTGTTCTTCCATTTCCATAGATTCACTGGCTTCCTTCATATAAACTGCCCGTTTTACAGGGTCTGGAATCAGTGCGATGCTGGCGATGACCTTATTGATGGTCTCTGCTTTCTGTATTGGATCATGCCCATGGCCTTTTAGCAGAATCTGGGTTTTGAAATGCAAAAAATCCTGAACATTATCCTTGAGAAATTCGCGAAATCCCATGGTGCCCAGCTTTCTTGAATAACTATCGGGGTCTTCTTTGTCAGGAAAAACGACAGCTTTCACATTCATGCCCTGCTCAAGAATCATGTCGATACCCCTAAGGGAAGCTTTGATGCCAGCCGGATCGCCATCAAATAAAACAGTGATATTTTCAGTATGTCGTTTGATTAACCTTATTTGGTTTTCTGTGAGGGAGGTGCCAGAGGAAGCAACTACATTTTTTACCCCACAGACATGCAGTGATATCACATCGGTATAACCTTCAACAAGATAGCAGTTGTCTTCTCCCCGAATGGCTTGCCTGGCCTGGTGAATACCGTAAAGGATATCACTTTTATGGTAAACATCTGTTTCCGGGGAATTGATATACTTGGGTTGGTTTTTTGCTTCTCCCAGCATACGGGCTCCGAAGGCGATGGCTTTCCCTGTAGAGTTGTGAACCGGAAAAATGACTCTTCCACGGAATCTGTCATAATAACGGTCTTCTTTCTTAATGATGAGTCCGGCTTTTTCCAATAGATCTTCACTGAAGCCTTTTTTAATACCTTCATCATGGAGAGTACTCCATTGGTCAAGACTGTATCCTAGTTCAAAGGATTTAATAATTTCATCAGGAAATCCACGCTCTTGTAAATAACTTAAACCAATGGATCGCCCTATATCATCATTCCATAGTTTGTCGACAAAAAAATCACGGGCAAAGTTGAGCACTATAAACAAACTTTCGCGCTCGTTTTGTTGCTGTATTTCTTCTTCGGTTTGATCTTCTTCCTTTACTTCTATTCCGTACTTTTTTGCCAGGTATAGCAGAGCATCTATGTAACTCAATCCATCATATTCCATGATAAAGGTGATGGCATCACCTTGTTTCCCTGAACTGAAGTCCTTAAAATTTTCATTTTTGGGAAAAACGATGAAAGAAGGAGTTTTTTCATCAGAAAAGGGACTCAAAGCTTTGAAACTGTGACCTACGCGTTTCATTTGGATAAAATCCCCGATCACATCCACTATGTCGATGTGGTTCTTTATTTCATCAATGGTTTGCTGACTGAGCCGCACTGTATTAAGTTATAGTTGAAAACTTGTTGACTGGTTTAGAAATTCAAATTTACATTAGTTCGATAAATATGTTCAATGCTTTTGAAAAATTTAGATTTTTATTGCTGGAAATATTTATTTAGAATTATTCTAACTAAATTTGCCCAGCTATATTTAATGAAACTAAAATATTTACTGATACAGTATGAATGTGAATAAAGAAGAAGTGCTGAAGGCCTTATCGACTGTGATTGATCCCGATTTGAATAACGACTTGGTATCACTTGGTATGATAAGGAACCTGGATGTAGGAGAGAAAAAAATCAGTTTCGATGTAAACCTGACTACACCCGCTTGTCCCCTTAAAGAAGTGCTGCGCAAAGAATGTGACCAGGCTGTTAGAAAATTGACTGGTGATGAATATGAAATTGACATTAATTTAACTGCCACCGTAACAACATCACAAGCAAACCTGGATTTGTTGAAGAATGTGAAAAATACGATTGCTATTGCTTCCGGTAAAGGTGGTGTTGGCAAATCTACGGTTACAGCAAATCTGGCAGTTGCTCTTGCTAAAATGGGCGCAAAAGTAGGCTTAATCGATGCCGATGTATACGGGCCATCCATGCCTACAATGTTTAATTGTGAGGATGCTCAACCGGGCATAAAGCAGGTTGATGGAAAAAATTTGATTATACCAGTTGAACAATATGGTGTAAAAATAATCTCAATTGGCTTTTTGGCTCCGGCAGAAAGTGCAATTATCTGGAGAGGCCCTATGGCCAGTTCTGCATTAAAGCAATTCATTGGTGATGCCGAGTGGGGTGAATTGGATTACCTTTTGTTTGATTTGCCCCCTGGCACAAGCGATATCCATCTTACACTTGTTCAGACAATACCACTTACAGGGGCAGTTATTGTAACCACCCCTCAAAAAGTAGCTCTGGTCGATGCAACAAAAGGATTGGCTATGTTTAGGCAAGAGAAGATTAATGTGCCGGTACTTGGGCTGATAGAAAATATGGCCTACTTTACACCTGAAGAGTTGCCTGACAATAAATATTATATTTTTGGAAAAGAGGGGGGTAAAATTTTGGCTGAAAAGCAAAATGTACCATTTCTTGGAGAAGTTCCTCTGGTGCAAAGTGTACGGGAAGGTGGAGATAAAGGATATCCTGTTGCGCTTGATGAAGGGCCAATGGCCGATTCATTTAAATCAATTGCAGAGAAATTGGCACAGCAAATAGCAATCCGGAATGCTTCAGACATTAAGACTAAAGTGGTTGAATTTAATACGTAAAAAATGGGAACACAAGGTGAACAAGACAGCATTGAGAAAGGAGTTCAAAAGGCACTTGGCATAATTCGGCCATATCTGGAAGCTGATGGAGGTGATGTTAAGCTAGTGGAGATCACTGATGAACAGGTAGTGATGGTAGAATTGTTGGGTGCATGTGGAACTTGTCCTATGTCTATACAAACATTAAAAGCTGGTGTAGAACAGGTTATAAAACAAATGGTGCCGGAAATTCAGGAAGTTCAGGCAGTAAACCTGACTTTGCCGGATGACCCGGGAGCTGTGATGCCTGATTGAGTGGGCAGACCCTATTTGGGATCTGTCCATAATGTCCGATTTCTTCGTTACGCTCGTCTTTAAAACAGTCATCCCGGCGATACTGCCGGGACTCCTGATTTTAAAGATTTCACAAGCCTCGAACTCGAACATTCTGATCCAGACCCTGACTTTATAGACAGGCTCTATTTAGAATATTTTTTTATCTTAATCGTTAATATCTTATTAATTCATGCATCAAGTTTGGTGCATATGCAAGGCGTCGAAAGTTGCAGCTGTAGTCTTTCCTACTGCAAAGCTTTCGCAACCTGTCTGCCCGAGCGTTAGCCAGCGCTGTATGGCAGGCAGGCGACCAGATGTGCCGAAATGGATGCACCTTTGGTAAAAATAAATTAAATGATATTTTGAACCGGATGTCATAAATAACTAATTTGCAATATCTTACATTGATTTTATTTATTTTTATGAATTATTTAGGCTTAGTTTAATAACTTTGAATGGTCAAGTTAAGGCATATCGAGAGAGTCTGTTTGCGATTTTTTTTGTCGTTGCTTTTTTTCTTTATCTTTATTCCGGTAGTGTCAGCTCAGATACGATGTGGCACTGAAGAAGTTGAAGCTATTCGCCGTGCTAACAGTAAATTTGCTCCATCGATTAAAGACTTTGAAAAGTGGATGCGTTTTGAATTGCAAAAAGCGCAAGATAATCAACCTCTGATGAAAACCAATGATGAGGATGACCCACCCCGGTTGATCCCAGTCGTCGTGCATATTCTTCACAAGGGTGAAACAGTTGGCACAGGGTTAAATTTGTCGTATAATCAGATTTTTTCACAAATTGAGGTGCTTAATGAAGATTTTCAACGCCAAAATACAGATACAATCCTCACACAGGAACAATTTATTCCTATAGCGGGTAGTATGAATGTTACCTTTGTTTTAGCCAAATCCGATCCTGACGGAAACCCCACTACAGGAATAATGCGAATAAAGGGTTCAAAAGATAGTTGGGATCCATATCATATGGAATTGATCAGCGCGGAAAGCTATTGGCCAGCGGAAAATTATTTGAATATTTGGGTGTGTGATTTGGAACGTAATTTTTTAGGTCTATCTCAGTATCCGGATATCAACCTTCCGGGGTTGGGGGATGAAGATACTGACAACAGGCTGACAGATGGTATTTATATAGATTATTCGGTTTTTGGATCGATTGTCAAGGATCCGGAGGCAGATTTGTTACCACTGTATGATCGTGGAAGAACAGCAACACATGAACTCGGACATTTTTTTGGTCTCAGACATGTTTGGGGTGATTCAGATGTTTGCGGTCCTGATGATTATGTTGCAGATACACCTCAGTCAAATGAAGATTATAATGCTCAGTGTCCGGCTTCAGCCCATTCTTGTGACAGCGATGATATGTATGAAAATTATCTGTACTATACCAAGGATGCCTGTATGAATGCCTTTACCAATGAGCAAATAGACAGGATGGAAGTAGTGCTTACCAATGCGCCTCGCAGGTATTCATTGATTAATGCCTCAGGAATCAACCCACCTTCCGGAGAGTTTTATGATCTTGCCATAATAAAACTAATATTACCGGGTATGGTCAGTTGTGAGGCTAATACGGAAGTCGTTGTCCGGATCCAAAATGTTGGAACGATCACAGCTAAAGACTTTTCGCTTCATTATCAAACAGACGGATTTTCAGGAACATTTGCATATCAGGGGGATTCATTGCAATCCGGGCAGATTGTTGAAGTTGCTGTAGATGAATTGCCTTTATCAGCTGGGGATTACCAGTTAGATGTTGAGCTGGAAGTGATTGATGAAGAAGTAGATGTAAATCCGGCAAATAATGTTGTATCACATAGATTTGTAGTAAATAACTCGAAAGATTTTATCCCGTATAGGGAACGATTTGATGTGCTGGATTTATCTGAAACTGAATGGGTGGTGATAACTGAGGACGACGGAATTACCTGGCAAATTCAGACTGCACCGGCAAGTGAACAGGATAATACTGCAGCATATATTAATTTGTTTGATTATAATAAATTACTGGCCAATGATTGGCTTATAAGTCCGGCACTTGATTTTTCAGGAGCTCATAGTGCGAGCCTCTTTTTTAAGATTTCCTATGGAAGGCGAATTGGAAGAAATGATGTATTGCAGGTATTGGTTTCTGATAATTGTGGTGAAAGCTTTGATTATTTGGTATATGAATTGTTTGGTCAGGATATGTCTGATATTATTTCATATGATCCGTGGGTGCCATCAGGTGAGTCTGACTGGAAATATTTTTCCGTAGATCTTCAGGCATTTGCAGGTATGTCAGATATACGGATTGCATTCGTTTCTGTAAATAATATGGGCAATAATTTATATCTGGATGATATTGAATTTTTTACCGATAAGGTAGAAGATATTATTAAATTGGATGAAAATAGTTTCATGCTTTATCCAAACCCTGCACAGAGTACTTTTAGTTTGACCCTTTACCTGAGTGAACGTGAAGATGTTGAAGTGACCGTTTTTAATGATATGGGTAAGGAAGTATATCGAAATTTGTTTGTTGATGCATTAAACCAGACATACAATTTTGATATGACTGGAAATGCTTCCGGATTATATCTAGTTCGCTTAAGAGGAAAGCAATCTGCAAGCATAAAAAAACTATTATTAATGCGGTGAATTCTGTATTTTTACAAATTCTGGTTGTTTGATGGGTAATTTTTTTGTCAATGGCCGTTGTGTTAGTACATTTTAGCCGGGAACTTTAATTGGTAACTGGAAACTTTAATAACAAATATAGATGGATCAAAAAAGCAAAATATGCATACTTTTTGGTGGTAAATCGGTTGAGCATGAAATCTCCATATTGTCAGCTCGCAATATTGTTTCTTATATTGACGAGACTTTATTTGATGTAATTCTTGTAGGTATTGATAAAATGGGCAGATGGTTTTTAGTAACCGATGTAGTTGATAGTATAGATAAAGGAGAGCCTTTGCAACTGATACTGGATACTGAAGAGCCTTCTTTTTACAGTGTTAAAACAGGTATAAAAGTGGATTTTGATGTCGTATTCCCGGTTTTACATGGTACAGGTGGAGAGGATGGTAGTGTACAGGGATTGTTTAAGACTATAAACGTGCCCATGGTCGGTACAGGAGTATTGGGGAGTGCATTATCTATGGATAAGATTGTATCAAAGCAAGTAATGCGTGATTTGGGTATACCGGTGGCGAAATTTATTTCTTTTTCGCGTATCCAACTAGAGCAAATACATTATGAACGGGTAGTAAGTATGTTTGGGTTGCCATTTATGGTAAAATCGGCTGCTTTGGGGAGCTCCGTGGGAGTGTCTAAGGTGTCAAATGAAGAAGGTTTTTCCAGGGCTTTAAAGGATGGTTTTAAATTTGATGAAAGGGTGGTGATTGAAGAATTCATTGACGGCCGTGAAATGGAATGTGCTGTGATGGGAAATGAGGATCCGGTTGCTGCAGGACCAGGAGAAATCACGATTGTCAAGGATTATGATTTTTATAACTATGCTGCAAAATATCTTGATAGGGATGCAGTTCGCATTGATGTTCCTGCAAAGGTAGATAAGTCTGTTTCCATAGAAATTCGTAAACAATCTATCAGAGCCTATAAAGCACTTCACTGCAATGATTTCGCCCGTGTTGATCTATTTTTAAAGGACGACGGGTCGGTTATAATTAATGAGATCAATTCAATACCAGGATTTACTGACGTCAGTATGTTCCCGGCATTATGGGAACAAGAGGGGATACCTAATGACAAATTGATAACAAAACTCATTGATATGGCAGTCGAAAGATGGGAGAGGACTAACCATATTAAAAGAAATTTTAAGTAGTGTTTGTCAATAAAGCCTGACTTCTTCGTTACGATTTTCATTCGTACTCATATTGAAACATATATTTTTAAGGTATAATTGTTTGGATTATGCTATACAATTTATCATCATTTCGCGTTTCTGAATAAAAATACCGTTCTTTGTTTTTTAACTTTGCATAATTTATTTGGGTTATATGAAGATTAGCTTTTTTCAATTACTTAAACAAATGTCCTGGAAAGGATTATTGATGCATCTGGTTATGCTCTCAATAATTGTGTTTGTTTTGATATTTTTGTTTTTCTATATGTATTTACCAGGTACTACAAATCATGGGGAAACGATCACGGTTCCCAACCTGACAGGGATGCAACTGGAAGATATGGATGATTTTCTCGGTAAGAGAAATTTCAGGTACGAAGTTTCTGATTCGGGTTATTCAGAACAATATCCCCCCCTTACAATTCTAAAGCATTATCCATTGCCCGGTTCACGTGTAAAGGAGAACAGGAAAATATATCTAACCATTAAGGCTACAATGCCAGCATCTGTTAAAATGCCAGGTTTAATTGACGGATCATTGAAGAATGCTGAAATTGTACTAAAAAGTTACGGCCTGAAATTGGGAAGTATTCAGTATAAACCTGACCTGGCATCCAATGCCATTTTGGAGCAGCTTATAGATGATAAACCCGTAAAGGAGGGATCAATGGTGCCTTTGGGCTCAGAAATTGATTTGATTGTAGGTGATGGTTTGGGCAACAGGGTTTTTGAAGCACCAAATTTTATTGGTTTAGAATTGGAAGAAGCTAATTTTGCAATCATAGGAAGTGGGTTAAATTCGGGCAGTGTCATGGTTAAGGTACTCGACACTTTGGATATAATAGAAATACTCGATTATGTCAGAGAGATGGATATGGAGATTGATACTGCTTCGGTAGTTAAATCAGGCCATGTTTACAGACAGCATCCCCTGGCAGGCGAGGAGATCAGGTTAGGTGAACAAGTTGATTTGTGGATCATAAGCCGTAGTGAAGAGGATAGTATGGAGATTGTTGACAATAGAAAGGAAGGTGTGGTAGAAAAAGATGATCTGGAAGATGATAATAACTGAATGTAAATTGCCATTACGCAGTTTAACCATATTATTTTATTTCCTGACACAGGGATACATGACTTTTAGCCAGTTGGAGACATACCCAATTCAGGCCTCTTATGATTTTATTTATCCATCGCTGAATAATGCTAGAACCATGGCAGACAGCACCCAATTGGAATTGCCCTTTTGGGATGATTTTTCAACGGTATATTTGTCACCTGATTCATCGTTGTGGTTGACCGGATCGGGTACGGCAAATGTAATGCCGGGAGTGGGCATTGCACCTCCAACGGTAAATGTAGCCGTATTTGATGGATGGAATGCTCTGGGGAAACCTTATAGTCAGGATGATTTGCATTATGGCGCGGGTGATTCGCTCGTGAGCCGGTTTATAGATTTGAGTACCGTACCTCCTGCCATACGAAATACGGTTTTCCTGAGCTTTTTTTGGCAAAAAGAAGGGTCGGGGGAAATGCCGGATGCACCGGATTCAATACGGCTTCAGGTTAGGGACGATCAAAAGCAATGGATTACACTTTGGAGCATAGCCGGGCCGGATGTGAGTGTAGCTGATGAGTTTTTTCAGGAAATTGTTCAGATAAATGATCCTTCGTTTTTCCATCCGTATTTTCAGTTTCGTTTTCAGTCATTCAATAGGTTGTCTGGTGGTTTTGATAACTGGAATATAGATTACATTTATTTTAATTACGGTAGAAATGCATCTGATTTGGCGTATGAAGACCGCGCACTTACTTCTTTACCGGGATCTTTTCTGAAGGGTTATACTGCCATGCCATATGATCATTTTATTTTGGATCTTTCATCTAATTTGCAACCGGTTTTTGTAGATTTTTATAATATGCATAACCTGGTACAACCTATAGAATATACAGCATTGATCCGCGATACCACAAAAATTTTTGACGTGATGGATCATGATGCGGTACTCGATCCAAATCCGGCAGGTTTTGAAAGAAGGAGGATCTATTCCAGTGCTGTTGATCCATCTGTTTTCGATGATCAGAATGATACCCTGTCTCTTTGTATGGAAACAGTTTTTTATATCAATTCAGGTGATACTCTTGCTTTTAATGGAAAGGTAGATTATAGAGTCAATGACACTACTATTGCAAAAGTATTGCTCAGCGATCAATTGGCTTATGATGACGGATCAGCTGAATGGGCAGCCGGCTTGTCCGACCGTGGTGGTAAAATAGCCTATCGCTTTATCGTGAATAAACCCGATGGCCTGACTGCACTCAAAATTTATTTCCCGGAGTTCGGCTCAGGGACTTCAGGACAAAACTTTACATTAATGATCTGGGATAACCTTCATGAAGGTGTGGAAGGCCGGTTATTGGTTGAGCAGCATGTTGTTGGGGCGTCAGAAGGCCTAAATCAGTTTGTTACTTATGATCTCGGGCGTCCGGTTGCAGTTGCTGATACTTTTTTTGTTGGATATGAGCAGAATGTTTCCGGATTCTTTGCTGTAGGACTTGATAAGAATACAGATTCAGGTAGTGAGATATTTTTCAATACGGATGGTGTTTGGGAACAAAACACAAAGCTAATTGGTAGTTTGCTGATCCGGCCGGTTTTTGGTTTTAAAAAGGCAGTGGGTCTTCAGGAAGAGTCATTATTTAAAGATCTGCATGTGTATCCAAATCCTACAAGTGGATGGGTGCGTGTGGAGGGTTATATAGACGGTATAGATGTTATGGATATGCTGGGTAGGCCTAGTGGAGTCAATCGAATATTTAGCAAAACTATTCTATATGGTGAGCAAACTCAAAATGATAAAGGGAAGAAGCACATCCTGGATTTGGATTTAAGCGACCTGCCCAATGGCATGTATTTTATTAGAGTACATAAAGAAGGGCATGCCAGATTGGTTAAGGTTGTTTTGAAAAGGTGATATAAAAAATGTCAAAATTATATAAAATATACTATGCATTACTGGCATTTTTGAGGAATAAAAAAGATATTTGGCGGTTGTTTTCAGAAAGCTGAAAATTTTAATTTAAAACTAATAGTAAATGACAGAAATTACGCCGGCTATTACGGCTGTTGCAGGATATGTTCCGGATTACGTACTCACAAATGAGGAGTTGGAACAATTGGTTGATACCAATGATGAATGGATTCAGACCCGCACGGGAATTAAAGAACGCAGAATACTAAAGGGGGAAGGAAAAGGCACATCTGTGATGGGTGTTGAAGTGCTAAATCAACTTATTGAAAAACGAGGAATATCTCCATTGGATATTGATGGTGTAATTGTTGCTACCATCACACCGGATCAGTTTTTTCCAACCACTGCCAATTTTGTTGCAGCTGGGGCCGTTGCGACCAATGCTTTTAGCTTTGATATGGCTGCAGCTTGCTCTGGATTTGTATATGCACTGGAGACGGGTGCCAATTTTATACGTTCGGGACGCTATAAACGTATTGCTGTGATTGGTGCAGACAAAATGTCTTCCATTACAGATTATACAGATCGAAATACTTGTATTTTGTTTGGTGATGCCGCAGCGGGAGTGTTACTTGAGGCCGGTGAAGATGGCATTGGCATAATAGATGGCATTCTTAAAAGTGATGCTACCGCAGGTAAAGACCTGATCTATATGAAAGCAGGGGGATCAATCAATCCTTCCTCACATGAAACAATAGATAAACGTTTGCATTATTTATATCAAAACGGTCAGAGTGTGTTTAAATATGCTGTTGTGTCAATGGCAGATGTTGCCTATGAAGTGATGGATCGCAATGGCCTTACCGGAGATGATATTGCCTGGCTGGTTCCACACCAGGCGAACAAGAGGATCATTGATGCTACGGCCAGAAGGATAGAAATTGGTCCGGAAAAGGTAATGCTCAATATTGAAAAGTATGGTAACACAACAGCTGCTACTATTCCACTTTGCCTTTGGGATTGGGAAAAGAAACTAAAAAAAGGTGATAATCTGATTCTGGCAGCCTTCGGTGGAGGATTTACCTGGGGCTCTATG
>Ga0164313_10003804_pt1 | contig 13449 bp, 6 predicted proteins | sample GuaBasSedimGuay4_FD_113735 | JGI IMG/M metagenome (GOLD analysis project Ga0164313, IMG submission 113735) | Subseafloor sediment microbial communities from Guaymas Basin, Gulf of California, Mexico - Guay4, Core 4569-4, 0-3 cm | ecosystem: Environmental > Aquatic > Marine > Hydrothermal vents >... | reverse complement strand
ATGTGGACCGCCCAGCGTATAGTGACCGAGTGATTTTGTCAGAATTTCGGGATGGTTGGCAATTTCAGATTGAATCTTGGATGAAACCAGGACTGCGCCGGGGATACCTTGCGCTTCGATTTTGGCGGACAGGTTGACACCTTCGCCCAGCACAGCTCCCTCTTTAAAGATCATATCACCTAAATGCAATCCAATACGTACAGGAACATTCCGTTCAGTATACGCTTTTTGCATTTTTATCGCACATTTTACAGCATCTATGGCGCTGGGATATGTACTCAGGCTCCCATCACCATAAAAGGCAATGACTTCGCCTCCATACTCCTGCGTCATACGCTTGAGTACTTCGCGCTGGATATCTACCTTGGCAAGTGCAGCAGTTTCATTTTCCTGCACCATAGCAGTGTATCCCGTGATATCCGCAAACATCACGACCGCAAGTTTTCTTGTTTCTTTAATTGGCATTATACTCGGAAGCACACTAAAAATCTCAAGATACAAACGTTCGGCTATTCAGGTTCGTCAATAGGATTTTGTATATTGATCTCAGGATCACACAACTACAGGATGCATCATTTCAAAAGAATCACTGAGCAAGGGATATGTCATCAATGCCCGTATGGCAGGAGAATGTACAGTTGTGAACACACGAGCAAAGGCAGATTTTTTCTTTCACCTTATACGAAAACATCATAAAAATGAACACAACTAAGCTTGCCATCTGTACCCTCGTGGGTACGATTTTTCTTTTTTTAACTGACTATCTGTGGTTTGTATTGCTGATGGGTGGAGGTGGAACTGGGGATGCCGGACCTGCAATGCAATGGATGATACTGGGTTATTTACTATTGGCTCTCACGTTTTGCATGGTTTATGCAAAAGGGGTTGAGTCTGGTTCAGCAACACAACAGGGACTGAAATTTGGTATTCTTGCTGGTATCATGGTGTACGTCAGTACCAATTTAATGTGGCTCTCATTTGCAGATATGTCCCCATGTATAGGTGAAGAGCTTGGAATCAATGTAATGGACACAATAAAGAATTCACTTTACTACGTGGTACAAATGGGTATCCTGGGTATAGTAGTGGCACATTTAAGCGGACTAAGTGCGGGTGATGGTGTCTTGCGAGGTGAAACCGGAGGCACAAAAGACAGACCTGGTCCTGAACCACCTCCACCAAAAGGTACTGAAGGATAATACATGAATGTATCTGCTTAAGCAAAGTAGCGGGGACCGTGTTATATGATACGGTCCCCGTTTTTTATCAATCGTCCTTCCAATCAACGGTTATTCTGGTCGTAAAAGTCGTCCAGTCATCTGATAATGTGGCCCCCCATGCATTAAATGTCGCACGGCTCGCGCCTAAACCTTCCTGCAGGAATTTCTCGTAGTTGAGCTCTTCAGTCGTCACCAGAATCTTGATCCATGCAGAGGCAGATTTTTCATGAGGTTCGGGTCCAAATCCTTGAATCTCGGACCACATCGTCTGTTCATACACCTCGACATTGGGTCGTTCTTCTGGCCGGAATACGCGCTCTCCTTCGGGACTCTTGATCGCATATTGTTCATCAATGTAAAAGCAGTAGAAAAATAAATTCCTTTCCGAATTAAGCACCTTAATTTTGGGGTTAATACCAAAGGCTCTGTTCATTGTATTGGATGAATTTCCGATTAATTGAATTTCATCGGATTCATAAATCGTGGACTTTGGACCACCACCCGTCATTTCCATTACCTCCAATTCAAATTCCAGCCCATCGCCAATTGTTGAGGCGCGGTCTTTATTTTCCAATGCAATAAATCTTCGCCATTTTACGATTCGTCCCAATGCCTTGACAATAATACCGGCAGAGGATGCATCAATGCTTTCAGTCTTATAAGCCAACTTGTTTTGAATGTGATCATGCACCCCAAAACCATCCGCAGTGGCCGTGACCTGAATGGAATAGTCAGAGCAGTCGTCTTCGGTAGCAACAATGCTCTTTGACGAGTCCCAGTGATTTTGTAATAATGAAACTCCCTCAGATTCGCCAGTGAGGAGAACGATTTCGGGAGGCGCTGGCAAGTGCTTTAGTGTTGCGCGATAGTCAGGTGGATCTGAAATGATTGACTTGAAAATATTCTTGATATCAATATTCAGATCCAGATCGATTGGACTTTTCAGGGCGCCAACGGATTTGATGACGGCCTCGCCAAGGGATTTATTCTCGGGTGCGGGTGTGAAGATTTCAAGTGCAATTGGCTCCGGTGGGTGCGTGGGTAATCCATGAATGGCACCACATTCGATATACCATGTACCATCTTTTTGTGTGACTTCATATCGCTCAGGTTCACCAAATGGTTCGCCATCCAGAAATCGGGTATAGGGATTCAGATTGCCAATTGTATCAAATTGAGGCGTCTGGTTATCCCGAATCTTCTTAACGGCAGATCGTGTCTGTTGAAACAAATCCACATAATCAATCCGTCCGTCAGAGGCGCGAAGCGCATTGATCAAGCCGGAAGTAAACGCGCCACCGGAAGGCAAATCTCCCGCAAGTTGGATGTTTTGGCAGGCTGATAATACGATATGCGTCGAAAGGGGAACCTGCACCCGCCCGTCCTGATTGGCATAGTAGCCATCGACATAGCTTTTAAATTCCCTCTTGACGCGTCGGGAAGGCGTACTCCTGATCCGCAGCTCTTCCACTCCTTCAGCAGATCTTGTCCCCGATCCACTATGACAACAATCCAGCGAGACCACGATGTGAGGTGTTTCCTTGGAAGAGCCATCGGGATATTGACTGCCCACTTCGTGAAGAAGCACAGCCAGCTCCTTATCTGCCATATTCTCAACACTGTCATGACCACTGTCATAGCACAACAATGTCTGGTCGTACCCTTTTGGTTCGATCGGCCAGAATTCATTGGCAGTAAATTCCTCAGAGCCGTGACCACTGAAATGAAACCAGGCAATATCGTCAGGGCCGGCCTGGCACAGGTGATCCCGAAATCCATTGATAATATTGCGATAGGTAGCATCGCTGTCGGCCAGTCTCAGTATCTGAAGATTGTAATCTTGTTGGTAGTAATCGTTGAGAAATTTCTCAATCTGATCAAGATCCTTGATGCAACCATTCAGCTTACTGACGGGATTGCGATATGCATCGATACCTGCGAGAAGAACATAAAGGTTTTTCACGTGCGTAAGATATGTAACTGCAGCTTCAATAGAAAAAGGAGCATTGATCACTCGCTAACGGGTTAGACTCTATGCTCTACGGATTAAGTTACACAGCATCAAAATTTAGTGTCCCGTAACGACAATTTTGGATCGCAATACTTCATGTGGCGTTGTAACCATCAAAAGGTAAGTTCCCGGCACAGTATTGAGCATCATAGACCCTGTAATTTGACCAGATGGAGAAAAGATTTTTTGGTGCGAGACCAATATGCCCCGCATGTCATACAAGGATAATTCAATATCTGAGTTGGTGTTGCCATGGTTTACTGTGAATTGAATCACACTCCCGTTGCTGGGATTTGGATATACATGGAGGAATGATGCATTCTCGTCTGAATCTAATTTGAGTACAACGATTGGTGAATATTCAAATGTACCATCAAGATCGATTTGCTTCAGTCGGTAGTAATGTAATCCATTACTGATATTGCGATGGACATAGTTGTACTTAGCGTTGGTGGTAGTAGTTCCACTCCCTGTCTCGACATGAATTACATCGAAGTCTCTGCCATCGGCTGAATGTTCCAGCTCGAATTGTGCATTATTTGTTTCGCTTGCCGTTACCCAATTTAAAATTGCGTCTTTGTCATCAAGCCGTCCTGTAAAGGAGATGAGCTCAATGGGGAGTGGATCATTCACTAAACCGAATGTGAAGGGGCTAAAATCTGTAACATCTGTAGTCGCAATAAAATCACCTGTCATATCAGATCCGGGAGTGGATTCGACACCAGCGGCTTCCCAGACGCTAAGGGATGCATTTAAATGAGCGATCAGTGCGGAGTCAGGTTCAGGAATCAAACTTTCTGGAGAATAATACAATCTGATCTGATCTGCACCTGTTCCATCGACATCTGTAATATCCCAATATTCTACCGGACTGATGACAGCAAACGTGCCGTCGGTCATTTGATTGGAATGCCCCATTCTGAAATATTCTACTGAAAACGTGCGATCTCCAGTAAAGTTGGCCGGATGCAATACAGCGGGGGAATAAATCCCGCCATCACCAACAGGGAAGATGTAATCGAGGTCTGATGACCCCAATTCACGTGTAAATTTCCCATCAACAAAACTCAATAAGCTGCCCGGTGTATTGTTACCTATATTGGAAATGCGCAATTCGTTGCCAGGGAGAATTCTGACGATGCCTTCTGTGAGAATCAGGCTTCCGTTTATTGATAAGTTTTGCGTCACGATCACACCCGGATCGAGCGTAGATCTATTATTGATTTCTAAGTCATCAATTTTAATTGCCGAGCCTCCTTTTATCATCTGGAGGGTTATTCCTGATAATGTAATTTTTTTCTCCCCTGAGGTAAGAATGCCGTCCAAAATAGTGAGGTCGCCACGGACTACAATATCGTTTTCGACATTTTTTATTCCTCCCCCATCTATCTCAAGGTTATAATACGCATCATCGGGTGTGAAGATTGGCTGAGTCGCCTCTGCAGACGAATAGGAAACTGTGCTTCCACCAAACGAGCATTGAAAAGAGCCACCGTTGACCGTCTGAATATTGTCACCGATACTCAGACGACCACGCACCAAAAAGTTTGCGTCGTCTATAATAAACTCAACGGCGTTGATAGTCAGATCAGCATTTTGTGAAAGCGTCCATTCGTTTGACAGGACGCTTATATTGTATGCGTTGATAGTCCCTGTACCACCGATGAGTGATGGCTGAATACTCGTGAGTAGTATCACATCGATTGACGGACGTGTGGCATTGTGAATTCCGTTGACGATGTACTGATCTACAACAATTATAGTAGAATTGCCAGATGCTGTATGAATCAACTCGCCATCTATTGTCAGGTTTGAAACATTTGCATCTACATTGAGCGAGACCACTGTATTTTCAGATACTAATACGTCAGCCAAAAATGTGGGCACCTGGTTAGCGTTCCATGTACCCGGGTCGTCCCAGTTACCTGTCCGGATTGAAGTATAAGTTTCAAACAGGATCACATCTAAAAATACGGCTGATGCATCAGGGCAATCACCAGGAGGCTCGGCATCAACCTGTACAACTCCTGCTCCCTGATCGCCCCATTGTACCTCTATAGAGCTCGAAGTGCCACCGTTAATTTGTTGGCCACCTGTGACCGTCCAATGATAGGTGTAATTGATATTGCCTTCGACGGAATACGTACGGACAGAATTTTCGAACACAACGGTTTCACCTGAAATTGGCGATGTCGGAAGAGGATCAAACGAGATGTGCTTCTCTATACTCTCGCTTACGCCACAAGACTCATCAATCGTTCTAACCCTGATGACCCCTAAATCAACTTCATCACTCCAATCAACAGTAACTTCAGATGTGCCCTGACCAGAAGTAATCGTGCCACCCACAACTAGCCAGAAATAAAAATGCATTGCGGGATTCAATTCGAAGGCTGTATATGTGACTGAAGTCTGCCCCAAACAAACAATGGATTCACCTATTATCTGATCGGGTGGCGGGACCACACAATCGTTGGTGGCAGCGAGAGCAAACTGGCCGAAGTTCGCAAGTGCTTGCCTACTGACCACAGTGCCATTGTTTTCGCCATGGATACCTTGAAATTTCCAGGCGAGGTTTTCTTCTTGACGATATAGAATACGCTCGTCGCCAAGAATAGGAAAGCCCTGCAATTCATCGATATTGCAATTGAGGTTAAAATTAGATGACGAAAATCCGTTGGCACCTTCTATGTTCCAGTAGCCGTCAGTAAAAGTCTGTTGGTAAAGTATCAAAGATCCTTGATCAACCCAGGGTGATCCTTCATTTCCGGGTGCGGCCGGTGTAAACTCGACAATAAGCGATCCTAGAGTATGCGATTCAGAAGTAAATATGATACCCGTGTATTTGGGATAAGTGCCAATAGGAAATAGCACGCCTGAGCTGGCATTTGTGATCCATCTTTCAAATTTACTGTAGATCGTGCCAGAAGTATAAATCAGAGTACCAATATTGTCAAGTCCGGTGCCAAGCACAAGTTTAGCATCCTTGGGTCCTGTGGCAACATCACCTTTGATCATCGTGAGTGAATTAATTACCAGGACATTATTGTGGAGAACAATTCCAATACCTACGTTATCGATTTCTAAATCGTAAAAAGTTTCAATTCCGAAGCTCTGTTGAACGTTTTGATCGGTGGACCCTTTCATAATGACTCTGCCTTTCTGCTCCAGAAATGTGCCATTGGCGTTAAGCCAATCACCTTGCATTTCAATTGTATAGTTCATCAGACTGTCTACGTCGAGGGTACTTGCTCCATCGATAAACAAGCTACTCTGAACTACAATGTCTGAGGTCAGGGTTTTCGTTTGCTGCCCACCAATAACAAGATCATGGTAAACGCCATTTACAGGTGCGACCACATCCTGATCAGCGATGTCCTGATAATACACGGTATTCCCTTCTGCAGTGGCATCGAGTGTGATATTGAAGCTGCTAAACAAACGAAGTTTCGAAAATCCGGCGTTCAACCATAAGCCGGTACCTGTTACAGGAGTTGCCATTTGCATTTCACCATTGTTTGTGACCGTGCTGTGAATCACCACTCCGCCGTTATGACCCGAACCAAAGAAATTCAAGAGCGCATCCGGGGAAACAGTTTTATCACCGCTGATAGTGACCCTTGCCTGATCATCCACGCCTAACAATGTTACGTTGCCTTCTCCCGACATGCTTGTTGCCATTCCGGAAAGAAGCAATTGATCTCCATTAATTCTGTGGTTCCCATTATTTGTATAGTCACCCGTCACTTCCAGTGGAATACCAAGCTGGAGAAAAATGGCCGTTGAATCAATTTGAAAATCTGATACCGTTGGACCAGCACCATGATCGAGAAGGACAGTGTGTCCGGTAGAAATAATAATCGCATCACCGACCCCGGGTACTGCATTGACATCCCAGGTCGTCGGATCTGTCCAGTTCCCGTTTTGAACTGAAATATGAATAGGAGTGCCCGCACCTCCGGTATCGGGGAGCCTGCATTGTCCATCTACATATTCACAACATTCGTCGTCAGGTAGTTCGCATCCAAACAGGCTTCCTGGTGGTGTGTTGATAAGGTCGCCATCTTCTATGATAATTTCACCACCTCCGTCTATATCGCACATGTTCTCAAAATCATCTTCGACGATGATAGTCCCGTCGACTATTATTGTACCACCGTTGCAATCCCAGGCACCCTCCCAGTCAAGCACCCCACCTTCGCACACAGTTATCATCCCTTCGTTGACGATCACTTCAGGATTATTCATCGCACCAATCAAAAGTCCGCATACGATCAGGTGACCGCCTTCTTCAATGACAAATTCCTGATGCATTTCCATCGTACCGTCAATCTGCAGTATTCCCCCACTCGTTATTGTGACAGCCTTTTTCGCCAAAAAGGTAACACCGACATCAATAGTTACGAGGTGATTAACAGTCAAGTCACGATTCGGGATTTCGCAATCATGGATGAGTGTAGCATCGCGCTCAGTATCATATTGTGGAGCTGCTTCTGTCCAGTCACCGTCCCGTGTCCAGTCCGGGTCTTCTACCGCTGAGATCGTTTGGGAATGTGCGCTGACCAAAAGAAACAAACATGTCAAGGCACTAATAACGCGCCTGACGAAAAATCGTCGCAATCGAATAGAATAGTACATGGTTTTCAGATTGATTATGCGACGCAAAAGTAGTGATTTCTACAAGACACATCTCACACCTCCGCAGTCCATTTCTACCATGCACTGATTGCAATGGTCGCATGGAGAAACATGCCAACTATCCGATTGAATTTTTGCAAGAAAATCAGGATTGTGTATTAGCGCCCTGCCTAATGCTATGGCATCGAATCCTTGAGACATGATTTCGTGAATCCCTTGTGACGATACGGCTCCTCCCAGATATATGAGTGGGATTTGTACTTCCCTGCGCACCTGCAAAGCCAGGCTCATGAAGTAATTTTCTTCAAATGGATATGATTTCATGACAAAGTTCCCGAATACAGAAATAGCGATCTTTTGCAAGCGGTTTTTTTCTACTTCGACCATGCGTTTTTTGGGAACATCCCCGCGCATCAGAAAAAATGGAGTCTTGCTGGTATAACCACCGCTGAGGACAATTGCATCCACACCTTCTTGCTCGAGCCCCTTTGCAGTTTCAATACAATCCTGTATCGAAAATCCGCCGTTGAATCCATCTGACAGGTTCAGTTTTACAAGGATTGGGAATGAATCACCTACTGTTTGGCGAATACTGCGAATGACTTCGAGCGGAAACCTCATCCGTTTTGATCGGGAGCCACCGTATGCATCATGCCTTTTATTTACGGTGGGCGACAAAAATTGGCTCAATAAATACCCATGGCCCATATGTACTTCAATGGCATCAAATCCGGCGTCTTTGACCTGCAATGCCGCACGAGCAAAGTCCCGTGTCGTCTCCGCGATATCGATATGTGACATTGACCGGGCGAAAGGAAGGCCGCTCATCAAGCCATATGTGTTGAAGGTCCGGCTGGCACTTTTCGGTACGCCTGCGAGTAAATGCTTGTTCCGGGTAAAAAACCCACAGTGTGTCAGTTGAATCGAAGCAAGCCCCCCGTGCTGATGAACAGAGCTGGTCAATTGTGATAACATGGGCAGGGACGCCTTGCTTATGAGCAATTGCTCTTCGTGCGTGCGCCCATCCGGATGTACAGCGCCATATGCTACCGTTGTCATTGCAGTACCACCCCTGGCAATGTTGCTATGAAAATCTATGAGGTCCTGAGTGGGGATGCCATTCTTGTACATCCCTTCGTACGTGGCGGCCTTGATAAACCGGTTTTTCAAAGTCAAATTACCTAGTGTAAATGGCGTGAACGCTGTGTTTAGAAACTCACCAGATGATCGGGAAGAAAGCGTACCGGACATAGCATCAAGGTACTTGATAATTCAAGGTATTACACAACGTGACAATCTTAAAATCTACTTATCTCAGGAAATTGTAACTTGAATGGCTCGAAAATTGCAATTGTTGAACTACACTAATGATAGGTAAGATAAGCGAGTATGAGTAGCTATCACTTATGTATTGGGCAATTGTGTAAAGAACAGTAACATCCAAACCCCTTGTTATGGATAAAATTCTCATCGCCTTTGCGAATAGCAAAGAAGACGAACTTCAAAACCTCAGGAAGGAGGATGAAGAGCTCAACTCTCTGTTAGTCAGGGCGTTGAGTGATTATTATACGATCATACCTGATTCAAATGCCACAAAAGACTCTCTTGGACGCAAGATTCGGGAGAATGAGGATGACATATGTCTGTTCCTGTACAGTGGACATGCCGGTAGTGATGAGCTATTGCTCGATGACAAGAAGGCAGGTGCTGACGGACTAGCCGCACTATTGGGAGGTTGTCCAAAATTGAAACTGGTCTTCCTGAACGGATGCAACACAAAAGGTCATGTGGAGAGATTGCAGGAAGTCGGTGTCCCAGTCATCATCGCAACAAATGACTTTATCGGAGATGAAAAGGCATTTCTGTTTTCTACTGTATTCTTTGAAAAACTGGCCAGCCTGTCTACTATTGAACGGGCATTTGAGGAGGCAAAAAAGGCCGTGTGGAGTGATGAAAGAAATATTGATATTCATCGCGGACTTTCCGGTGATTGGCTCACCGGGGGTAATAAGGAAGACGATCTGTGGGGATTATTTACTTCGACTGAAAAGGAGGAAGTCTTAAAATGGAAATTAAAGCGGGCGACAGTTGTTGATCCCAATTTTGAGCCAAATGTATTATTGAGAAATGCGTTAGTGGAGGGCCTTGCAAAGTATAGCAAAGATGCCAGGCGTATTGTCGAAAACGAAGCAAATGGAGACATTTGTAGCGACAGGAAAAAGCAGAATATCATATTTGATGCGCTATTAGAACCCATCGGTAATCATTTTGGCAAATTAATGATTAATGAATCGGAGAACTCGGTGTATTCCAGACTTGGCCTTGGAAGACTCAGACAGTTGCTCTTCGCATATAATGCCATGACCGAACTCATTGCACTCGTGTTTATGTCCCAGCTTTGGGAGTTGGCGGCCAAAGAGAGCATTGAATTAACGGAAGAAGAATTAAATAAAATACGTCAGTTCCTGGTTACTACAGAAAAGGGGAGTGAAAAATTCGATTATACAAGGCTGATTCATACTGTGCGATTGATATTGAGCCGGTATGGAGTGGAGTATTTCGTATCTGAACTGGAGGAATTGTCACAAGCTTATGAAGAAAATACGGAGTTGAAAGAAGGGGTGGGATTTCTCGAGGATGTCAAGTCACAATTGGTTGATGGGGCGGTGACAGAAAATGACGCGGCCCCGTTATGCGCACTGGCTGAAAAGAGTTTGGCCACATTTGTCAAGGAAACGGGATTTCTTTCAAATTATGACCTGATGTCTATCAAGCGTGTCGATGTCTATAAGTATCGCCATATACAGAAGGCGCGGTTTAAGTACAAGTATGCCACATTCGAGCAAAGCTCAGGTGGGCCGGGAGATGAAATAGAGACAAGATCATTTATAATGGATGATCAGTCTGTATTAATTACAAAGCCCGATTCGGATGGTGAATACCTCAATTTGAGTCCATTTGTTATCGATGAAAATGCCTTCGACGAAATGGCATCTCTCGATAGTTTGCTGGCATTCAGATTTTATGATCAATCGACAGGGATTTATCATTTCAAGTCATTTTACAGACCCAAAGATCCATTGGAGGAGATAGAGGAAAACGGCAAACTGAAAATAATAGCTGATCAATATGAGGCGTTTGCAAAGTTGATTTTTAATAAATCAATGGGTGAATTATGAAGACACCATTTAAATTACTGGATGCTTTTGAACTTAAAGATCACAAGCATTTTTTCGGAAGATCTGAAGAGATTAAAAGAGAGTATCGCGATGCCTTGCGCACGAGGCTAATGATGATATACGGGCTGAGTGGCACTGGCAAAACGAGCTTGATTAAATGTGGATTGGCGGGAAAATTCGATGCAGGGGATTGGTTTCCTCTCTATGTGCGTCCGGGTGATAATGTCAATCAGTCGCTGAAAGAGGCCATCACGCAGGCGTTGAACGGTGAGAACGTGAGCGGAGATCTTCTCGAGGACATAAAAGAGTTGACTGCGGTTAAATTGAGACCGGTATATATCATCTTTGATCAGTTTGAAGAGTTTTTTACATTGAATGGCAACACGCGTGCTGTCCAGGAAAAATTCATGGAAAATCTACGCGCGATACTTGATGCGAAAATCAGGTGTCGCGTCATCCTGATTCTTCGGGAGGAGTACATTGCTCAACTTTATCCATTCGAGTCCATAGTCCCCGAACTTTTCAATTTTCGTTTTCGTGTAGAGCGGATGAATACGGAAAAGGTTAAAGAAGTGATTCGATCCTCCTTTAAAGAATTCAATATTCACATTGAGGAGCCAATAGAAGATAATCTGGACCTGATGGTGCATAATATCTCCGGGGGTGACGGAATTATAGATTTGCCCTATCTGCAGATTTACCTCGATACGCTCTATCAACAAGACTACAGGGATACATACGGCGAAGAAGGGACAACAGAAAAATTGCCACGACTGGATATCACCAGGGATGAAATTCAAAAACTGGGCGAGATCGAAGATGTGCTCAGTGGATTTCTGGATAAAAAAATGCGCACGTATTATCGATTTTTAAGAAAAAAATATGAAGGGTTTCCACAAAAGGGAATTGCCCGGGTACTCGATCAGATGGTAACTGACGAGGGGACAAAAAAACCAATTAAATACAGAATTGAAGAGGAGATATTGATTCCGGAGTTCTCCAATGAGCTGATAAGCGGAATCGAAAAAATAGCGCTTTCTGAGCTGATATACAGGTTGAGCGATGACCGCATCATACGCATCAATCCAGATACCATTGAACTCGCTCATGATAGTTTGGCAGCGATTATTGCCGATCGTCGGACGGACAAAGAAAAGCAGCTATTATTTCAGTTCAGAAGGATACAGAATGCGTATGACGAATACATTGCTACGGATAAAAACATCAAACAATTACTGACGAAGGAACAGCTCTTCGTAATCACTCCATTCCTGAAAGACCTGCATCTGAAGGAGAAGTACAATGAGTTTGTCGGGATGAGTCAGGAGAATGTGGAAAGGGAAAGAGCATTGGTACGTGCCAGGCGTCAGAAAGAGATTGACGACCGTGATGCCGTAATAGAAGCACAGAAGAATGCCTTTGTGGAAAAGGAGAATGCAGAGGAGGCTAGAAATGAGGCCCTGGAACAGCGAAAGGAAGCGATACAGGCGCGTAATGAAGCGGACACTGCAAGAGTGCGTGCCGAAGGGGCCGAAAGGAAAGTACGTCGGATGAGGATGATCGTTGTGGGTGGACTTACTTTGGTCTTTCTTGTTGTAGCTGGCAGACTATGGTGGGGATTGGATACGCTCGAAGAACAGAATGTCACATTGGTTACGGCAAAGGATTCATTGGTGACAGAGAAAGAAATGCAACGGAAGGATAATGAAATTGTGCTGGCAGATCTCAAGAGTCATCTACGTGTGACAGCTGATAGCTCTACTGTGGCAGAGGTTGATTCAATCAAGATGGAAATAGCTAAAAACGATGACCTGAGTATAAAAGTAGTTCCAAACTCTTTTGCCACTTATGTCGGAAATGTCAAAATTGAAGGACAGAGGGAAAAAAAGAGAATTTTTAATAGAGGAGAAGCAGTGTACTTTTTTACGCGCCTGGTTGTGCAAGAACGCAAAGAAGTCTATGTTAAATACGTACCGGAGGGTGCTTTGCCAGACGAAGTGAAAGAAACTGTCGTAAATGGAATGATACTACCTAATCCCATAGGGTATCGTCTGAATGGTGGAATTGGAGGATTGATGCCTGGCAAGTATCACGTGATCATTCTTACTGAAGCAGAGAGTGGCGTAACTATGGCAATTGACAGTGTAGCATTTGAAGTTTTACAATAAAACAGGCAAGCTTATCAAGCGATGCTAGTTAAATAATGTCTCGAGGTTAGCTGCAATCCCGACGCGTACGCCAGATCCTGTGTATTTGAAATCCTGAAAACTGGCGACATATTCAATTCTGAATATCCTGAAGATATAATTCAGGCCATATCCCAACTCCATGTAATGGTTACTGTAGGGTGTCTCAAGTGAGTTGAAAAACAAACCCTCCTTGGCGCCCGTGAGGCGTACTT
>Ga0164313_10003803_pt1 | contig 13450 bp, 16 predicted proteins | sample GuaBasSedimGuay4_FD_113735 | JGI IMG/M metagenome (GOLD analysis project Ga0164313, IMG submission 113735) | Subseafloor sediment microbial communities from Guaymas Basin, Gulf of California, Mexico - Guay4, Core 4569-4, 0-3 cm | ecosystem: Environmental > Aquatic > Marine > Hydrothermal vents... | reverse complement strand
GTTGCGAGATGCGAGATGCGAGATGCGAGATGCGAGATGCGAGATGCGAGATGCGAGATGCGAGATGCGAGATGCGAGATGCGAGATGCGACGAGATCGTAGACTCGCGCAATATCTTGTCAAACAGCTTTTCGAGGAAATCCCTTGGCGTGTCCTTGCGATGGATCCAGTATCCAGGATCGAGTATCGGGTCGGGCGGACGCCCGACCTACTTGTGGACGAGGTGCTTGATCTCCGACTGACCGAGCTCCGACTCGGCGGTGATCACAACTGCCGAGGTCCCACCGCTGAACTCGGGCAATGGCGCCTTGGCGCTGAAGACGCCCTTCTCATCGGTCTCACCTTCGGCGAGCACCAACCGGCGTGGCTCGGAGGTTGATTTGAAAAGCACCGTGATTTCGGCCCCCACCTGCGGAGAGGTGGACTGCGAATCCACTGCAGAGATTGAAATGTCGGCCTCTTCCCCATAGACGAAATCGTGCCTGTTGACAGCCTTGAGAACCAGATGGGCACGGCCGCGTTGGGCCGCGAGGTAATCGAGGATTACCTGGTCAAGGGTCGGCTCGTCATCAACACCACCGGTGGCGTCTTCGGCGAGGGAGTCTCCATCTTCGTCACCACGCGAGATACTGGTGTCGTCCTCGTCTGAGACCAACGCCGGTTCGTCGGCAAGGGTGGCCAACCGACCGCGGCGTATGGCCTCGACAATCGTGTGGTGTTGGCGCTCCATGAGGGTCGCGATGGCGCTCGACTCGACATTCTCGTCCACCAGATCCTGATACGAGGTCCTTCTCGAATACAGGATCTCTCCGCGGGCGTAAACCAGACTCTCGACGATGGGGTTCGATCGACCCTTGTCTTCCGTCTGTACATGATACGTGATTCCCGCGTAATCGATGTCGGTGTTGTAACCTGTCAGCACCACCGTTCCGGCTCCATCCAAATCAACAGCCCCCAGGCTACCCCCTCGTGGGTGGATGGTCAATGAGCACCGCCGCTTGCGGGGTACGTGAGTCGTAAGTCGTGCAATCGTGAATCGTGAGTCGCTTCTTGGTTTCCGGGAGGACAGGGCGGATTCGTGTTGGATCTCGCTGAGTCCGGCGGGCTGGCATCCCGGTAACGCAGCGCGCATCAGGTCGCAATCGATTTTCGACTTACGACTCACGATTCACGACTTACGATTCACGACCCACGATCTACAAACCGACACCCAGAACAGCAAACACAACCTGGTCGCGTCTACAATGCCCCATGGCTTCACTCTCGATCCTCTACATCTGCATCGGCAACACCTGTCGTTCTCCCATGGCCGAGGCCATTACCCGCGGTCTTGCCGAAGACGGGGTGTCGGCGGCTTCAGCCGGGCTGATGCCCTTCGGCAGGATCGTGAACTCGACTGTGGAGACCCTCGAGACCATGGGTTACGACCCACGAGGGCTCGCCTCAAAGGCCCTCGATGACGTCGATCTGGGCGGTTTCGACATCATCGTCTCCCTCCTCGGGGACTCCGGGTTGGGGTATCTTCCCTCGGCCCTAGGCTCGCAGCTCGAATCGTGGTCCATCCGCGATCCCTACGGCGAGGATGACGAGGTCTATCTCGCTGTCGCCCGCGAACTCGAGCGCCGGATCGGCCATCTCCTGGCCGATCAGAACGACCGGGAACTCCCGATCGTTTAGAGCGTCATACTCAACGGGGACGAAAACGTTCGTGAGTTGTGAGTCGCAGGTCGCAGGTCGGACGGAGAGTGACCCCGTCGCTACCTGTGTCGTTCGACACGACTCACGATCCTCCGTCTTGAAGAAAGGAGACTCCTTGATGGCGATCCATGGCACACTGAGAACGTGGTATTCGACGAGATCTATGAACGATTTCGGCGGCCGGTCTGGCGACTGGCTCGTCGCCTGACGGGCTCCGAAGAAGAGGCCTTCGATGCAACTCAGGAGATCTTTCTTCGTGTTTGGCGGGGCCTGGCCGGTTTCCGCGGCGAAGCCAAGGTCTCGACCTGGGTGTTTCAGATTGCCTGGAACTATCTCCGAGGACACCACCGCCGCCACGGGAAGCACCTCCGGGCGGTGGTGGACAAATCTGAGGAGATCGTGGCCCTCACTCCGGACCCGGCGCCAGGACCGGAACGCCGGGCGGTATCGGCTGATTTGCTCGAACGTGTCACCACGGCCATGGACGCCCTCCCTGAGCACTATCGGGCGGTGGTCTGGCTCCGCGACGGCGAGGATCTCAGCTACGCGGAAATTGCCAAGGTCCTCGATCTACCCATCGGTACGGTTCGATCACGATTGGCGCGGGCAAGAGCGGCTCTCAAAGAAGCGGTGGATCTGTGATGGATGATCATCTGACTGAAAGGCTGAGTCGTTATCTCGACGACGATCTGACCGACACCGAGCGTACGGAGTTCGATCGCCTGCTCAAGACCGACTCAGAGCTTCGTTCCGAGCTCGACGGGGCCCGGAGGCTTCGCCAGACCATCGCGTCCATCGCCTCCGGTATGGAGCCACCGGCCGAGCTCGATCAGGTGATGGAACCGTTGCGCCAGGGCGCTCCCGCCCCACAGCGCCGGATCCGGCCGGTCTATCGTTGGCTCGGTGCGGCGGCAGCGGTGGTACTCGGAGTGACCGTGACCTACGAGATGGTCCTTCGCAATCCCTCGCCGACAACCGTCAAACCGACACGAACCACCACCGCAACCAGCGACGACCGCGAGATTTTTGAACTCGCCCCACTGCCGACTGCGGTGCCCAACGACAACCGGCCCATCGGTGCGACCGACCGCCTGCTCGAGGAGCAGCCGCCACCACCAGCGGCCCCCGAACCCTCCGCCCTCGAGGTGGTTGGCCCCCTGACCGCCGACGAGTTCTCCACCGCCACCGAGAATGCACCCGCGGCGCTCAAGAAAGACAAGGCACTCGCCGATACCGAGATCCACACCGGCGACGACGCCCCTTCTGAAACCCAGGCGGTACGCCGCAACGAGGATCAACCCGCCGAACTCACCGCGGGCAGGCACAAAAAACGAGATGACACCTCGATCCTTCGGGAAGCCGATGTGGTCGTCGATCGCCAGCGATCGGATCGGTCGGCGGTCGCGGCCCAGGTTGCAGGGGAACTCCAGCAAACGGAACCGTCGGGCAAAGCGACCGCAGCAGCCCCGGAAGCCGGACGTGGGGCCATGTCCGACGCGCCGTCGCCGATCGCCTCGGTGGTACTGGGTGACGCGGTGCTCTGGAGCGGGTCACCGGGCGGGTGCCCGGTCGGACAATGGCCGACGCTTTTGATCGTACGCGATCAAATGGTGGTGAGGGTCGTCGATCAGGTCCACCGCACCGGCAACGACACGGTCGTGACCTGTCTCCCGGAAGGTCTCCAGGGGGCGACGCTGGCCGATACCGAAGACGGTGAACTGATGGTGACGATCGTCGTGGAATAAAAAAGGCGCGGCTGTGAAGCCGCGCCTCGGATCGTCATCGGGCTCGCGGGATCACTTAAAGGCGGCAAGGCCCTCCTGCACATTGTCCAGCACGTCAAAAACCGTGATCAGCTGCGTCACGTGCAGGATATCGTTGATCTTCGGCGAGAGCCGGAGAAGCTTGAGCTGGCCCTCTCTCTTGGTCACGGTGGTGTAGCAGGCCACCATCTCGCCGATTCCCGACGAATCGATGGCGGTCACGCCCGCCAGGTCCAGGAGGATCTTCATCTGCCCCTCTTCGAGGGAGCTGTCGACCAACTCGCGGATCTTGACGTCACCGGTACCGATCGTGATCTTCCCCGATAGTTCGATGATCCGAACATCGTTGACATCGCGGATCTCACTTTTCATCTGTTGCACTCCTTGTCTCGGGCTCGAGGCGCCGGGTCATCTCGACAGCCGTACCGCCGCCCGGCGTGCGGCTGAACTCAACACGAGTCATGAATTGTCGCATGTAGAAGATACCGCGTCCGCTCGGTCGCAGCAAATATCCGGGATCGGTGGGATTGGGAACGTCCGCGAGATCGAACCCCTCGCCTTCATCCTCGATTTGGATCGTGACCTCGTTGTCCTCGATTCGATAGTCGATCACGACATCGAGATCCAAATTCTGCTTGTTTCCGTGCCGGATCGCGTTGGCCGCGGCTTCCCGCAGCGCGGTCACCAACCAGTAACTATCATCGCCGGAGAATCCGGCCTGCTCGCAAAGATCAACCAGCGCCCGTTCGGCGACTTCGATGTTTTCGAAGCGGCTCGACAGAACGAGATGAGCTTTGAGGATCGTGTCGGCTGGCATCTGAGCTGGATTATACCTGTAGGAGATCCCGATCAATCAAGCTCATCATCGAGATCGTCGTCGATGTCATCGTCCCCGGGTTCGACCATCTCCAGGATCCACCGGTGGAAATTCTCCTCGGCGGTGGTCACGGGCATTGCGAGGATCTCCGGTAGCTCATACGAGTGGAACTCTCGGATGGCCTCGGAGACCTTCTCGAAGAGCCGCTGGGGCGTCTTGATGAACAGGAGGTACTCGGTGTCCTCGCAGATCTTGCCCTTCCATCGATAGATGGACCGCAGACATGGAACGATGTTGACGCAAGTGGCGAGGCGACGTGCGATGAGTTCTTCGGAGATCTCCACCGCTTGCTGCTCGGTACCCACCGAGGTCATGACCACTGTGATCTCTTCGAGACGAGTCATATCTGAACGCTATCGAAACCGGCTCCCACAGTCAAGGCGCACCCTGGCGCTAGGAGGCTGCACCGCATAGATGGTGGATGGATTTCGGAGCGTCAATTGAGGCCGTTTTTCGCCTGTTTTGCAGGTTCATACTGGTGGTATGGGCCAAGAAACAGGCGAAAACCGGACCGATTGCCGCCCGAAAGGCGCCGCCGACTCTATGCGGTGCAGCCTCCTAGGGCTCAATAGCGTCGCAGGAGACCGACCACAGCACCCTGAACCGTCAGGGTGTCGGCCGGGACGAACATAGGTTTCATGTTCACGTTTGCCGGTTGGAGCCTGATGGTGTCGGGCGCGTGGCGGAAGAGCCGCTTGAGCGTGACCTCGCCATCCACGAGGGCCACGACCATGTCGCCATCCTTGGCCTCGGATGTCCGTTGAACCACCACCAGATCGCCATCGTGGATCCCGTCGTCGATCATGGACTCGCCCTGGACCTTGAGCACGAAATGTTCGCCTGTGCCGACAAAATCCAGTGGGACGGAGACCGGTTCCGGGTCCGCGACCGATTCGATTGGGGATCCCGCTGCTACCAGGCCGAGAAGGGGGAGCTCGATCTCTGAGGGACCATCCGTCGGTGGCCGCCGGGCCAGCACGAGACCACGCTTCTGGTGTTTCTCACGGCGGAGAAAACCCTTGTTCTCGAGCAGTGCGATGTGTTTCTGCGCACTCGCGGTCGATGCAAAGCCGAAAGCCTGCGAGATCTCCCGCAGCGTCGGCGCGACGCCGCTGGCTTCGAGCGAGCGCTCGATGAACTCGAGAACATCCCGCTGCCGTTCAGTGAGATAGGTCATCATTGGTCTCCTCATTCCACAGTAGGTGATAATAAGGCGTAAGTCAATGGCGTTAAGAAAAGAGACGCGCCATGGCGCGTCTCCGATTTTCGCCTTGAAATGGTCGGGGCGAGTGGACTTGAACCACCGGCCTCACGGTCCCGAACCGTGCGCTCTACCAGACTGAGCTACGCCCCGACGGGGCGGAAGTCTAACCGAAGCCGGCACGAAACGCAATTTGTCTTCTCCTGCGGGATTTGACACCTCCCTTCGGGCATCGGTACGGTTTTCCCTCGGGCTGGTGCAAGGGAGGTTCATGGCGACATCACGGGCGCAATGGAGTGGGCGGCTTGGTTTTGTTCTCGCGGCCGCCGGGAGTGCGATCGGTCTCGGGAATCTCTGGAAGTTTCCCTACATCACCCTCGAAAATCAGGGCGGCGCATTCGTGCTTGTCTACTTGGGCGCGATCGCGTTGGTCGGTGCTCCCATCATGGCCGCGGAGATCCTTCTCGGTCGGAGAAGCCTCAGAAACCCGGTCGGTGCATTTGCCGTGCTCGGTGATGGCAAGCCCGGGGGTCGAGCTTGGAAAGGCGTCGGCTATCTCGGTGTTGTTGCGGGATTCGTCATCCTGTCGTACTACAGCATGATCGCCGGCTGGACGCTGCGTTACATCATCCTTGCGTTTTCGGGATCCCTTGGCGAGCTTGCCCACAGTCCCGAGACACTCGAGGCGTTCTTTGGTGGCTTTCTCGCGAATCCATCGGCTCAGATTCTTTTTCACACGCTCTTCATGGGCGCCACGGTCGCCGTGGTCTATTTCGGGGTCGGCAAAGGAATCGAACGCACAGCCAAGCTTTTGATGCCGCTTCTTTTTGTCATCCTGATTGTTCTCGCGGTCTATTCGGCGACCACTCCGGGGTTTGGTCGTGCCGTGACCTTTCTCTTCCGGCCGAACTTTGCGGATCTGACAGCGGGGAGCGTGCTCGAGGCCCTTGGTCATTCCTTCTTCACCCTCAGCATCGGGCTCGGTTCCATGCTCACGTACGGCAGCTACATGCGGCGGAGCGACTCGATCCCGCGAGCCGCTCTCACCATCTGTCTTCTCGACACGCTCATCGCGATCATGGCGTGCGTGATCATGTTCTCGATCATCTTCAGCTTCGATTTCGAGGTCAGCAAGAGCTCCACCATCCTCTTTACCACCATCCCGGTCATCTTCTTCAAGCTCCCCGGTGGAGCCGTGATCTGCGGTCTGTTCTATGTCCTGGTCTCGTTCGCAGCTTTGTCGAGTACTATTAGCATCCTCGAGGTCGTCGCGAGTTTCGCCATCGACGAACTCGGTTGGGATCGGCGGCGGGCGGCAGTGACCACGGGCGCCGCGATCTGGGTTTTTGGCATCCTGTCGGCGCTGAGCGTCGGTGGGGTCGATTTCCTTTCGACATTCAACCCGGTTGGAAAGGCCTCCACAGCCGGGGTCTTCGGCACCCTCGACTATCTCGCCAGCAACTGGTTCCTCCCCGTCGGCGGCCTTTTCATGGCCCTCTTCGCGGGTTGGATTCTCTCTGCCCGCGAGACTCGTGAAGAGCTGGAGGAGGGACACGGACCCCTGGGCCGGTCATTCGGCATCTGGCGCTTTCTCATTCGATTCGCCGCCCCGGCCGCCGTCGGCGCCATCATTGTCAGCGTGATCCTCGGCGCTGAATATCAGTAGGCAAAAAACGGCGCCCCGATGGGCGCCGTTGTCGTTCTCTTTGAGTGCGCGTCAGTTCACCGACGCTCCAGTCGAAATCTCGATCTCGGTCTCGGCGAGTCGCACCGCCGTTGTGAGCTCATCGAGTTCTTCTGCGGTGGCGTCTTTGAGCTTGCCCTGTGCCTCGTCGAGGCTGGTTTTGGCGGCAACGAGATCAATATCATCGGCTGTCTTGGCGACCGTCGCCAAGATGGTGACGCGATCCGGAAGGACCTCGGCAAACCCACCCTGGACGGCATACCTGGTCACCGCGGAGCCTTCGTAGTAGGTCAGGGGACCGGCCGCGAGTGCGGTGAGGAGCGGAATGTGGCCGGGCAATACGCCCATCTCTCCGAGGGCGCCCGGGAGACGCACCTCGTCGACCTCCACCTCCACCACGCGGCGGCTGGGAGTGACAATTTCGAGGTGCAGACGATCGGCCATCTCAGTCCTCCGCCTTCATTTTCTCGGCCTTCTCGATGGCTTCTTCGATGCCGCCGACATAGAGGAAGGCCTGTTCGGGGAGTTCGTCGAAATCGCCGGCACACAGGGCCTTGAAGCCCTTGATGGTGTCTTCGACCTTGACATAGCGGCCCTTCATGCCGGTGAACTGCTCGGCTACGTGGAAGGGCTGCGACAGGAAACGCTGGATCTTCCGGGCGCGAGCAACGGTGAGCTTGTCCTCTTCAGAAAGCTCGTCGATACCGAGGATCGCGATGATGTCCTGGAGATCCTTGTAGCGCTGGAGGATCCGCTGGGTCTCACGGGCGACCATGTAGTGCTCGTCGCCGATGATGAGCGGATCGAGGATTCGTGAGGTCGAGGCCAACGGGTCAACCGCTGGGTAGATGCCGAGGGCGGCGATCTGACGCGACAGCACCGAGGTGGCGTCGAGGTGGGCGAAGGCCGTCGCCGGCGCCGGGTCGGTGAGGTCGTCTGCAGGGACGTAGATCGCCTGCACCGATGTGACCGAACCACTCTTGGTGGAGGTGATCCGTTCCTGCAGTTCACCCATCTCGGTGGCGAGGTTGGGCTGGTATCCAACCGCTGACGGCATCCGGCCGAGCAGCGCGGAGACCTCGGAGCCCGCCTGGGTGAATCGGAAGATGTTGTCGATGAAGAGCAACACATCCTGACCTTCTGAATCACGGAAGTGCTCGGCCACGGTCAGACCGGTGAGGCCGACGCGGAGACGCGCTCCCGGAGGCTCGGTCATCTGACCGTAGATGAGAGAACACTTCGAGTTCTCCCAGTTATCCGGGTCAATCACGCCGGCCTCGGTCATCTCGAGCCAGAAGTCGTTGCCCTCACGGGTCCGCTCACCGACACCGGAAAAGACCGAGAAACCACCGTGCTGGATCGCCACGTTGTTGACGAGCTCCATGATGATGACGGTCTTGCCGACGCCCGCACCACCGAAGAGGCCGGTCTTGCCGCCCTTGGTGTAGGGCTCGAGCAGATCGACGACCTTGATACCGGTTTCGAACATCTCGGTCTCGGTGGACTGGTCTTCGAGCGGCGGCGCGGCGCGGTGAATGGGCAGCCGTTGTTCGGCATCGACCGGGCCTTTGCCATCCACCGGCTGACCGAGCACACCCAGCACACGACCGAGGGTCTTGCGGCCGACCGGCACCGAAATCGGATCACCGAGATCGATCGCGGTCATCCCGCGGACCATTCCCTCGGTGGGCTGCATGGCGATACAACGCGCCCGGCTCTCGCCGAGATGCTGAGCGACTTCGAGGGTCACGTCCATAACTTCCACACCGAGAATGGCGTCGTCCTTGATACGGACGGCGTTGAAGATGGCGGGGAGGTACCCCTCGGGGAACTCCACATCCACCACCGGACCGATGACCTGAACGACGCGTCCTTCGACCTGCTGAGTCATAAATCTCTCCTAGTCAGTCACCGAGCGCCTGGGCGCCCGAAACGATCTCGATCAACTCCTTGGTGATGGCGGCCTGACGAGTGCGGTTGTAAAGCATCGTCAGGGCGTCGATCATCTCGCCTGCGTTCTTCGTAGCGGCGCCCATGGAGGTCATCCGTGACGCCTGCTCGGCGGCCGCCGAGTCGTAGAGGACCCGCTGGACCTCGGTCTCGACATACCGCGGCAACAACTCGGCCAGCAGACCGGCCGCGTCGGGCTCGTAAAGATAGTCGGTCCCTGCGTCCTCGGCATCCGGGTCGGCCGCGGGCGGCTCGATGGGCAACAACTGTTCGAAGGTGATCTCCTGACGGAGCACGCTGACGAACTTGTTGTAGACCAAGACGACCTCGTCGACCTGACCCGAGGTGAAGGCCTTCATAAACATGGACCCGAGGCGCTGGCCGTCGGCAACCGAAAGGGCGGACATGGTTTCGCGTTCTTCGTGGGCCACGGGAAAATCACGGACGCGGAAATAGTCCGACGCCTTGCGACCGATGGCGATCACCTCAACATCGGGCCAGCGTTGCTTCTTGAGGTCTCTCTCCACCAGGCGGAGCATGTTTGCGTTGAAGGAACCACACAGCCCCTTGTCCGATGACACGACCACCAACCAGCTCCGGCCGGTCTCGCGACGCTCAAGCAAGGGGTGGTTCTCTTCGGTCCGACCGGCGACATTGGCCAGGACCTTCGAAAGGGTGTCGGCATAGGGCCGGGCGTTGGTCACCGCCTCCTGCGCTCGCCGCAGCTTGGCCGCAGCCACCATCTTCATCGCCTTGGTGATCTGCTGCGTCCCCTTGACGGAACGGATTCGACGGGTGAGGTCCCTAGTGTTCGGCAACGCCTGCCTCCGGGTGTTCCTTCAGGAACAGATCCGCGGCCTTGTCGATGAGGGCGCCGAGCTTCTCGGCGACATCGTCGTCCAGCTTCCCGGTCGACACGATGGTCTCCAGGATTTCCGTCCCCTCGGCCTCGACAAAGCTGTGCATATGGGGCTCGAAGGCGCCGATGGCGGAGACCTTCAACTTGTCCATGTGGCCCTTGGTGCCGGCGTACATGGAGACGACCTGGAGCTCAACCGACTGGGGCACGAACTGGCCCTGCTTGAGGATCTCGAGCAACCGCTCGCCTCGTGCGAGCTGACGTTGGGTCGCCTTGTCGAGATCGGAACCGAACTGGGCAAAGGCCGCGAGTTCGCGGTACTGGGCCAGTTCGAGCCGGAGCGAACCGGCGATCTTCTTCATCGCGCTGATCTGGGCGTTGCCGCCGACCCGGCTGACCGAGAGACCGACGTTGACCGCGGGCCGCTGACCGGCGAAAAAGAGGTCGCCCTCGAGATAGATCTGGCCATCGGTGATGGAGATGACGTTGGTCGGAATATAGGCAGAGACATCACCCATCTGAGTTTCGATCACTGGCAGGGCGGTCAGGCTACCGCCACCGAGGTCGTTATTGAGTTTGGCGGCCCGCTCGAGCAACCGAGAGTGGAGATAGAAGACATCGCCCGGGTAGGCCTCGCGACCCGGCGGGCGGCGGAGCAGAAGCGAAATCTCGCGGTAGGCCTGGGCGTGTTTGGTGAGATCGTCATAGAAGCACACCGCGTGCTTCCCGTTGAACATGAAGTACTCACCGAGCGCTGCGCCTGCGTATGGCGCCAGGTATTGCAGCGGCGCGGGCTCGGACGCGGTCGCCGATACCACGATGGTGTGATCCATGGCGCCGTGCTTCTCGAGAGCGACGATCACCTGCGCCACGGTGGAGGCCTTTTGGCCGATGGCGACATAGATGCAGATATTGCCGGTGCCCTTCTGGTTGACGATGGTGTCGAGGATCACCGCGGTCTTCCCGGTCTGGCGGTCGCCGATGATGAGCTCGCGCTGACCGCGGCCGATGGGGATCATCGAGTCGATGGCCTTGATGCCGGTCTGCATCGGCTCCTTCACCGGCTGCCGGGCGACGACGCCGGGGGCGATGCGCTCGAGCGGGTAGCGCTCGGATGTCGCCACCGGGCCTTTGCCGTCCAGGGGACGACCGAGGGGGTCGACGACACGTCCGATCATCCCCGGCCCTACGGGAATGTCGAGAATTCGCTTGGTACGGCGAACCTCGTCACCCTCTTTGATGTGGTGCACCTCTCCCATGAGAACCGCGCCGACGTTGTCGTCCTCGAGGTTGAGCGCGAGGCCGTAGACGTCGTGGGGAAGCTCGAGGAGCTCACCCATCATGACCCCATCGAGGCCGTAGACGCGGGCGATTCCGTCGCCGACGGAGATGACCGTTCCGACCTCGGACAAGTCGATGGTGGTTTCCTGGCCTTCGATCTGGCGCCGGATGATATCGGCGATTTCGGCGGCTTTGATCTGCATATTACTACTCCTGCTCGATGACGGTTTGCCGGCTCAGTCGATCCACCTGTCCGACGAGAGACCCGTCGAAGACCTTGGAACCAACCTGGACCTTGAAGCCGGCAAGGAGATCCGGACTGTGGACAAAATCGGCCACCACGGTGGCCCCCACGACGGCACTCATGACCTCGGCGATCCGACGACGGTCGGCCTCGTCATAGGTCGTGGCCACCTCGATCCGGGCGCGGGTGCGACCGAGCTCGCGGTCGACCAGATCCCGATATGCGGTGGCGATGTCGCGCATATGTTGCATGCGATAGTTCTTTTGGACGATGTGCATGAAGCGGCGAACGGGTTGGGTGATCCCGAGGCTGTCCATGACCCCATCGAGGATGACGGTCTTGGATTCGGGATCAACCGCAGGAGTGACCAGAACCTGTTCGAAATCAGGAACCGTCTCCAGCGCGGTCGCCATCCCCTCGAGATCTTCGGTCACGGCCTGCAACCGGTCGGGATGATCGGCCCGAATCACTTCGAGGAGCGCCTTGGCATAGGGCAGAGCTCTGAACCTAGACATGGTCACTCCTTGCCTTTGAGATCGGAAAGCGCATCGAGTGAATGCACGAGCACGCGCTGCTGATCGTCGGAGGTCATGGTCTTGGCGAGGAGATCCTTGGTCAGCTTGGCGGTGAGTTCGGCGGTGTCTTTGGCGAGCTGCTCGCGAGTTTCGGTCTGCCGGCGGCCGATCTGATCATCGACCCTGTGCATGAACCGAGCCTCTTCTTCTTGGGCGGCGGCATCGATCTTCTCGGCCTCCGCCCGGCCCTGGGTCTGGGCGCGTTCCTGCATCTCGACGACTTCGGCCTCGACCTTGTCGAGACGGGCACGAACTTCCGCGCGCATCGTCTCGGCTTCGGCCAGCTTGTCGCGGGCCTGCGCGAGAGAGGCCTTCACCTCTTCGCCCTGTTGTCCGAGGGCCTCGCTGATGGGCTTGCCGACATACTTGTTCAGCAAGAAGAGAAAAACGGTCAGATTCAGCGCGAGCCAGAACCAAACGGGGATTCCGAGCTTGGTTTCACCGTGATCGACGAGAAATGCGAGCACGGCAAAGACAGCGAAGGCGACAACCCAGATCAGCTTGTCCTTCACTGGGACACCTCCCTGCCAAGGAGCTTGCTCGCATAGACCCGAGCCAACTCGGTGGCGCTTGCCTTGAGATCGGTGCGGGCAGCCTCGGCCTCGCTTGCGAGGACGCTCATGGCCTCGTCGAGCTTGCCGTCGGCCTGTTGCCGGGCCGTCGTGAGAACAGCCTGGCGACGATCGAGGGCCTGCTGGCGAAGATCATTGCGGACCTTGGCCGCTCCCTTGGCTGCGTTCTCGAGCTCCGTTTCGAGCCGAGCAGTCTCATCCAGGTACTCCTGGTGCTTGGACTGCCACTCGTTCTCGGCGCCCTCGATGCGGCCTTTTCGCTCGGCGAGAACCCCGCCGACCGGTTTGAGAAGGAATTTCTGGATCAACCAGAAGGTCAACCAGAAACACACCATGACGATAAGTAACGAAAAATTCGGAGGTTGCATCCTCGGCTCCTGGCCTTGGCACTCCCGCCTCTTTGCAGGGCGATTCAAGCTACCGCAATGTGCGGCAGGGAGTCAAGAAAAAAATTTCACAAGGGCCGTATTTCTTGGGTTTAGTGCTCGATTCGAGCGAAACCGCGCCCTTGTTGAGATGTGGTGTCATATTCTTGGGTGCTGACAATTTCTTAAAGAGGTCCGGGCGTCAGATCCGGCTATTCACTTAGATCGACGCTGGTGACATCGCACCATCGCAGCGCTCAACCCGCCGAGTGGAACGCAGGCGCGCGCATGTTTAGGCCAACGACTTCCTGAGTCTCCGCCGTTTCCAGCTGCGTGGCAAAGAGTCGTCAGGCCATGCACCACGTTTCCTGCACCCCCTCT
>Ga0164313_10003801_pt1 | contig 13453 bp, 11 predicted proteins | sample GuaBasSedimGuay4_FD_113735 | JGI IMG/M metagenome (GOLD analysis project Ga0164313, IMG submission 113735) | Subseafloor sediment microbial communities from Guaymas Basin, Gulf of California, Mexico - Guay4, Core 4569-4, 0-3 cm | ecosystem: Environmental > Aquatic > Marine > Hydrothermal vents... | reverse complement strand
GAGGAAACCATCTTCTTCAAAGTCGAGCGTGAGGTACCGATATCCCATGAACAATGATGAATGTTTCGTCATGTTGAAGTCGGCGCCCACCAGACCATTGAATGTAAGGTCCGATGAAACGCCAAAGCCGCCAATGTCGAGCCGAATTCTGGCCTGCCACCGCTCCCCTAGCGGACGAACGTGGCGTATGCCAATTAGCGGATCAAGCCAGTCCTGGCTCTGAACCCCTTGCGGACCCGGTGTAAGGCCAACGTCAAGATTGAGCGACACCTGCCGGAGGCCAAACACGACTTCAGTATATTCAAAGCTGCCCGGCCGATACGCGCCCGACAATTCCAGTACATGGCCGTCGAGATCTATGTTTGCCGTGAACGGATCGAAATCGCCCTCGTCAGCGAACTTTAGAAATACGATATCGGTCTGTATCGTCCATTGGCCTTTGCTCGCCGACGCGGCAATGAAAAAGGCGCCCTCGAGATTATCCAGAGACAGGAAGTTGTAGCCAGTATCAACCCCCGAGTCGATGCCCTCTGCTCCGGTGCTGCCATATATCGAGGCAACCCACAGATACGGCGATATTGTGAACTGCCATTTGTCAGGATCGGTTTCGGCCGCGTTGCTTGTGCCGGTCAGGGCGAAAATCAGAAATAACGGCAACAGGAATTGATGAGTTTGTTTCACAGATACTTACTCTTTTGAGCGTGGCTCGCAGCATATCTGATCGATAGTCGGATCACCAACCACTCGCCCGCTGGGCGGGCTCCTACAGTACCAATTAGCGTTGTAGGAGCCCGTCCAGCGGGCGAGTGCGATAGACCCTAATCACATCCCAAAGCGAATAACCGTCTATATCAACGCCGCTTTATCCACACCAGCACTCTGCTCAACATGCAACGTCCTCGCCGGCAGCGATAAACTTGTACCCGCCGCAGCGACAATTTCCAGAATACTAATATTCAGATCCTCTGCCAGCTCCAGGTATCTCGCCCAGTCGGTGGTATTCACGTACGCATTGGCCTCGACCAGTAATGCATCGTCGGCAATTTCATGGAAGCGCACACGCTGGCTGTCTGGCAGCACTTGTTCATGGGTCTTGAACAGATTACGGATGCCCTGCAGAATCTGCCGCAGTTGCTCCGGTGTCGTGTCATACCGGAGTCGCAGAATTGGCCGGAACCTGATTTTTTGCCGTACCGAGATATTGTCGATGGGCTCGCTTGCCAGCCTGCCGTTGGGGATCGCGATAACTGTGTTGGCCAGGGTCCGGAGACGTGTCGTTTGCAGACCGATCTCCTCGATTGTGCCGGTCGAGCTACCGACACGACAGAAGTCTCCCACCCGCACCGGCTGCTGGGTATACAGCATGAACGCGCCGAACACGTTCTCCATCGGTTTTTGCAGCGCCAGCGCTACAGCGACACCACCGATGCCCAGGCCAGCCAGCACCGTGCTGATGTTAATGCCGAGCTTATCCATATAAATGAGTGCGGCCGCAATAACGATCAGCATCTTGATCGCGTTTGTCGCGGGAGCAAGCAAAACTGCCGCGCCGGGACGGCTCCGCTCGCGCAGGCGATTCGCATAGACTTCACGAATCAAGTTCATCCCGGCAAACATCATCCAGACGGTAATTAATAACGGCAGAGGCGATACCCGCAGCGCTGCTGCAGCCGCCCCACCGGCACCGAGCGATGCTATTGTGCTATTCGCGGCAATTATGACTACCCAGAGCCCAAAGGGCAGCACCAGAAAACGGAATATCCGTTTATGTGAGGACGCTTTCGGATCACCAAGTATCCGCCGAATAACAAGCGCCAGCAGAAAAACGATGACATACGAGAATAATCCGACTGCGAGCACGACGACCCACTTGAATAATTCGTAGCCAAGGAATGTCGAGTTAGGCAGGCTGCGACGCAGATCCTCAATATACTCCGGGTAACCGTAAGTCTCGTAGAGTTGCGGTATCAACGACACCGTAGCGTTAGATATTTTCCAGATTCTCACGCCATCGCCACGCGGTACCTTCTGCATGAGTAGCCTGGTTTCCTTGCCATCGTGCAGAACGATACCGATCGAATCCCGGTAGTCAGGCAGGTTGTCGTTGCGGCGACCGGCCGGGTCGTCGACCAGATCATCGATGTCCACCCAGTTCGCCCGATTGATGATGACGTATAGACGCCGCGCAAGTTGTGCGCCTGTCAATTCAGTGGCTGACCCGTGCAGATTTCGCAGGTCCATGTATTTCGCCGCGGTTTCATAGTCGCCCGTGTCAACCACGGTCATGAATCCTTGTGCACTTCTATGCGGTGTACCGCGATCGAATTCGTCGGCGGGGATTGTCGGGCCTTCCTCGGCCGGAGGGCTTGCTTCCTGAGCACCTGCATGCAGGCAGAGCAGCAGGAGCAGTGTGAATAATGTGGTTTTGCGTATTGATATCACGTCGTTATTACCTGGGTTGCGGCTGTTGGTTTCTGGGCTTGTATGATGATCAATTTTACACGGCGGGGTTGAAAATTGGAGGTATCGTCGAGATTTATCGCCCGCTGGGCGGGCGAGTTCGCTACAGTTTCAGAATACCCGGATGGAGCTTTTACCAGGGATGCCCCACCTGAATATAAAAGGCATAGTCTTCGGGTCCCTTTGCAAGATCTAACTCCAGCCACACGTTTTGTTCTTTCAATGCCTGGAAGCGGATACCTGCCCCATATGCCCTGATGTCGTCCTGAGTGTCTACGACGGGGAACCTGGCCTCAGCAAACCCGGCGCCGACAAACGCAATCGCTGACCACCTCTTGGCGAAATTGTATCGCCCCTCAATTTCAACGGCACCGGCCGATTCTCCCTGGTATCGCAGCGCCGCTATGCCACGTAGCCTGACAAAAGGCAGCGCGAAGAATGGAACACGACCACCGGACTTCGCCGTGTCAAGTCTCAGGCCAAGTACAAATTTCTTACCAATTTCATGAAATGAATGAATTTTCAGGCGCGACTTCCAGTAGTCGAAGTCTCCACCAAGCGCCTCATCGTATCGCCAGTAAGTGAAGTCTACCTGTTGGCCGCTATTCGGCATCGACGCGTTATCACGCGAATCGTAAATGACACTGCCGGCAATACCAGCACTGACGAAAGAGAAATCCAGAAAACCAGAACTGAATGAGTCCTCAGGCCTGGCATCGAAATCGATGGTCGCATTGGCATACGATGCTGAAAGGCCCACAAAAAACTTACTGTCAACAATTCTGCGCTTCAGATTCGCGAAAAAGAAATTTCCGTCCATTGAAAAACCAAATGGAAAATCACGCACAAAAAATGTTGTATTGATATTCGCGCGCGCGAACACACCTGTAAATCTGTACAAATCGTTTTTAAATGATCTTCTGTGCCCGATCCCCACGCCTGCCGTTTCGTTATTAGTGGCGAACGCAAACAATCCAGTCACTGTTGCTGGTGGTTTGTTTTTTCTGTCTTCCTTGGCAACATCACCTGCAGTAGTAATCGAGGGCTGGTCTATTTTTTTCTTGCCATGAAAGTACATGACCGCTGCGCCCAGTCCCTCGCCAATCGCTGGTTCCGTAATAATGATCGGGAGAGCAAGGAATCTGCCCCTGTCGGGGTCTTTTTCTTTTTTGTCAGCTACAGCCGGTTCACCTTCCGCGCTCCCGCTGGCAGAATCTGCCTCCTGCGCCAGCGTCACACCTGACAACATAGCGAGGAGAAGCAGAGAAGCGAGCGTGCTTCTGTGCATTTTCAAATAACCGACCACTACTTTTCGCTTGCTTAACTCGGGTCAGCCAGTGGAATCATAACGGCCAGCGCCGCATCGATTTCTGCGGAAATCTTGTTTTCCAGCTGATAAAAACGCATTACCTTTATTGAAGACATTATGTTCTCAAACTTGCTGACATAACTTTTTTGAATATTCCGTAAGTCTTCCTTGATAACAAAATAATCAGAGAGGATCTGTTTTGCATCAGCATCGGTAAGCTTGTAGTCGTAATATTTGCCAACAAAATCCGCCACCAGTTGCACGTGCCGATCCTGAACGACCAGCATATCCCGATGATATTCCTCATATAGCGGCCAAAAAGCCTCGTTTTCCTCGGCTGTAAAATGCATTTCCTCCGTAATGACAGCGACGCGCTCCGCTTTCACAAGCTCACGGGCAGCGGCCAGTTCCGCTTTCCAATCCTCTGCAATTTGGGCCGCTTGTGCCATGGCTGCAGCTCCTGCAAGCAGAAGCAGGGTGGTGGATGTCATTCGCAAGAGATACTGGCGCATGGAAATTCACTCCGGGATTGATATAAAAGCAGGATGGCCCTGGCGGGGCGCGTACTTTAGCATTTTATGCTGGAAGTCTGGATAATCGGTCGAAATCGGGCACGTCCGTCAATAAATTGCATATATGATCAAAACAGGGAAACGGCTTTCATTATTGGCGCTTATCGGCACTCTGTCGATTGCAGAATGTGCCTATGCCGGTCGCCTGATTGACTATATCCGCAGCTATGACCTGAACGATTATGCATTTGGCATAGCGCTTACGGTGTCACAGAGTCCGTATTCCGGGAGTGAAAACTCCACTTTTGCTTATCCATTTCTTACCAGTTTTCGCGATTCTGCCTTTACCGATGACTGGTTATTGATCCGCGAGGGCAATCTTGGTTTTCGCTGGGTAAGCGAGGGCGGTTGGGAGCTGGGGGTTGTCGGACGTGTCCAGACCTTGGGGACCGGCACCAGTGATGCCCCTGAGTTGCTCGGTCTGGATGATCGCGAGTGGACGCTCGAACTTGCACCATTGATCGGCTGGCGTGGCTGGCCGGTTCATATCAATTTCAAGGTGTATACCGAGGTGCTCGGGCGGCATGATGGACTGATCAGTGAACTCGGCTTTTCTCTGCCCCGTGAATGGGGCCGTGGCTATTTCATTCCCACCGTTGGGTTGATTCATCGCGACGCAGACTACACCAATTACTATTTTGGCGTCTCCCCGGCCGAGTCATTGCCAACCCGACCGGAATACCAGGCTGGAGATTCGCTGGCTACTTCACTGAGAGTCCGCTGGGGATATGAGCTAACCGATAAATGGCTACTATCCGGCTCCGCCGGCATCGAGTTCTTTGATTCTGCTGTTTCGAACAGCCCGATCGTTGGCGAAGACAAAGTCTGGTCGACGAATATATCCATCGCCTACAACTCCAATATATTCCAACCCAGGATCTCGGACCGCACGGGTCCGCATCAACCACGGTTCGACTTCCGGCTGGGCGCATTCAGAAACAATATTGATAGCAAAATCGTTCACGAGTCGTCTGCGGGAGTGCCCGGCTCAGTCATTGACCTTGAAGATGCCCTCGGTATCTCTACAGAAGACACGGTCATGCAATTCGATGCGATATTTCGTATCGGTGTTTTTCACCGTCTGGAGATCGGTTATTTCGAAACGTCGAGAAACGGTGCTGCCGTATTGCAGGAACCTCTCACCTTCGGCGAAGAGGATTTCCCTGTAAATGCAACGCTTGCAAGCAGTTTCAAATCAGAGATCCTGCGCTTCGGTTATGCATACTCCCTCATGAATGACGAACAGAAAGAGCTCGGTGTCATGGCTGGCGTGCATTACTCAAAGTTCAGGACAGTAATTGAGGACCCTGATACAGGTCAGCGAACAGTATCAAATGCAACAACGCCATTGCCGGTCATCGGTTTACATGGGTCCGTTGCGCTCGGTCAAAAGACGACCCTCGGAGCACGGTTACAGATTTTTCGCATGGATTTTGACCAGTTTGAAGGGTCACTGAATTACGCCACGCTCGATCTGCAACAGCACTTTGGAGAAAACTTCAGTATTGGGCTTGGCTATAATTATTATGCGTATAAGCTCAATTCAAAAGAAGATAGTTCCAGAGGCTCGCTGGAAGTGCGTCATCAAGGGCCAGTGTTGTTTACGAGCTTCCACTTTTAGTACAGAATTCTGTTTGCTAACGAATAAGTTCGATTAAAGAGAAACAAAACATGAAAAACGATTTTTCATATTTGCTCATTGCTCTGCTGGTCTTTCTCATCGCTGTGCCGATTGCGATTGATCTGCATCTGTTTTCGCCAGAGACTATCCGGGCAATAGGCTTTTCGGCGTTTCTGGCGATTGGTCTGTGGAGTCTGCGTAATTCCGGACGGACTTTCTCTGCTGCAACTGCGTTCGTGGTCGTCGGGATTGTGCTTAGTGTTCTCTTTGCATACAACAATCAGATTATATTTCGTTTTGGATCAACATTGGCCATGCTGGCATTTTTGTTGCTAGCGACCAGTCAGGCAATGCAGCAGATAGCGAAAGGCAACAATATTAGCGCCAACAGAATTGTTGGCGCTATTTGTGTCTACCTGATGTTGGGCGTTATCTGGGCACTCAGTTATGCATTACTGGAGGCGGTTGTCCCGGGATCATTCAAAGGGCTGACGGAGCAGACGGCGAGCGCCAGCTGGAACCCTGACTGGGTTTATTTCAGTTTTGTAACGTTGTCGACTTTGGGCTACGGCGACATAACGCCGATGACTTATTCTGCCAGGGCGTTGTCTTATTTTGAGGCGATTGTTGGGCAGTTTTATCTGGCGGTTCTGGTGGCGGGGTTGGTTGGGGCGTACTTATCTGAAAAGCAGGGGCACGTAACAAAAAAATAATCGCGCTTACGTAGTCTGATCGCCCGTCAGGACGGTCTCCTGCAAAATCGTGCCAGGCTAAATCCGATCGCCTGCCTAGCGGGCAATTAGGCTCAAAACCCGGTCCGATATATCAGTAAATCCTTCCACCAACCGACATGCTTCCACCCATACGCGGGTTCCCGTAATAACCACCACCGTATCCACCACCATATCCACCACCATATGAGCTGACGCCGACGCTGCCATAAACAGCCATATCGTCACAGCTGGCGAGAGTGCTGCAAACGGCAAGCAACGCCATTATCTTGCTAAACTTAATTACACTTTTCATTAGATTTCCTTATTTAAGTGGCCATGTCTGCAGTGCAATTCCTGCCTCAGACGGTCCGGCGATAAATGCGACCTCGCCTCCCAGCGCGCGTGGCCGGGCCTCTACGATTACCTTTCCGCCCAACTCTTCAACCCTTGCGGTAATTGCTGCCGGGCTCTCAACTCGCAGGTAACTGACCCAAACCGGATCAAGGTCTTCAAATGGATTTGCCAGAATGCCAACTCTGGGCTTATCACCATACTTTAGAAGGCGATAGTTAGCTGGTGATTCTTCGTCGCCGCCAGTATTCCAGTCTGCCGCGTCGTAACCGGCAGCATCACTGTAGAATTTCGTAGCTCCGTCGACGTCGACGGTCCACAACTCATTCCACAAAAAATCTCCAAGCTCAGGTTCCCGATCGACCGGATCACCGTCTTTCGTTTCCAGTAACGCTAACAACGCACCTGCCGGGTCCTGCACCACGGCGATTCGCCCTCGGCGCTGTAGATCTTTCGGCGGCGTAAGAACAGAGCCGCCATTATTTGCAAAGCTTGCAGCCGCAGCATCCACATCTTCGACAGACATTACGACAACCCATTGAGAAATGTCGGTTCTGTTATTCAATGCTTTTGTATCGATCATGCCGCCGATCAGGCGACCGTTGTGCCTGATCAGGGTATATGCAGTATCGCTGCCCAGGCCGGCCAGACTGCTAACGCCTTCGAACTCCCAACCAAACAGCTCACCGTAAAATCGTTTTGAGGCAGCCGGGTCATTCGTCAGCAAGTCATGCCAGACGATTTTTCCGGGGAGCCTCTCGCCGGTTGGTGTCTCGGTGATTGATGGGAGATTAACGTTGGTAGTGACGCAGGCGACGAGCACCAGGGCGCAGCTTGTTGTAATCAGTAATTTGATTTTCTTGGCGGTCATTTTTACTCTTCTTTTATGTGCAGTCGGCAATCCTACATTGTTTAGGGGTACCTTTGCTGCAAATCATGACCGAGCATGGTCTGATCGCCCGAGCCGAAAGATCGATAAGCATAGGGATTGAGCTATCGCCTCTATCTTACGGCGGGCGCCTACAATTCTAATTAGCATCTGTCGAAGCCCGCCCAGCGGGCGATCAGACCATGCCCGGCGCAACTGAATGGAATTAGGGGGACAGTGACCTTAACTCAGTGGTTAGGGTCACTGTCCCCCTAATCGAGTTAAGGTCACTGTCCCCCTAATCGGGCACAAATTCGTCAAATATTCCTACTCCGAATCTTTCTTTTTCTTCGGCGGCCACAGCGTATCGAACACAAACACAGAGCCTATCGCGTAAAATGTCGCCAAAATAAACATGTTCAGCCGCGACCAGAACGCCGCATCAGCGCTTCCTCCCCCCTGACCATCGAGTACTGCCGGCGCCAGTACAACGATCATGGTCAGGAATCCATATGACCACGTCGCACCGTTCGGATGCATGCCCGGCCCTTTAAAAATCTTCGGTCCCATGATGAGTCCGGCGAGACCTATTAATAAGGTATACATAATCAGCGATGGCCAAACGCTTAGCACCTGCCAACCAATGATTGCGCCGACACCCCCTATAAATGTAGAAAACAGCAGTGACTTGCCCGCCTGGCGTGTTTGATCGAGACCGGCCTGCTGTCCCATTGATGAAACCTTGATCAGTACGGCGGCATAGCTCGCGCTCGTGCTGGACATCAGAAACCAGATAATTATGGGCATAACAATTGCCAACGAACGCCACGCGCTGCGCCGTGCGGCGGCCAGGTCAGGCTTTTGCACCTCTGGTTTGGCTTGAGGTGCTGGTGCTTTTTCCATTCGCGCACAGGAATCCGGCAGAATGGCGTGACCTATCCAGACAAACGAGATGCCAAATATTGCGCCCATGGTCAGGCCTTGCAAAACACTCAGTACAGCATCGACCGAGACCGTGCCTACCGACGTTGTTATTGCAAGCCCAATCGTTGCGAACGAACCCAATATAGGTGAACCACCGCGCGCGGTGAAATAAAAACTATGAAATAAGGCGAGCGTAAGCAAACCAATGCCAACCATTCGCTGGTTCAGAATAAACGGCAGTATCGCCAGGCCGGCATACGAGCATACAGCGAGTACCAGAGTGAACTTTACGCCGTTTATGAAAGACAGCGCTGGCAGCGGCAACGCCAGAATGAACATCGTGAATACTGGCGCAACGAATGACATTGGCCAGTTAACAACCTGTGAAAACCACATCGACAATGCTGTCGCTAATGCCATGCGCAGGATGCGAACACTCGCTATATCCATGCTGCTATTTGTCGTTGCTTTTACGTCAGAAGGCATAAGTCAGAATGCTCACGATTCTGATATAGATTTTGCCCACTGTGTTAAACAGCCAGTTGTTGCCTGTGTAGGCTATTACAGACGCTTGCGCCCCAACACGTACCGCAAGTCGGTCCTGATTGTCACTAAGTTGAAATTCGACTTGCACCGGAAATCGCTGCGCATCACGCAGCCATTGTCGATTGTTATCTATCGTCGGTAAGCTACCCAGCGGCGCCGCTGCAACATCGACACCGAATCCGGTACTGGTAATCCGACCTGAAATAATTCTGCCCGGCAGTGCATCGAAAACAAGCTCGACCGGGTCGCCTGGCTTAATGTTACCAAGATTATTTTCCGTGAAGTCAGCTTGTACCCATATATTGTGCACACCGATAAACGTCATTTGCGGTGCGCCGGCTGATGCAAAGTTGCCGCGATCAACACGGACATCCGTTAGCAATCCATCGCTAGCCGCACGAATAGTCGTTCTGGACAAATCCAGCTCCGCTTGGTCGACGCCTGCCTGCGCTTGCAAAATTCTTGAGTTCTGGTCGCCAATAACGCCGAGATCCTGTCTTGCCTTTTCCAGGTTTGCTTCCGTGGAAGCAAACTGCGCCATCGCTACGGACACAGACGCCTCGGCCTGTTCAAGTCTTCGATCAGAGATTGCGCCGGGGTCCTCTTCCTTAATTCGTCGTAGCCGAACCGCATCCTGATTGGCACGCACGAGAGCTGCTCTGGCCGATTCAACGGATGCAAGCGCAACATCGACGCTCGCACCTGACGCCCCGGTGGCCTGCCTGGCTGACTGCATATTCGCTTGCGCCGTCTCGACAGCTAACTGGTAGGTGTCTGGATCGATGCGGAATAACTCCTGACCAGTTTCAACGTATTGGTTGTTGGTGGCGAATACGTCAACGACTATTCCGGACACCTGTGATGCAATAGGTACCACCAGTGCATGCACCCGCGCCTGCGTCGTGTATGGCGTAACCCGGTCAGCAACCAGGTACCAGAACATCAACACCACACAAGCGCCCAGCACTATAAGGGTCCACTTTCTCACCGGGTCCATCGGCGTTTTGGGTGGTGCCGCATCATCGGTGGCCTCGGCCTCTTTATTCTCTGTTTCGTTCGACATTTTCTTCAATGATGCTGGCGCGATCTGTTTCTAGCATTTCACCCCAGTCAATCCGTTGCTCCATTTCAATACGGGTTGCTTCATCAACAAACCCACCACTGTGATTTTGCCAGCCGCCACCAAGTGCCCGGTATACTTGCGCGATGCTACGTACTGCATCGCCTTTGTTGGCAACAAAACGCTGCTGTTGTCCGAATAACCGCTGTTGCGCGTCAAGGACACGCTGGTAATCTGCAAAACCTTCCTTGTAACGCAGCATTGACAATTCCGTCGAGCGCTTGGCCGAGAGCACACTGGCTGTGAGTATTTCACCCTGCCGCTGGCTGCCAACAAAGAGGACCATCGCATCGTCCACCTCGCGCGCAGCCTGAATAACGGTCTCCCGATACTGGATCAGCGCCTGTTGCAGGCGTGCATCCTGAACACGCACATTGTTTTTGATCCGGCCATAGTTAAGAAAGGGCCAAACGAACGAGGGCCCGATCGAATACGTCAGGCTATCGGCACGAAACAACTCGCCAATACCACTTTCGCCGGTTCTCGTGGTATTAGTATCGCCAGCTGCGGCAAACCCCAGCGATCCGGTAATACTGAAGCTGGGATATAAATTAGCCTGGGCAACACCAATCTGCGCGTTCTGCGCCAGTGCAAACATTTCTGCACGACGCACATCGGGACGTTGACGTATCAGGTCCGCCGGCACACCGACCATGATTTTTTCAGGTACGAGCGGAATACTTCCCGCCCCAAGTAAAGCGGACATATCTGCCGGTGGCATACCCATCAGTGTACTAAGTGCGTGATGGGCCTGGAACAACGTAGTTTCAAGACCGGGAATTGTTGCTTTGGTACTTAACAGCAGCGTCTCCGCCTGTTGCACGTCGAGCTCGTTGCTTTCACCGTTGCGGTACAAGACCTCAACAATTTCGTAACTACGCTGTTGCAAGGCCAGGTTTTCCTTGCCGATACGCAGTTGCTCTTCTGTCGTCCTGATAGCGGTGTAAGTATCAACAACCTGTGCCGTTAACAACACCAGTGTATCATCGTAGCTCGCAAGCGTTGCCAGGAGGTTTGCGTCTGCTGATTCGATACCGCGACGGAAGCGGCCCCAGAAATCGATTTCCCAGGAGGCGGCGACGCCGAGATTGTATTGCAGAAAATTCAGATCCCCTGCAGTCGTATTGGCGTTGCTTTCGCTGGCCGATATTCTCGTCGCATCACCAGAAACAACCTGTGCCTGCGGATACTGGCTACCGACGGCGATCCCTAACGCAGCACGAGCTTCAAGCACACGCAGTCCAGCAATCTTTATATTGTTATTTTGCTGCCGGGAAAGCTCAACGAGCTGATTAAGAACCGGGTCATTGAGTACCTGCCACCAGGCCACCGACTCTTGTGGTACGAACTGAAATTCGCCGCGAGCGTTTTCCGACCATTGATCGTTTACCGCCGCGTCAGGCCTGACGAAATCCGGCCCGACTGGTGTGCAGGCTGCGACGAAACCAACCAATGTCGCCAGTGTCAGCGCAAGCAAACTGCGATGGAATATTCTTGAAAAAACTATCATCGACATCAGCTAATTGTTTACTGCGAAAAATTCAGCTTGTCTCTTCTGCCGTTTCTGCAATTGGCTGTTTCGGATTATTCAGCTCATCCGTTTTCATCCAGGCATCGAGAATTTCATAACCGAGTGCAAGCGCTATCGCGCCGACGAACAAGCCGATGATGCCCCCGAGAATGGCTCCACCGATCGCACCAATCAGGATCACCAGCATTGGAATTTCCATACCACGACCGAGAAACATCGGTTTGAGGAAAGAATCGCTGATACTGATGATAAAACAATAGGCAGCGAAGATGGTGGCCGGGACAGGCTCGGCTATCGAAAATACGTAGAACGCAATGGGGCCAAGCACTACTAACGGCGGTAATTGCACGATTGCCAGAATCAATACGGCGCCCGCCCAAAGCCCTGCTGCCGGGATATCCATCGCCGCCAGTCCTATAGCCGACAATACAGCCTGGATAATCGCAACACCCAAAACGCCCTTGGCAACGCTGCGGATGGTTGCAACTGATAAATCGACGAGTGAATTACCACGCCCACCCATCAGGCTCGACGAGAGAGTCAACGCTGTTTTATAACTGCTCTTTGCACTGACGAGAAACACGCCGGCGATTATGATCGAAAGAATGAACTGCAGAACGCCAAGCGCCATGGAACCAGCAAACTTTAAGACTCCCTCACTAAGAGTTGCGAGTTGTGGCTGATACTTCCTTAGCGTCTCCTCCAGATTATCTGCTGCTTCTGTCCAGCCGTTGTAAACCTTCTCACCAATGATCGGCCAGCCGGCTACTGATTCGTCCGGTGGAGAAACCGATATTGTCCCCCCTCTGAGACCATTGCCAAGAGTGCTCAATGCAGAAATGGTGGAGTCGGCCGTCAGATACGTAGGCACGATGAGTATCGCAAGCCCAACAAATACAAACACCACAGCTGACGTTTTTTCACGTCCACCCAGCTTGCCAGCCAACGCAACGTGTGCCGGATATAACGCCACCGCAATGATCATCGCCCATGCCACCACACCGAGGAATGGGGAAATTATTTTGAAGCACATGATCAGCAATAACAGCAAAGCCCCGATCTGGACAAATGATGCCATCGCATTTTTTTGAAAACTTCTGTCGGCAGCTACTGTGTTCATGGCATTCCTCGTTTTTCTTATTTTCGCCCGCAACTAAGTGTGCATCGCTGGCAGGGAAATAAATTATTTATGGGCCGGCAACACTTATATATTAGTGTCGTCTCGTTGCCGGACCTCTAGCTTATAGATTTAAGCGAAAGTTGACCAGACATCCACCTGTATCAATGCTGATTTCTGCCCGCCGTGCGCCTCCCAGGTCCCGTCGTGCCTTGACTTGTGTGGATAAGCGGTGAGAATGGTGCTGTCCATAAAAATAATCCTAAAGCAGACTCCCAATGAAGCATCAAAATGTCTCGAAAGCCGGCAATCGCCTGCTGG
>Ga0164313_10003800_pt1 | contig 13455 bp, 5 predicted proteins | sample GuaBasSedimGuay4_FD_113735 | JGI IMG/M metagenome (GOLD analysis project Ga0164313, IMG submission 113735) | Subseafloor sediment microbial communities from Guaymas Basin, Gulf of California, Mexico - Guay4, Core 4569-4, 0-3 cm | ecosystem: Environmental > Aquatic > Marine > Hydrothermal vents >... | reverse complement strand
GTTTTGCTGATTGATGAAGCATTGGCTGTGGGTGATGCGAAATTCATGGCGAAGTCTGAGCGCGCGATTGTTGAGAAAGTGACGTCGTCACAGACTGTTGTGCTGGTCTCCCATACGGCAGCTCAAATCAATCGGCTTTGTGACAGAGCAGTTTGGATTGATAAGGGTGAAATCATGCTCGTGGGCGAGACTGATTTAGTGACGCGAAAGTACGCGGAAGCAAATTAGTGCTTAATCAGCGGGTCAGATATTTACGCAATCACTTCGGCTTGTCAGTTGAGAGGGCATTATGCAGTTAATTGTACTGGGGATGCATCGGTCTGGGACGTCTGTTCTCGCAAGAATCCTGAACATGATGGGTGCTTACTTCGGTCCCGAAGGTTCCAGCACCGGAGCGAATAAGGAAAACCCCAAGGGTTTTTGGGAAAGACGGGATGTCAGGCAGCTTAATGATTTTGTTCTGCACTCCATAGAGTGTGACTGGAACAGGGTCGCTGATTTCAAAATAAGTGCACTATCAGATGCAACCCTTGATGAATTCAGAAGCAGGGCGTCAAACATTGTGCTTGAAATGGATGCGCACCGGCCCTGGTTTCTTAAAGAACCCAGGCTGTGCCTGTTACTTGAATTGTGGAAGGAGCATCTGGAAGTACCGGTTTGTATACACATTTACAGAAATCCACTTGAAGTCGCCCAGAGTCTGCTTGAAAGAAATGGCATTCCTATACATACCGGTATTTCTTTGTGGGAAAAATATAATCAGTCTGCATTAAAGGCATCTCGAGGATTACCCAGGTTAGTCGTATCTCACAATAGCCTCATGAATACACCCGAAATTGAGGTGCAACATATTTATGAGAAATTACTTGGCTTTGACGTAGATAGAATACGCATGCCATCAAACAGAGAAATATCATCTTTTGTTCGTTACGAACTTTATCGGGCGAGAGTGAGTGAAAGTAAGCTTGCTCAGCATTTAAATAGCAGACAGTTGCAGATGTATAAGGCATTTTCTAATGGGAGAATCTTAACAAACAAAAAGGAAATTGGTTTGTCTGAGTCGGCTCAGTCTTTATTGAGGGAGTATGAGATTTATCAAGACCTTTCTCACAATGCAGACTTGGCTCAGGAAAGTACCAGCAAGCTGGCTTCTGAGCTACGAAACCAACTTGACCAAAAAGAAAAAATGCTGAGTCAGCAGATCGAGCAGCATTTGCAGTTACAAGAAAACAGCCGAACGGAGGCCGCCGAATCTGAGGCTAAACTTCAGAAACAGCATGCGCAAAAGGAACAAGCACTGGGCGAGCAGATTGAGCAACTCGTTCAGGCTGCAAAGGATGCCAAGGCAGAAACTAGCAAATCGGAAGCCGGGTTGAAAGAGCAACATGCGCAGCAAGAGCAGGCACTAATTCAACAGATAAATCAGCAAACACAAGAAGCCAAAGTCGCCCAGGAAGACGCAGACAGTGTGGTCGCAGGTCTGAAAAAGCAGCATACACAAGAAGTAGAAGTAGTCCGGACAGATGCCGCCGAGGTGGTGGTCAGTTTGAAAAAGCAGCATGCGAAAGAAGCAGAAGCTACCCGGGCAAAGGCTGACAAGGCAGCGGTCAGTTTGAAAAAGCAGCATGCGAAACAGGAGAAAGCACTAAATAAGCTAATTAGTGAGCAAGCTAAAGAGATAAAAATTGCCAGGAAGGAAACAAGCAAGTTAGAGGCTGAACATAAGGAGCAGCGTGCACAACAAGAATATAAGTTTTTGGACCTTAAGAAAGCAAGTGCAGCGACTAAAGGCGAGCTTTCAGCGACAAAGTTGAAGATGCTCGAGATAGAAAAAGAGTTGGCAAATCAAATTAATACAATACGTCAATATGAGGAGACGATAGAAAAGCTGGAAGTTAAAGCTGAGTCAGGGGTTCGGGACGCCCGTGATGCCATAAAACTTGCGGAAGATCGCCAGCAAGATCTAATAAAGGTTGTGCGTTGGCTTCACGTTCTCGAGTTTCATTTAGGTTCCTGGCGTTGGCGGGGTGGCCGCGTGGCCGTCAGTACATTTGCAAAAATGTTGGGAAAAAAGGATGGAGGAATAGATGCCGATGATATTAATCAAGTATTAAAAAACTTCAAGAACTGGGAGTACACAAAGAACGACACGGGGGCAGGTGGATTAATCGTTGCCGGGAGTGAAGATCAGGAGAAAAGAAACCTGGATAGGCATGTGTTACTTATTCAAAGTTCAGGCTTATTTGACACAAACTGGTATCTGAAGGAATACCTGGATGTTAAAGAAAATGGTATCGACCCCATAGAACATTACGTTAAGTTTGGCTTTAAAGAAAACCGCAATCCCAGTCCTGATTTTGACACCAAATGGTATCTTCAAAATTACCCTGATGTAGCGAAGAGTGGCATCAATCCTCTTGAACACTATATTCTGCACGGTAGAGACGAGTTTCGTTCAACCATGCCCTTTCTAAGGTTAGTGCCCCCAGATGATTTCAGTGGGAAAATTGAGATTATCGTTACAGTCTTTAACGCGTTGCCGGATGTAAAAGAGTGCCTCAATTCGATTAAGGCTAAACGTGATGGCTTCAAAGTGGATGTTATCGTTGTAAACGATGGCTCAGATAAATATACCACGGCATGGTTAAAGTCATTTTGTGAGAGTAATGATAGTTTTCATCTCATTGAACATGTTGATAATAAAGGCTATACCAAAGCTGTAAATAGTGGGTTAGAAGCGTCAAGTGCCCCTTTTGTGGTTGTGCTAAACAGCGATACCATAGTTACACATGGTTGGCTTAAAGGCCTCATTGCATGTATAAACTCTGATCGAAAAATTGGAATTGTGGGTCCGCTTTCAAGTGCTGCAAGTTGGCAGAATGTACCAGATTTATATGATACATCCGGTAACTTCGCGGTAAATGAACTACCGAGGGGTGTAACCCCTGACGAAATGGCGCAGGTTGTCGCATCGGCATCTAAACGTACATATCCCAGGCTGCCATTCGTGAACGGATTCTGTTTCATGATTCGGCGTGACGTTATTGATGCCATAGGGCTTATGGATTCAGAAAATTTTCCTGTGGGTTATGGTGAGGAAAATGATTATTGCATTCGTGCAAGTGACGCGGGGTTTAAATTAGCAATTGCTGACGATACTTACGTGTTTCACGCTAAATCAAAAAGTTTTGGACATGAGCGTAGAAAGGAACTTAGCCAGCAGGGCTCTGATGCTCTTATCCGCAAACACACTCCATTTAAATTTAATGAACTGGTAGAACAAGTTAAAAATACGGAATTACTGGATAAAGTTCGAGCGTCCATCCAGAAAGTTATTAGTGCCAGTGATTTAGAGGTACAGCCAAACGACAGTTCTTCAATAAACATACTGTTTCTACTCCCTGTTCAGGGTGGTGGTGGGGGTGCACATTCAATTGTGCAGGAAGTTTCTGAAATGCAGCGATTGGGGGTAAACGCAAAAATTGCTGTTTATGAAAGTGATCAGAAAGCATTATTAGAAATGTATCAGGATATAACAGATGTAGAGAGTCTATTTGTTGATATTGCGCCAGACAACTTAATGTTGATCAGTAAAGATTACGATGTGGTTATTGGTACAGTCTTCCACTCAATACCTTTGGTAAAACAGATAGTTGATGCTCATCCACGCATATTACCCGCTTACTATATTCAGGATTATGAGCCCTTATTTTTCCAACCTCAAAGCGAGAATTGGAACGCCGCTCGTGACTCATACAAGCTAATCCCAAATATGCTCCTGTTCGCCAAGACCTACTGGATTGCAAATTTGGTGGAACAAAATCACGGCGTTATGGTTCACAAAGTTTCACCTAGTATTGACCACAGCGTATATAAGCCAGGGCGTGATCAAAAAGGTGATGATGTTCTGATTGCAGCTATGATTCGCCCTCAAACTCCGAGACGTGGGGCGGAAAGAACCATGCGGTTGTTGTCACGACTTGCCAAACAATCCGCAAGCAATGTTACTTTCAAATTGTTCGGCTGCTCAGAGGATGATCCGGGCTTTCAACTCCTTCAGCGAGACTTCGACTATCACAATTACGGTGTATTGACTCGGCCTGAGGTAGCCAGCTTATTGGAAAAATGTGATATTTTTATTGATCTTTCCGATTACCAGGCGTTTGGGCGAACAGCACTTGAGGCTATGGCTTGCGGTTGCACAGCTATGGTACCGGTGCGCGGTGGAACGGATGAATATGCCATAGATGAAGTCAATGCTCTGGTAGTTGATAGTTTTGATGAAGAAGTTTGTTTCAATCGCCTGGTTGAACTAATACGAGATGACAATAAGCTCCAGAGAATGCGAGAAGAAGGCCTAACGACGGCCGGTAAGTACACACTTAATGAAGCAGCAAAAAGTGAGTTGGCGCTATTTGAAAAGTTTGTTACAGAGCATGGTCGGCAGACCCCTGTGCATAAGGCATCGAATGATATTTCACCCAATCCGCACAATGATTTGATCACAAGGTTATACGAAGCTAAACAATACAGGTTCCGTAAGGTACCAAAAAATGTACACATCATCTTATATGCGAATGGAGCATGCGAATCACTTCGTCGATCAATAAAGGCCCTGAGTAGAAATACGCAGCTTGAAGATAACTTCTTATATGTTATAGACGATTCGCAGAATCGAACAGTGAACGATAAGGTTGAGGGCTGGTTGGATGGTGTGCCATTTGCACAGCTAATTAGTCCCACAGAGCATAATGGATATTACATGGGAGTACGCACTCTCATCGATAAGATTGGGCCGGCTGACTTCTGTATCCTTCGGGAGACGGCCGTTGTGACCGAAAACTGGCTGCCGGACCTCAAGGAGGCGGCTTATTCATCTGCAAGCATCGGGCTTGTGTCACCCGTAACGAAAACGCACCCGCACTACCGGTTTTCTCTAAAACCCGGCGATAATATTTTCACCTGTTCAGAAAAACTATCCTTGGTATCACAGCAAGAATATCCGGGACTCCCTATACCAGACCCGAACATTTTCTACATAAAAAGGACGGCGCTTAAAAAAGTAACTTTCCCCGGTCACCCTGGAGATGCGACTGAAAAATCACTTATCAGGTTTGTGGTTGAATTGCTCAAGAATAACTTTATCTGTGCATTGGCTGATAATTCCTTTGTACACACCTCCTCCAAATTTAACCCATTCCCGGGCCTGGATGCGGAGCGTGTTATGGAACAGGTCTATCCAAAGGATCGACAACTATTCAGAGACGCAGTTAACTACACACAAAAGCAGAATTTCAATTCTCTCGCCTTCTATAAGGATTCAGATATACGTCTTGTCAAAAATCGCACTCTTGGCGTACTGTTTTCAAGTATGATTTTACGTGGCGGGGTGATTATTCTGGTCGATCTGGTAAATGACTTAATACTTGAAGGTATTGATGCAAAAGCCCTTTTGCTGAATCCTAATCAAAGAGAAGACAACCGTTTTGACCTTCTCTTTGAACCTGTAGCATCCAGTCAACCTGGAGATGTTACAAGACACCTGCCTCGCAACAGTGGTGTTATGGCCACATTCTGGGCAACTGTTACCTTCGCTGAAAAGCTGATAGCGGCCGATCCGACGCTAAATGGGTATTATTTCATGCAGGATTTTGAGGTCATGTTCTATGATCCGAATGAAAGCACGCAAGAAGTCTACTTCCGCGGTGCATCCGAAAGCTATCATACATCTTTGGAGAAGATTGCAACTTCTGACTGGATTGTTAATAAGGTTAGAGGTTTTGTTAATGATGTCTCAAGTCCAATACGCAAAATTAATGTGGGAATCAATCTGGAGATATTCTATCCGGACGAATTAACCAAAGGTAATGAAACTCGAGTCCGGGTTTTGGCAATGGCTCGACCAGAGACACCAAGACGTGGGTTTGAAGAACTCATCAAGGCCTTCACCCTGCTTTCCAGGCAAAGAAGTGACCTGGAATTTGTACTCTTTGGAAGCGATGAACTGGCTTCGCAAAACATTCCTTTCAGTTATCAAAACCTGGGCATCGTCAATCCGGAATTATTACGTAAAGAGTACACACGAGCGGATATTTTTGTAGACGCATCACGCTTTCAGGGCTTTGGGCTAGCGCCACTCGAAGCCATGGCTTGTGGATGTGCGTGCGTGTTAACTGATAGTGGAGGCATTAGGGAGTTCGCAGAAGATGGCATTAATGCCGTGTTTGTGCCTACCGGGAAAGTGAAAAAGATTGCAGCTGCCGTAGCTATGCTTGCAGATGATGCCACCAGGAGGTCCGAACTAAGTAAAGCAGCCATTGACACGGTAATAGGGTTCAGTAATCACAATCTTGCTACAGGCATAAAGGAACTAATAGACACCAGAGCCGGGACAATATCAACCTCTTTACGTGAGAAGGGTCAGGAAAATCGATGCAACATAATCATACCAATTTATAACGAGATATCGGTTGTCAGTCGCTGTTTGGAGAGTGTGGTCAAATACACGGAGTACCCGTACAGGGCACTCATTGTCGATGATGGGTCTGATGAATACAGTGCAAAATATCTTAAAGACTTTGCCGAGAGTCACGAAAATTTTAACTACATTCGAAACAATGAAAATATTGGTTTTGTCGGCAGTGTCAACCGTGGTATGGCTGAAAATAAGACAGGTGATATTGTTTTACTCAACAGCGACACCATTGTTACAAAGGGATGGTTAGAAAAAATTTCACGTTGCGCCAGGAGCGATGAAAATATTGGCATCGTTTCTCCCTTATCCACTCAAAGCTCACACCTTTGGTTACGAATGAACCCGGGTGACTCGATTTTCGATACCGCCCGTTATGTTGCAGAGGTATCCTCGCGCAATTATCCCGATATAGTGACACCTGAAGGCTGGTGTTTCTATATAAAGCGAGAGGTCTACGAACTTCTTGGAGGATTCGATCCGGTATTTGGTCGTGGTTACTGTGAAGAGTCAGATTACTGCATGCAGGCTTATGCGAACGGATTCAGGTTGGTGTGCTGCGATGATGCCTTTGTTTACCATGAGGGAATGGTGACATTCAAGGAAGAGAGAGGCGATCGGTATAAAAATAATAGACAAATATTCGACCGTCGCTGGAAACCTTTATACCTGAAGATTTACGAGGACTTTCTCTCGACTGATCCGCTTCAGGAGCTTCGGGTAAGATACGAGCGGACCGGCAAGCAGGAGTACCTTACGCCAGAGGATGCATCACGTCGTAAATATCCAGAGGTTATTAAGATTTTAAAAGATAGTAAGTCAATGAAGGAAGTGAGTAAGTTTGAGGAATCAGGAAAGCGTCAGTTACTCTCTGAAAGCGATAAATTAAGTATTACGTTCGTCATTTCAACCTTTAGGCCTTACGGTGGCATCATCTCAATAGTGCAACTGGTAAATGACCTCCTTCTTAGCGGTACCGACGTGAAGGTGGTTGTGCTTAGCCCCAAAGATTACCAAGGCATCGCTGGACTGTTAACTCGCCCGATTGTATTTAAAGATACCGAATCATTTCTCGAACATTTTCCCGAGTCAACCGTAGTTGTTGGCACTTTATGGATTACGATGTATTACATAGCTAGATTGGCCCTTCGACGTCCAGACTTTATGCTCTCGTACTTTGTGCAGGACTTTGAACCATACTTCTACCCTGAGGAAGAGAAACTCCTTCGGCAGGCTGTCATCAGGACATACAAATGGACAGACATTTGTTTCGCTAAAACACCATGGATAGTCGAACAAGTGCGTTCTGTTGGTGGGGAGATCTCATTGGTGCCACCTGCGCTCGATTTACAGCTTTTTTATCCAAGAGATGTGCCTGCAGGTTCGGACAAAATAATAATCCTGACCATGCTGCGTCCTTCGACTCCTCAACGAGGATTCGACGTTGCCATACAAGTGCTGGCTGAACTCATGCAGGGTCGAGATGACATAGAGATCCACGCCTTTGGTAGTGATGACGAAGAACTTAAAAAGCAGGCTATACCATTCGACTATATTAATCATGGAGTGGTTCTCAATGACCGTCTTCCAGTCATTTACTCGAGGGCAGATATATTCGTCGAATGCTCACACTTTCACGGTTTTGGACGCACTATTGCAGAAGCAATGGCGTGCGGGACTGCATGTATAATTACTGCAAGCGGTGGTGTAAATGCATTTGCGGTCCATGAGGAAAATTGCCTGGTTGCGCCTGCTGGCGATATAGCTGCTCTTAAAGCTGGATTAACACGAATGCTAGATGACGAGCCGCTAAGAACGAAGTTTGAAATAAAAGGCAGAGAGGCGGTACAAGGATTCGACCGTTATGGATCATCGTTGGCAACACTTGATTTTTTTTGCCACCGATATAAAACTGACCCCTGACTGTGATTTAGCATTGTTTCCCCTCTCATGATCAGCCTTTCCGGACTTGATTAGGATACGTAGTAATATAATGAAAATATTTTTTGATGATGGTTCACGTATTTATCAGAACACAGGTTATGGAAACCTCGCCAGATCTCTCGCTCAATCTCTGGCTCAAATCAATGGTGTTTACCTCTATATAAATAAGCCTATTCAAGTTGATCCTGGCATTGATTTAACCAATATACTCGCATATGACAATATAAGTGTTTTTGACAATCAGTCTATTGACTTTATATTCCAACTTGGCACTCCCTTGCTTTCAAATAGGAAGGGTACGAAAGTTATACTTTATACACAAAATGCGCTAGGTGGATTAAGAGAAGACTGGAAAGAAGTTATTAGGCAGGTTGAAGGCGTAATCGTTCCTGGCGAGTTTGATCGTGAATTTTTTGAAAAGCTTAACCCCCTGACCTATACATGCACTCAAGCTGTTGATAATGAAAATTTTATCCATCAACCTAAATTTCGTGCCGAAGGTCATAGTGAATTCACTTTTCTTTTTGTCGGTTCGTTCTCATATCGCAAGGGCGTTGATTTGCTTTTGAATGGTCTTTCAAAAGCCTTTTCAAACACCCAAAAGAAAGCTCATTTACATATGATTTGTCCAACTGGCCTTGGTCAAGCTGAGTACAATTTGAGCTACCTAATAGAGATGTCTAGGCAAGCACCTGATAATTTAACGATAACATGTGACTCTAGGTTACTAACAACTGCCTGGATGCGCAGAAACTATAATCGCGTTGATGCTGTAATCACGATGTCCAGGGGTGAAGGGTGGTGTATGCCTCTTCATGAAGCATTACTCTGTGAAAAACCTGTTATTGCTCCTGACTCTACTGCTATGAAAGAATTCCTACCGAACGATGGAGTTATAAAATTACCCGTAACCACAAAGTTGGTATCAGAAGTTGAGGGTGATTTTGGAAGCAGTTTTAAATCGGCCTATGGTGGTGATGATATAACTTTCGATGAGCCCAGTTTGCTTCACTTTTCTGAAGCTATTGAAGAGATCATGGGTGATTATCAGCATTACTGCCACGGGGCTACAGTTGCGCGTCAAAAAATTTTGAATGAATACAACATTGAGAATAATTCTCGGCACTTAGAAAAAATACTGCAGTCTTGGGTTAAAACGTTCTAACACTTAGAAAACCAATCGAGGACATTAAAAAGACATTTTTTTGAAGTTGGATTTGAATGACATTTGGAATACAAAATGAACCAGTCAAAAATAAGGGCAGCGTTTACAACAATATACAATACAAACCACTGGGAGAGTCATGAGAGCATTTCTGGCCCGGGAAGTACGGTTAACAGAACATCAGGATTACGTGATAGTTTAGAAGATGTATTGCGCCGTTATGGGGTTGAATATTTATTAGATTTACCATGTGGTGATTTCAATTGGATGAAACACGTAAACTTATCGGGAGTCAATTATTTAGGCGGAGATATTGTTCGAGAATTAGTAAAGGGAAATAGTCAGAAATATTCATCTGACTTTGTGGCCTTCGAGGAGATGGACCTGGTTTCAGGTGAGTTGCCGAAAGTTGACATGATATTTTGTCGTGATGCTTTGGTACATCTGCCTGATGATATGGTTTTGACAGCTTTGAGTAATATAAAGCGAAGTGATAGCACGTATTTAATGACTACTACATTTCCTGATGTTGAGAAGAGTCCGAAGGGAAGTTTGGGGGGCTGGCGACCCATAAATTTAGAGGATTCAAAATTTGGATTGAGTAAGCCTGAGGAGTACATAATAGAGGAAAGTTTGCCTTCTTGTGGTCGTAAGGCGATGGGTATTTGGTGCATTGGGAGCATGAACGAATAACTGTCAGTTTTGTGAAAAATAAGCCGCAGATAGCCGCAGATAAATATGAATAACTTTCATAGAGCGAGGTCAGATTTTATTTCTGGTGAATTATTAACTAGTCTGCTCTTTATTACAATTTTGACAATTTATGGCCTAACTTACTTAAATGCAATGGCGACGACTTCATTGTGGAACGACGAGCTATATACAATAGCCAATTTTAGTTCAAAGGGGTTTACTACCAGCATTACTGACTACCATGTGGCCAATAATCATATCTTTTTCAATGTATTGAACGCCATTACGCCCTTTTCTGATTCTTATGAACCAACTCGTGCCAGATTCTGGTCTTTTCTTTTTGTTCTCAGTTCTTTACTCGTTATATCAATATACTATTTTGGAAAAAAGAAATACTTGGAAGGAAGCATCCTGCTATTTTCAATATTGGCAAATGCGAGTATTTTGGACTTAGGTCTGCAGGCACGAGGTTACGGCTTTCTGTTCTATTGCGCCTTGAGTACAAGTTTCTTACATGCGGCTTATATTCAATCTGATAAAACAAAATATTTGATCTTAATTGGCATACTGGCAGTTTTGGGCACCTGGACTGTTCCCACCTATCTTTTTTTCGCTGCGCCCCTAATGTTAGTGACTTTTATATACAAACGTACAGCCGCAGTTTTCCTCATTGGGTTCAGCACAGCAGTTGTTATTGTAGCTCTTCATATTCCTGTTTTTTCCGAAATGCTTCATCAAATGGGCAACTATAGTGACCAGTGGGGGAAAGAATACGCCACGATTTCTTCGGTTACAAAAACCTATAGGAAGTATCTTTTTACTCCAGTAACCCGGGACTGGGTTATCTTTCTTTTCCTTTTTATCACACTTGTATGGCCTTTCATTTTTGGCAGAAAAACAACAAGAAAAGATAAATTAGTTGTCTTAGCTTCGCAACAAATGTCCATTAGTATTATTTTGTTCTTTACAGTATGCCTGTACCTTGAGACCCCCATGATTCGCACTACCAGCTTTATGATATTACCTACATTGACATTGCTGGTTACAATGCTGAGTTATGTCTACCGGAACAGGCTCACTCCTAAATTAAGGCCTTTTATATACATCCCGGTTTCAATTTGCTTAGGCTACTTCGTTTTCGGTAATATTAATCATTTCACTTTTAAGCCGATTGAAAACTGGAAAGGTGTGGCAGAATTCATTGAATTTACTCTGCCAGTTGATATGACTATAGCTGCCAGTTTCAGAGCTCATTACCTGGACATGTATCTAAGTGATGACTACAAAATAGTAGAGGATATAAGTGATTTAGATTTTCTACAGGGCAGTGAAGCAATAGTAGATGGTGATTTTTTAAAAAAAGATTCTGAGCGCTTCAATGCTGCTGATTTTTCACCAATTGCGGCAGTAATTCAGATACCACAAAGACGCGGGGGCTATCAATCGGTTGCATTTATGCCGAGTTCGACAGGCAGTTATTTGCAGGAAATATACATCGATGGAATCCAATGTGCATGTCGTGAAATGACTGATCGTAACAATGATACGCGCTGGACAACAGGCAAATCCGAATCGAATAGCGTAACTGATCTGTCATTACAGTTTAAGCTGGAACCAAATAGAAAGTACAAATCATTTGTGATGATTTCCAGAAACGGAAATTTACCTATGAATTATTCTGTTTTTGCACTAAAAGGTGGTATAGAAACGAAGCTGGATAGTGACAGTATTTATTCACAAGGTGACCAACTGATAATCAACTTGGCAAATCACAGTCTGGATGCTCTTGAGTTGGTCACTCACTCGCAAAAGTCAGATCGGTTTTTCTCAATACAAGAGATCTGGCTATACGAATACAGATAACAAATATCACTTACAACGATAGTCGTTCACATTCCTACTGGCACGAAATGGATCTGTCAGGCTATTGGCTTGTCACTATTTGTATTCCATTCTGGACTTTAACCGAAGTTGTCCACGATACTGGAGGCATTACGGATGAATGCCAGGCAGGTAGTGCTTTATGCTCCTCAAAATAAATACTTGGGTGAAAACCAAATGAGTACACCAGACACTCGAACTGCTGTCATCACGAGGACAAAAAACCGACCACTGCTGCTCCCCCGTGCAGCTGAAAGTGTCCGGAGTCAAAGTATCAGCAAGCTGGTCTGGGTCGTGGTCAATGATGGTGGTGACAAGAGCGATGTCGAAGATGTTGTTAAGGACTTTTGCGGCCGTTCTGATATTCCGGTGATTGTCATTCACAATGAAACATCAATGGGCATGGAAGCTGCAACCAATGCTGGAGTTGCAGCTAGTGATTCTGACTATATCGTAATTCACGACGATGATGATTCCTGGGAGCCAATTTTTCTCTCAAGTTGTTTACAGTTTCTACAGCAGAGAAATAGTTATAATGGTGTGATTGCCTTAAGCACAACAATTCAGGAGAAAGTTGAAGGGGCAAACGTCACGAAACTTGATAGCTACCCCTTTAATTCGCACCTCAAATCAGTAGATCTATCCCACATCGCCATCAGAAACCAATTCCCACCCATATCATTTCTGTTCTCACGGGCAATCTACGACGAAATAGGCGGGTTTAACGAGGACATGCCGGTATTGGGTGACTGGGATTTCAACCTCCGCTTTCTGATGAAAGCCGATATCGGCTTGATACCGGAATACCTGGCCAATCACCACATCCGCGTAAGCGATATCGAATCAGAAGGAGAATACGGAAACACCGTTGTTTCCGGAATAAACCGCCACCTGGAATACGAAAGCCAATACCGGCACGCTCGTTATCGAGAAGATCTGGAAAACGGGGAGGTGGGCCTTGGGCACCTGTTAATGTCAGGCAAGCAATTCCAGCTTCTGGATGAAAAAATGGAACAATTGAGGATCGCAGGCGATGGCTGGCGTAAAATCCAAAAGGCTGCACGCAAGTTTGGCATCAAGTAGCTGCCTGTAATAGCCTGTCAACGATGCACAAACTAGCCATTATCATATCTTCACTCGGGCCTGGTGGCGCGGAAAGGGTTGCTGCTACACAGGCAACCTGGTTCGCCGGGCGTGGATTTGATGTTACGTTGATTACGCTGGATGGGTCGGTCAGGGATCACTATAAAACGGGTCCGAACGTTTCTCGTGTACACATGCAGGATAATAGCTCGAAACT
>Ga0164313_10003799_pt1 | contig 13456 bp, 10 predicted proteins | sample GuaBasSedimGuay4_FD_113735 | JGI IMG/M metagenome (GOLD analysis project Ga0164313, IMG submission 113735) | Subseafloor sediment microbial communities from Guaymas Basin, Gulf of California, Mexico - Guay4, Core 4569-4, 0-3 cm | ecosystem: Environmental > Aquatic > Marine > Hydrothermal vents... | reverse complement strand
GAGGCCGTGGACCCCTGTGGGGGCCTTTGATAGAGTGCGCGGCTCGACCGTGCGCTGTTTGCGTACTGCTTGGACACGCGGCGGACCCGTCCCCAACCGGTGCTGGCCGATCAGAATCTGATCGGAGGGCTGTTTCAGAGACCGGCCGGGAATGGGTCCACCGATGGGGGCCAGCAGACGCCGCAGCGCGCTCACCGCGGCCGCTGCCCAGCGTTGGGTTCCGGCCGTACATTTTGCACTACAGACAGCGCCCCGATGGGGTGCCCCGCGCGTCCCCTGTCGCGGGCCATGGAGATCACGTTGCCCAAAACCACGATCGAGGAGCTCCTCGAGGCCGGCACGCATTTCGGCTCGTGGACGCACGCTTGGAACCCCGCCATGAAGAAGTTCATTCATGGGCGGCGGAACAAGATCCACATCATCAACCTGGTGCACACCGTGCGCGGCCTGGCCCGCGCGAGCCACTTCCTGCGGGAGGTCGCGGCCACCGGCCGTCAGATCGTCTACGTGGGGACCAAGCGTCAGATGCAGGGCATCCTCCGCCAGGAGGTCGCGCGCGTCGAGATGCCCTGGGTGACCGAGCGCTGGCTCGGCGGCAGCCTGACCAACTTCAAGACCGTCCGCTCTCGTCTGACCCGGCTCGAGGAGCTGGAGCACATGGACGAGACCGGCGAGATGGCCGCGCTCAAGAAGAAGGCGCAGAGCCAGTTCGGGCGCGAGAAGAAGCGCATCAAGAAGAACCTCGAGGGCCTGCGCAACCTGTCGCGCATGCCGGGCGCGCTGCTCATCATCGACCCCAAGCGCGAGCACATCGCCGTCGCTGAGGCCAAGAAGATGGGCGTGCCGGTGGTGGCCATCCTGGACACCGACTGCGACCCCAGGCCGATCGACATCCCGATCCCCGCCAACGACGACTCCATGCGCTCCATCGCGCTGCTGCTGGGCAGGCTGACCGACGCCATCGAAGAGGGCTGCAAGCGCTTCAAGGAGTCGGGTCGGGCGCCTGAGGACGCCCTGGGCGTGCGCGGCGAGGACGGCTCCATGATCGCCGTCAGCGACTCCAAGAAGATGGCCGCGTCCATGCGCGCCAGCGCGGGTGTGCCTGCGGCCAAGGCGGGCACAGGTGCGGGCACAGGTGCGGCCCCCGATGCGGGCACAGGTGCGGCCCCCGATGCGGCCCCCGATGCGGCCACAGGTGCGGCCCCCGATGCGGCCACAGGTGCGGCCCCCGATGCGGCCGCTCCTACGGAGAGCGCGGCCCCGGCGACGACTCCCGAGGCGCCCGCCGCTGAGCCTGAGACGGCCGGCGTCGCGGCCCCCGAGACCGCAGCCAAGCCGGCCGAGAAGCCGGCCGCGAGCACTGACACGAGCACCCCCAACGCGACCGAGTCCTGACGCCATGACCCCGACCATCACCGCCACCCAGGTCAAAGACCTGCGGACCATGACCGGCGCTCCCATGATGGACTGCAAGGCGGCCCTCAAGGAGTCCGACGGCGACATCGAGAAGGCCTCCGAGTGGCTGCGCAAGAAGGGCATCGCCAAGGCCGCCAAGAAGGCTGGCCGCGAGGCCACCGAGGGCCTGGTGAGCAGCTACATTCACCACAACGGCCGCGTGGGTGTGCTGCTCGAGGTCAACTGCGAGACGGACTTCGTCGCCAAGACGGATCCGTTCAAGGACTTCTGCAAGGAGATCTCGCTGCACATCGCGTCCATGAAGCCGAGCTGCCTCTCCCGAGAGGACGTGCCGGCCGCACTGGTCGAGAAGGAGAAGGAGATCCTGCGCTCGCAGATCGACAGCTCCAAGCCAGCCGAGATCCAGGAGAAGATGCTCGAGGGTCGGCTCAGCAAGTACTTTGCCGAGCAGTGCCTGATGGAGCAGCCCTGGGTCAAGGACGACAAGAAGACGATCGAGCAGCTCCGCGCCGAGATGGTCGGCACCCTGGGCGAGAACATCCAGATCGGACGCTTCGCGCGCTTCGAGATCGGCAGCTGACCCCTGGCACGTTCCGAGGTTCGTTCCGAGGTCCGTCCCGGGAGTCGCCAGAAGGTGGCCTACAGCAGCATCCTGCTCAAGCTCAGCGGCGAGGCCCTGGGCGCTGACGAGGGCCATGCGCTCGAGCGCGAGGCCATCGAGACCATCGCCCGTCAGATCCGGGCGGTGACCGAGCAGGGCGTGCGCGTGGCCGTGGTGGTGGGCGGCGGCAACATCCTGCGCGGCGCCGACGTGGCCGACACCATCAGCGTGCCGGCCACCGCCGACCAGATGGGCATGCTGGCCACCATGATCAACGGCCTGGCCCTGATGGACGGGCTGGAGCGGCACGGCATGGACGCGCGGCTCATGTCCGCCATCTGGGCCGAGCAGATCTGCGAGCCCTTCATCCGCCGGCGCGCCATGCGCCACCAGGAGAAGGGCCGCGTGGTGATCCTGGCCGGCGGCACGGGCAACCCGCACTTCACCACCGACACCACGGCGGCGCTGCGGGCCAACGAGCTGGGCTGCGACGTGGTGCTCAAGGCCACCAAGGTCGACGGCATCTACGACAAGGATCCGGCCAAGCACAGCGACGCCAAGCGCTACGAGCACCTCACCTACCGCCAAGTGATCGAACAGGACCTGCGCGTGATGGACCTCACGGCCATTACCATGTGCATGGACCACGACCTGCCGATCCAGGTCTTCGACGTGTTCACCGAGGGCAACCTCGAGCGAGTCGTACGCGGCGAGACCCTCGGCACCACCGTCACCAAGGCCTGATCCCGGCAGGGCCCGGGCCGAGCCACCCAACCGCCCCTGATCACCACGCCTGACGAGAGGATGCGAGCATGACCGCCGATGCGATCCTGAAGGACACCCGCGAGAAGATGCACAAGGGAGTGGAGTTCCTGGGCGATGGCCTCAAGGGACTGCGCGCCGGCCGGGTGACGCCCGCGCTGGTGGACAACGTGCGCGTGGAGGCCTACGGCAGCCCCATGCCGCTCAACCAGGTGGCCACCATCTCCACCCCCGAGCCGCGCCAGCTGCTGGTGAAGCCGTTCGATCCGTCCATGTGCACGGCCATCGAGAAGGGCATCCTCAAGAGCGAGCTGGGCATCACGCCCGAGACCGACGGCAAGGTCGTGCGCCTCAACGTGCCCATGATGAGCCAGGAGCAGCGCGACAAGATGGCCTCGCGCTGCAAGGACCTGGCCGAGCAGGCCCGCGTCACCGTGCGCAACATCCGTCGCGACCAGAACAAGCTGGCCGAGGGCTCCAAGGACCTGAACGAAGATCAGGTGCACGACCTCAAGGACGAGATCCAGAAGGTCACCAAGGAGATGGAGACGGAGATCGACAGCGTGGTGGAGGGTCGGGTCAAGGAGATCCAGGACGGCTGAGGCCTGAGGGGCTGACGCTGACGCAGATGCAGATGCAGATGCAGGCGTTGGTGCTGGCTGAAGGCCCGGGGTTCTGGAGCGCCGCGGGGCGTCGGGGGATGCGTCGCGAGGGCTTCGCTCCGGCGTGTTGCAGCGAGACGACCTGCGGTCGCTCGCAGTCCACGAGTCGCTGCGCCATCGCGACGCAGCTCCCGACGCGCGTGACGAGGTGGGGCTCGTCAGGCTTGAGGGCGTGGGCTTGAGCGCCTGGGCTTGCGTGCGTGACGCGTGAGGCGTTGTGGAGGGGGCCGTCCGTGGGAGTGGGTGGGGGGCTTCGGGGCGCGGGCGTTGGGGTGGGGCGTGGCGCTGTCGTTCGGGGTCTCGCGTGGGGCGCTGCGGGGTCGCGCGGGGTGGCACGGCGTGGCAACATGCTCGGCTTGGGGGTGTAGCTCAGTCGGTAGAGCAACGGCCTTTTAAGCCGTGGGTCCAGGGTTCGATCCCCTGCGCCCCCACCAGCTTCGGCGCGCCGAAGCGGCCGCTCGCCTGTCTATACTTGGCAGGCGATATTTGGACTAGCCACTCCCACGGGGATCGGCATGCAGGACGCGCAGCTCCTGATCCAGGAGGCCTGCAAGATCGCTACGGCGTATCTCGCGGGCCATGAAGACCGCGGCGAGCCGGTCCTGCGCAAGGTCTCCGCCGAAGAGCTGCTGGAGCGCATGGACCTGACCCCGCCGCGCGAGGGGCACTCGCTGGACGAGCTGTTGGACGACGTGCGCGCGACGCTGCACTACAGCGTGCGCACCGCTCACCCCGGCTTCTCCAACCAGCTGTTCGGCGACTTCGACGCGGCCGGGATGCTGGGCGAGTGGATCACCGCGCTGCTCAACACCTCGATGTACACCTTCGAGGTGGCGCCGGTGGTCACGCTCATGGAGCTGGCGCTCATGCGGCACATGTGCGAGCTGGTGGGCTGGCGCGACGAGGCGGGTGAGGGCGAGGGCGTGCTCACGCCGGGCGGCAGCATCGCCAACCTGATGGCGGTGCTGGCGGCGCGCAACCGCTGCGTGCCCGACGCCAAGCAGCGCGGGCTGAACGCCGACGACCGGCTGGTGCTGTTCATGTCGGCCGAGGCGCACTACTCGACCGAGCGCGCGGCCAGCGTGGTCGGGCTGGGGCAGGACGCGGTGCGCAAGGTGGCGGTGGACGCGCAGGGGCGCATGCAGCCGGACGCGCTCGAGGCCGCCATCCAACAGGCGTTGGCCCGGGGCGAGCGGCCGTTCTTTCTGTGCGCCACGGCGTCGACCACGGTAGCCGGGGCCTTCGACCCGCTCGACGTCCTGGCGGACGTGGCCGAGCGTCACGGCCTGTGGTTCCACGTAGACGCGGCGGCCGGCGGCGGCGTGCTGCTCTCCCCGCAGCATCGCGCCCTCATGCGCGGCTGCGAGCGGGCCGACTCCGTGGTCTGGAACCCGCACAAGATGATGGGCGTGCCCCTGGCCTGCTCGGCCCTGCTGATGCGCGACCGCGGGCGACTCGCCGCCACTAACGCCATGGGCGCCGACTACCTCTTTCATGCGGGCGACGACGCGCGCTACGACCTGGGCGACCTGTCCTTGCAGTGCGGCCGGCGGGTCGACTCGCTCAAGCTCTGGCTGTCATGGCGTGCCCTGGGCGACGAAGGCCACGCGCGGCGCATCGAGCAGCTCTTCAGCCTGGCTGGCAGCCTGCGTGAGCTGCTGGCGCAGCGTGACGCCTTCGAGCTCGTGCGCGAGCCGCAGGGCTGCAACACCTGCTTCCGCTACGTGCCCGAGTGCTGGCGCGGCGTGCCGTCGGGTCGCGAGCGCGACATCGCCTTGGGGCAGGCCAGCGTCGAGCTGCGCGAGGCCCTGCGCAGCGAGGGCCGGCTGCTGATCAACTACGCGCCCGTGGACGGCGTACCCGCCCTGCGCCACGTGGCCAACAACCACCGCGTGACCCGGGCAGACCTGAGCTTCCTGCTGGACGAGCTCGAACGCCACGGCGCCGCGCTGCCGCAGCCCGCGGTAGCGCCCGCGGGCTCAGGCGCGGGCGCCCCCCAGGCTCCGGACGGGCGGGCTTCGATCTGACGGCGTCGGCAGCGGCGACAGCCTCGCGGTCGCCCCGGCCTCGCGTGCCAACCCACGGAGCCGATCGCGTCCCCCGACGCGTTCGGCGGCGCGCCCGGAAGCGCGCTCGGCGGTGCCTCCCGACTCGCTCCCGAAAGCTCGCCCTCAGCGCGTCGTGACCGAGCTCCACTGGGCCATGAGCTGCGTGGCGTTGGTGACGGGCAACAGGCACGCGCCGTGTACGCAGATCCATGCGCTGGCCTCGTCGCCGGTGCGGCCTTGCAGCAGCGCCGGGGTGGGCTCGACGCCGACCGCAGCCAGGGCGGCTGCGGCGGAGGGCGCGTGGGGCAGCAGCAGCTCGGCGGGCAGGAAGGCGCGCTGAGCGGCCGCGCGCAGCTCGTCGTAGTCGGGGTCTCCCGGCGTGCCGGTGAGCACCACCTCGGCCAAGGGTCCCGCGGCGGCGTCCACCGCGATGGCCAGGCTGGGGAAGCCGCGCGGGCTGCGGCCCACCAGCGACGCAAAGCGCTCCAGCACGCGCTCGGCCGCCGCGGTCAGCGCGCCGCTGTCATCGAGCGGCGCCAGGCGCAGCATCACGCCCGTGGCCACGCTCTGCGAGGAGGGGATGGCGCCGTCTTGCAGCTCACGCCCGCGCGTGGGCAGCAGCGGGTCGCTGCCCTCCGACAGGTGGAAGCCGCCGTTGGTGGTGTCTTCGAAGCGCGCGATCATGGCGAAGGCGAGCTCCCAGGCGGCGGCCAGGAAGGCCGGCTCGCCCGTGGCGCCGTGGGCCTCGAGCAGGCCGCGGGCCAGGTGGCTGTGGTCTGCCAGGTCGCCGTGCCCGCTGCTGCGGCCCTCGAAGCGCTGGTGCCACACGCGCAGGGCGCTGTCGTCGTCGCGCCAGGTGAGCCGCTCGAGCACGGCGTGCCCCAGGCGCGCGGTCTCCGCGGCCAGCTGCTCGTCGTCGAGGGAGCGCGCGCTGGCAGCCAAGCCGCTGAGCAGCAGCCCGTTCCAGGCCGTCAGGCACTTCTCGTCGCGGAAGGCCTGGGGCCGCTTGGCGCGGGCGCTGGCGAGGGTGTCGAACACGCGGCGTTGCCAGGCGTAGAAGGCCTCGCCCGCGGGCACGCCCTCGCCGGGGTCGGCGGCCAGCTGCTCGTCGGTGCGCCCCGGCCGCGGGATCGAGCGTCCGCGCTCGAAGTTGCCCGCCGCGGTGATGCCGTACAGCCGATTGAACGCGGCGCCGTCGTCGTCACCCAGCACGGCCAGCACCTCGGCCGGGGTCCAGGTGTTCACGTCGCCCTCTTCGGGGTGCGTGTCCGGCAGCGGCCGGCTCTCGGCGTCGAAGGGCAAGCTGTCGGCGTCGCGAGCCGAGTAGTACAGCCCCTCGGGCGAGCGCATGTCGGCGGCCAGCCAGGCCAGCGTGTCGCGCGCCACCCGCGCGTGGCGCGCCTCACCCGTGACGGCGTAGGCCATGGCGTAGACCTCCGCCAGCTGCGCGTTGTCGTAGAGCATCTTCTCGAAGTGCGGCACGTGCCACTGCGGGTCGGTGCTGTAGCGATGGAACCCGCCTGCTACGTGGTCGCGCATGCCGCCCTTGGCCATGGCGTCGAGCGTCACGTGCACCGGCTCCAGGTCCACCGCCGCGCCGCGCGCCGACTGGCGCAGCAGGAACGAGAGCGCGCTCGAGGGCGGAAAGCGCTGGGGCCGCTTGCCTGCCATGCCTCCCAGCACGGGGTCGAGCTGCGACACCAGCGCGCTGGCGGCGGCGTCCAGCAGCTCGGGCCCGGCCCAGGGCGCGGCCGGCGGCAGGTTGTCGCTGCGCAGCATCGGCGCGTTGTGCGCCACCGACTCCATCAGCTGATCGCGCTCGTTGTCCCAGGTATCGACCACCTGCTGGCAGAGGTCGATGAAGCCCGGCATGCGGCGCGTGGCCCGCGGCGGAAAGTACGTACCCGTCAGGAAGGGCTCGCCCTCGGTGGTGAGCCAGGCCGAGAGCGGCCAGCCGCCGCTGCCGGTCATGGCCTGCACCGCGGCCATGTAGCGGTCGTCCACGTCGGGGCGCTGCTCGCGATCGACCTTGATGCACACGAAGTGCGCGTTGAGGTACGCGGCGATCTCCTCGTCCTCGAACGACTCGTGCTCCATGACGTGGCACCAGTGGCACGAGCTGTAGCCGATGGAGAGGAACACCGGCACGTCGCGCGCGGCCGCCAGCGCGAACGCGGCCTCGCCCCAGGGGTGCCAGGCCACCGGGTTGTCGGCGTGCTGCCGCAGGTAGGGGCTGTCCTCCGCCAGCAGGCGCCAGCCGCCGGTCCCGCCCTCGGGGGAGGGGGGCGAGAGGCTGGGCAGCGACGTGTCGGATGCCTGCCCGGCGTCGTCGCCCACTGCGCTCGTGGCTCCCAGCTCGCTCCCTTGAGGAACGGGCGGATTGCTGTTCGCCGCGGGCGCACAGGCGCACAGCAGTGTCAGCGTCACGGCCGCGGCGATCCGTGAGCAGGCCAGCTCACGGTTACAGACTTGGATGCGTGCCTTCATCCCGCCACGATAGCAGCGAACCCATGCGCGTCTTTGCCCTCTCCGATCCGCACCTGGCGCTCGACACGCCGGGTAAATCCATGGACCGCTTCGGTCCTCAGTGGGTGGACCACGCCACGACCATGGCGCGCAATTGGGACCGCCTTGTCGGAGATGACGACCTGGTGCTGGTGCCCGGCGACATCTCCTGGGCCCGCGATCTGGAGCACGCGGCGGCGGACCTGTCGTGGCTGGCAGAGCGCCCGGGCACCAAGCTCATCGGCAAGGGCAACCACGAGTACTGGTGGAAGAGCCGCGCAAAGGTGCGCACCGCCCTGCCCGCGGGCATCCTGGCCGTGGACGCCGACGCCGTGCGCGTCGGCGACGTGGCGGTGGGGGGCTCGCGCCTGTGGGACTCCCCCGACTCCGCCGGCTGGTGGCACGACCTGATCGTCTGGCAGGGCGAGCCCATCTCGAACGAGCAGTCGCCCGAGCAGGAGGCCGCCTCGCTCAAGATCTACAAGCGCGAGCTGCAGCGCCTGGAGCGCGGGCTCGAAGCCCTCGACGCCGACGCGAGCGTGCGCATCGCCATGCTGCACTACCCTCCCGCGGGCCCCGGGCTGCCTCCCAACGAGGCCACCGCCCTGCTGGAGCGGCACGGCGTGCAGCACTGCGTCTACGGCCACCTGCACGCCGTGGACCCGGCCCGCGTCAGCCAGACCGGGGGCGAGGCCCGTGGCATCCGCTACCTGTGCGCCAGCTGCGACCTGCTGGACTTTGCCCCGGCGCTGGTCTGCGAGGTCTGAGAAGCCGACCCCGGGCCGAGGTCGCCCTGGCAGAGCCGTGGCTCCGCCCTGGCGTGGTCCAGCCGCTCGCAGGGGCCCTGCGAGCGGCCGCCCGCGGCACCGTGGCCTCCCCCGGCTCGCTTCCGTATCATCCGCCCCGCGCAGCCGCGCGATCGGCTGGCCCCATCGTCTAGTCGGGTCTAGGACACCAGGTTTTCATCCTGGCAACACGGGTTCGAATCCCGTTGGGGTCACCACTCACGGCGCGATCGTGGGGACGAGCAGCGCGAGCAAGAGCTGGCGCTCGTTGGTCATGTGCGCACATCTTGTCCCAGGGTCTTCCCACATCGACGGAGGATGAGCCGGACGGCTTCCTCGGCATCGAGGATCTCTTCAAATGCTGCGCTCTGGAATGCTTGGGTGATCACGGACGGACTCCGACCCATCGCTTCGGCGAGGGTGCTGCGAGAGCCTCGTTCATGCTGTTTGATGAGTTCGTCGGTGATGGAGTGCATGAATACCCGAGGTGACTCCCCCGCCTGGCGTCGATGGGCGGATTCGTTGATGCGACGGACGAGCTCCACCCGCCATCCCCTGATGTACTTCACCTGGGTGACGGTCCAGTTGGCCTGGATGTGCCCCATGAGAGCGAGAAGGGCATTCAGGGTCTTTCCGTCCGTGTCATCCCGCTCGGACGCAAGGCCCGAGACGAATGCCCAGCGCCCGTCGGCTCGCGCTCGGTCCAGCACTGCACGGGCCCGATGGAAGCACGGGCCGTCGAGCATCGCGGGGCTGGTTCTCTTGAGTCGCTCCGGATCGGTGGGCATCGTCGAGAGACTGCCCTGCCCCAGGCCGAACCGGATTCTGCGACCGGTTGCGGTGCGTGCGTCGCCAGAAGTGTCGATCAGCGCTTCGCTGAGGAGAGTCATCGCCTGCAGCGCTATCCCGCCGTCTTCGGTCACAAGTACGAAAAAGCGGCAGTTTCGGCTTCTGAGGCAAACGCTGGATGGCCCAGCATGGAATGGGGCTCGGTGTTGCAGCCGGCCCCGAGCCCGCGCAGGCCCGCTGCTCTCCACGACCCTCACCCCGCTGGGTCACGAGCCGCAGCCGCTCCTCGTCCTGCGCGAAGTGCTCGGGCAGGGCCTTGATCGCCACCTCGCGTCCGCCGCGGCCAGCGCCTCCAACGGCCTGCGCGCGACGACCCCGTGACACCGTAGTCAGGCTACTGCGCGCCCGTCGCGATCACCGCGGCGGGCGCGCTCACCGCGGCGGGCGCGCTCGCAGGCGCCCTCACTCCGTCGTGCCACCCGCCTCCTCGACGACCTCGACCTCATCCTGGATGCCCTCGTCGATCGACACGCTGCCAAAGGCCAGGGTGGCCTCCAACGCCACGCCAGTGTGGGTGAAGATGTAGCCGCGCGCGCCCTCGCCGAAGGTGCCCGAGGCCGTGGCGTCGCCGCCGAAGTCTCCGAACACGAAGCTGGCGTCGAGGTAGCCGCCGCTTGCGCCGGCGCCCTCCCAGGCCTCGGCCAGCACCTCGGGATCGTCGATGATGAGCAGGGTGTAGAAGCCCTTGACGGCGATGCCGGGGCCGATGCCGAAGCGGAACATGCGCATATGCTGCAGCTCGCCCGTGGCGTTGTTCTCCAGGATGCCGTAGCCGTTGGCGAAGGTCATCAGGCCCGGGTGGATGCACAGGTTGCTGAAGATGGCGTAGCCGGCGGCCGCCTCGATCTCGGCCTCCAGCTCCGGCTGCTCGTCGTAGATCATCTCCAGCGCCTCCGCGCGGATCGAGAGCGAGTAGGCGCGCATCTCGGCCGGCGTCTCGCCGTTGGGCGTCGAGCAGGCGGGGGCGATCAGCGCGCCGAGCAGCAGGCAGCAGACGAGGGAGGGCTTGGACATCACGGGCTCCGGGTGGTGTTGGCGGGGACAGGTGCGCCCATCGTACGTGCCGGTGTAGGGCAGGATCCACCGGCGCCCTGCGTCGAGAAAGGCGGGGCCCGCACGCCCTCCGCGCCTGCTCAGAACACGCTCAGCTCGACGCCGGCCGATGCGGCCAGGCCGCCGCTGGCGCCCGGGTCGATCACGAACCACTGGGCGTAGACGTTCACGCCCACCAGGCTCGGACCGATGACCGACAGGTCGGCCACCGCCGAGAGCCAGCCGGCGCCCGGGCCCGAGCCGGACAGCGCACCCAGGGGCAACAGCTGCACGGCGGGGGAGAAGGCCAGCCAGCTGGCGGCGCCGTGCAGCGGGGCGCCCGAGCCCGGGGCCAGGTCCAGACCCAGCCACACCGGCGCGCCGCCCAGGCCGCGCTGCAGCGCCAGGGTCAGGTTGGGGTTGTCCTGGTGGGGCGGCTCCACGGCCACCGCCTGGGGAGGCAGGCCCGCGCTGCCGGGGCTGGGAGCGCCGAACAGGCTGGGCAGACGACCGGCCTCGCTGGCCAGCAGCGGTCGCTCGAACGGGCCGCTCTCGGCCAGTACGCGCGGGTCGGTGAGGGGCCGCCCGAGGAAGGCCACCAGCGCGTTCTTCTCCCCCGGGCTCAGGCCCAGGGGCTGGATCTGGGGCGCCTTGTTGGGTGCGTTGAAGTCACCGCCGCGATCGTAGAAGTCGACCACCTGCGCCAGCGTGGCGAGCTGTCCGCCGTGCATGAACGGCGCGCGCAGCTGCACGTTGCGCAGGCTGGGCGTCTTCATGGAGCCGCGGTCGCCCGGGACGCCGGTGGTCTCGAAGCGCCCGAAGTCCTCCGGCGGCGGGCGCACGCCGATGTAGTGGAACTGCGTGTCCGAGAACAGCGCGCCGCTGTGGCAGACGCGGCAGCCGGCCTGCACGAACACCTGTCGGCCCTGGTTCTCCAGCGGGGTCAGGGCGCCGGGGCCGCTGGCGGCAAACGCATCCCAGGGCGTCTGGTCGCTGAACAGCGTGCGCTCGTAGGCCGCGATGGCCAGGCCCATGCGCGCCGGCGTGACCCCCTCCGAGCCGAAGGCCTCCTGAAACAACGCGGCGTAGCTGCGCTCGCCGATCCACGCAGCCAGCGCCGCGGGCAGCGCGGGCGACAGGGCCAGGGGTTCGCTCTGCTCGACGCGCAGCGCCACGTCCGTCAGGTTGCGGCCCAGGTGACCCATCTCGGCCGTGCTCAGCAGCGGGCCCAGGGCCTGGTTCTCGAGCGCGCCACCGTTGGGGATCAGCAGCTCGCCGCTGTCGGGGTCGTTGAACGCGCCGCCGGCGCGCCCGTCCCAGAAGAGCGTGGGCATGTAGGCGGCGTTGATGGCCGGCGGCGCCTTGCGGCCGGTGACCTGGGGCTCCAGTCCGAAGTCCTCGGCGGGGATGTAGGCGCCGTCCGCCAGAGACAGCGGCACGCCCGGGGAGCCAGCCACATCGTCGGGTGTGCCGAGCACGCCGTCCGCGCCGGGGTGGGTGGAGGCGGCCGCGCCGATCAGCGTGCGTGGGTCGGAGCTGCCGGCACCCGGGATGTGGCAGGTGCCGCAGGCCGTGCTGCGCGTGGACGAGAGCTGCTCATCCCAGAACAGCGTCTGCCCCAGGGCGACCCGCGCCGGCGTGGACGGGTTGGCGGCGGGCACGGCCGGCGGCTGCAGGGGCTGGGGCGGCGGCGGCGGGCCGCCCTGCCCGCGCAGCATGCCGGTGCAGAGGGCCAGCGCGATCAGGGGCAGGGGAGCGGAACAGAACATGGCGCCTCCTCGGTGATGGGCCCGGGTGTGACGGGCGGGAGTGACGGGCGGGAGTGACGGGCGGGAGTGACGGGCGGGAGTGACGGGCCCGGGTGCGACGGGCCCCGGAACAGCGGAACGGGGAGAGCTGGCCGTGAGGCCAGATGCAGCGGTCAGCCGCCCGCTGTGGTCAACGAGCGTGGTCGCAGGTCACCCGGGGTTTCGGGCCCGGGGTGCTGAGTCCGACCATGCCCGCCCTCGACGAGTGCGCCATGCTCCGCCTGCCGTGGATGGAGCGAACCGTGCCGCGCGTGTCGTGAACGGTATTGTGGGCGCCCGCGCCCCTGCCGCCTCACCGACCCCGCACCCGCTCTCATCGGAGCTCGCCATGCCCGCCTCGCCCAGCCGCCGTGACGTCTTGGGAGGGGCCGCTGCGGCCCTGCTCGCTGGCGGCTTGTCGCCCGGATGCGCGAGCACCGCGGCGGGTGAGGCCGCCGCGCGCCCCGGCGCCGCGCCCGTCTCGGACGAGTCGTCGGACCCTCCGCCCGCCCGCCCGCACACGGGCTCGCTGATCGTCTCCACCTGGGGCTTCGGCCAACAGGCCAACGCCGCGGCCTGGGAGGCCCTGGCCGCGGGCGTGGCGCACCCGGTGCACGCTGCGGAGGCCGGCGTGTCCCTGATCGAGTCCGACCCGGACAACGCCAGCGTGGGCTACGGAGGCAACCCCAACGCCGACGGCGTGGTCGAGCTCGACGCCTGCGTCATGCGCGGTGACAGCCTGGCCTGCGGCGGCGTGGCGGCGCTGCGGAACACCCTGCACCCGGTCTCCGTGGCGCGACGCGTGATGGAGCGCACCATCCACGTGCTGCTGGTGGGCGACGGCGCCATGGCCTTCGCGCGGGAGCAGGGCTTCGAGGCCCAGGAGATGTTGACCGAGCGCTCGCGCGCGGCCTACGCGCGCTGGCTCGAGCAGGGCGGTCGCCCACCGCCCGAGCAGGACCACGACACCATCGGACAGATCGTGCTGCACGAGGGCCGCTTCGGCGTG
>Ga0164313_10003797_pt1 | contig 13458 bp, 13 predicted proteins | sample GuaBasSedimGuay4_FD_113735 | JGI IMG/M metagenome (GOLD analysis project Ga0164313, IMG submission 113735) | Subseafloor sediment microbial communities from Guaymas Basin, Gulf of California, Mexico - Guay4, Core 4569-4, 0-3 cm | ecosystem: Environmental > Aquatic > Marine > Hydrothermal vents... | reverse complement strand
CTGGCAGGGATGAATATTAATGATCCTGTAAAGATTAAGAAAAATTTAGATCAGGTGACCAAAGGTGCTAAAAGAGCTGCTTCACTGGTACAACAGATCCTGGCATTCAGTCGGCAGGTGGAATACAAAAAGGAACCGATTGAAGTGTTTTTTATCGTCAAAGAAGTCATTCAATTTTTACATTCCTCTATACCTGCAAATATTGAAATACAGGAGAATATATCATCCAGGTCAATGGTTCTGGCAGATCCCACGCAGGTACATCAGGTCGTTATGAATCTTTGTACAAATGCTTATCATGCGATGGGCAATTCAGGTGGAACCTTATCTGTGGAATTGAGTGATGCAGAAATTCAACCCCAGAGCGAATCTATGCCAAATTATTGTAAACCAGGTAATTATGTCAAGCTTGAAGTAAGAGATACCGGCCATGGTATGGATAAAAAAATCCTGGAAAGAATATTTGAACCCTATTTTACCACAAAAGGAACTGACAAGGGTACTGGTCTGGGATTAGCTATGGTTGACGGCATTGTGAAAGAGCACAAGGGTACCATCAAAATATATAGCAAGGTCGGTTATGGTTCCACATTTCAGGTATTCTGGCCCGTCATTGAAAAAAAGAAAACATGAGGTTGCTACAGATGGCCGGAGTATATTTTACTATCGGTGTTTATCACTGTACCTGCCGCGTTTGGGTTTCCCTTTAAACGGTTTTCTTTTTTTATACGTTGTTTTTTTGGGGTAATATTTTTTTTGGGGTTTGGGAAGCGGTTTGTCCAATTCTTCAGATGGATACTCACATTCGATTTTATTTCCCAGTACTTCTTCTATTTTGGGTATGAAAAATGAACTCATTTCATCGGCAAAACTGATGGAAATTCCAGTTGCACCAGCTCTTCCGGTTCTACCGATTCTGTGGATATAGTGTTCAGGCTCATAGGGAAGATCATAGTTGATAACATGACTGATATCATCAATGTGCAATCCACGGGCAGCCACATCTGTTGCCACTAAAATATTGATTCTGCCATTTTTGAAATCATTTAAGACTTTAAATCGTTTGTCCTGGGCGACATCCCCTGAGAGCACACTGCATTTCTGGCCATATCTTTCAAGCTTTTCCGACAGGATTCTTGCGGTATCTTTACGGTTAACAAACAAAAGAACACGTTTTAACTGTTCATTATTAATCAGGTTATAAACATGCTTAAATTTATCTTTTTCAGTTGAAATATAGATGATTTGATGAATGCTGTCAGCAGCAGCCTGTTCTGGATCTATTTCTATCTGAACGGCTTCTTTGGTTGTCCAGCTTTCTGCAAGCCTTAACACATCATCGGTCAAAGTGGCGGAAAAAAACAGGGTTTGCCGCTTGTTCTTATGGGGTGTTTTTAAAATGATTCTGCGGACATCCGGGATAAACCCCATATCCAGCATTCGATCTGCTTCATCAATGACAACAATTTCAACCTTGGAAGGATCGATCAATCGTTTACCCATAAAATCTATGAGACGTCCGGGAGTTGCAACAATGATATCGACGGGTTTTTCTTTCAGCATACTTTGCTGCTTGTTGTATCCGGTTCCGCCAAAAATAGATAAAATTCTTAAATTGGTATATTTAGCAAGATCCTTGAAATCTTTTTCAATCTGGTAAACCAGCTCCCTGGTCGGTGCAAGGATTAATGCTCTTGGGGCTCCATTCCTGTTTTTAAACGCTTTTTTTATGAAAGCTGTTAAAATAGTGATAATGAAGCTGGCACTTTTACCTGTGCCTGTCTGAGCTTTAGCTGTAGCATCTTTCCCTTCCAGTGTGTGGGATAGCAGCTTTGCCTGGATAGGGGTGCAATAGTTAAATTTTAAATCTGCAATGGCATGCATGACACTCACTGGCAGATCCAGATCATGAAATCTTGTTTCACCTTCTTTGGGTTCCACAGCAAAATCATTGAGAGACCATCTCTTTTTCCTGTTTTGTGAGCGGGGTTTTTGGGGGCTTTTTTGACCTTTGGGTTTGGGCCTGGAAGGTGGCGGCACAAAAGCTGATGATGGAGCCGGGGATAAATCTGCCGAGCGCTTTTTGCTAAAAAGCGTTTTTAAAAATACAAGAAATTGTTTCAATCGAACCTTTATTTTTTATGGGTTAAAATCTAAACTGCCTGTCTGTCACAATGGTTTTTAACAGACAGGCAGTTATTTGTGAAGTTAAAATTGTTAAAAAAAAAATTACCCTCCGGCAACCAGAGGCAGCAGTTGAATTTTTGAATTGTCTTCAATGGGTGTTTCAGTAAACTTTGGACTTGAAACAAGCCTGCCGTTTAATCGGACAACTGCACAGAATTCAACATTGTCAAGTGTCATTAAAAGAGAAGCAATGGTCATATTTTCAGACCATTGCATTTGTTTTTCATCCACTTCTATCAAAAGATTATTCCACACCATTTTTTTTCAAGACTTCCATGACTTCAGGAAAATCAATGCCAAGGCGTTTAACGGTTTTTACAGTCGGGATTCCGTTTTGGGTCCATCCACGTCGCGCATAGACAGCATCTTTGAGCTGTTCATACTGTTCTTCTCTTTTTTGTCTTAGGGCAGCAACTTTGTCCTTTGAACTCATCTCACGGATATCCATGTCATATTTTTCTTTAAGCTGGTCATCGTACCGTTTTTGCCGTGATTCATATTCCTCTACGGTTACAGGCCCGACAGCTCTATATGGTACAGTATCATGTTCTCTTGTACCAAATCCCATCTTCAGGTTGAAGACTCTCTGAAAATTATAAACACCCTCACTCATGGCAAGAAGATCTTCGGGCCCTGATTTTCTGCCGGTAACAGCAGAAAAGAAATCAGCATACCAGCCCAGGTGTTTTGCAACCTTGGCAGGTTCAAACGTATTTTTATTGTCTTCAGGAACAATATCATTCCAGGGAAGTTTGCAAAGACCGCAAAGACCGAACCAGGTTCTGAACATGGGGAACCAGTGAAGGGCTTCTGCCTTGTCTTCAAAGGTGGGCATGAAATTGTGAACCATATCAAGGAAGATGAGCCATGCTTCATCATGCTGGGGGCCTTTCAGGGCAAGGCCGTATCCTCCCTGCTGGGCAAGGGATTCTTTGGTAATGTATTCGGAAAATTCAAGGCCCTTGGATTCCATGCCAATGTCCTGCATAAATGCCATGTCAGCACCAAAGTCTTTTGCAAAGATTTTTTTCATATTTCTGATACCTTTGCCGACAATGGCACCAAACCCTTCGCCTTTTGCCATCTGGTGGATGATTTTCAATGCGTTAAATCGATTGCCAAAGCTTAAATCCATCCCGTCGGTATGGTCAGTCGTAATCAGGTTATTCTCAAAACATTCCATGACAAATGCAATGGAGGTTCCAACAGAAATCGTGTCCAGACCATATGCATCACAATAAAAATTAATTTCAAGAATGGTATGGGCATCAAAAATACCAAGGCTGGAGCCGCAACCCGCAACAGTTTCATACTCAGGACCATCAACAAACACCTTTTTCCCTCTATAGGGGCCTGTAAAGGGTGAAAAGTCTTTTACGCCGTGGGAACAGGCAACGGTACAGCCTCTCCAGCACCCGTCAAAGCCCTTGTCAAAGATATGTTCATAGACTTCTTCTCCGATGACATGGCTTTCAGGATGGGAACCAAACTTGAAGTTATGAACCGGCAGGCAGTCATGATCATTCATAATCGGTACAAGGTGGGTGGTGCCTACCAGGGACATCCTGTTTTGCTTGGGATCAAGTTCTTTGATCTCTTTTGCATGGGATTTGGTGACAAGTTTAAGCGCATCCAAATCCGCCGGGTTATTGGATTTCATCGAGATTGCACCATATCTTGCTACAATGGCTTTAACTTTTTTATCGGCAAAAACAGTTCCGATACCACCGCGTCCGGCCTGTTTATATCTGACTCTTTTACGTCCGGCATCCCACCAGGAAAAATTCAGGCATCCGAAAAATGTGTGTTCTGCTCCCGGACCTGCCGTGACAACAGAAACATTGACAGGTTTGTCCTCATCAAAATGGCGGGTCAATACATCTGAAAGTTCATAGGAATCTGTGGGAAGATCTTTTGCTTCAAATATTTTGATTTTGCTTTCAATTCCGTCAATAAAAATAATCGTATCTGTTTTTGCTTTGCCATCAACCTGTATCACATCAAAGCCGGAAAATTTTTTATAGGGCCCAAAATATCCGCCTACATTTGAATCAATGGGCACACCGGTTAAAGGAGATATGGATGTAACAATACTTTTACCACCACCGGGATATCCCGGGGTCCCGCCTAAAGGACCTGAAGAAATACAAATGGTGTTTTCAGGGTCATTCCATTTGGTATCACCTGAAACAGCATTCCACATCAGCCATAGATCTTACCCCTTCCCCCCGATAAACGTATTCTTTACCTTTTCTTCGATGGGGTGGATGGTGATATCTGTCGCATCAAGGTTAATGCGAAGGGATTGATCCGTATACCCTTTTTTTATTTCTGCCTTTTCATAAGAGATGGCTTTTATTTCTTTAAGATGGATTTGTTTCATTTTATTACTCCTAAAAGATCTTTATTTTAAATGATTTATAACCTAAAGTTAAAATGGTTAGACCATTATTAATATATCCGTTACCGGATGTCAACCAATGCGACCTTTATATTTAATCCGGCTAAATAGGTAAAAAAACTTGACTTTTCGCACTATTCATAGTTAACCAAAGCATTGAAGAAGTGCAAATTATTGAAAAAAGGGTGTATAAATGCTCATATTAGCAAATTTATTTGAAGCCATAGCCGTTGTTCTGGATTATGCGCTGACTTTTTATATGTGGATCGTTGTTGCCGGTGCGGTTTTGTCCTGGGTGAGCCCTGATCCTTATAATCCCATTGTGCGGTTTATCAATATGGCAACCGAACCTGTTTTTTATCAAATCAGAAAGAGGCTTCCCGTGAATTTCGGGGGGCTTGATATATCTCCTGTTATAGTGATTTTAGCTATAATTTTTCTTCAGACATTTGTTGTGAACAGTCTTCATGGGCTGGCTCGCACAATAGCATAATGAAAAAAGAGGTATTCTTATGGGTATAACACCACTGGTTGTTACGCAGAAAGAGTTTACGACAAGATTCAGAGGGTTTGATGTTCAGGAAGTGGATTATTTTCTTGAAGATGTGGCAAAAGAACTTAATAATTTGAATCATACCATTCAAAATCTCCATGAAGAAAAACATCGGATGAATCTGGAGAATCAGGGCTATAGAAAGAGAGAGAATTCTATGAAGAACGCCATGATCCAGGCCCAGAAAGTTCTTGATCAAATGAAAGAAAATGCCAAGAAATCTTCACAGGTGATTCTTGCCAATGCAGAAGTTGAAGCGGAAAAAATGTTAAACAGGGCACATAAGCGTCTCTCACAGCTTCATAGTGATATTATTGAGCTCAAACGCCAACGGATTCAACTTGAAATGCAAATAAGTGCCGTACTTGAATCCCACTCAAAAATGCTTGATATGACAAAGGAAGAAAATAAGGCTGCGGACGAAACCGATTCTACCTTGAAATTTATCAAACAAGCATAATTTATCAATTACCATTAACCAAAAGGGCATGAAAAATGGCTGAAATTGATGCTTTTTTTAAGCTGATGCATGAGCAGGGAGCTTCCGATCTTCACTTATCCTCAGGCCAGCAGCCTGCATTAAGGCTTCATGGCGATATTGAACGTATAAAGTATGAGACTCTGACCAGTGATAAGTTAAGGAAACTTTTATATGAAATAACCTCGCAGGAGAAGATCAAAGTTTTTGAAGAGACCGGGGATGTGGATTTTGGTTATGAAATTCCGGGACTCGCCAGATACAGGGCAAATTATTTTATGCAAAAAAATGGTATCTCAGCAGTTTTCCGTGAGATTCCTTCCGAAATATTGACAGCAGAACAATTAGGGCTTCCACCAGTTATTTCAAAACTGGCGGATCTTCCAAGGGGACTCGTACTGGTTACGGGGCCAACCGGTTCCGGTAAATCAACCACTTTGGCAGCTATTGTCGATCAAGCCAACCAAAATAGAAAAGATCATATTATAACAGTAGAGGATCCCATCGAGTTTGTACACAGGAGCCAGGGTTGTATTGTGAGCCACAGGGAGGTGGGGTTACACACTCAGACCTTTTCATCGGCATTAAGAGGGGCTCTGCGTGAAGATCCCGATATTATTCTCGTGGGTGAGTTAAGAGATCTTGAAACCATTTCTCTTGCCATAGAGGCTGCATCTACAGGGCATCTGGTGTTTGGTACCCTGCATACTTCCAGCGCAGCTAAAACTGTTGATAGAATTATTGAAGTATTTCCCTCCACTGAACAGGCCCAGATAAGGTCTACATTGGCAGACGGCCTGAGGGCTGTGGTCGCACAGACACTGTTTAAAAGGGTGGATCAAAAAGGCAGATGTGCAGCTTTGGAAATTCTTGTGGCAACGCCTGCCGTACGAAATCTTATTCGGGAAGGCAAAACTTTTCAGATCCCATCCATGATTCAGACCGGTAAACAATACGGGATGCAATTGCTGGATGATGCGATTATGCAATTGTACAAAAAGGGCTGGATCGGCTCTGATGAGGCATACAGCAAGGCAAATGATAAATCCTTATTCCGGCCATTCCTAAAAACTGCCCCGGCTGATTTTACAGAAGCGTAAGGCATTCTTTTAACTTAAAATTAAGAGGAAGACGGCATGAAAAAACAGCAGATTGACCATATCCTTTCCAAAATGCTGGACTCCCATGACAATGTTTCAGATTTGAACTTTACACCGGGAAAACCATTGCAGGTTGAAAGTTCCGGTGAATTGATTCCTGTGAAGATGGAGCCGGACTTTAACCTGCTGACACCATTTCAAACTGAGATATTTGCATTGAATTTGATTAATAATAATCGACAATTAACGGAAAATCTTATTAGAGAGGGATCTTGTGACCTTTCTTATCAATTGGAGAATAAAGCGCGTTTCAGAGTAAATATATTCTCCAGATCAGGCAAGTATTCCATTGTTCTAAGAAAGCTTGAAACAGAAATTCCCACCATTGAGGTTCTGGACCTTCCCCGTGCATTTCATACCATGGCAGAAGAGAGAAACGGTATTGTTTTTGTTACCGGGGCAACAGGTTCTGGAAAATCAACCTCCCTTGCAGCGCTATTGGATAAAATTAATGAAACAAAATCTGTTCATGTAATTACCCTTGAAGACCCGATTGAATATCAGCATTCTCAAAAAAAATCCACTTTTAACCAAAGAGAACTGGGAGCTGATTTTGATACTTTCGCAAATGGGTTAAGGGCTGCATTGCGCCAGGCACCCAAAGTGATCCTGGTGGGTGAGATGCGTGACAGAGAAACAGTAGAGATTGGTCTTTCTGCTGCTGAAACAGGGCATCTTGTCTTGACAACGTTACATACTGTAGATGCGGGTCAGACCATTAACCGTGTTTTGGGGATGTTTTCCACTGAAGAAGAAAAACAGATAAGAATCCGTCTGGCAGATACAATCAGATGGGTTGTTGCCCAGAGGTTATTGCCAAAAAATGGAGGCGGCAGGGTTGCGGCCTTTGAAGTTATGGGATCTAATTTGAGAGTGAAAGACACTGTTCTCAATGGAGAATCAGAGGGCAAGACATTTAATGATATCATTACGGCAGGCAAGGCTCAGGATATGGTCTCTTTTGATGAATATATCATCGCTCTTTATGAAGAAGGCAATATTACTGAGGATGTCGCATCATCGTATGCATCAAGGAAGGATATTGTTGCAAGAGGTCTTGATTCGATAAAAAGTTCCCGTGGCGAGAACACAACAAAGATTGATTCATTGGAAATTGATCATGGATATCAAGGAAGTTAAGCTATGAACGTGATATGTCATAATTGTAAAACAAAACTCAATATTCCGGATCACAAAATTCCCGAAGACAAAGACACAACATTAAAATGTCCGAAATGTAAAGAAAAGATCCATATCCCTGCTGTAAAACAGCAAAAACAAGTCTTTCACAGCTCATTTGATGAACAGTTGAATGCCCTGATTTGTATTGATAGGGATGATGTGAAAAAAAAGGTATATTCCATTGTTAAACAGATGGGATTGAAGGTAGAAGCAGTACCAAATATCAAAGCTGCATTGAAAAAATTCGAATACCATATTTATCATCTGGTAATTATTGATGACGCTTTTGATCAGAACAAGGGGGTTTCAGGTATTATCGACAGGTTGAATACCATTGATATGTCTTTAAGGCGCAGGATCTGTCTTATCTGGATCAGCAATAAATTCAATACCAATGATAACATGGCTGCCTTGCATTCCAGTGTGAACTATATTATTCACTTAGAGGATATTCATCATATGGAAGCATTTTTATCCAGAGCCTTGATGGAACATAAAAATCTTTATACGGTCTATAGTGATTCCTTGAAACTGTCCGGGAAAGCGTAAAGGAAAGGTGTGCACAAGAACTTTTTATGATCCGGCAATGGTATGAACCTTTAAGTGCTTATGAGTGGTTGAGAAGAACCTTTTCTTTTCTAAATATCGCAGTCTTTATCATTACAGCGACTTTCATTTTTTCTGAATTCAGGTTTGACTGGTTTGAAAATCTTGTGGGATCTTATCTTGTGTCAACAAATGACTCCCGCCCTGAAACAGGTGCCATCTGGGAGGCGGGAAAACAAACCTCCAATGCCCACAAGTATCTGAATGAGATCATCAGTAAAAAAGAGAATGCCCGCCAAAATGTTCATCAGGCAGCCACTTTTTTTGATCTTGCTGCGGGTATTCTGCCCGGAGAGTGGGTTACATTGGAGAAACAGCAGTTTCGAACACTTTATCTGACCCTGGAAAAATCTGTTGCATTAAAAATAATTGAATCATCCCAATTGGTCTGGCTGCTGAACGGCAGTTCTCTTGACAGGATCTTCTGTGAAGGTGTCACAGGAGGTATTAAATTATATTTTATTGATTCTGACAACAGGGTGATTAAGCAGATTGATCTCAGCCGTGAAGATATCCTTGAAATTGAAGATGGTGAAAAACCTGTTTCAGGAGAACTCGCAGATATGGAAGGGTTTTCAGGACGTATCTATCCGGCTAGAAATTTTTTTGATGCTCTGTTTAAGCTGCCTGCAGATATTATTCCCGATCTCATGGTGAATCCTGAGAGTTTACTGAAACAGAATGGAAAGATCATTAATATTGGTATCTGGAATGAAACAGAAAACGGTTATATAAAACTTGGGTTTGAATTTGAAGAAACAGACGGTAAACAGGTTGTTTTTATAAAAGGTCGTGAATGGGCTGTCTGGCAGTTGAGTTTAAATCTAAGGGGAGATGAGAATTGAATCTGGTTTTAAGATTCATAAAGTTTTTCCGGTTCTGCCTGTTTTCCGGCTTAATCCTTATTTCCCTGGGTTGTCTTTTCGGGATGTTTCTGGTGTTTTATGCTGCAAAAGATCTACCAAAACTGCCATCACCTTTGAGCCGGATCATTGAAAGACCTCAAACCCAGATTTTTGCCTCAAACGGGCAAGTGCTGATTACCCTTGGAGAGAGAAAAACGATTCCCTTGAATATGGTTTCCCAGGATTTTATCAATGCGATTCTTGCAACAGAAGATCACAGATTTTTTGAACACCATGGGATTAATAAGCTTCGAACTTTAAAAGGGCTTTATATTACATTTTTTAAAACAGGAAAGGTTCAGGGTGCATCCACCATTACCCAGCAGCTTGCGAAAAATTTATTTTTCAGTTTTGAAAAAACATATCAACGCAAATTTAAAGAACTGCTTGTGGCATTACAGATTGAGGCTTCCAATACAAAACAGGAGATTTTGCATGCCTATATTAATCAGATTTACTTTGGCGCAGGTGCCCAGGGAATTGAAAAGGCTTCAAAGGTATTTTTTGGTAAATCAGCACAGGATTTGAGCCTGGCTGAAGCAGCACTTCTTGCAGGGTTGCCTAAATCTCCCACAAATTATAATCCATACCGGCACCTGGACCTGGCAATAAAAAGGCGTGAGCTAGTGCTGAAAAGAATGGTACATGTCGGATTTATATCTGATATTGAAGCTGAACAGGCTATGATGACAAAACCTGTACTTCATCATGCACAATCCGACTCAAGAACCGGAAGTTATTTTTTAGATGCATTGATAAATGATCTGGTTCTAAAGTATGGGGAAGATGTTGTTTATCATGGCGGTATCAAGGTGTTTGCCACCATTGATACAAGACTGCAATCCTATGCCCGGCAATCTTTAAAAAAAGGCCTTGAAAGGCTTGACACCATGATGGGTATCACTCAGGAGACTGTAGATCATCCTCAAGGGGCGCTTGTGGCCATTGATACCGGGTCCGGGGCTGTGAAAGCCCTGGTCGGGGGCCGCGATTATTATAAAAGTGAATTCAACAGAGCTGTAAAAGGTATCCGTCAGGCGGGAAGTGGTTTTAAACCTTTCCTTTATTATGCGGCATTTAAAAACTTAGGGTTTCATCCCGGGACCATCATGACGGATAAGCCTGTCATTATACCGGTCAAAGGAAGTGCAGACTGGGAGCCTGAAAATTTTAGCAAAACCTTTTCAGGTGATATGATTTTAAAAAAGGCCTTAATTAATTCTGTTAATACGATTGCAGCCCAGATAGTTGAAAAAATCGGGCCTGAATCAGTTACCCGGATTGCCAAAGACTGTGGCATTAAAAATCCATTACAGGATGTTTATTCTGTGGCCCTGGGAACCTCAGGCGTGACACCCTTTGAAATGGCATCCGCATATACGGTTTTCGCAAACCTTGGGGTCAAGCATGAACCCTTTTTTTTCTGGAGGGTTGAAGATGCTTTCGGTCGTATCATATTTGAACATATTGTTCAGGAAAAAAGAGTGCTCGATCCTGCCACTGCTTATCAGGTAGTGGATATGATGAAATCAGTCATTGAAAGCGGATCAGGACGATCCATCCGCCACCTGGGATTCAACCGGCCTGCTGCTGGGAAAACCGGTACCACGGATAGATATAACGATGCATGGTTTACAGGATTTACACCGACACTCTGTACATCGGTCTGGACCGGGTTTGACAAAAAAAAGAAATTACTTGATGTCAACAGGGTTGGTATTACCGGCGGTAAGGGTGCCGCACCGATCTGGGCTGATTTTATGACCCAAGCCCTTAAATCAGATCCTGAAAGGGATTTTCCAATTCCTGCTAATATCCGGTTTGAAACTGTGGATACAACAACAGGGTGCAATCCAAAAGAGGACAATGAGATTGTTGAAGTTCTAAAAATTCCTTTAAAATCTGACCAACAATTGTGCAAGGAAGGAGAGCTTTGATCTGGATTTTAAGAAATATAGGGATACATTTATGGATCACTGTTCTCATTACCATACCACTTAGTTTTTACATAATGCCCGGGCTTACAAGGCTTTTTCCCGGAATTAGCCCGATAACTACGGGGCTTGTGACCATAATGGGTGTTGTTGTGATTATTGGTTTTTTAATGGACGGGATGGCCAAAAAAGCCGTAACAGGTTTGCTTAAAGAAGGGCAGGCATGGGAAAGGTCAGGGATTCATAATAAGGCAGAGAAAAATTATATCAAAGCGTTAAGGGTGTATGATACATTTCTTCTCTGGCCGTTTTCTGCAAGAAAGACAGCCCGGATCATATCCGGTTCCATTGCAAGATTTGAATTCAACTCTTCTATTAAAAATAATAATTTTAAATTAGGCACAATGGTTTATCTTAAAATGAACCCGGCAGACGAGGATATTGCCAGACCCTGGCTTGAGCAACTTCGGCGATCACGTCTTGTGACATCCTTTGAGCAGGATGTGTTATCTGCCCTTGCGGAAAAACATTATGCCAATAACCGGCTGTCAGCCCTTATGATTGATATTTTTCTCGAGTTGGGCAGAAAGGATTTTATCGCAAAAAAACTTTACCAGCAGGTACGAAAAGACCCTGTGTCTGAAAAGAAGTATTCAAAGAAAATTGAAGATATGATTGGCAGATCTGATGAAAATATTCAACGCAAAGTATCCTATATAAAGCCTGAAAAGAAACTTTGGAAAAAAATTGAACTGCTTAAAAACATACAAACAACGGCATTGAGATGTATTTCTTATCTGAAAAATTCATGGACGCTCATTGGATCGATATTGAGCTTTTTGATTTTATCCGTGGGCAAGGTAATTACATATGTAAAAGAACATGAAAAGACACAATTTTATTTAAAAGCGGGTTTTCTTTCGATTATTTCGGTCTGGCTGGGATTTTTTATGATAAGTACCATGTCCCATATGTTTAAATCCAAGGCAGTCGAAAAGAAAAAAATTAAAATTCAGATTCAAGTGCCCAAACCATTTACAATCCAGGTAGCAGCATATTTAAAGCAGAAATATGCTGACCGGTATGTTGATGTTTTAAAGAAAAAAGGGATTGATGCAATCGTCAAAAAAGTAGGTGGTGGCGGCAAAACCTGGTTTGTTGTCAGGGTTTCCGAATTCATTGATAAAAAAAGTGCAACAGCCTACGGTCAGAAGCTCGTACAGCAAAAGATTATTGATGACTTTTTTGTGAACAATAAATAAACTGCAATTATAAATTTATCACTTTATCGGCTAACTGCATTGATGTCACGACATCAAGCATGTTGGTTGTTTCCCCAATGACTTTTTTTTCCATCAGGCCCAGGTGAGTTAAACATGCTCCGCAAACAAGGATGCCTACGCCTGATTGCTCAAGCTCGTTGAGTTCTTCAAGAATCCTGGAGTTTTTGGTGGAAAATTTTACACCATGGTTTAAAAGCACTATGCGCCAGAGGTCACTGCCCATTTCTTCCAAGGTTTTAACAAAATTGATCATCAGTTTCTGGCCAAGGGTATCATCTCCTTTTCCAATCTGCTGTGAAGAGAGTATGACTAAAATTTTCTGGCTGTCGGACTCCTCTCTTGTTTTAACGGGTTCAGAAACAGTTTCCAGTTTCCTGGCTTTTTCAGGATCTCTTCGACCGGATATGATTGAGGTGATGCCGTCGGAATCAACAGACACTTCAAATCCCTGGAAGTTTAAGAACCGGGTTACATTCTCCACGGCAGCATCATTGTCAACAATTATGCTGATTTCAGTGGCGGCTTCCTGTTCAAGAAATTTTTTTGTTTGCAGCACAGGTGCGGGACATTCAAGTTTTCTACAGTCAATTTTTTTGGTCATTATATGTATTTTCCTTTCTTTTTTTGAGTTTTAAACTTAAGAATCCTTCAACTCAATGTCAAATTGGTATATTTGATATGAATTTAAATTATCATTGAAAATGGTGATAAAGCATCTTGAAATTAAAAAGATTTGACAGTCACGGCCTTATATGACCATACTTTTTGT
>Ga0164313_10003795_pt1 | contig 13459 bp, 34 predicted proteins | sample GuaBasSedimGuay4_FD_113735 | JGI IMG/M metagenome (GOLD analysis project Ga0164313, IMG submission 113735) | Subseafloor sediment microbial communities from Guaymas Basin, Gulf of California, Mexico - Guay4, Core 4569-4, 0-3 cm | ecosystem: Environmental > Aquatic > Marine > Hydrothermal vents... | reverse complement strand
GGTTGCAGAGGGTGTATCTTTTATATCTACTGCCAATATTGGTATTGAATATACAGCAACACGTCAGATAGATAGGGCATTATCTGACAGATTTACAATCTTAGAGATTCCGGTATTAACATCAGACGAGGAGTTTGGGTTATTAAAGCAGATATATCCAGATTTATCGGATGTATTATGTAAGGCAGTTGCCGGGTATGCTGACAGTTCAAGACAGGAGATATTAAGTAATGATTCAAAGATATCAACTATTATATCTACCAGAATGTCTATTGAATTTGCCGGGTTATTGTATGATGGTTTCGGGTTGGTTGATGCTGCAGAGGCAGCCATTATGCCATTTTACAGCGATGGTGATGAACGACAGTACATGAAACAAAATTTACAAAAATACATAGTAGTACCGAGCGGAGAGAAGAAGGCATCAGCTAGTAAGGACGAATTATTTTCAGCTGCCGATAAGGAAGAGTTAATGGGGAATCAGTAATGAGTACAGAAGAAGAAGAATTCTTTGATGAAGCGTTTGAATCATCAGGAAGCAACAGAAGTGAATTTGAGGACATGTACCAAGACTACATGCAAAATATGAAGGGAGGCGGCGCCATGGATCAGTTAGGACAGATGTTTGGTGGTAAGTTGAAGTTATACTTAGAATTAATAGCCATACAGAATGCCTTTAGTGAATGGGAGAGCAAGTATTTGAAACCGAGTTCAATGGAGAGGATACCGGATGAATTAGCCGAAATGATAACAGGCGAGAAGAATTCAGGGACGTATGCATATAAATTAAAGAGTGGTGCAACCAGTAAAATAACATTAAATTAGGGAATCATGAGTATTACGACACAGAAAGTAAAGCACAATTTATTAAGTAGATTTTGGTCACGGACCAAATTAGATACTGTAAATGTGGATAAGTTCAGAACCTTCATTGGGCATGGTAACAATTTACCAATACGAAAGATGCACGAGTTAAGTCAATTAAAGAACGGCATCAGCAATTTCGTACGTATAATTGCAAAGAGAAGCATACCAGTAGAATTTCAGGCAGACAATGATGGAAGTTATACAGATTTCAACAAAGTAGTAATATCAGCCGCAATAAGTGAAAACAACTTTGACATCATATGTGGGTTGGCTATGCATGAAGGATCTCATATTAGGTATACAGACAGGGATTATTTAACAAATATTTTAGGGATAGATGCTGATGGTAAGTTTGAAACGAGTGTAGAATTATATAGTTCTATTAGGGATGTATATGAAAACATGATGGACAGGGAGATAGAGGCATTAGCTATTAAGAAGAAGTTCATGCCAGACATACCACAGAGTGCCATTGGGGAATCAGACAAGAATTTTTATGCTGGAGTCATGAAGTTTTTCATCAATTGGGTAAAGCAGACAGCGAATTGGGTAGAGGACAGGAGAATAGACAAGTTGGTATACACTGATGCTCCAGGGTACAAGGGGTATTATGATGCTTTATACAATTACTACTTTTTAAATGAGGACATATCAACTGGTTTGAAATCAGATGAATACACCAAAGAAGACTTTGGGTCGTATGGGTTTAGGTTAGTAAACTGTATGAATGATGATCACAGGGAAGATGTATTGAATGGTTTGCCAGAGATAATGGAGATACTTGATTTGGACAACATAGAGAAGGTGGATGGCATAAGAGGTTCATATGATAAAGCCAGGGACATATTAAAGGTTGTTTTGGCGAATGTGGACGAGTTGGACAAGGAAGACATTGAAAAGCAAATGAAAGAGAAAGGTAATGGAGAAGGAGACGATAGTGAGATAGATTACGACAAATTAGATTTAAGTGATATGCAGTTAGGGAATGGCACTGGAACTGGTAAACAATTAGATTTAGGTAAATTAAATGAAAAACAGTTAATAGACTTAGAAAAGGCGATAAAAGAACAAAAAGAATTAATAGACGGTTCCACGTTTAAAGAAGGCATAAGTGAAGGAGATAAACAAAACATTGATGCAATAAGCAATAAGAGTTTAAACATAGTTCCAGTACGAGGAACACCAGAATCAACTGATATGGGTGGGAACACAACACCAACCGATGATATGTATAATGGAGAGGTATATGATGTAATAGTATTAAAGAATGTAAACAAGGAGACTTTCTTTAACAGTAACATATTTCCATTTAATGCATCTTATGGACGATATGAAGATGAAGTACGGGCAGGAATTCATGCTGGTAAGAAATTAGGTAATAAGTTACTGATTAGGAATGATGAACGGACAACGGATTACAGTCGTAAGACCAGTGGTAAGATTGACAAGAGGTTGTTATCTGATTTAGGATTTGGTGGGGAATCTATATTTACACAGATGGTAATGGAGACATACACTAACAGTATTTTGCATATCTCAATTGACGGTTCAGGGTCAATGTCTGGACAGAAGTTAGGACAATGCGTACAGTTGGCTACCACAGTCTGTATGGCTGCTGATATGATAGACAATTTAGAGGTAGTGGTATCAATAAGGGGCACGAGGGATAGTGATCCATTTATTGCCGTGGTATATGATTCTCGGGTAGACACGATAAAGAAGGTCAAGGAATTATTTCCAAATTTAGACACAAGTGGAACGACACCTGAGGGGTTATGTTTTGCTGCTATACAGGATCAGATAGAAAAGACCTCGGGTACATTGAAGTCATATTTCATTAATTTAAGTGATGGTGAGCCATATTTTTCTGGGTATTCAGGACATTCTGCTTTATTACACACACAGCAGGAGGTACACAAGATGGCATTAAAGAAGATAAAGATATTAAGTTACTATATTGGTGGAGGTGGTTGGTATGGTGGTGACGAAGGGAATTTCAACATCATGTACGGGAAATATGCTGCCACGATAGATGTAAACAGTATTGGACAGATAAGTAAAACATTAAACAAATTATTTTTGGAGAGATAGGATGCAAATAAGTGACAGTAACATATTATGGGCGATACGAGACATAAACGACAATTACAATGATTTTGCCACAACAGAGATAAGGTCATATCAACCAATAAAGGTAATACACACAAAGAATTTTTCTTTAACTAAGTTAGAACAGAGACCAGATCCATTATTAATTGTCATAATGGATAGTGAGGAAGTAATAAAAATAGAACCTATATCTGGCATATGTGTATCGGAATTATTAGATGATGCCGACATAGAGGAGATATTGATAATATTTACAGATGAGGTAGGAACCTTAATAGATGAGGAGAGGAGTAGCAGGGTAGCTATCAAGAAAGTAAAGAAAGAGAGAATACAGAAGAAGGTGGCACAGTTAATAAAAAATCGTAAGAAGTGAACTAATTAGGGAATGCTTCGTCTAATGGGGTATGTTAGAGGTATTAGGATATATATTGGTAGGTTTATTCATTGTAGTAATGATAGTATATTATTTTGATCGAAAGAGATATAAAAACTGGAAGTAGTATATTTATTGGTAAAACGAGGAGTGAATAATGGGAACAGCAAATGATCCAGTATATGCATCAAAGGTAGCTTTGGATTTAAAATGGGGTAAGATACGTAGTCAGTTCAATGCTTGGAGACAACAATATGAAAAGAGTAGTGTAATAGAGATAGTATTAGCAACGATTGATGATTATAAAGAATTACCAGCAAGTGTACGTAAGGATTATAAGGAAGAAGCAGAAACATTCATCAACAGTTTAGGCGACAATTTTTTTCATGGTGATGAATAAACAATATTAGCAGTGCCTTCTTATGGAGTTGATTAAAAGTAAAAGACCTCCTAAATTTTAGGGGGGTTTTTTATGCGGGTAACCGCTTGACAATGGTGTAGGAAATCCGTATATTGTGGTATATAATTAGGGAATCTGTGATAGTGACAGAATAACATGGAGCAAGACAGAATGACAATATTGGAATACAGAAAAAAGACATTAGTTATTTTATTTAAGGTACTGGTATTATTAGTACTGGCATCATTTATAACCATGTGGATATTTGAAGGAGCTCCGATGATATTAGGAATTTTAGTTGGGTTAAATAACGGGTGGTTATCATATAAGGTACATATGGATATGTTGCATCAATTAAACACACAATATTTTCGGGAGCAGGATGAAGAAACCGGTTGACAATGAGCAAAATTATCCGTATATTGTAGTATAACAAATGAGAAAAAAGATGAACATAAACAAAATGAGAAAGACTGTAATAAAGTTTGTAAAATCTGACATGTTACGGGAGAAATCATATGCTTCATTAAATGGTGACCGGGTATGGGTAACTCGTGGTGACAGGAGAATGTTGGTTGAGTTATCAAAACATTCATGGATAAAAAATGTTGGGTTAGTATTTTACGGGTTGCCGTTAGAGATACACACGAATGAGAAGATATCTAATTTTGGTGAGATACTGATTAAAGGTGGAGAACTGATGAAGATATTACAGAGAAAAGAGAATTCAGCAGTTGGTAAGAAATTAGAAAATGCATTCAGAGACTTTGCGAATAAATTATGATATTAACAATAATACTGATGGTCGTTTTTCTTTTCATATTTTTATTGGGATGGAACTGGTATATAATTCAGCATGATGTTCCATTGGACAAAGAGGAGAGGACAGATTTCACAAAGGTAACTGCTAGGGTATCTATGTGGATAAACGATGATAATTATTCATATTTAGAAGGTATTGCCAAGTTACATATGGAGTTTGGTGATATAGAGAATTGGACACACGGTATGAATTCAGAATTTTACAGATTTTTAGGGTATATAAATGCCAGGGTAAATGTACGTAGAGAATTTGAGAAAGGAAATAAATTATTTAGGGATGGATATTATATTTAAGAAACCACTTGACAATGGTTAGGATAATCCGTATCTTTGTATATAACAAATAAGAGAGAAAAGATGAAAGTTAAAGTTTTAATGCCAGACGAGTTATGGAATCAATTCAGCAAAGAGCAGCCAGTTTACACACAGGTACGAGAAGTAGAAATTCCACAGGAAGATATCAAACATTTACTGACACATGAAGCAGATTATTTCATTGATGGTGTATTAGATTTGGCATTTAAGTATGGACAGAATGATTTTCAAACAGTAGATCCGGGCATGAGGTCAGTATCGGTTGGAGATGTAATATGGATATTAGATACTGATGAATATTACAAAGTTGAGGGATTAGGTTTTACAGAAGTAAAAAAATCACAATTAAACTTGGAGTTAAAATGAAAGACAAACATTTCAAAGGCATTGGTAAATTGATGGTATTAGATCATTCAGAAATAATAAAGAATCTATATAGTGGAGTAGAAGTTGAGTTGGATCCAGATGCTGTAGCAGTATATGATTACATAAAAGGAAGCGAAATGATGGGACATCACGCAACTATGGTAAAGGCACTAGAATATTTCAGGTCACATTGGCCTAAGGAATACATGATATTATTAGATTAAAAACCATTTGACATTAATAGGAAATTTTTCTATATTTATATATACAATAATTGAGGAGAGTAGAATGACCGAAGAAAACAAAGTAATAGCCAACAACATTTTCAATTCAATCTCAATAGTTCTTACCGAAGAGATTAAGAAAACCCACAATTTAGACACATTAGACAAACAGATAGCATTTTCTCGAACCGAGAAAGAAAAACAAACAAAAGAACAATTAGTAAAGAGGGGCATCATTGTATGATATTAGATGAAAAGATACAGGCAGCTGATGAAGTAATTCATCATTTAATAATTGGGTTGTATAGTGATCAGACACACGAGACATATGACACCATGAGGTCTGATGCTAAAGAGGGTATACAGAATGTAGGGTTGCCGAAATTTTATCATATAAAGTATAATGAAATTATTGATGATGAAGTTGGTGATTGTGAGCTACAAGACGAGGGTGGTCTGTCAGAATGACAGAATAAATGACAAAAAGACAGGGAGGTTATATGGCAACAACTAAATACGACATTAAGCGTTGGTTAGAAAGAGGTAAGGAACGGGGTGCATCACATTTGGTAATAGTGGTAGACACATTTGATTATGAAGATTATCCTGTATATGTAATGCCTGGCGAGAATGTCAGGGCAACGAGAGAAAAATTTGATGGGCCAAATATGCAGAAGGTAATGGAAATATATGACATATCAATGGATTGGGATGTACAGTTGAATGAGGGTCGTGCATTTAATTATTAAGAGTAAATGGTATGAAAAAAGAATATAGTATAATTATAAACAAAGTTAATAATACTCATGGTTATATTGAATTAGCCAATGGTGAACGAATTGGTAGAGGTTGGTTTACAGATTTAGAATGGAATACATTAAATATTTCATCTAAATTAGAATATACTGTGGATAAAACCCGATCTTTAATTACAATAAATAATTATGATGATTTAAAAACCACTTGACAAAGAGCAGGTAAATCCGTATATTGTAGTATAAGAATTTAACAATAACAGGGAGTAAAAATGAAAACAGATGTATTCATTAAAAACGAAGGTTACGCTGACATCAGATTACGGTCAGACAAGATTAAACGATTTTGTACAGAACAAGGGTTTTACAATCAATTAGAACAAATGGGTGACACATTCTGTGACGAACCTGTTTGGACTAAAAAGTCACCTAAGGGTGTATTTCACATGGCAGTAAAGACACGAGCTGAAGCGAAAGAAGTTGGCAAATACTTTGAAGAAAACGGGTTTAAAGTTGAATCAGAATTTTAAGTAAAAAATGTAGCAGTCTAACAGCTGCACTACCGCTGAGAAATCAGACAGAAAACCACTTGACATTCGGGTGGTTTTTTTGTATATTGTGGTATAACAAATGAGAAGAAAGATGAAAAAATTAACAAAGAAGCAAGTAATGGTACATGGCAAAGTATGGACAAAAGAAGATTTACAGGCATTACTTGCTAAGAGTGACAAGGCATTATATGTTGCCATGTTAAGAATATTCAACAAGCAGACAGAAGATGAAAAGGCATATGAAAACACACACATATGGAACACAGTAGGTTTCAGTGGTGTTGACGGTGAGATAATGACATCAATTGCCAAGTTTTACATAAAGAGAAAATATGTAACAATCAAGCAGAAGGCGATTATAGAGAAGAAGATGCAGAAGTATTGTGGTCAGTTATTAAAGTTAATGGCTGTTGATAATATAAAAGACAACGAACACTTTTTTAAAGAGAGGTAAATAGAATGGGATTTAACACGACAGTAGTTATATATAATGATGCACTTGAAGGCATTAAAGGTGACAAGAATTTTGGCAAACAATTATATGATGCCATCATGGCGAATTATAAAAGTAAAAGAACAGAGTCAGTTTATTGTGAACATGGATTTGCGGGTTCACAAACTGCCGGTGTAGTTGTAGAACAGCATCACGCAAATTTTGATGTAACGATAGTAGTTGGTGGAAACACAGGAATAATAAAGGAGAAACAAAATGATAACATGTAATTTAACAAGTCCAGATTTAGTAAGTTTTTTAACACAGCTTTGGTATTGTATCAAGGGGTGGTTCACGAAATGACAATATTTAAGAGATTATTTGTATGGCAGGTAATACTGCCATATTTTATGATATTATTACCTTGGGGATATTTCACATTTTTTGTAGTAGAACTAATAGTTCCCGGTATAATATCAGGTATAGTATGGTCTATATTATTTTTCTTATCAGCAAACATAATAGAGAAACGAAGAAATGAAACAGAAACTAATAAGTAAACAGATTGAAACGATAGTAACTTTAAAGAATTATTACAGAGGGTTACGTTTAATTGAATTAAGACACATATATCTTTCTTTAGTAAATAAAGATATGGATAGGGCAGCATTAAACAGGATGGATTCAGACGAGTTAATAAATAAGATAGTAGAGAAAACAATAAAACCACTTGACATTTAGGTGGGTTTTTTATATATTGTGGTATAACAATTAAAAAGGTAGACATGTACAGATATCATTTAACATCAGCAATAATTAAACAGGGTTATCAAAAGAAGAATAAGATATTGGTATTTGAAGATTCTGATTTAAGTGCATATAAATGTGAACATATTTATTCATCAGACGGGTTAGGTATCACAGCGATACAGATTGAGAATACTGACACCACAAATCTTGTAACATTCTTTTTTGATTCATATGACAAGACACCTGAAGGTGAGATTGCAGGAAAGAATTTCAAAAGTAGAGATGGCAAATTAAAACTTTTAATAATTAACGATTGAGAGACATATGGAAACAATAGAATTAACAAATGCCACAGATGCCAAAGAGAAGCTATCAAGTATAATGAAGAAAGAAAAATTAACATTGGTAGATGCAATTGTGTTTATTGAGGTTGCCATTAAAAAATACGAAGCACAGGCAAAGTTAAGTATGTACGATGTCAATTTTTTAATAGGGTTAAACTTAATGTTAAAAGAGGCACACATCTTATTTGACAAAGAAGAATTAAATATTGGTGTGGAAGAGATGGAGAAAGTATTAGTATATGGTGATGGAAGTTCATGGACAAAAACTGGTGGATGGGATTATTCAAACAGAACAAAAGATTGGGGAGGTGACTGGGGTCTTGAAGAAGAAGAAAATTAAGAAATATAAGAAAGAGATTAAAGAGTCTAAGAAATTTGTATGGATATTAATGGAAAGGATCAATGAATTAGAGGCAGAGTTAGCTGCCATTAAGGAAGGAGTATAAAGATGTCACGACAGGAATTTACAGAAGAAGAAAAAGAGGCATTAGCACAGAAAAAATACATAGTATTAGAAGGAGTTGGTAAGAAGGAATTCGCAACACGGATAGCGACACATCAGGATGTTGAGTTTCAGATTACAAAGAATGATCGTGGGTTTTATTTAAAGTCATTACCGATAGTAGAGGACATAACTGACGATTTCATAGACGATGAACAGATACGAAAGTCTTTTAATACATTTAACGAATTAGTAACATACTTGGTATAACATGAAAACTGTAAAAGAAGAATTAAGAGAATTAAACTGGCATGAGACAGGCGACGGTGAATTTAAACCCATGGTTTTATTTTCAAATGAGGTGATTAAGGCAGATTGGTTAGGTACTCCATATGCATGGACACACACAAACGATTATGGAAAGGAAAGAGAGTTTGAGACATTTGAAGAACTAATTGAATTTTTAAAAACCACTTGACAAGTACAGGTATTATCCGTATATTAGTATATAACAAAAGAGAGAATAAAATGATAGTTGAAAAACAATTTGAAAATTTAGGATTTAATAAAGTAAATAATCAGTTATGGACCAAACGTGCTGATAATCGGGATGAATGGAATATATTCAAAGATCTTTTAGGTACACCCATTGAATGGACATTACAGCGAGAAATACCAGGTCAGGAAACAGTTGATGTAGATTTTGAGACATATGAAGAAATGATAGAATTTATAAAAACCATAAAATAAAGGACAAGATGGAAAAGCCAGAAATAGTTACAGAAGAACATTTAATATATTTAGATGGATTAAGAGAATCAGGAGTAACCAACATGTATGGTGCCGGAGAATTTTTAGAACAGAGATATGACATAGAATCAAAAGAAGCGCGTGAGATATTAGGATATTGGATGAAATCATATGGTGACCGACATAGTAAAGATTAGTCCTCCTTAGGGCTCCTTAAACGGGTATAAAAACCACTTGACATTGTTAGGTAGTTTTTGTATATTGTGGTATACAATGGTAAATCACTTATGATTTCGTTGTGCCAAGACTTGGCGAACAATATAAACTAACGGAGGTTAAAATGGGATGTTTCAGTTATATATGTAAAAAAACAGGAGAACCTGTATTATCAAGTTCATTTAATGGAGATGCTGTTCATTTATTTTTATTATATAAAGGTAAAGTGATAGAACATATGTATGGAAATTATAATAGTTATGGACAAGTATTCCAGTTAGGATCAGATGGAAGTTTTGGATGGAAAATGGATTGGAGTGATGTTTGTGAATTACAATTTGGCACGGATGAAAGTAGTGGTATTGCTGCTATATTAGATATTGCATTTGATGGTAATTTGCCAACAGAAAGAAGTAAGGATGATCCAAATCAAGGTTGGGGCGAACATGAAGAATTAATAGGTTTATCCAAAAAGATAGCTAAAAAAGTCATAAATCCATTTCATAAAGTATTTGTAGAAATTGATCTGACAGATATATAGACATTATATTAACTAATCTTTACTTTGAGAAACCACTTGACAATCAAGTGGTTTTTTTGTATATTGTGGTATACAATGGTAAATCACTTATGATTTCGTTGTGCCAAGACTTGGCGAACAATATAAACTAACAGAGGTTAAAATGAAAAGAGTAAAAGAAAGTGAAGCGGGTGTTTGTCCTACATGTGGGTCATATAATATTGATTATGAATCACTAGAAATTGATAGTGGAGATTCTGTATATTATCCTGCAATATGTGAAAAATGTGGTCAGGAATTTAGAGAATATTATGATATGACATTTAATACTCATTATGTAGAAGAAGCAAAGTATGATGAAACCACTTGACAAGTTCGGGTATTATCCGTATATTAGTATATAATAAATAAGAGAATAAGATGAGAACAAAAGAAGAAAGAATAGTTGATGAAATAAGAAATTATTTAAATGAGCCAAACATGGTTCATTTATATGAAGAATCATTGTATACGTCAGATATGAATGAATTAAAAAAACTACTTAAACAGGCAAAATCATTGATGATGTCATATGTTGAAGATGCTGATTATTATTTAAATTATATAGAGGAAAAATAAGATGAATAAATTAGAAGCATTATTTAATCCATCACCATTAGAACAAGACAAGTATGATGATTTAGTAGAATACTTTGAAGATAGATTTAATACAGAAGGTATTGATGTATTAGTAGAAATGGAAGATAAGAAATCCACTCGATTTGATTTTAATGCCAGTACATCAGTTTGGTTAAACGGTGCAGTGATTGAGGGTAGTTTACGAAAGGGCACAAAAAAGATAATGAATAGAATCATTGAAAATACTCCAATTGAAATAACAAATTATGTAAGGTATGAATAATGAACACATTCGCAGAAAGATTAGGTAACAATAAATTAAATAGTTTTTGGTATTATGATGAAACGATAGCCACGTATGAAAGTGAACATCGTTGGTTAATATGTGAAGCTAAGGGTGAGATTGAGGTATATTTACCGAAGTCATTAGATGATGATACAGAAGAATTATTTAAGGGTGTGGATGCAGTATTACAGGCAGAGTTATTAGAATATACTGATGAAGACATTGAATTTTTATTATTAGAAGATAAGTTCAGATTAAATAATTGGTTTGGGTTTGAATATACAGAAGGTGTTGTGGAGATAACTATGGATTCTGTTTCTTCTGATTATGAGGAAGCAATAGAAATGACCCAAGAATATATTGGTGAATTTCCAGAAGAAGAAAACTTTTAAAACTAAGGAACAAATTATGACATATGAAGTAACAAATATCAGTTATGATATTGATATAATTGAAGAATTACCAACTGAATTAACGATAGAAGTTCCAGATGATTTAGAAACTGATTATGAAAAGATGGAATTCATCAGCGATGAAATATCTAATATCACCGGGTTTTGTCATTTCGGGTTTTGTACTGACCCAATTCTTTGTGAATAATTTTTAAAACCACTTGACTTATGTTAGTATTATCCGTATCTTTACATATAACAAAAGAGAGAATAAGATGAAAAAAATTGAAAGTTATTATACAAAGGGCAGTCAGTCAATAGAGTACACAGAATTTATTGATCACAACAATTCAAAATTAAGAATCAATATTGATCGAGATTCATATGATATGCAGAGTTCAGCTGTCATTAAAATTTGGTCAAAAGATGATAACAAGTGGAATTTTCTTGCTAGAATTCCATATTCAAAAATGTCTGTATGTATGAATAATGTATATTGTGGGTTAGAAGTAAAAAACAATCATTTATATGATAGAGCCATTTGTTATTTTGATGAAGATATAAAAGAATTAAAAAAATTAGCTAAACTCATTTTAAATTAAAAACCACTTGACTTATGTTGGTATTATCCGTATCTTTATATATAACAAAAGAGAGAATAAGATGAACAGAGTATCAATATCACAATCAGACGGCATTAACCTTCAATTTGAAGATGAAGCATTACTAAAAGAATATGAAGAAAAGTTATTAAAGTTACAGATAGCCACATACAAAAAAATCAAGAAAGTATCAGGCGTATGGGCTTCAAATCAGAACAAATTTGTTCGTAACACCACACAATTTAACAACAGCGATTCCTATCATATGGAAATCATATCAAGGAAAAAACGATGAAAGTAAGAGAGATTTCAGAAATTATTAGTGCTGACAAGATATCAAAACACAAAGGTATCTTCACATTTAGAGATGGGTTTTTTTACACGATGGGTGGGTCTTCTACAAAGTTCAGAGAAAAGATTGAAAAGAGGTTAATAGAGAATGACATCCGGTTTGAGACATTAGAAGATGGTGAACATTGGGTGGCTTTTAACGGTGGTGCCCCGATAGAGAAACAGTCACATTGGTATGTAAAAGTACGAATTTATTAAGATTAAGAAAAAGCATGAGTGAAGATGGTACAAATTTCTGCAGAAATTGAAACAACCAATTTTCACTACAAAAAACCACTTGACATTCGGGTGGTTTTTTTGTATATTGTGGTATAACAATTAAAAAGGTAAGACAATGAATAAAGATTTAGTAAAAGACGCCGTATATGATGCTATGATAGGTAGAGTTAATAAAGTTTTAACTCAGTTTGACAATGAAATAATATCAGCATTAGATGATAGAGCAAATGAAATATTAAAAGGTAATATATTATCTGGCTACAAATTAGCTCTTAAACATGTATCAGAATCACTAAACGGTTTAATAATAAATTTAGAGAAAGTTGATGTATAAGACAAAGATATTTTTAATACTATTGATATTATCTGGTGTAACATTTACAGCCATACGAAATCACAATGAAGATATTGCGATGAAGAAAAAAGTATGGATTGAAAACATCAGAACGATACCTATAAAGCCAATAGAGAAAGTTACGGCAAAGGTAACAGTCACGATGTATAATGCTGTAACGGGTCAATGCGACAGTTCGCCATTGATAACAGCAGACAACTCAAAGATAAATCCAAAAAAGGCAAGCGAACACAAATGGATTGCGATGTCCAGAGATATGTTAGACAGATGGGGTGGGCCATTTAATTACGGCGACAAGGTACGAATAACGGGCACGGATCACAAAGATGGCATATATATAGTAAGAGACACAATGAATTCCAGATATACGAATAGAATAGATATACTTGAAACAATAGG
>Ga0164313_10003794_pt1 | contig 13463 bp, 7 predicted proteins | sample GuaBasSedimGuay4_FD_113735 | JGI IMG/M metagenome (GOLD analysis project Ga0164313, IMG submission 113735) | Subseafloor sediment microbial communities from Guaymas Basin, Gulf of California, Mexico - Guay4, Core 4569-4, 0-3 cm | ecosystem: Environmental > Aquatic > Marine > Hydrothermal vents >... | reverse complement strand
TGAATCGCTACGCTCTGCCATTTATAAAAAAGATAGAATTCCTTAACTTTAGGCACTTTAGTTCACTTTAGACACTCATATGTTATGGCGTAGATACTCCCTTTCAGGGAGCATCCAGTGTCGGGCCCTCTGGACCAGGGCATCTATTATTTACTAGTATTTAACCTTGACAATGTTCTTATTCAGTGGATAAGATGGCTAAAACGTTATAGTTAATAAATTTTGAGCCTGTCAAACATCATAAAGGAGAAAAAGATGAAGGGACAATATGATCGCATATTGAGAATCGATGTCAGCCAACAAAAATACTGGACGGAAACCGTGGACAGTGCCATCTACGAAAAGTATCTGGGAGGCAAGGGCCTGGCCTCTTACCTGCTTTACACGCTCAATCCTCCTGAAGTCGATCCTCTGCATGCGGACAATTGTCTGATATTTGCCACCGGGCCCATTACCGGAAGCCGCATCTGGGGTAGTTCACGGTACGGCGTGTACACCAAATCACCTCAGACCGGTCTTTATTCAGAATCTTATTCCGGGGGCAGAGTGCCCGAGGCCATCGACTCGGCCGGCTATGACGCCATCGTCATCCAGGGTGCAAGCGCTGATCCCATTGTCCTGGGTGTCCACCCGGACGCGGTGCTTTTTCACCCGGCAGCTGATTTGTGGGGCCAGGAAACCTATGACACCGAGGACGCGATCCTGCAACGCTACAGCCAGCCGGATAAGGGTTTCAGGAAAGCCGGGGCGGTTGTCATCGGACCGGCTGCTGAAAAATTGGTGCGCTTTGGCGTGATTAAAAATGATCATTGGCGCTCCGCCGGTCGCACCGGCGTAGGAACTGTTCTGGGCGCCAAGAAGATAAAAGGCCTGCTGTTTCAGGGTGACCGCACGCGGCCGCTGTATGATGAAACTGCCGTGGCCGAACTGTCCAAAGCCATTATGGCGGAATCCAAGGACAACCCCGGCGTTGCGGCTTACAAGAGCATGGGCACCGCCCAGCTGGTCAAGGTAACCAACAACGCCAATGCCTTCCCCACCCGGTATTGGGCCGAGGGAAAGTATGACCAATGGGAAAAAATCAGTGCCGACGGCCTGCATTCAAAATGCGATGTCAAACCCCGTGCCTGTGCCAAGTGCCTGATGGCCTGCGGCCGCATGACCACCATCAAGGAGGGCCGGCATGCCGGTCTGAAACTGGAAGGCCCGGAATACGAAACCATTTACGCCTTTGGCGGTCTCTGCCTCATCGACAGCATCGAAGAAATCGCCTATTTAAACGATATTTGTGACCGGGTAGGTATCGACACTATTACCGCCGGCAATCTTTGCGCATTTACCATCGAAGCCTATTTGCGCGGAAAGGTGGATTTTGCCATCGATTACGGCGAGGTGGATAAAATTGCCGAACTGCTGCACATGATCGCCCGGCGTGAAGGCATTGGCGATGTGCTGGCCCGGGGGATCAAACATGCCGCCCGGGAGTGGGACCTGGAAGATATCGCCGTGCATGTCAAGGGTATGGAACCTGCGGGTTACGATCCCAGGGTGCTCAAGGGCATGGGCCTGGCCTACGCCACCTCCGACCGCGGGGCATGTCACCTGCGGGCCACCTTTTACAAGCCGGAACTGGTGGGGATGATTCCCCCCGGGCAGATCGAAGGCAAGGCCGAGCTCTTTCTTGAATTTGAAGATCGCCTCACCATTTTCGATACACTGGTGCTGTGCCGATTTTACAGGGATCTGTACCAGTGGGAAACGCTGGAGAAAATCATTCACGCCCTCACCGGCCTGGATGCCACCCAGGAATCGCTTCGCCTGAGGGCGGCTGACATCGCTACCCTCATCCGCCGCTTCAATCTCCGTGAAGGTATGACCGCCGAGGACGAGTGGCTATCCAAGGGATTCTTCCGGAAAAACGAAAAGACCGGCGATGCCATCAATCCCGAGGAACTCCGCCAGATGCTCAAAGAGTATTATCTGCTGCACGGATGGGATGAGAATGGGAAGCCGCCGGAGGAACATATATAAATTCGATTTTAGAGCACCGTCGCTGGGCCTCGGCTGATATTTACCCTGCGGGTGTAATTTACACTTCGTGTGTCATATGTGCTTCGCACGTCATTACGCTTTGGGCCGTTTTAGACGACATGGCGAACATATGCTGTTGAACCGTGGCGCTGAGAGCCCTACAATAAACTAACGGCTAACAATAAATTTCAGCGGAGCGTAATGACAGCCAAGCGAATGACGGCCGCAGGCCCGATGACGGGCGAAGGCGTAGTAACACGCGACAGCACAAGTGACTCCCAAAGGGTTCCTGACGGCCGCAGGCCGAATTACACGCGATAGCGTAAATAACATCGAAGATAAATGACGCCCGAAGGGCAAATGATAAGGTTATAATATATCGATAAATACCCGGATAATATCATGCGTTAGGAGGACTACAGATGACGATCGAAAAAAATGACAGCCACCTGCCGGACTACGCCATGATGGAACGCCAGACCTTGACCCGGGGTGTGGGTTACGGTGAAGATGCGCTCAAAAGGCCCCAGATCGGTGTGGTCAGCAGCTGGGGGGAAGTCAATCCTGCTTCAATTCATCTGGATCGTGTTGCCGGTGCCGTCAAATCGGGTATCTGGGCGGCCGGGGGAACCCCCAGGGAGTTCGTGATCAGTTCTATCTGCACCAGCATGGCCGGTCACGACAACTACCATCTGCCGCATCGGGACCTGGTGGCCGGTTATATCGAAACGGTGGCCATGACCAATCTTTTCGATGCCATGGTGTATGTTCCGGTGTGTGACGATGTGATCCCCGCCCACCTCATGGCGGCCGCCCGCCTGGACATCCCCGCAGTCGTCGTTACCGGCGGATACATGCAGCTCAATACCTATAAGGGAGAGGCTGTCGACCCTTTAGGCGTGGCCCCCAAGCATTTTGCCGATTTCAAGGCCGGGCGGCTGCAGGATCGGGACTTTCACGAAATCAAAGAACGCGGATGCCCCGGGTGCGGTGCCTGCCCGGTGATGGGCACGGCCAACACCATGGCCTGTCTGAGCGAGGCTCTGGGCATGTCCTTACCATGGAACGCCACTATCCCCGGAGCCGATTCCCGGCTCATGCGCCTGGCCTTTCGGGCCGGCCAGCAGGTTGTCCGACTCCACCAGGAGGGCATCAAACCTTCGGATATCATGTCTGTGGAAGCGTTCCGGAACGCCATTGCCGTTCTGATGGCCATCGGCGGGTCCACCAACGGGGTTCTTCACCTGCAGGCTGTGGCCGCGGAATTTGAAATGGACATTCCCCTGGAAACCTTTAACGCGGTGAGCAAAGTAACCCCGCTTTTGTGCGACATCGCCCCTTCGGGCACGGGAAAATACCTGCTCAGGGATTTTGATGAGGCCGGCGGGCTGCCCACGGCCATGCGCGAAATGCGGGAACTGCTGGCAACGGATGCCATGACCGTAACCGGCGGGACGCTGATCGACACGCTTAACACCGCCGTCCCATGCGATGGCCGGGTGATCCATGCCCTCGGCACCCCCTTGTCAAATGAAGGCGGACTCATCTTTCTCAAGGGAAACCTGGCACCCGGGGGTGCCTTGATCAAAAAATCGGCCGTCCCCGCAGTCATGCAGCAGCACACGGGTCCGGCACGCCTGTTTTCTTCCGAAGAGGACGCCTGCGAGGCACTTGAAAATGATCAGTTGAACCATGGGGATGTGGTCATTGTCAGGAATGTCGGGCCCAAAGGCAGCCCCGGCATGCTTCTCCTGCAGCGTTTTTTATGGCAACTGGCCGCCAAAGGCCTGTCCGACAAGATCGCCTTTATGACCGACGGCCGTTTTTCCGGCACCAATAAAGGCTGCGCAGTGGCGCATATCGCCCCCGAAGCTGCCGCCGGCGGCCCGTTGGCCATCGTGAAAGACGGTGACCTTATTGAAATCGACATCCCCAACGAACGCTTGAACATTGATATAACGGATGCGGAGCTCAACAACAGGCTTGCCGCCTGGTCGCCCCCCAAGAGCAAGGTCAGCAAGGGCTATCTATCTATTTATGCAAAAATGGCCAACACCGCCGAAAAGGGTGCGGCTTTGAATTACAGGGGGGAATAACTACGCCTGGGGTGGTGTGCTCTCCTCAGGGCTCGAATTTCAATTTCGTATCTTTCTGGATCATGACGGTCTCTCCATAAGGCGCCAGGTCATGCATCAAAAAACGGAATTCAAAAATGGCAAAATGGATCTTGTCACCGCTTTTCAGACGAACCGGATTGTTTTCCTTGATAGGTTTTTCGTTCAGGCGCGTGCCGTTGGTACTTCTGTGATCCTCGAGATAATAATATCCGTTTTTATAGTCGATAGTGGCGTGCAGGCTTGAAATAGATTCCTTGGGGATCACGATGTCATTGCTCGAATCCCTGCCGATGCTTACGGATTTATGATTCAGGGGAAAGGTTATGGATTCACTGGAAATGATGTTTTCGGTATCGATCAACTCCGCCGGATCCATGGGCTTTTCACTGGGTTCGTTCACAGGGCGCACTTCCTTCTGAGGATCCGGTTTGATCAGGATTGTCTTTTTTTTACGCATAAAAACAAAGTAAATTAAAATCAATCCGGCCAGGATCACCAAGGCCAGGATCAATGGGAACAACATGGTTCCCTTCTCGGCCGGCCCCGCATCCCCGGTTTCGATAGGACGCGTGTCCGGAATTGCTTTCTCATCCGGGAGCTTTGGTTTGTCGGCAACGGTGGGAGCTGGTTCCGGCTCTGCCTGGGCCGGTTTTGAAATGATATCGTCAATTTTTTTGAAAACGGATTCGACTTCATCCGCAGTGAAGGCTCGAAAATATTCCCCCTCCGTGTTTACGGCCAAGGTCTGCATCAGGCGGAAATCTGCTTGTTCCGTAAAAGCGATACCGAAAATTCGGATACCCAGTTTTTTGCATTCCAGTGTAAGCGTTTCCTTCAGCCATTTTTCCGCTTCGAGGTCCTGATCTTTATTGCCGGTATCGACAATGCCATCGGTCAGCAGGATGACAATTTTCTTTGCATCCTGTCTTCCGCTGGTTTTAAGTTCATAAACAGCTCTCTCGACACCCGCCGGTGTATTGGTGAACTGCCCCTTGTAGGTAATCATATCGAGGCCCAAGAGAAACCGTTCAACACTCTCCGCCGTCGTTATGCCCGACAGCGGTTCGATCAAGCGGGCATCGGTGTCAAATATGACCATCCCGATCCGGACCTCTTCATCCAGTCCCTCCAGAAAATTGATCACCACGGTTTTGGTGATGAATTCCGGATCGTTTTTTATCATGCTGCCTGAGTTGTCCAGCACAAAGATGACATCCACGTTTTTTTGAATCCGGCGGTCTGCCGCCGCCGCAGAATCGGCTTGCCCGATCAGTAAAAACAACAGCACCAGGCACCCGAGCATCCCCCAAAATGTGTTTCTGATCAGTCCCATAAAATTATCCCCTGTACACTCAATTGTATTGGCAGCATCATTTTTCTGTATAAAGTACCGTTGACATCTAAAAGTGTTTCCACTATATACAAAACTAATTTTGAAATAACAATATGTTAAACATGAAGCTCGTACTTTTTCTTAAGGTAAAAAATGTATCTTTCCCATTTCGACTTAAAAGAAAAGCCTTTTCAAATCAGCCCTGATCCTCGTTTTTTGTGGCTGGGTGAAACCCACAAGGAAGCGCTGGCAAGGCTCAAATACGGCATCCACGACAACCGCGGCTTCCTGCTGCTGGTAGGTGATGTCGGCACAGGCAAGACGACCCTTATCAATGGATTGCTGGACAGCCTGGACAAGAACACCCTGGTAGCCACCATCCCGGATCCTGGACTGGAAAAGCTGGATTTTTTCAACTTCCTGGTTCATGCTTTTAACATCAACAAACAATTCACCAGCAAAGGCGACTTCCTGGTCCACTTCATACACTTCCTGCACAAAGCCAGCGCCGACAACAAGCGGGTTCTGATTATCATCGATGAAGCCCAACGGCTCGAGCACGAAATGCTTGAGGAAATCAGACAACTCTCAAACATCGAAACTCAAAGCGCCAAGCTCCTCAACATTTTCCTGGTGGGGCAGAATGAGCTCAATGAAAACCTGCTGGAAAATCGAAACAGGGCACTTCTGCAGCGCATCACGACCCGCTATAATATCGCTCCCCTGCCGAGTAAGGAAATAGATGAATATATAAAATTTCGCCTCAAAGTTGCGGGATGTGAAAAAAATATCTTCAGTTCCGGTGCCGTGCGCCAGGTGATAGCATTCTCGAAGTGCTACCCACGTCTGATCAATGTCATTTGCGACCATGCACTGCTAACCGCTTTTGTCAGAGGTAAAAAGAAAATCGATGCCAGAATTGTAAAAGAGTGCGCCGATGATCTCAGTATCTCCACCGAAAAAAAGGCACCCATCGCCCAAAGCGGTATCCTTAAGACCATCTTCGGGCCACTGTTCCTGCCCTGGCGCAAGCCCTTGATCAGCATCGCGGTCTACGCAGCCCTGCTGGTGTTGCTGGCCGGCACGGCCGGCTACGTATATTTTCCGGATTTTTTTAGCCCTGCTGGTTCTACTGTTTCGGAAGACAGCGTGAGCCAAGGACACGGCAGCCCGTTTCCCATCGAAAAGGCCCCGCCCGAGGCCTCCAAACCGGATTCCGGGACAGCCGGCTCCGGCTTGAATGTTGCGCCTGAGGCGGAAACCAACGACCGCGCGGAGGACAAACAGGCCGTCGCCGCCACGCCGGAACCAATGTCTGAAAAAGAGCCCGCCCTATCGAATGCCGAGTTGGCAACCTATTTCGACCAAACGTTCATCATTCGATTCCGAATGGATTCCAACGAATTTTCCGACGATGCCTATGCACTGATGAACAGCCTGGTGCTCGCCATCAAACAAAAACCGGATACCGGGGTATCTGTCAACGGGTACACAGACTCACTCGGTAATTATGATTACAACCGGCGCCTTTCCGAATTCAGAGCCAACGTCGTTAAATCCTATTTAATCGGCCAGGGTGTCGTTTCGACGCAGGTTCAAACTTATGGGAAAGGGCCTGAAAACCCCATTGGAAGCAATGCAACCCGGGAAGGACGGGCCGCCAACCGACGCGTGGAGATCATTCTGCACAACGGTCCTGCCGAATAGGTGTGATGAACCGGAAAAGATGAACATCGAACGTCGAATAGCCCCAAGTCGGATTGGCAATCCGCTTTTTTAAATATCCAACAACCAATATCCAATTTCCAATGATCAGGTTTGCTATCTGCACTTGGACATTGATCATTCGTTATTGGATATTGGTTATTCGCCCTTTCCTTATATCAAAGGCTCAAATGCTCCAAACATGAGCCATTGGCATGAGCCTCGGCAACCTTGTTTCGATGATTTGAATTTAGGTCATTTGATATTGTTTAGGGCTTAGATCTTCGTGCTTTGAATTTTATTTTCTCCAGCACTGTTCATTTTTTTGTCTAAAAGCCTGAGGTGGTCCCCCATTTTACCGGCATCGGGGTATCTGTCTTTGATGGATTTTTCCATGGAGCGTTTGAGTATGGCCAGGGTGGCCTTGTTGATCTCTGGATTGTAGGTGGTTGCCGGTTCAGGTTCAACCGATGTGGTCTGGTACATGATGGCGGCCATATTGTCCCCGTAGAAAGGCAGCTTTCCGGTTAACAGCTGATAAAATACCACGCCAAGCGAAAAGACATCCGACTGACCGGTGAGCGTCCTGCCTTCGGTCTGTTCTGGAGACATATAGTAAGGCGTTCCTTTTATGATGCCGGTCCGCGTTTTGGTGCTTGTTGTGGCACGGGCAATTCCGAAATCGGTCACTTTGACAATCCCGTTCTTCAGCATCATGATATTGGCCGGCTTGATATCCCGATGAATGATGTCGTGTTTATGGGCATACGCCAGGGCATCACACACCTGCACGATGACCGCAATACACTTTTTAATGGACAGCAAATTATCCCGGCGGGTGAATTTTTCCAGATTTTTACCTTCCAGGTACTCCATGGCCAGGTAAGAAAGATCCAGGTCTTCACCGACATCGAATATGGTCACGATGTTGGTGTGGGAAAGCTTGGCGACGACCTCGGCCTCGCGGTAAAAATGTTCTTTTATATTTTCCACCTGTGATTCATCGAACTCATCCGAAAAGCGGATCGTTTTGATTGCGGTCAGACGGTTCAGCTTCGGATCCCTGCCCTTATAAACAATTCCCATGGCACCACGCCCCAGTTGCTCGAGGATTTCATAGCGCCCCAGGGTGGGCATGGCGCTTTCTTTTTTCTCGACCACAACCGTTGCATCGACCGCTGGTTCAGGTTTCACGGGCTGGGTGGAAAGGGGGCCGGGACTTCCGGTTCCCAACGTAACGGTTTGACGTATCACCTCTGCAGGGGGCGTTCTTCCCGCAAAAAATCGCAGCCCGCCGAAAAAGAGTACGCAGATAGCAATGAGACGCAACAATATTTTTATGATCAGAATGGTATCTTCGGCCAGGGGTATCAACATGACAAAAAAGTAATCGACAATGTCCGAAACAAACAGAACAATGAGAAACAGCATGATCAGATTAATGGCATTGCCGATTTTCCCGCCGACGTATTCATTCCTGGCGCGGCTGTATATCACCAGGGTCATGACGTAAAAAACCAGAATCAACAATTGTGCCATCCAGTAGTTTAAATTGGTTTCCATATTAAAATATGCTCTTGAGGGTCATGATGAGATGTATGGTCAATGGTCTGTATTCCTTCTGGGCAATAGCCGACAGGTAATTTTCAAGACTCAGAATGGTGGCCCTGGCGGATTTTTCTCCCAGCAACTGCTTCTTTTCCACGAGCAGTTCGGTAAGGGTCTGCTGAAATCCGGAAATAAAACTGCTTTTACCAAGCCGATATCCTTCCCTGGAAATGTGTTCCCGGATGCGATTGACATTGGCCTGGATGTCGTCATTTACCCGGTACTGTGACATGAATTTATCATAATAATCAGATTTTTTTAAAATCCTGGACAACAAAGTGTCGGCCTTGCTGCCGATATCCGCTTCCATTTCCCGCATCACAATCTGGATGGTGCGGCTGTAAAAAGCGATAATCGCAGCTCCCCCGACATTCTCCATGTTTTTCATGAGATTACCGTGATCACTCCCGGTATCGCCTTGCAAATCGCTTTTTTCCGTAAAAGTCTTTTCGCCGGTAACGTACTGTTCATCCTGCAGAAGCGTTTTAAAGAAAAGTTGCGCTCGATCGGCGATGCCGTCAGGACCGTCTTGGATGTGCTCCGCTATATCGACAAGTTTTCCGAGTGTGTCCAGGGATGCCTTGAATCCCAAAACATGGTATTGCTCCTGCAGCAGGCGCAATACAGTCCGCCTGAATTCCCATTCAAGTTGATTGCTGTCCATAGCCCCGGTGCCCTGCTGCAGGCGTTCGCATACAAGCCGTGTGCTCTCGGTCGGATCTTCGCCTGGAACCACTGCGGAGAGGAACACTTCATTGACTGGTGAACGCTTCAAACTCCTGGTCAGCATGCTATTCGCTTTTTTTTCACCCAACTCAAGCGCAATGGTTGCGGTAATTTCATGAACGATGTCCAAATAGAATTGGACGACAATCGTATGGGTTAAGGCCCCTCCGGTTTTGGAAGCCTGCGTTCCCACAGATGTTTCAATGGCATTCTGGGCAGCCAGCGCTGCCATGGCCCTGTATACGCCCAGCCGGGGCAGTCCCGTTTCGGCAATGATTTGGGAAACATCTCTTTTCCCATCTATCAGCAGCATCACGCGCAAGGCACCGTCCGTAGAAAAGGACCCCGACCTCAGCGCCCCTTCCTTAATCTGAAATACCACATGATCATTGGGGATCAGGGAACGATAGGCTTTCCACTTCTCCGCCTCGGCAACCAGCCGGATGGGATCCAGCTTCAGGCGGATGTCTTCAACAAAGCCCTCCAGCCCGTCTGCATAAGCAAAGACACCCTCACGCCATGTCAAAACCGCTGAAATCACTTCCTTGAACTGATAATTCAGCACCTGTACCAGTTTATCCTGGGATACGAACCCGCTTTCCACCAGAACCACGCCAAGCCTCTTGTTCGTCTTTCTGGCAATGCCGAGGGAATCCTCAATCTCGTCATCGGTGACGAGATTCTTCTCTTTCAACAATGCCCCCAAGGATAGTTCCGCGGCAAGGGCGCCACGTATGAAAACGATGTCCCCGGCGCGAAAATAAATTTTAGTTTCGTTCCGCCCGCTGCGCACCTTCAAAATGCCGGTTTTTTTCTCCTGGTGCAAAAGACGTCCGATGGCAGAAAGAGAAAATGTCTGGATATCCCCTGTAAGCGACATATTTTATTCGCACCCCTTAATCAGTGACCATTTGTCACTTTCCACCGTATACCGGATGTCGACCATGCATATATCTTCATCCATGCCTTTGAAGGTCCATACTTTCCAGGCATGGTATACCGAGTATTCCGAGTACTTCGCATTGTTGCGCGTCAATACTGCCTTCTGAAAGTTGATGTTCTTGGAATGGACGGTCTGGCCGCTGTATTTGCGGGCCAGGTATTTCTTAATCAGGGGTGCGCATAATTTTTTTATGGTGCCTCTCAATGTCTTATGATCTATGAATTCTCCCTTGTATTTGACAAAACCTTCACTGTAGCGCTTCAATTCCAGCGCATCCGGTGTCATCCATTCGCCCTTGTACTGCACATCGCCCTTAGATCCATGCACCATGTCGTCGGCCGACAGAATCGTTTCGATTTCTACGCGGTATCCGGCCATGATCCTGTCCTTTTTAAACGGGCTGCCCGCAATGGCTCCAAGAGCGCTTTCATACTCTTTTTTTGCCCGCAGATATTTTTTTTCCTGCCGTTGAATTGCGGCCGCATGCATGCGCGTTTCGACAGTCTTGATGTCATCGAGGCGTCTGCCTTCAGCTTCTTTACTTGCGGTGGCCGCAATGCGCTTTGCCTCAGCTTTTTTCGCGGCTGCTATGGCCGCCAGACGCTCCTGTTTCCTCTTTTTTTCGATCTTTTCAGATTCGAGCCGTGCCCGCTCTTTTTTCTTTTGTGCCTCAATTCCGGCAAGGCGTTCAGCCGCCTGCTTCTTTCTGGCTTCCTCCAGTTTCTTTTGAACGATGTCCTGCTGCTGCTGTTTTACTTCGGCATCATTTATCTGATGTTCTTGGAGCGCTTTCTGTTTTTGATCTTCCGCACGGACCATACGCTGTTTTTCCACCAGCTTTTCCTGCATAATCTTTTCGACGAGATTCCTTTGCTGCACCTGCTTTTTTTTCTGACGGTCATCTTCGGATGGGAAATACTTGGAATAGGCTGCTTTTAAAAACCGTTTTTCAGCATGGGGGCTTTTCCACAGCAGATAATACCCTGCGCCGAGCAATCCCGCCAGCAGCAACCCTGTCAGTATAAAAAGGCTAAAACGATTTGCCGGAAAGCCCCTGAATCCTGATCGGCTGTCCCTCATATTCGAGGCCGGGACGACTGCCGACGCATCCGCGCCAAGAGGTGTCGGCGAGATCGTTTTGACCACTTGATATGATGGTGCCTCTGAAGACTGTCTCCCGGGAATCGCATGGTCTGGTTCGGCACGCCTCTCCACGCCGGTCGGACCGGCCCCCGGGGAACCCGGCATGGCGGATATATCGATTTTACGGGTCCCGCTATCGCCCGCTTCCAGGGTGTCGGGCTGCAGGTCTACGGTTCCGTTGTGGTAATCCTCTGTTTGCGCATGGGGCTGCATGGTCAAAACCTGGTCCAAATCCGTAAAGTCGAGACTGTCAGGTGCAACGTCCCCGGCGGAACCTTTTTCACCGGATACGTTCACAGATCCTTTTGTTGCATGCCCTGAACCGTGGGGCATGCCATTTCCAGCGGCCGGATTCAGATCCCCGGGCATCTCCTTTTGTATTCGCCTTAAATCTTCAGCCATCCGGCCTGCTGTCTGGTAGCGTACTCCCGGATCTTTGGCAAGTGCCCGGTTAAGGATGTCTACGACAGGCTGTTCAATTTTCGGGTTGTAGGTCGATGGCGGCACCGGATCGGTGTTAGCCGTCTGGTACATAATCGCCGACAGATTTTCCCCGGTAAAGGGCAGCTTTCCGCTCAAAATCTGATAAAGCACCACCCCCAGTGAAAAGATATCGGCCCCCCCGTCCAGTTTTACACCACGGGCCTGCTCAGGAGACATGTAATAGGGTGTCCCCTTGATGATGCCGGTACGGGTCTTGGTGCTGCCCGCAGCCCGGGCGATCCCGAAATCGGTGACTTTTATTTCCCCGTTTTTGAGCAGCATGATATTGCCGGGTTTGATGTCCCGGTGAATGATTGCATGGGTATGCGCATATTCCAGCGCATCACACACTTGAGCGATGATGTCTAGGCTTTGGGAGATGGGCAATAGCCGGCCGGCTTCGCAGTATTTTTCCAGGCTGTCGCCTTCCAGGTATTCCATGGCGAGATAGGAGAGATCGAGGTCTTCACCGACATCGTATATTTTCACGATATTTTTGTGGGATAGCCGGGCCACGATTTCCGCTTCGTGATAAAAATAAGACTTGACCTTTTCGACCTTTTCTTCATCATAATCGTCTAAAAACCGGATGGTTTTGATGGCCGTCAACCTTTGGAGCTTGGGGTCACGTCCCTTGTAGACGATCCCCATGGCACCTTTTCCAATCTGCTCGACAATTTCGTACCTTCCGAGAGTCGGTTTGGCCTTGGGGGACAGATCCTCTATTTCGGCGGTGAAATCGGCGGCAGCTGCTTCGGTACTGTCAAGTGTTGACGGCACAATACCGAAACCATCTGTTTGGGAAAAATCGGATTCCGCCGGTATGGCAACAGACCGTTTGGAAAAAAAACGCAGCCCGCCGAAAAACAGGACACTGAGCGCAAAAAGTTTCAGAAGTATCTTTATAATCAGCGTGACATCATCGCCCACCGGTAGAAACGCTTTCAAAAAATAGTCGGTGGTGTCGGCCACCAGGAGGATGGCCAGAAAAATCATGATCAGGTTGATGGCGTCGGCAATTTTACCGCCGACGTATTCTCTACGGGCCCGATTGTAGATGATGAGGGTCATCACATAAAAGACAAGACTTAAAAGCTGACCCAGCAGGTAGTCTGAACCACTCTCCATACCTTCTCCAGTACCGCCCTCACCAGAATTTGTTCGGCTGGCTTCACATACAGCATTTTATAACATCTGTAAGATTAACGTTCCGATTGGTCATAAGGAAGCGGTATAATATATATCTATCAGATGTGATTTGTCAAAATTGAAATCTCCCAGTGGTTTTCCGCTTGGAGATTTCAATTTAGTCGTTGAAAAAATCAGGGTCCATGTCAACCGTCAGTGCATCCTCGCTCTTGAGCCGTTGTATCAC
>Ga0164313_10003793_pt1 | contig 13463 bp, 8 predicted proteins | sample GuaBasSedimGuay4_FD_113735 | JGI IMG/M metagenome (GOLD analysis project Ga0164313, IMG submission 113735) | Subseafloor sediment microbial communities from Guaymas Basin, Gulf of California, Mexico - Guay4, Core 4569-4, 0-3 cm | ecosystem: Environmental > Aquatic > Marine > Hydrothermal vents >... | reverse complement strand
CGTTACCTGGTCAAGACCCTCCAGGAAAAAATCGCCGAGATCGATCGGGCCCAGGGCAAATTGTCCGGTCTGCAGAACGATATTCTGCGAACCTTCATCTGATTCCGGTCCGGGATTCGGCGGCCGAGAAGGCATCCATGAAATTCAGCCAAAAGATTTTTCTGATGCCCCTGGTTACCGCGCTGGCCTTCTCGGTGATTTTTGTCCTCACCCAACGCGCTACCACCAAGAGTGTTGAAACCATTGATCACATCAGGGATGTCTTCTTCCATTCCCTGGAGTTGAGTCACGACTTGGAGACCGACCTTCTGACCATCCGGCAGTTGTTGACTTCCGCGGTGTTGACCCTGAACCAGGATCTGGTGGGGGAGGCCGATTCGGTTGCGACCCATTTTCGGGCCACGCTTCAGAGTTGCCAGGGTGTTCCGGGTCTTGCGGGCAGTCTTGACCCCATGCGGGTGGATTTCGAGGAGTTTTTCAGCTTGGGGCACGCCGCGGCGATGGATTTAATCCATCGGGGAGGGATCGATTCCGGCATCCCGAAAGACATTTCGGTTCGTGTGGTATTAATGGATGAACGGTTCGAAACACTGAACCGGGAACTGGCGAAAATCGTCGACGATACCAATCAGGATTTGGAGGAAGCCATCGACCGGACCGGTGTCCGGGTCGGTCGTGTGCGCTGGATCATGAACGTAACGAGCCTGGTATTTCTCGGCGTTCTGGTCGTGATTTCGGTCCTGGTCATCGGGGCCATCGTGCGGCCGGTGAATAGGATGAGCCGCGTGGCCCAGGCGATTGCCGGGGGTGACCTCGGTCTGAGCCTGGACCACCGTTCGAACGATGCCCTGGGTGAACTGGCCGACAGTATCAGGGAAATGCAATCCTCGCTCATCCGGGACATCGCCAGGAGGGAAAAAGCCGAAGCGGACCTGATCGCCGCCCAGGGTCAGATTATCCAGTCGGAGAAAATGGCGGTGCTGGGTGAACTGGTGGCCGGCCTGGCTCACGAATTGAATACCCCCCTTGGCACCCTGGCCTCGTCCCTGGATGTGGTGGAGCGGAGCCGCAGGATCATTCTGGACAAATGCTCCACGGGTTCGGATTTGGGCGAGGTAATTTCCGATCCCCGTTACCAGCGGGCGATGAAGGCCCTGGAAAAGGGAGTCGCCGGGATGGATGCGGCTTCAACGCGCATCGGCGAGCTGGTCTCCGGTCTGAAAACTTTCAGCCAGTTGGACAAAGCCGAATTCCAGCAAACCGATCTCAACGAGGGATTGCGCAACACCGTAAAAATAATGGAGCGAGGTTTGCCCCGGGATGTGGATCTCCAGCTCGATTTGGGTGAATTGGAGCCCATCCTGGGTTACCCGGCGCAATTGAACCAGATGTTCCTGAGCCTGATCATGCACGCGGTTCGGGATGTCACCCCTCCGGGTGCCGTTACCGTGAGAACAGAACAGATAGAAGACCAGGTACAGATCACGGTCCAGGATACCGGGTGCGGATACGAACCCGATGCCCTGCAGGCGCTTTTCAAACCGGGATTCAAATCCGATTCCAGCCGGGTGCGCATGGATTGGGAAATGATCACCAGCAACAGTATCGTGGACCGCCATGGGGGATCCATGGCCGCCGAGAGTACGCCGGGTGAGGGAACGACCTATGTGATCAATCTTCCGGTGTGGTCCCAGGGCCCCGACGCCTCCACCAACCAGGGTGGATCGGCGGCTGATCCCGATCATGAATGACAACCCTCCCGGAGAGGATATTTTTTACCGGTGCAACTGAGTGCGGCGGCCCTTATGAGATCGAATATCAAGATCAAATGTTAAACTGATAACGTTGATGCTCCACCAACCCAAATAATATTCGATACTTAAAAGAAGATTTTTTTTATCCTCTTAAACCGGTTTTTCTCCGGCAAACCGGATCATGCAACTTATTCCCCAATAAGATGATAACCTATTTGACCCGTAGGGATTATGGCCTAATAATTTGGTTTGGCCGCAAATATACAAGATCCTTCCTCCTCTCGGGAGTTATCCAGATGTCCTTTCCAACGATTTCCACCGAAATTTTTCCGGGGAAACGAGCTCTTTTTTATCTGATGGCAGGTTTGGTCCTGGTGTCGTTGGCGGGACCGGCCCTGGTCCTGGGCCAAACGGCTGAAGACTGTCTGGATTGTCATGATGACGAGGACATGACCAAGAACGAGGGGACCCGGGTCATATCCCTTTTCGTGGACATCGACAAGTTCAACAATTCGATTCACGGCCGGGAAGACATCGGGTGCATCGACTGCCACGCCGACCTGGAGGATTTCGTCGGCGATCACGACGAAGAACTCGCGGACGTCGACTGCGCCATGTGCCACGATGACGTGGCCGAGATCTACGACGCCAGCCTCCACGGCCTCCGCGTGGCCGAAGGCGCTCCCCTGGCGCCGCGCTGCTGGTCCTGCCACGGCGCCCACGACATCACTCCTGCGGAGGATCCCAACTCTCGTGTGAACAAGTTCAACATCCCCATCATGTGCGGCCGCTGCCACAAGGAGGGCGCCGGCGTCAGCGACTACGCGGACGTCTCCCAGGACAGCGTATTGTCCCATTATTCCCTCTCCATTCACGGCGAAGGATTGTACCGGCGCGGGCTGACCGGAACCGCCGTCTGCTCCGACTGCCACACTGCTCACAACGTCCGCAACCACCTCGATCCCGAATCAACCATCCACCGCGACAACGTGGCGGCCACCTGCGAGCAATGCCACGGGCTGATCGAAACCGTGCACAAGAAGGTGATCCAGGGAAATTTGTGGGAAAAGGATCCGTCCAAGGTTCCGGTCTGTATCGAATGCCATCAGCCCCATGAAGTCCGGCGGGTCTACTACGACGAGGGCATGTCGGACAACGAGTGCCTGGTCTGCCACCAGAAACCCGATCTCGCGGGGGTGGGTCCCGGCACCGAGGGCAAATCCATGTTCGTGGACCACGAGGTTCTCGGCGGGTCCGCCCACAGGAAGGCTTCCTGCATCCAGTGCCACACGGGGGCATCGGTCAACCATGAGAGGCCCTGCGACACCATTCCCAGCCGCGTGGACTGCTCCATCTGCCATGCTGAAGTGGTGGAGATCTATAAGACCAGCATCCATGGAAAATTGGACCAACAAGGTGATCCGGATACGCCGGACTGCCTGATCTGCCATGGGGGACACGATGTCCTGAAGAAGGACAATCCGGAATCCCGGACCCATGTCAGGAATATTCCCAACCTGTGCGGAACCTGCCACGATGACGGGGGCGTGGCGGATAAGCGATATGAAGGTTCGGACCACAGCATGGTGGCCAACTATAAGAAAAGCGTGCACGGCCAGGCTCTGGAAAAGAGTGGCCTGGTGGTAACCGCGACCTGCGTCGACTGCCATTCGACCCACGCGATCCTGCCCAGCAAGGATGCCGACTCCACCGTCGGCCGCGCCCAGGTGGCCAACACCTGCGGCAAGTGCCACGAGGGGATCGACCGCACCTTCCGCCAAAGCATCCACTTCACGGGTGAAAGCAAGGACGGCAGTGAGTTGCCGATGTGCGATGACTGCCACAGCTCCCATGAAATAGCCCGTATCGACGCCCAGGGTTTCAAGCTGCAGATCGCCAACTCGTGCGGCGCCTGCCACCATGATGTGACCGAAACCTATTTTGAGACCTACCACGGCAAGGTGTTCGCCCTCGGTTACACCGAGACCGCAAGCTGCCACGATTGCCACGGCCAGCACAACATCCTGCCGCCGATTGACCCGAATTCGACCCTGTCGCGCGACAACATCGTGGAAACCTGCGCCAAGTGTCATCCGGGCGCTCACCGGCAGTTCGCGGGTTATCTGACCCACGCCACGCACCACGACAAGGACAAGTATCCGGTCATCCACTACACCTGGCTGTTCATGACCTCGCTGCTGGTAGGCACCTTCCTGATTTTCGGTCTCCACACCCTGATGTGGCTGCCCCGCAGCTTCCAGGCCCTGAAGCATTCGCGCCAGCTGCGCAAGGAGGCCAAGGGTGAAAAACAGTACCGCAGGTTCAACCGTCTGCAGCGGATGTTGCATGCCACGGTGATCATCAGTTTCCTGACCCTGGCGGTCACGGGCATGACGCTGAAGTTCTCCTACCTGCCCTGGGCGCAGTGGCTGGCCCACATCCTGGGTGGCTTCCAGTCGGCCGGCACCCTGCACCGCATGGGCGCCATCCTGACCTTCTTCTACTTCACGCGGCATATCTACGATGCCCATTGCCGCCGCAAAGAGGCCGGCCAGTCCTGGGGAGAATTTATACTCGGTCCCGGCGGCATGATGTTCAACAAGCGGGACGGCGTGGAGTTCATCGAGACGATGAAGTGGTTCCTGCACAAGGGCGAACGGCCGCTGTACGGCCGCTGGACCTACTGGGAGAAGTTCGATTATTTCGCGGTCTTCTGGGGCGTGGGCATGATCGGAGTCAGTGGACTCATCCTGTGGTTCCCCGAGGTGTTTACCTATGTGTTGCCGGGCTGGTTCATCAATGTGGCCTCCATCATCCATTCGGATGAGGCCCTGCTGGCGACCGGGTTCATCTTTACGATCCACTTCTTCAACACGCACTTCCGGCCCGACCGGTTCCCGATGGACCCGGTGATCTTCACCGGCCGGATGACCCTTGAAGAGTTCAAGGAAGACCGGCCCCGCGAATACGAGGAACTGGTTCGTGAAGGACGCCTGGAAGAGCACATGGTCGACCCCCTGCCCGAGGGTTTCGTCAAGGCGCTGAAGACCTTCGGATTCGTGGCCCTGGCCATCGGGATGACCCTTGTGGTCACGATCATCTGGGCGGTCCTGTTCGGTTACAAGTAGGACAGTCGGGGGATCCCGCGCGGGTGGGGTCCCTGACTGGTTTTTCGGGAGGCGATGTCATGAAGAGATGGGGATGGCTCGCAATTTTCGGGGCTGCGGTGTTCGGGATTCTTCCGGGGCTGGCCGGAACCGCCGGGGCCGGGGAAAAACACCACGGCAGTTTCTGGTACGTGGTCGATAATATCATGGAAATCGCGGAAGATGCCCGCATCGTGGTCTGGGTGACCCTGCCGCCCGAGTGGCCCGGCCAGGAGGTGGAGGTCTCCAACATCACACCCGAACCGGTTGCGATCCTGGATGATCCCGTTTCGGGCAACCGGATCATCGAGTGGGTGGTGGAACCCGAGCCGCGCCAAACTGATCCGGCATCACCCTCGGTCCACCAGTTTTTCCACTTCGACCTCGAATTCACGGAAAATCCGGACCGGTTCGACATCGATCCCGCCAAAATACAGCCCTACGACAAGACAAGCGATCTCTATCGGCAATACACGGCCCAGGAGACCTGGATCCAGACAGGAAACGAGATCCTGGACCAGGCCCGGGAACTCGTGGGGCAGGAAAAGAATCCCTGGGAGCAGGGTGGCCTGATCTATGACTGGTTGATTCACAACCTGGCTTTTGTTCCCGGCGGCACGGAAAAACGGGACGCGATCTCGACCATGGAAGTTCGGACAGGTGATTGCGGCCAGTTCAGTATCCTGTTCACGGCGTTGTGCCGGTCGATCGGGATCCCCGCGCGCACGGTGACCTACGCCTGGCTCGACGGAGGCCACCATGTATTCGCCGAAGCCTATATGCCGGGCTACGGTTGGATACCGGTGGACGTTTCCCTGGGGCAGATGCTTTTGCCGGACGGGGGCGGCATGAGTCCGGATGAAGTCGCCGCTTTCATGAAGATCAGGGGCGCGCCTCTGGGGGACCCCCGGTGGTTTTACGGGAACCTCCCTGATGGACGCCTGATTACCGGGCTGGGAAACAACATTCGCTTCGAATCTCCCACCCTAGGCCGGAAGCTGACCTTTCAACGCATGCAGCCGGGGGGAAACGAGGCCACTCCCGAAGCGTTTCAGGCCGATGGGTTCAATTCATCGATCATCAATGGTGGATTCTTCGTTTTCGATCAGGATGTCCCCGATGACCAGGCCGCCCACACCCTTGTGCACCAACGCCTGGCTTCGAGTTTTTTCAAGGTGGGCCTCTATGATGTGGTGGAGGACGGTTGCCGCACCTCGCTGGTCCAAAGCGGAGACGGCATCCAGGCCTGGATGAATATCGGCAAGGTCCATATGCACAAGGGCGAGTATTACAAGGCGGAGGCCGCTTTCAAGCGCGCCCTGACCGGCGTGGCCGTCAAGCGCAACGAAAAGATGGAAGCTCTCATCTGGACCCATAACTACCTGGGCAACTGCTACGATCTTTTAGGGCATCGGGATATGGCCCTGGAGGAGTACCAGATCGTCATCGACCTCGGGAACAATTACCGTGGGGCAGTGGATTACGCCCGGAAATACTTGGAGCGGGGTTTTGATCATCCTGCGGGAAACGATTAGCATATTGAAAAGGGATTGAGCGGTAGCCCCGCCGTTCCCGTATCAAAAGAATCCGGGTAATCCGCAGGATGCGATCCGAAGGATCGCGACGAGGACATCCCGGATTTTTTTGATACGGGAACGGCGGGGCGGCCCCTTAATCCTTTTTTAAGATGCCCTCGATCTCCAGGGTGATCTTAACCTCGTCACCAACTACCAGGCCGCCTGCCTCCATGACGCTGTGGTATTCCAGGCCGTAGTCCTTGCGGTTGATTTTTACCGCGGCGCTGAAGCCGGCTCGTTCGTTTCCCCATGGGTCGGTTACTGTGCCCAGGACTTCCAGGTTCATTTCGACGGGCTTGGTGACGCCGTGGATAGTTAGGTTGCCCTTCAGGATTCCTTCGGAATCATTTTCCATCTCCACGGCGGTGGATTTGAAAGTGAGGGTGGGGAAATTGGCGACATCAAAGAACTCGTCGCTGCGGAGGTGGTCGTCCCGTTTTTCGTTGTTGGTGTTGATGGATTTTGCCTGGATGACGGCTTCGCAGGACCAGCTGTCGGGCTTGCCCGCCTCGAAGCTGAAGGTACCGGAGTAGTCATCGAAATTGCCGTTGGTTTTGCTGATGGCCATGTGGCGGACCTGAAAACCGATGGTGCTGTGTGAAGCGTCGATCTGGTATTCGGCGGCACCCACAGGCCCGGCCGCGGCAACCACCAAAATGAATAGGAATATTGAAGTCAGGGGGCGGAGAATCTTCATGGCTCAGCTCCTATGTGAATTCGGCCCCTCGCAGGAGGGGCCAGAGGGTTTTCGGGAAGGGTTCAACCGGCCCGGTGGGCGGTGGCTATGCGGTGCTCGTTGAGTCCGGTCCAGAAGGCCTGGACGCCGTCCAGCATTCTGCGACCGCCTTCGAGAAATTTCTCTTCGTCGAAATCCTCGGTAAAGTAGAGCTCTTCGAGTTCGTCCATGACGTGTCCGGCGTGTTGCTCCTCGATACGGTCGTGCCAGGTAAAGAAAGCCAGGGGGAGCTTTGGTTCCTCCACCTGCTTGAAAGCCTCCAGTCCGGCCACCAGCTGTTTCCAGAAACCCGCTGCCGCCCAGTTCTCCACCGCGAAGCTGGCACCTTCGGCGAGATTGGGGTCTTCGTTGCCGTAGATTTCCATCAGCTGGTCGCAGAAAAACAGGGTGGAGGGTGTTCCGTTGCGGCGTTTTCCCATGTCGTTGAAACGGATATCCAGGACCGCGCCCATTTTCAATAACCACTCGAAATGGGAGGCGCGGAAGCGGAACGTACCACCGTCGACCGAGCCTTCAATCGATACGATTTCGGGGTCGCCCTGTTGGTCCTTGTCGGTTACTTCCTGGGCCTGGGCGCCGGGCTTATGGAAGATGACTCCCAATTCATTGGCGAGGATTTCCTTGGAGGCACGCATGCCTTCCAGGGAACCGGCATTGATCACCTTCGACAGCTGGGCGAGGAGAAAGAGGTTGGAAAAGACGGAAAACTGGATGATGAAGTGTTTGACGATGTCGCGATCAGCAGCTCCGCTGGCAAACCATTTGCAGAACCGGTTGTCGGTGATCACCGGGTGGGTCATGAAGTCCTGGTTGCAGGTTTCGACGAAGGCTGCAAACCGACCGGCCTGTTCGCCGGACAATTCTCCGCTGCTGACCTTGGATTCAATCTGGTCCGATACTTTCAGCTGCATTTATGACCTCCTGGTTGTCTGGGAAAGGGTGGTTGGGCGTGGATATCGGTGGACATCCGAAAATTGGGTGCGCCCGGCGAAAAAAGCCCGCCGGACAATGGCCATACGATAACAAGGAATTGGCTTTTCCGCATGGGGCCCGCCGCAGGGGCGGCCCGTGCCGGTCCCGAAGTTGCCGATGGTATGCAACAAGACATTGTATTCCTTCGTCTGTGAGGGATAATGTGCGGGCGGGAATGAAAATCCATGTCTCCGGGGACGGGGTACGCAAAAGGAGCGGTCGTGGCGGGTTCAGGAAAAAAATGGCTGGTCGGCTGTGGCGTAGGCTGTGGTGCGGCGGTGTTGCTGAGCATCCTTCTGACGGTGGGGGGAAGTTTGTACATGATGCAGCCGTTCAATAAGGCCGTCGATGCCCGGAAGGCTCTCGAAGCGGAATACGGGACCCGTGATACCTACATCCCGCCGGTGGAGGGAATCTCCGCCGATCGCCTGGAGATATTCCTGGCCGTGCGTCATGATCTTCTTCCCATGTGTGAGGAATTCCGCAAGATCGGCGAAAGTTTCGCGGCCATGGATGAACTCGACAAGGGTGGCGATGAGCCGTCGAAGGGTGAAATCTTCAAAGCCATGGGAGGCCTCACCGGCAGTATCTTCGGGATGGTGGGAAACCTCGGCCGCTTCACCGAACTGCGCAACGAGGCCTTGCTCGGCCACGGGATGAGCCTGGGTGAATACATCTGGATCTACGTCCTGGTCTACAACTCCTGGCTGGGGGAAGTCCCCAACAGGGATTTCGACGGGGATGCCCGGGGCGCCATGTCCTCCAAGGAACAAAAAGTGTTGGTGGCGATGGTCCGGAGGCATGCCGAGGCGTTGGCTTCGGCGGGGATGGCTGCGGAAGCGACCCTCTGGGAAGAGGAAGCGGAGAGGATGAAGCGTTCGGAGACAGGGGTGCCCTTCAAGGACGGAACCTTGCCCGAGGGATTGATCCGGGTCTTCGAACCCTACTCCGGGAAACTGGAAAGTCTCTATTGCGAGGCCACGTCCAGCTTCGAAATGAACCGCATCAAAAAGAGGGGTCTGAGCATCCACTCAGACTAGGGGCGGCTCAGATCAACCCCACCCGGGCGTTGAATTCCTCGATCCGGCTGTCCCAGGATTCAGCGGCGGCGAAGGTCTCCGTCCAGAAATCCCGGTCCCATAGCTGCCGCAATTCCTCCACCGTTCTGCCCTGCTGCTCCACCCAGGTGAAGTACTTGAAGTTGTGCAGGGTCTTCCGGTCCAGGTAGCTCAATTCCCTGACATAATCAGGTGTTACGCCCAGGAGTTGGCGAGCGTGATCCGCTATCGCCTGGTCCCTTCCGTAAGGACCTTTTTCCGCGTTCATTTCCGTCAGTCTGGAACTGTACATCGCGGCCGAATCGGTCAGGGGCATGAAAATGATGTCCCGTCCGTCCATGTCGTAGTATTTGGCTGTCTCGATGGCGGCCACAAGGTTGCAGATGCTGGAAATCCCCAGCAGGGGAAGTTCCTTCACGACCGCGGTGGAAACGCCGGAAGCGGCCAGCACTTCACGACCGGCTTCTTCGTTGAACAGCCGCAGCAGGTCGAGGCATTGCCCGTCGTCCACCGCGCAGACCATGTCGGTGTTGCGCACGTTGTGGACCCAGGGAACATGTTTGTCGCCGATGCCCTCGATGCGATGGCCGCCAAAGCCGCAGGCGTAAAGCGTGGGGCATTGCAGGGCTTCCACCGCGGTGGTGATCATGTCCGGATGCCGGGTCTTCAGGTAGTCGCCGGCGGCGATGGTGCCCGCCGAGCCGGTGGAAGAGATGTAGGCGCCCAGCCGCTGACCGGGACCGGCCACGCGCTCGAAAATTTCCTGGAGGATCGAACCGGTCACCTGGTAGTGCCAGATGGGATTGCCGAACTCGTCGAACTGGTTGAAGATCACGCACTCCGGCCGCGTGGCCCGGATTTCCCAGCATTTGTCGTAGATCTCCTTGACGTTGGACTCGCAGCCGGGAGTGGCGATCACCTCGCTGGCCACGTTTTTCAGCCAATCAAACCTTTCCTGACTCATCTCTTCAGGCAGGATGGCCACCGACTCGCAGCCCAGCAACGCGGAATCGAAGGCGCCGCCGCGGCAGTAGTTGCCGGTGCTGGGCCAGACCGCTTTCTGGGTGGTGGGGTCGAACCCGCCGGTAACCAGCCGCGGCACCAGGCATCCGAACGCCGCGCCGACCTTGTGGGCGCCCGTGGGGAACCAGTGGCCGACCAGTCCGATGACACGCGCGTCCACTCCGGTCAGCGAAGAAGGGAATTCCACCCAGTTGCCGTCATTAAACAGTCCGCTGTCCGGATCGTTTTTCCAGGTGATGCGAAAAAGGTTCAAAGGGTCGATATCCCACAACCCGACATCCTTCAGCTTTTCCTGGATGGCCGGAGGAATCGATTCGGGATTTTTCATCTGGGCCAGGGTGGGAATGATAATCCCTTTTTCCCGGCACCGGTCTGCGGCTCGCGCCAATACTTTTTCGTCAATGATAGGCAGAGTCATGTCCATGGCGGTTTCTCCGGGGATGTCGGTTTGCGGAATTTCAATTGCTGGTATATGGTAGACCGTTAAGGTCCCGTTAACAAGAAGGTTGAAGCAGCCTTCAGGTTTGGTTTTGCCCACACCCCGTATTTTTTGGGAGATGCCATGACTCGCCTGGCCGTGATTTCGGATATCCACAGCAACCTTCAGGCCCTGACCGCGGTTTGGGCCCGCATCAAGGATTTGGGAATCGATTCCATTTTCTGTCTGGGAGACGTCGTTGGATACGGGGCCCGGCCAGCCGAATGTTTGGCCATGATCAGGGATAACAACGTCCGGACGGTTCAGGGCAACCACGACGCCCTGATCGCCGACGGTTCCCTTAACCTGGATTTCAATGTCTATTCCCTGGCCGCGGTCGAACACAACCGGAAATTGCTCACCAAGGACGATTTGACCTGGCTGGGAGCCCTGCCCACTTATTTCCGCCAATCCCCGGAAGCTCTGTTCGTTCACGGCTCCCCCGATGACCGGGACCGCTATCTCATTTATCTCGATGATTTGCAGGAAGCCTCCGCCAGTTTATTGGAGGAGGACGGGCCGGGTGTGTGTTTCTTCGGCCACACCCATCATCCGGTGGTCTTCGACGGCCAGGGATTTTTGCCGGTCCGGCAGAAAAAGATATTTCTGGAGGACAGCCTGCGGATGCTGGTCAATCCAGGCAGCGTTGGCCAACCCCGGGACAACGACCCGCGCGCCTCGTTCCTGTGGTGGAACCAAGAGGATGGATCCCTCAATTTCGAACGGGTCGAATACGACAATCTGGCGGCGCGGCAGGACATCCTGGCCGCGGGGTTGCCCCGTATTCTGGGTGACAGGCTGCTCGAGGGACGCTGACCGTTCCAAACGCCGGGAAATAACGGGAAATTTACCTGTCCGTTGGCTATATTACCCCCCATACAACCAACTTGAACCTGCCGCAGCGGATCCCACCAAGGAGAAGGCCCATGGCCATCGAAACGACCCGAGAAATGGTGAGCAATGTATACGATCAGACCCGTCAGCGGCTTGCCGTCGTTCGCGAGAGGTTGGATCGCCCCCTGACTTTGGCCGAAAAAGTTCTTTTCGGGCATCTGGCTGATCCCGCCGGTCAGGAATTCGAGCGGGGCGAAGCCACTTTGGCCCTGAGGCCCGACCGGGTGGCTATGCAGGACGCCACCGCCCAGATGGCAATTCTCCAGTTCATGCAGGCCGAACGCGAGGAAACCGCGGTGCCGACCACCGTCCACTGCGACCACCTGCTGTTGGCGCACAAGGGAGCCGAATTCGACAAGGCTCATGCCCTGGACGTCAACAAAGAGGTTTACGAGTTTCTCAGCTCCTCGGCCGCGCGTTACAAGATGGGTTTCTGGAAGCCGGGTTCGGGCATTATCCACCAGATCGTTCTGGAAAATTACGCGTTTCCCGGCGGTCTGATCATCGGTACCGACAGCCATACCCCCAACGGCGGCGGCCTGGGCATGGTGGCCTGCGGAGTCGGCGGCGCCGACGCGGTCGACGTGATGGTCGGTCTGAACTGGGAGGTCAAGGACCCGCGGTTGATCGGTGTGAAACTGACCGGCGCACCCAGTGGCTGGACCGCTCCCAAGGACGTTATTCTCAAGCTCCTGGGCATTTTGACGGTTAAGGGCGGCACCAACGCCATCGTCGAATACTTCGGGCCTGGCGCCGAAGCCCTCAGCTGCACCGGCAAGGGGACCATCACCAATATGGGCGCCGAGCTGGGAGCCACGACCAGTATCTTCCCCTACGATCAGCGTATGGCGGCCTATCTGAAGGCCACCGGGCGCGCGGACCTGGCCGAACTGGCGGACGCCAACCAGGATCTGCTGTGCGCCGATCCCGAGGTATCGGACAATCCCGCCGATTTTTACGACCAGATCATTGAAATCGATCTCTCCACCCTCGAACCGCATCTGGTGGGACCGCATTCCCCGGATATCGCCCATCCCGTGGGGCGGATGGCCGAGGACACTGCGGCCGAGGGATATCCTGAAAAACTGACCGCGGCCCTGATCGGCAGCTGCACCAACAGCTCCTACGAGGACATCTGCCGGGCCACGGATGTTGCGCTCCAGGCCAAGGCCAAGGGTCTGAAAATGAAGACCAGCCTGTGGGTCTCCCCGGGCAGTGACCTGATCTACCAGACCATCAAGCGGGATGGGCAGTTGGCGGCCCTGGAGGAGATCGGCGCCACGGTGCTGACAAATGCCTGCGGCCCCTGCATCGGGCAGTGGCAGCGTGAGGATATAAAGGAGGGTGAGGTGAATTCCATCGTCACCTCCTTCAACCGCAACTTCAAGAAGCGCGCGGACGGCAATCCCCAGACCCATGCTTTCATCGGCAGTCCCGAGGTGGTCATGGCCTACGGCCTGGCCGGGACGCTGAAGTTCAATCCCATGTCCGATTCCCTGACCAATGAAAACGGGGAAGCGGTCACGTTGGATGCTCCGGCCGTGGCCGACGAGCTGCCGCCCAACGGATTCGTGGTGGCGACCGACGGTTATCAGGCGCCCCCGGAAGATGCCGCGGGGGTGAAGGTTGTGGTGGATCCGAACAGCGATCGCCTGGCCCTTTTGGAGCCCTTCAACGCTTGGGACGGAAAAGATTATGTGGGTATGCCCCTGCTGATCAAGGCTCTGGGTAAATGCACCACCGATCACATCTCCATGGCCGGTCCCTGGCTGAAATACCGCGGGCACCTGGACAATATCAGCAATAACATGCTGATAGGCGCGGT
>Ga0164313_10003792_pt1 | contig 13465 bp, 15 predicted proteins | sample GuaBasSedimGuay4_FD_113735 | JGI IMG/M metagenome (GOLD analysis project Ga0164313, IMG submission 113735) | Subseafloor sediment microbial communities from Guaymas Basin, Gulf of California, Mexico - Guay4, Core 4569-4, 0-3 cm | ecosystem: Environmental > Aquatic > Marine > Hydrothermal vents... | reverse complement strand
TGCGAAGGTTGCGTCGCCGTACTGCATGCCAGCATTATTTGTTCCCCAATATGCAATATCTGGAATATTTGCGCCAAAATCTATGCCCCCCGCCGGACTAGCCGTGCCTCGAATAGTGCCATCAAACGACACTGTACAATCGGTTGCGTCATATTTAATAACAATATCGTATGTTGTTCCCGCAACAATTTCTCCTGTAGCATCCCAATCTACCGATGTGTCAGAAACACCCCCAACCAAAACGATTAAGGAAATTTGTGTATCGGTTCTCTGGTATGCCAATATCCAATTCGCTGCATCTTTATATATCTGCGCAAAATAAGGAGAATGGGTGCCAAACTTCTTAAAATCCCCAGCCCCATGCCTCGGCGTCCACTTGAACCGAATCTCGCCAGATGTTGCACCAAGTTTGCCTTCGGGAATAGGTTGTGTCAAGGTGTCGTTCCCATCCACACGGATACCTGTCGCCTCAGTTGAGTTAGTAAGTGACGCGGGAGTGGTTGTGATAGAGACAGGGGTGAGGAGGAAGGCGTAGATGTCGTCGGCGTATGACACCGCACCATCCGATGAAATGCCATAGTATTTAGCAAGCGACATTCCCCTCCCAACACCACATATATGTTGCCAAACATTCCCAGCATCTTGTACTCGACTAGACACAACACTATTACTCGCTTGCGCCTGAACTCGACTGGCTCCAGCATTACTTGCATTTATTTCTAGCCCTACACCATAGCCATACGCACCTATTAAAGCATACTCGCCCAACCCTAACGTATACCCCTGTCTTGCATACTCTGCAGCCACAGCCCCTGCGTTAAACTTCATTGAGTGCAATCCGCTGTGAACAATAACTACCTCATCTTCTGTATCTCCAACATCAAGACCCACATTCGACCATCCCACAGGTATTCCAGGGTCTCCAGTAATTTGTATCATATTCGGATTATCAATCAACTGTCTTTGCACTTCCGGTTGATGAATATAACAAGTTTGGCCGGATGCAGTCGTCATGATTTTGATTGTCCATGCTGTACAATCGGCAGCTACACCGTTACGTGCTACAGTAGGAAGTTCCCACGTGATAATACACGGTTCGTTCCCACCCGCGAAATCATAACTGACAATATTCGCGCCATTCGTGTCGTCATAAATCAAAACACGAATATCGTCGTCGGTATCGCTGTCGGCAAGTAGGCGTATGACGTAAGATTGTCCCGCAGTCTCTCCGGTAACAGATTGTTTGATTCCTTCATTCGCAGCGTCAGCTCCAAACACGAGACCCCAATTAAAGAGGCGTGCTCCGGGGGCATCAACCGCCATGTCTTTTGTGTTGTTCCAAGAACCGTTTGTGATTGTACCATCATTACCATTAGCGTTGCTGTCAACCACCGTCGTCCCCACACCTTCTTCCATGCGCCACAGGGACACCGTATCGGCATCATCTGCTGGTGGATTCGTGCGGGATGGTGGTGTGAAGTCAACGCCGTGATTGTAACGGTCGTTGTCGCTGATGCGCATCCAGGCGATGGAGCCATTAAATTTGAGGCTGCTCGATATACCAATTATTAAATCACTAGCACCATCACTTACAACAGCCCCAACTCCGGCATTTTGCGCAGCGTAACTGGACACCCACATGCCATCAACCGCAATATAAACCTTTCTGTCGCCAGCGTCATTGAAAAACACTGCAACGTGATGCCATTTCCCGTCTTTTACAAGCGGCGATGTGAAATAGCTGGACGCATTTGTTGTTGCGCATTTTATATATGTATCAATCTGATTACTTGCTGCCGGAATCCCTAAATACCACCCAGATGTAGGCCATCCCTTTTGTATAATATTACCGGATACGCCTCCGTCGTATTTTATCCAACCGTCAACCATCAATATGTCATCAGCCAAATCATCCAAACTCGCATCACTCCCGCAGTTTATACTCGTCGCCGCGCCATCAAACACCACACTCTTCGGCGTAATCGGAGACCCTTCGGACTCCCAAGACTCAACCCATGTGCCGTTTGTGATTGCACCGTTATTGGCCGCATTAACTTCGGCATTTGCAACGCTGCCAGTGCCATCGTCAAAATTCCATTGCTCTACGGTATTACCATCAACAGCCGGTGGCGCATCAATTGCTGGTGGGATGAAATCGGTTCCATGAGAGTAACGATCGTTATCAGATATACGTGCCCAGGCAAATCCTCCACCAAAGTCGCCACCATCCCCATCAAACTCGAGATTTTCTCCAATATCGGACACGATTGCTCCAACGCAAGCTCCATGAACCGAGTAATCAACTCGCCAAACACCGTCGACCGATATATAAATCTTTCTGTCTCCAGCATCATCAAAAAAGAACGCTAAATGATGCCACTTACCATCAGTTAGTTCTGGAGCGTCAAAATATGATAAAGCATCAGTAGTAGAACCATTAACCCATGCCCCATATCTGTGAGTTGGCCCATATGTATATAACATCCAACCTTGGCTAGTATTACCCTTTCGCAATAACCACGGACTAGCCGAAATATCAACAAGTTTTACCCATGTTTCAACGGTTAACGCACCATCATGTAAATCCTGTAAACTAGCGTTATCTGCACAAGTCACCTTCGTCGATACACCATCAAACTCCAGATATGTTCCCGGTGTCTCGTTGCTTGTCAAGAACGTATCATTCAATACCGCACTAGAATGAGGATGACTCCATGCCTCGCCTTCACCGGTCACTAACGGACCAGGAGTTGCGTTGGTGGGCAAACAAAATGTAACATCCCAACTACCAGTGACTAAGGTGGGGTCTTGACCTGCGCCGGAGTTGTAAATCCGAGCAAGCTCATCGCCATTGCCGACATCATCGCCGTATGTGCCGTCGAATAGAACACGGCGGTACACAGTTAGGCCTTCGATGATGGAATTGGCGTTTCTAGCAAACGAACCCCCAGGGACTCCCCATACCCCTACCTGTAATACCAATGGGGGAGTATCGACTATGGGCGTAACCGTAGTTCCAAATGTATGAATATCATTTACAGTTAGGCATGCATAATTAGTACCGTCAATAGTATTTTTCGAACCTACCCTAACAACAACATGATATGGTGTTCCAGCTACCCAAGAAGATACATCAACAATTGGTCCAGCAAAGCCGTTATTATCCACAATTTTCAGAAAACCGGATACTACAGCAATACTAAATGAAACATTTCCTAATTTAAAAGCCGTATAATACCCACTCCCCGAATCCCACTCCGGGATTATCCAAAATGAAACAGAGAATTGATTCAAATCAATATACTCGTAGAAATTCCCACTTATCTGACCATCATCAGGGTCGATTGTCGTTCTTATATGGTCCCCCCATGCTCCGCCATCATCCCCCTGGACAATCGGCGCTGCCGCAAACACACTACCGGCACGTTTTGCCATACTAGGCGTGAAAGTTGTTAAGGCCGGATTGAATCCAAAGAACGAAGCTCCCCCAGGACCGGCCAACCTGGGTGTTGTTAATGATAAACTATGTCCTATTTGCATTACACCACTCCGTAAATATCGTCTGCGGTTGTAGCCGTAGCATACACCATTTTAACTCGTAATGGATGGGGAATACCAGCGGCCAACACACCCTCTGGGATGGTAAGAATACGGCCACTTAACATCTTCACCGCCAAATCACCGGCAACCCCAATATACACCCCTCGTGTCACAAACTCTATCTCATTTGTGTCATGAGGCGTGATCTCGAAGAAATCATCCCCGGGGGCTTCTTTACTACTAGCTTCAACGAACTTGTCTTTTGCTGTCATTTTATATACTCCTTATACGCCAACCAGATTCTCTATCTGGAAAGAGGTTTCGATTTTTATTGGCAGATCCTCTCCTAAAAGGCTATCGTAGGTACCATCTATCGTCAGATACCTTCGCCCTGGATAATTACCGCCTAAAAGTAGATCATTTCCAGATAATACAATATTAACCGACTCTGCTGGAATCAAGGAAACCGCCTCGCGACCATTGATAAAATTCCCTTGAGCGTCTCTAAGACTCCATGTAAGACCGGTATTTGGGATAATAGGCCCCACCACACCATCCGAAGTTTTCTCAACAAAGTCGGCTTGTATCACATAGGTAGAACCTTCTTGTGCTTTGAATGCTAATTTGCTAGTCATAAGCGGTCCTCCTTATATAGACTATGCTGATACAGCGTCCGGCATACCAATAGCGAACGCGGTTAACGTAAACGGATTCCCGCTTGTTACCACCTGAGACTCATCTAATGAACCGGTGGCCAATAATCGACTGGTAGCACTAGCTTTGACTATAGCCCAGTGCGTTACCGTGCCGTTACCATCTACAGCACCATCAGATATCGCGGCAACAATGGCCTCTCGTCCACCACCAGCTTTATCACTAGGTTCGGCCATACTGAGGCTTGTTTTTTGTCCTAAGCTGTAAGTAGCTGTCGCTTCAGCATAGGTAGCCGGTTCTTGACTGCAAATATGCAACTCTTCGGCATTGTCTTGAATGTCTTGTAGAGCGGCATCCAGTGATGTATCATTAATGTAAGCCATGGTTTACTCCTTGGTATATGTGCTAAAATTAGCTTCGGGTTTATAAAACTTTGTTGTTACGTCCACGTAACTTGCTGTAAATACTGCATCGACGTAACCTACAGTGAATATGATGTCAAGTATTCCCAGTATAGGAAGGAAGGCTGTTCGGCCAACCTCTGGAACAATAGCCACCCCTATAGACGCAAGGGCATGTTCCTGTCGTAAAATAGGAATGTATACCCCGGGGGCTGTGACAATGTCACGTATTGCTAATGAATGTGTTTGCCCTATTGATAAATTCCCAACTACCGATATACTCGCAATCCCAACGGTACTCAAAACATGCGTAGTAGTTAATGACGATGTGTCGACGACCGGAGGCCCAACTACGAGACCTTTTGCTCCTAATATGTCAGTAACGGCCATAGAGGGCTTTGTTATCGACGGAGAACTAGTCGCAACACCAACTCCTGTTAAGTAATATACCGTCCCCGCATGTGCCGTATTTAGAATAGGAGTAGTTAGAACACCGATACTCGTTAAAATATATTCCTGTCCTGCGTCAGGACTACTAACACTCGGAGTAACTGTAATAATACTTCCCAACAACTCATGAGTCTGGGCCACCACTGGACTATCTACAACCGCCTCACTTACAATACCAATTGCCGACAACCCGTGGGTCTGTTCTATAGATACCGTACCCACAACAGGGCCTATCCCAATACCTACCGAAGTCAAAAGACTACCATGACTTATGTCAGGGGCCCCTGTCTCAGGATTCGTTGTAACATCACTAGCATTAAGAATATGCACTTGCGCTATAGAGGCCTCTACTACCGAAGGAATTATTCTGAGGCCAAGTCCAATAAGAACATGTCCTACTGTTAATTCCGGTATGAGCACCCATGGCGGATCTGTCACAATACCGATTCCAGTAAGAATATGGGTTTGGGTAGCGATGGGATTCTCTGCTACTGGGCCAATTACAATCCCCTCAGCAACTAGAACATGGGCCTCTATTTCGAAAGCACCGATGTCGTAGCTAATATTTTGCGGTCTACTCATTCCAACAAAATCGTATGAAGGAATGGTCAGGCCTTCTGCTGTGGCGGTGGTGTGCGCATCTTGCGCATCATTCTCGACATTACCGGCAAGGCGAAAATCATAGGGGCTTGTCGTGACATCTTTAAACATAACCCAGTCGCCGTTTCCTGGATCAGGTTCGTCAATAGCGGTCCTGTTGGTTAAGTTGCCATCATTATCCGTAATTCCCGTAGCCCCAATTGACCCATCACTATCTATAGAGTAACTGACATTAATATGAACCGTCGGATATGCGTAGCGAGCGACCCCTTTTCTAGATGTGATGTCTTCGGCATCCGAATTCCCACCTACATTATTACCCATAACAAGGCTATTATGTATATATACATAGATAGTTTTAGCTGTTGATTTACTATTATATAAACCTATACCATTACTAAGTTGCTCAAACTCTGATCCGTTACCGTATATAACACATGAATTTATTTCGTATATTGTAGTGCCAGAATGAACATCAAGTTGATCAAACCCCACACCCCTACGACTCCAGCCCCAAATCACGCAATTCTCAATAGTTATTGTAGGATTCACTGTATAGTAGGAATATACTCCATCTTGATCAAGCCCGTTCGCACTGGAGGTGATCAAACAATTCTTGATAGTGTTTGTCCCATGATTATTTACACGAACTCCCTCTATCGATGCGCCTGTCCCATTCTGTTTAATCGCTAAGCCATCAATTACACAACCAGTGCCATTTAGTACAAACACATGATCCGCCGCACTAGTGCCACTAACAACTAATCGATAATGATTAGTAGACGTATCCCAATATCCAGGATGAGCTGCATCCGAATCGCCAATCTCTATCGTTATGTCGTCATCCCCAACTACACATGGAACGGTATCATCAACTGTCCACTCCCCTTCGATAGAGATAATATCTCCGGTTGACACAGCAGCTAAAGCCGAATTTAACGTTGAATAATCTCCGCCGGTTTGTTTAACGGTATACGTAGTCATTCGGCCTTACTCCTTACCTACAATTTGGTATTTCTAGGAAGATTAATTAATCCAATAAGATCATTGACAACATTACTGCCACGACTCAAAATGAGGCCAGTCAAAAGTGCTCCAAGATATGGAATCCGCCCTTCAGGCATCCCGAACATCCTGAATATATCAATGGACCAATTGAAAGTAATTAGTACACTAACTACAATACCAAAAGCAAGCGATGCCCAATACTTCCAGGACGTATCTTTTTCTTTAACATTCTTAATAATATTAATAATCGCCTCGACCAATACAGCCGCTACGATAAGTGTTGTGAAAGTTCCCATTTCAATTCTCCTATAGATACAATTGGGGGTCGACAACATGTGGAATATTATACCCACTTGATCCATGTCCCCAATGTTGTACTGTTAAATGTAAATGCGGACCAGTGCTACGTCCACTGCTTCCCGCAAAACCTACTAAACCATGACGTCTAACTAAATCCCCAACCGCACAAGATATAGAATCTAAATGCCCATACCAAGTACGCCAACCATCGGCATGCTTAACAACAACGTAATTTCCATACCCATCAAGATGCACACCAGCTTTGACAATTTCCCCATCCATACAAGACAACACCCGATCCCCAATCTGAGCGTAAAAATCAAGTCCTTCATGCGGACCATAATCTCTCGGAGCGTTGAAAACTGCCCAGTCTTCAAATCTTACCTGCTTTTGTCTATCTATCGGCCACCCGAGAAACCCAACGCTTCAACCTTCTTCAAAATAATAAATTTTCTTTCCTTCTTCCCAGACATAAACTCGTCGAGGCGCTTGTCCGGTCAAAGACTCGGCAGCTTGAACTATTCTTCCAGCCACAAGAACTTCATCAGTAACTACTTGTAAATTTATCCCTGCCAAATTATCACGATTAATCTGTTGCTGGATGCCCGCAGAAGGATTAAGACGTAGCCCACCTTGCCCCGTTACTTGTTTGCTAACAGTTGCTTCCCAAGCCATCTTTTCAAAAACGGTGGGGTGCGGATCAGGTAAAGGATCTGGATTGGTCGGAGCCTCTCCCCCAGGATTCCAATTATTAGCTACCATTTTGGCTAATCGGTTAAGCTCTGGTTGCTCTGTATGGAACGATCCCCACTTCCCGTCATTAGCTGTAAATGTCGTAAAGAGCGCAAAGCCTCTGATACGGTCTTGCTTATAAGCCGCTGTTTTGGCAACATCTACAAGCCACAAACGCACAGCCTCAATGTATAGATCACTATCCCCACCCAAACATTCCGGAGCTCTCCATCCTGTTACTGCGGACTCTAATGGGCCACACTCTGTAAACGCCCACTCTGGTCCGAGCCCCCACTCACGCTCCATAAGATCGAAACGCATCGATGTATGCATTCGCCATCCAGCATCACTACGTTCTTTACGTGTCCACCATTCATACGGATGATACCCGACAATGTTTCCACTGTCTATTGCTAACTCAGCGACACGCCGGGGCATTCCATTACCAGGGGCAGCCTCTCCAATGATCAACTTAATGTCATGTGAGAATGTCGGTCGGTATTCCGTGTTCCAAACGTGCACAGCAGCCTCAGTGGCCGCTATGAGTTCTGCTTTTTCAACCGGATTCTGGGAGTCAGCCCAAATTTCGTTATGCCAACTAACACTATCACAATGTTGTTCAATCTTCTCTCGAAAAGTACCATCAACAAATCCATTGAACCACAGACGGGCAAGACGTTTAGCCTCTTCCCAATCAAACCAACCAGACTCTAAACTTCCTTGGTATGTCTGCCATGGGCCACGAACCATACGATGTGTAGTAAACAGTTTTGGGTTAATTGCCTTAACTGTACTAAACATCTCATACCCACCAGTAGCTTTCACCATTGAGCCATTTGGTAAAAGGTGTAAACAGTCATCCCAATTAGGGACAGTTCTCTGCATGTGTAGCATTTCAAATCTCCTTATCAACAACATTAAAATATTTCTGGATTACGTGAGTATGCGACATACGCATCCATTAAAGCACTCACAGGATCTATCTTGTTCTCGTAACGACGCTTGTATAACTTTCGATTCCCGTTACTATCTTCTAGTACCATACAATTTCCCATAGCATAGGAAAACATCTCTTGATCGAACAATAACAAACGATCTTCCGATAACTTTTTAAGTTCCCCTAAAGGGACAGATTCAGTACGAACCCCTTGTTTAACTACTTCAACCCCATACGGACCATTATTCAATGTCCATAATCTAACAAACACCTCAGCGTTGTATGGATCGTATCCCATAGCCATCACATCAAAATCTCGTCTTTCTATCTCTTCCTCTACAGCTTCATAAACATCCTCAATATTAAGGACACTACCTTCCATTACGAAAAGAGACTTTTCCGCTATGAACTGATCGTATTTAAAACGAAGTGTGCTGGGAAGTAGCTTGTACGTGCGTTCTGATATAAAGTTAATAGACACAACCCCATACCTATCCCCTGTTAAAGGAAATAAGAACGTAAACGAACAGAAATCATCACCTTGCGACAAATCAACCCCGAGGGAGCACTCCATCTTTCCGAAAGTACCAACTTTTCGATGAGGAACGGTCTCTTCGTATGTGAAGAAGTAGGTGTATCCTTCCATAGGAAGGCCGAATCGCTTCGCTAATATATCATTCCTCGCGCTAGGCGCATTCTCAGCTCGTAACACATCCTTATGATACGCCTCATAGGACACCGTTAGTCCAAGGTTTGGTTGCGCCTTCACCCACATATCAGGATCCGATACTTCGCTCACATTATCCAACTTATAGTACCAAATGGACGTATGTGGGTCCTCATAATCACCTTTGAGAATCTTTTGGAGCTCTATCTTTATTTCATCGCCAGCTCCGTTCCTAATTGTACCTTCAGAGCTAACAGCTATAATAAGGTAGTCCTCAAGCTTAGAGGCACCCTGCTCTACAGCTCCAACAACATCCTCACGAATATCACCAGACAACCATTCATCTATAGTGGCAATCTTGGGTCGTAATCCCTGAAGTTTAACAATCGTCATTGGCCGAATCTCTAACAAAGATCCAGTAAGATATGATTCAATACCTCGCTTAGTAGAAGCCAGCATACTCTTGGCATTAGACCGATTTGGAATCAATCCTCTAAACTCTGTAGTAAGAAATGTTAACAAGGGACCCGGATGTCTGGTCATCGCAGTCCTTATAGGACTCATCACTTCTTCTGCCTGCTTCATTGTTGGGGCTGTAGCTATTTGATGAGTCGTCTCTCCGTTGACGATCAAGAAATATGCCTGAATAAAGGCTGCGTACATGGATTTAGCCCCACCTCTAGCCACTATCAGATACTGCTTACTGACTAGTCGCTTTAGGTAATACTCCTCCTCGAAACTACCATCTATATAGATGGTTCGTGATGACCAATAGTACCAGCCGAATAACGCTTCTGCCCACAACTTGAATGAGTCCAGCAAATTCAATTCCGATCCGTCTGTCTTAGTTAGTTCCTTTTCGCAGAAGGCTATGAAGGCTTCTACTGGACGAGGGTCGAAATAGTATTCCGGATTCCTAATTAGAGCATCTATCCGATTCATCTCTAAGGAAATCTCATTGCAAATGGGGAGCTGCCCGCGCATCACTTTGTCTCTGAATTCCCGGTAATATCGAGGAGTCATGACATTCGACGGATACCTGTCCATTACTGTCTCTCCTTACTGTCAAGTTTTATAACTTCTTATCCCCCCACCAATCTATTGGCTGTTTCTTGATATCAGCCAACGGTGTCATGACTCCATGTCTCTTTAATTCACCTATGACCTTGTTTGAAATAACACTTTTCAAAATTTCCTTGCCTGTATTCTCTAAGAGCTTACCGACTCCTCTTGCGCCTTTCTCCATAACAGTTCGATTTCGTACCTTCTCTTTCGCTACCAAATCAATATACTGTTTCTCTAAATTAAGACGCTTAACTCTTTTTTGAAGTACCTCGTCACTGATCGTTTTGATGGAGCTTTTACCTGGAGTCTTACCAACCTTCTTGAGGAATGCTTCTTCTCTACCGCCCCCACTACTTGACCCAGCCCGATCCTTACGAACACCCCACTTCATACCTTTCGTACCATAATGCACTACTACAATATCTTTACTCATACCACCACCTCGTATACTTCGTGCGCAATCCTACCTTCAAGAGTATCGGCATGTTTCTCAAGGGCTTGAGCGATCGTGCCACTCGCAGATGGATCAAAGACCAACTTAGTACGTAAATATACATACGGTTTTACTAAACCGCTCAGTGTCTCTGTAGAGAAAACGGGCCATTCTTCATCAGCATCGACAACAACCTCTTCGAACTCAGAAACCCCCAGTTGTACTAACTGCGATACCGCAGCATTTATATGCATCAATATCTCAAAGTCGAAACCTAGATTATCGACCATAAGACCCAATGCTTGTTTAACGTCAACTAATATAGTATTCATAAATCACCATAGTTTTGTATCTCCCGGCCTTCGCTCTACAAAACTCTCCATTGTGTCAACAGGGAGTCCAAAGTGTATAGCCAAATGAGTTTTATGTGAAACAGTTATCATGTATTCAGGGTTTAGTGCTAATCCGCTATGCCGAAGAATGTCTTTGGGCTTTAAAGGATTCATATGATGCACTATAACTCGTCCACCAATATCATAATCCGAACACCCGAGATCTAAACCAAAATCTCTACTTATAACAGTTTGCCGAATTCTACGCCATTGTGAAGAATTGTAAAAACTTTGATTTAGGTCTCGCATTAACCCAAATGTAAGTTCCGACGGCGGAATATCGGTTCTAAGATAATCGAGCCGTCCTTCAAAAGTTGGTATAACAGCTAATTCAGAGTAAGTCTTTATCATAGTTCCTCCGGTGGTTTATAGCTATAAGTCGTTAAGGCCGCTAAGACCTCAGTGATCATCTCTTTAAGTTGTTCTCCGCTTTGCTCTGAATTAATCTTAGCTTCTATCAATTGGCTCTCTAACTCTAACTTCTTCAATTCTATCGAAGATCGCTGAGACGCAAGCTTAAGAAAATGTGTTAGGACTTGTGAGGACGCCGTCTTGTCTTCTAATTGAGACTGGACTTGAGCGAGAGCAAGTGATGTTAACTTTTTCTCATACGCTTCGTCGTTTATTGGCGGAGTCATCGCTCGTTTAGCCATAGTTCCATCTCCCTTAGGATATCAATTCTAGACATATGAAGGTGTTCTATTACAGTTGCGAGGAGATTTGAAATGCTTTTTCCCATGTCGGAGGAGATACAGGTAGCCAGTAGCATAACACAACAATAATAAAACACCTTCGTATGTCTAAAACATAAATCCTCCACGAGAATCACAACTGTTATAGTAGAAACCCAATATAAGGAGACAATACAACATGAAGCAAGAAGAAAAGAATTCGGATCAAACTGTAAGCCCCATGGATTTGTTAATAGAAAATCACAAAAAACAAATGCATGCGACAAACAAATTATTCGATAGACTTGAAAAACTTGCCTGGACGTTGGCAAAAATCGCCGGACGTAAGGAAGTCTAAAAGAAATAAGCAGAGAACACACCTGCTTAATTCTTTGACCTACGAGAATCACAACTGTTATAGTAGAACAATAATTAGTCAAAAGGAGACACCCATGTTTACCACACCTAGTGAAGCCGCCCTATCGAACAATGAAGATCTGAATGAACTATCCCGCAAATTTAAAGAGGATTTAGCTCGAATAAAAAAAGAGAGCCAAAGACTCGATAGAATCGAGATAGCCATTAAGGTCGGAACGATCATAGTCGGCCTAGGAGCTGTCTGCCTAATCGATAAACACTATTCCAAAAAAGATTAACTTATGTTTATAAATCTTAACACCCAAATCACTGGTGTTAATTTTTTGACCCACGGAAATCACAGGTGTTATAGTAGAACCTGTAATAGTGAATCATAAACAGATTGATGCATGTCTTAATACGACCTCTATTACAGGTTACTATATTTTTTTATTGTCCATATCACTAAGGAGATTTGAAATGATCGAGCAAGCATGGGAACAGATCACTCGCGTAACGGACCACGTTACCAGCATACCCGTAGGAACTGAGGAATACGATCGAACTCTCAATGAATGGAAAACACTCATCGAGATTCAAAATTTAGTATCACCTTCCTACCGAAAAATAGACGACCCAGGAATGAGAAACCTGGCAATCGCTTTCACAGTAATCGGATCAGTCGGAATGGCCAGTGCCATACTGTTGGCATTAAACGCGCAGGCTAAGAAACCTCTGACCCTGAAATTTGAATCCCGTAAAAAATAGGAGAACCGAAAAGATTAAGCAGAAAACACACCTGCTTAATTTTTTGACCGCGAGAATCACAACTGTTATAGTAGAAACCCTAACTAATCTTAAGGAGACAAAAATGTATAAGCAACTCAACCCCAGAATTGACGAACCACGAATCACGATCGAGAGCGATACAACTTTGAAGCACACGATTCGGCTACACCCGAGCCGTCGAATTCAGTTGTTCGTAATCGGCATGATTGTGGTTGGAAGAATTAAAGGTGGATTGAAGAACAAACCACGAATTTGAATCACAAAGAAGTAAAGGACTTCTAAAAACTTAACACCCAAATCACTGGTGTTAATTTTTTTGCCTTTTCAGAGAATATAATCCCAAATTGTTTCCTCGAAAATCCCAGCGGGGAAATTTCGAGGGAGCGACGATAAAGCGAGGGGGGTCATTTCGTGGATACCCCCCCTACTGTAGGTAATCACCACAATAGGGAAGGTATCTACGAATTCC
>Ga0164313_10003791_pt1 | contig 13465 bp, 9 predicted proteins | sample GuaBasSedimGuay4_FD_113735 | JGI IMG/M metagenome (GOLD analysis project Ga0164313, IMG submission 113735) | Subseafloor sediment microbial communities from Guaymas Basin, Gulf of California, Mexico - Guay4, Core 4569-4, 0-3 cm | ecosystem: Environmental > Aquatic > Marine > Hydrothermal vents >... | reverse complement strand
CTGATTACAAAAGAAAAGGGGATGTTAAAACCATATAAGCTCAATGTGGGCGAACCAGAAAGGGTCCAGACAAAGGGATCGCGGGAAGGTCTCTCCCTGGTTGTAGAATACCCCAGAAATTGAGCGGATAGGCTACCTGAGAATTTTACGGGCTTCTCTTTAACCATACTCTCCACATTCTGAGCCTTGATGCCCCTGTTGAACAAGCAAATCATGGTGATGATCAATACATAATGGATTGTATATACATTTTTGCTCATACCTGTCCTACTCAAAGCTTATGACCCTGACCCTGTTGTTTTCAGTATCCCCCACATAAATCCGTTCACTGTTTATGACTTTTATGCCTGTTGGATCGTTAAACATGGCATCACCTGCTATCCCATCCAGAAATCCCTCTGTTCCACTTCCTGCCAGGGTTTCTACAGTATTGCTGGTAGTTATAATTCTTATTTTGTGGTTTTTACCGTCAGCTATATAGAGGTTCCCTAATTCATCTAAATCCACATCATATGGAAAATTGAATCTTGCAGCAGCAAGAGACCCATCCGCTGAACCTGCAGTTCCATTGCCTGCTACAGTCGTTACATTTCCTCCTATATCCACTCTCCTTATGGCATGATTTGCCAGATCTGCCACATATACATTGTTTTGATTATCTATTCCCAATCCACTTGGCAAATAGAATCTGGCGGCTGAGCCTTTTGAATCTGTAAATCCAGCTGTTCCGTTACCGGCTATTGTGCTTACGTTTCCATTTTTATCAATTTTCCGGATGGCGTGATTGTTAAGGTCCGCTACATACACATTTCCATCAGAATCCACAGCAACATCAGAAGGCCCGTTAAAGGCAGCCACATCTGCCTGTCCGTCGGAGAATCCTGCCTGTCCGTTTCCGGCATAGGTGCTGACTACATTGGATGTAGATATTTTGCGAATCACATGGTTGCTTGCATCGGCAATGTACATGTTACCATCATCGTCAATTGCCACTCCAAAAGGCTGATTGTATTTAGCACCTGAAACAGCTCCGTTCACAAATCCTGAACTGCCATCACCCGAAAAGGTGCTCACCTCATTTTTTGTGTTGATTTTTCGAATGCTATGGTTGGTAAAATCAGCCATGAAGATTTCGCCGCTGGAATTCACATCCATCCTGGATGCTCCGTTAAACTCAGCTGTTGTGGCGGGTCCATCCACAAATCCTGCGTTTCCGTTTCCTGCGTAGGTATTAACCAGAGCAGTTTTGATATAAGTAAAGAGAGGACCCATAGCTGTCAGACCGTTTGTGGTTACCGAGACAGGACCAGTTCCTGCACCACGAGGAACAATGGCGATTAACTGAGTAGCGCTTGCACTGGTTGTGATAGCCTCATTTCCATTGAACATGACTGTGTTCTCAGCCATCACTTCACTGAAATTTGTCCCGGTTATTGAGACTTTGGTATCGAAGGGACCTGAAGTAGGATTGATTGAGCTGATTTGTGGCGGTGTGGATTCTACCGAAAAATTAAATCCATTGGAGGTCAGTCCACCCACAGTTACAAAAATCAGACCGGTGGTGGCATCGTCCGGAACCACTACCACCAATACGGTTGAAGTTGCGCTGTTAACCACGGCTTCAGCCTCATTAAATGTCACCGTATTTTCAGAAGGAATATCACTGAAATTTTCACCCTTGATGGTCACGGTTGCTCCAACCTTCCCGGAGACCGGATCAATTGAAGTAATCACAGGTGCAGGAGGTTCTTCATCAAGTACTGTAAATTCCGGACCAACAGCTGTAATACTATCAATACTTACAGTTACAGGTCCGGTGGTGGCTCCAACTGGTACAGATGTAACTATGATGGAGTCAATTACAGAATTCACAATGGTCGTATCGGGTCCGATACGCACAGTTACTGCGTCAATATTCTCACCAAAATTTGCTCCTAAAATTTGGAATGAAGTTCCGACAACACCTGAAGTGGGTTTAAGCTTATATATTTCCGGAAAATCTTCACTTGCAATTACTTCATAATCACTTGAACTTATTCCTCTTTTGTGAGTTACCAGCTCTTTGACTGTGATTGGACCAGTGGTGGCTGAGTCAGGAACGATAAGACCAATTTGTGTTGAACTCGAACTGATTATTTCAGCACCATAACCATTGAGATAGACACTGTCCTTTCCCGGGGTTCCATTAAAATTTTCTCCAAAGATGTTCACTTCCGATCCCGGCGCTCCACTTTCTGGTACAAAGCTGGTGATGATTGGTGCTTCCGGATCCGGATTGACCAAATCACCATCTACACAACTAAAACTGGTTCTCATAATGAGAAGCAGGAGGATTAACTTATATAATGGATGGATTTTAAAGCGATGCAAGTCTGATTGATTGATGGTTTCTATCACCCTGGCACAAGCCTAAATGAGCTTTCCAACTTCACGCAAAATGGGCACTTAAAGTAAACTTACAACAAGTTTACACATGAGTTGCCCCCTATATACCCCTGATAATGTTAAATTTATGTTAAACTCTCAATGGTTTCTACATTCTCCCTGGTTGGTGGAAGCTGACAATAAAGCCACTATAGTCCCGTATATATTAAAAGGATCAACCGCTACAACAATGACTGCAATGAAGAAAAACTCCACCCTCCTTCTCTGTTTCTTACTCTTTTCATCAACCCAGGCGCAAAAAGTTGAGTTGGGTCTGAATCTCCTGGAGGGCGAGAAGTACACCCAGGTAAGTGAATCCAAAATATCAATTAATCAGGTGATGAATGGACAAAACCTGGATATTGATATGGCAGTAAAAGGGAGTATATCGTACCTGGTGCGTTCTGTGAACGAGGCCAATTATGAATTGGAAATGATGTACGAGAGTCTCTCCATGAAGATTGAACATCCCCAGGGGACCATGGAGTTTGATTCGGAAAAGAGGGATGAAAACGATGTGCTGTCTACCGTACTTTCATGGATCACCGGAAAACCAATAACCGTAATCCTTACAAAAAAGGGATCTGTTTCCGAAGTAAGAGAGATGGATACCATCTGGGCCTCTGTATTTGATCACTTCACAAAGGTCCCTGAGACACAGCTTAATCAGGTAAAGTCGCAGATCAAGGAGGCCTATGGGGAGGAGGCGCTTAAAGCAAATATAGAGATGGTTACCGCCATCTTCCCCGATCATAAGGTGGAGGTTGGCGATAAATGGACCGTTCACACCACCATGGAATCGGGGATGACTGTGAATGTAACCACCACCTATAAGCTGGAAGAAATTCATGCCGAATATTATATGATCAAAGGTGATTCAAAACTTCAAACGGCCGATAAGGAGGCCATTGTGGATGCCAATGGCATGTCCATGAAATATGACCTGTCGGGGCAGATTACATCAAAAATTAAGATCAATAAGCAATCGGGCTGGATCATCAGGGCAGACCATAATCAGGATATTAAGGGGGAAGCGCACATTCAGGCAAGTCCAGTCATGCCGGTGGGCATGATCATTCCCATGACCATGAAGAATGAGACGGTAATTACCAACAATTAAGGTTCCATCCATTGGCAGGGGTATCGTTTGGATATACATTCTGATATTTTACTACCTCTCCTTTCCTTCAGTAATAGCTCGCAGGGGCCAAGTCTTTCACCCTGTGGAAGGGCATTTGTTATACTTTGTTACTATCTCTCAAAGAATTATTGATATTCCTGAGGATGAATTGATTATTTTTATTTTTGTGAAACGGTCCCTGATAATTATTGCCGTGATTCTGTTGAGTGCAACACAGGATAGTATAGATGCGCAAACAGGGGAAGCCAGCCCCCATTACCAGATGATTCTCTCCGACCGAATCTCTTTTTTCGAAGGGGATTACAACCAGATAAACTGCATCAGAATTGATTCTGCCCTTTTCAAATTAAACCTGATCATCTCCAATTCCGACACAATTTCCTATACAGAGGATTCGGTATTCTTTCCCATGGCCAACATCCAGTATGAATCGGATATCTGTGCCAATCCATATGGTGCTTCCTGGATAGGGGAGAAGGTGGTGATTCAGCAGGAGGGTGATCACCTCTTCTTTAACAAAAACGAAGACACCATCCGAATCAGGGCCTCAGCCAGTGTGGGAGAAACATGGAAAGTGTTTGAATCAGAATCCAGGATAGTTAAAGCAACTGTGCTGGAGAACGAACCTATAAGTTTCCTGGGTCTGACCGATTCGGTGAAGACCATCGGTTTCCAGGTATATGATAAGGTTGAGAACCCTCTAAGTCATGATCTCAACAAAAAGACCATCAGGCTAAGTAAGCATTATGGGGCGGTTAGGATTCTCAATTTCTACCAGTTTCCCGATATTTTTCAACTGAACTACGGATACTGGGGTCGGGGTCTCACCATCTACAACCTCGTGGGACTCTCCGTTCCAGAGGTGGGCGTGCAAAACCTCTCCTGGTTTGATGTGTTTGATTTTCAGCCCGGAGATGAGATTCACACCCTGCTGGATAAATTCTCCTGGTATGAAGAAGGTAGCGGTTCGGCTATCTATGAGCAGACCATCAAACGGTTTCTGACCCGGACCGACTTTGCCGATTCCATTGTATATGCCTATGAGCGGAAAATAAGCACCCTCTCTGTTGTTGATACCACACCCAGCCTAAACTTCATTCACGATACAGCGGTAATGGTGATCCGCCCAAATCCCGAATTTGAACCTCTGCCGGGCGAAGTGATCATTGAAGGGGACAGGGCTTATGCCCACTCTATGACAGGTGGAAACTGGGTTTCCAAACGAGTTCCATCCATCGCAGAACGAGTTGATAGAAGCGGAGATGACTACTGCTGGACCATCTGTTGCTTCGATGGATGTTTTATGAATGAATCCTATTATGGTGGACTGGGTGGACCCTATGGAAGCTGCACCGAAGCATTTGTATTTGGAAAAACTGAGTATCGGCTCACCTACTTTAAAAAAGAGACCCACTCCTGGGGAACGCCCCATGAGATCACAGGGGTGGAACGGGTTAACGCCCCATCCTCCCTCAGGATCTATCCAAATCCGGCTTCAGATTATACCTGGATCGAATCGGCCACTGAGCCCATCAAAGTCATCTACCTGTTGGATCTGGGGGGCAGAGTGGTACTTGAACATGCCCCACATTCAAATGCGGTAAGGCTGGATCTGAGCCACCTTTCTCCAGGAATCTATTTTCTGAGGGCTATTGTTGAGGGAGAAGTCCTGACTTCCAGATTTGTGAAAGAGTAGCCCCCTTGTTGGCGCGATTCTTGCGTCTAATTGCCCGTAATTAATTTTACCAACCTAAACCCCAACAATAATGAAACATACTTTCGCTATGGTATTGCTATGTGGTGCATTTATCTCATCGCACGGACAACAGACAGAAATATTTTCCCAAAAAAGAAATGAAGTCAATATCGGTTCTTTCAATGCCTTTGAGTTGAATGCTAATCCCAATCTGGGTATTGGCTATAAACGGACCGTAAAAAATGGTGCATGGAGAATCGGAACCGGATTAAGCTATTACACCAACTCTTACGAGTACCAGACATCTACAAATACATATAAAGGTTACTCGATCTCTCCAAGGATCGGTTATGAATTCCATCAGAATTATAACCGGCTTCAATTACTCTATGGAGTTGATCTCTCGACCTCTTTCTCTGATTCTCAAGAGGAACGGATTTACGAAAATGATGAGAATTATAATTTCGAACAGACCAGTGGATACAGCGTGGGCATCAGGCCCTTACTGGGATTGAAAGTCTACCTTTCCAAAATGGTCTCCATTACGGCAGAGACCTATCTTTACATTAATTATACTGAGTCCACCACCGTAGACACTTATGGGAATAACAGCAATACATATACCACCTCGGGTATGAGAGTTGGCCTGGCACCCCTTGGAGTTTTCTCGGTGAACCTACATTTCTGATCAGTCGTCCGAAAACTCCCGAAGCAGCTGGCGGTAGGAGGAGAAGATCTTGGAACGGGAGATAAAGCCGACATATTTGTTATTTTCTGTAACCGGCAGGTTCCATGCCTCGGTCTTTTCGAAGATATCCAGCACCTTCTCCATCTTCTCGTCCCTGGAGATAATAGCAGGTGGGGTCACCATAATTTCTGTAATGCGAACCTTGTCGTAAAGTTCGGTATTGAAAATGATGTCGCGGACGTCGTTCAGACTGATCACTCCCACCAGGTCCAGTTCGTCATTGATGACCGGAAACAAGTTGCGTTTGGATTTGGAGACTGCCTTCACCAGGTCACCCAGGCTTCCATCCATATGGACCTGGCGGCAATCGTTTTCCAGCACATCGTTTACAGTGATCATGCCCAGCACGGTCTTGTCCTTGTGATGGGTCATCAGTTCCCCCCTCTGTGCAAGCCTTTTGGTGTAAATGGATTGTCGCTCGAATCCGAGGATGGTCACATAGGAAATGGTGGCTGTAATGATCAGAGGAATAAACAGGGTGTAACCCCCGGTGATCTCTGCAATAAGGAAGATGGCCGTCAGCGGCGCATGCATCACTCCCGACATCACCCCAGCCATACCCATCAGCGCAAAATTGTTTTCCGATACCCCGGCCGGAGTAAACAAATTCAGTGCCTTTGCCAGAGAAATACCGCTCATGCCTCCCACAAAAAGTGCAGGTGCAAAGATGCCACCCACTCCACCACTGCCTGTGGTAAGCGCCATGGCAATCACCTTGAAGACCACCAGCATCAGGAAGAAAATCACAATAAATGAAGGATTGTTGTGAATCATTCCTTCAAAGAGGGTTCCGTTAAATAGTTCTGAAGATTGACCGGTCAGTAAGGTTTTCAGCGTTGAATATCCCTCTCCAAAAAGGTGAGGCATCATAAAAATCAGGGCACATAGAAGAAGTCCCCCAATAAGCAGCCTTGTAAAGGTATTCTTAATGCGTCCAAGGGTCTTTTCGGTCCAGAGATTCATCCGGGTGAAATAGAGGGAGACCAGTCCGGTAAATATACCAAGCAGAATGTAGAAAGGCAGGTTGTTGAGGGCGAAGGGTTCACTGATGGTAAATGAAAAGACCACCTGTTCGCCCAGGAAGAAGTAGGAGACGGTTGCGGCTGTGACCGACGCGATCAGCAGGGGTACGATGGACCAGGTGGTCAGATCGAGCATTAACACCTCAAAAGCGAAGATCAGTGCAGCGATGGGTGCCTTAAAGATTCCGGCAATGGCGCCGGCAGCGCCGCAACCCACCAGCAACACCACGGTCTTGTAGTTGAGCCTGAGGATTCTACCAATGTTAGACCCAATTGAAGATCCGGTAAGCACAATGGGTGCCTCCAGTCCCACCGATCCTCCCAATCCCACCGTTATAGAACTGGCTATCATGGACGACCAGGTGTTGTGTGGTTTCAGGTGCCCTTTTCGCTTGGAGATGGAGAAGAGGATCTTGCTTACTCCATGCCCTATATCCTGCTTCAGCAGGTATTTCACAAACACCACTGCAATAAATATTCCCCCAAGGGGTAAAAGAAAAGAGAGATCGGAAGAGTGATCGCCCAGAAGCATCGATTTGGACCGGCTTTCCACAAAGTGAGTCAGGTTCTTCAGCAATATGGCAGCACCACCCGACAACAATCCGATGATCAGGCTCAGGGCCAGGATCACCCGTCGCTGATTCATGTGACGGATGACATCCAGCAGACGCCTTTCAATATGGCGGATTTTCTTCATGAAACTGTAAATGTACAGGGAAAAAGGACCTTGGTCAAAAAAAAAAACAAATGTAGGAGAAAAGCTGCAATTACAAGCAGAAACATTTTTTAACTGCCAACGTATAGTTAGTTTTGACCTATTTTCTGATAAACAATCACATGAGTCGGGTATTCCAGCTCTTTTTTCTCTTCACCGGACTGCTTTTTTGTGAGCCTTCCCTGTGGTCGCAGGATACCATTTCACTCACCGAAGGCGAGCTTTATGCCCATATGCTGGGTTCTGCTAGCAGCAGCTCAGTAATTGCACTTACTCCTGAACTGTTCCTGGTGGCCTATGACGACAGAAGCAGTGAAAAGGGGATTCTAAAACTGGGCGGGATCTATAGCGATACGGTGATCATGTTTGAGGATTCTGTGGACTTTGTACCCTATATGGGTGTGGAGAAGGTATGTTTATCCAGGCTCTCCCCATCCCGGTTTATCATTTCATTTACCCTGGACGGCAAGATTTTTTTAAGAGCCGGTGAGGTGATCGATGAGGCCCTGATCGAATTGGGAGGGGTACATACCATTAAGTCTGGTGCGGTTAATGATTTTTCGCAGGTCTCTTTTTCGGAAGACCTCTTTATAACAGCCTACGGCGAAACCGATTCCGGAGAGGGGAAGTGTACCCTTGGCACCGTTACCGAAGATCTGGAAGTAACCATCGATTCTTCCTATATATTTGCAGCTACAGGTCTCACCGACAGCACCTTCTTTTCCATTGATACCCTCTCTAAAACCAGGTTTGTGATTTCCTATGGGAACGGGAAGGGAGAGTCGGTCCTGGCCTCCATGGATGAGGCACGGGTATTGTCTTTTGGGGATCCTACTACCTTCACCACCAATCAGATTCATAACCTGAATGTACTTGGGATCACAGAAAGAAAGTTTGCACTTGTATATGACGATGATGTGGAGGGAGTGAGGAAAGGTGCCGTTATACTTGGGACCATCAGCAGTACGGGTCAATTATCATACACAGATAAGCTCTTCTTTGATGATAAGAAGCCCTCTGGAATTTCTGTAACCAAGCTCACCTCTTACGAATTTATTATCTCCTATAACGGGGGATGGGACGACTGGCATGGCTATGTGATCAGGGCCACGGTGCTGGGTGATACCGTGATATTTAGCGACAATACCATGTTTAATCCCGAACCTCCCTCCAACAGCCTTAGCCCCCTGACCAGCCTTAACAACAGAGATTTTATGGTCATCTACCTGAACAGGAATACATTTAAAGGGTACGCCAGGGTGGGAAGCACCAACCAATTCAGAGATGCCACCCTCATTGAGAAGATTACCGGCCCCTCATTCAGCCTCTATCCCAATCCTGCCAGGGATCTTATTTATCTTCAGTGGGACGGCCCGCAGAGCTCGGTAGGGGTAAGGATCATGGATTTAAATGGCAGAACTTTGCTGTCAAAGGAGGTCAATGATTCCAGCATCACGCTCCATGTGGGCAACTACCCAAAAGGAATCTATCTGATACAATTAAGCGACGGAACTTCAGTAGTTACCAGGAAACTCCTCCTACAGTAACACTTTATACTTTCCACTTTATACTTTCCACTTTATACTTTCCACTTTCCACTTTCTACTTTCTACTTTTAAAGCTTTGCTGGATTGACCTTCATATACTTTACCATCTTCACGATCCAGTTGGGAAGGGGTTTGGTCACATCGGACCGCTTCCAGAGGTCGATATACCATCCGAAGCGTTTGGTGACAGGGATTTTATGGGTCTCCACAAATTCTATTAGCGTGCCGTCGGGATCCTCCACGTATGCAAAGTGACCTGCGGCCTCTCCCATATCAAAGGGTTTGCCCTGGGGATGAATATCAGAATCTACGGTGAAAGGGAATCCTTTGGATTCGCACTCCTCTTTCAGGTGTTTCATTCCCAGTATATCAAAGCAGAGATGGATAAATCCCAGGTCCCCCCAGATGCGGTCCTTAAAGATCCTTTCAGGCTTGCGGTCCAGAGCCTGGACCAGTTCTATTTCGGTGGGACCAAACAAATTGGAGAAGGGCCCTATTCGCACCTCGCTGTGTTGAAGTAGGATCCTTCTGAATTTCCCCTCTCCTCCGGGAATGCCTTTAAAATCTTCAAATGTGCCCTCTTTATCATACACCACGGTATCATAACCCAGTATATCGCTGTAAAGCTTCATGGCCTTCTCCGGCTGACCGGTTCCAATGACCACGCCATACGATCCGCCAGTGGGCTTCTTAATATCCATAAATGAGGAGTACTCCTCCACCACCTGCCAGATGTTATTAAAAGGATCTTTCACATAGAATGTATCTCTTCCGGCTGGATCTTTTACCACTTCGGTAACCAGCTCTGCGTCTTTTCCCAGGTGTTCAAAAGCATCCTGAACGGTGGCTGATTTGACTTTACCTACAAAGATACCCAGGTCCCCCATTTTCAATTCAAATGCCGGAGCAAGCGGGGTGCGTTCTGTGTGTTGCCAGATCTCAAATCCGCCACCCCCACGCATATTCATTGTAAGGCAGGCATGCCGTTCCCAGGGTTGCCCGTCGGTATGCGGAAGCATGTATTCGGCAGTAGCCTTATCCTCAAACATCCTCACATTCATCCCAAAGTTGGGAATGTACCACTTCCAGGCCTGGTGGAAATTGGTAACACCCACACCGATTTGTTGTATGCCTGAGATATACTTTTTACTTAACTCTTTTGTCTTTACCATAATTGATTGTGAAGTTAATCTTTAATAATGGTTTTTAGGAAAAAACTATATTTGTGGCCTGAACAATACATTAATTCATGGCCAAATCGGAAGTTACAGGGGCAGAATACAATGTCCATAAGCGGAACTTACTCTTCTATATGGTTCAACCCTATGTGAAGGCGTTGTTTTTAAAGTTCTATGGGAAGGTAGAGGTGAAGGGGCAGGAGAACATTCCCCGCAACGAGCCGGTTATCTTTGCTCCTAACCATCAGAATGCCCTGATGGATGCACTTATTGTACTCTTTTCATCTCCACAGGATATTGTGTTTCTGGCACGTGCAGATGTATTTAATAAAAAGGTGCTGGCCAAGTTTCTGAACAGCATGAAGATGTTGCCTGTATTCCGGCAGCGCGACGGGGCTTCCGAGTTGGGGAAGAATGTCGATATCTTTGATATTTCAGTAAATGTGTTGCACCACAGGCATTACCTGTGTGTGATGCCTGAAGGCAACCACGGTCACCAGCGCAAACTGCGTACCATTGTAAAAGGGATCTTTCGCATTGCTTTTAAGGCCCAGGAAGAGTACGGCGATAAACCATTTGTGAAGATCGTTCCTGTGGGGATCGATATGGGGCACTATGTTAAGCAAAACCAGCCCCTCTTAATCCAGTACGGTAAACCCATTGAGATGTCTGAGTACTGGAAGGAGTATGAGGAAAGCAATCCAAGGGGTATCAATGCGGTAAAACAGCGGTTGGGTGAGGAGCTTCTACCGTTGATGATCCATATCGAAAGCGATGAGTTTTATGACTCCATCATGGATTTGAAGAAGATTTTCAATGCGAGAATGAGGGAGATTCTGGGAATTTCCGGCGCAAAACTCAGCGATAAGTTTGTGGCTGATAAAGAGTTGATTGCCCGGATCGACACCGCCCTTGAGAAGGATCCGGAACCTGTCAGAAATCTGGCAGGTAAGGTGGATAAATATATGGTCGGACTGGAAAAAATGAAAATACGCGACTGGGTGGTACGAGATCATGGGTATGGTCCCATGAGGAGTTTATGGAGGTATCTGACACTGATTGTTACCTTCCCCTTCTTCCTCTATGGATTTATACCCAATGCCATACCTTATCTGCTGCCGGTGTATCTGGTGCGCAACATGAAAGACAAACAATTTCAGTCCTCTGTGAAAAACTTTTTGGGTATTCTGCTACTGTTTCCCTGGTTATATATTCTTATGACTCTGGCTGTAGGGCTTATTACAGGGGGGCCCTGGTGGATATGGGTTGGGTTCCTGATTTCATTGCCTCTCATGGGAAAAGTGGCCCTTATCTGGTACCTGCGAGGGAAAAAGACCGTAAGAGGCAGCTGGTTCGGAAGTCAGATCAGAAGGAAGAATGAAGAGGCTGTCAATCTGGCTCAATTAAGGGAGGAGATTCTTACTCTTACAGAACAGGTCATTGGTGGTTAAAAACGAGCCGTTCGTCAAGTTGCCATTCCTGATTTTCTCCTGGTCTAATTTTTTCTCTCTCAACCTTGCACCAAGGTCAATAACCATGCGGAGTTGATCAAACTAATGCATATCGTATGATTCCTGCCCCTATATTTGTTGTAATCAAAAAAGCCAGATATGAGAAGGAACATACTATTCGGAATTATATTTCTTGCGGCGCTTAATCTTTATGCGCAAGAAAGTGCAGACCACATTGAACTACTGGGAAAAGGAGTGGCCGGTATGGAAGAAGCCGTTATTTCCATTCCTGATTGGGAGAATATTGATTATATCATTGCAGAGGCAGTATATGCCTGCGGAAAGGAACCCGGACAGGTAAGATTTAGTACAGATTCGGATAGCAAAACTGTTTCGCCCCAGGTGATTCCCTGTGGAGGCGAGACCCATGCAGGCCTTTTTACATCAGTATTTAAGATCCGCTTTGAGGATCCAACACCCGAAGTTGCACTGGATATCATGGAGAATGCGGCGAAGTTTCGTTCATTCTCACTCTTTGTGCACCGACCCGACGGAACAGTTAATTCAATCCCCATACCAAAAATGGAACATATTTTTGGTGAACTGGTTCATGTATACAAGAACGAGAAGGTTCATGAGCTTACCGAAATTGTGGTTCCTGTTTCAGATGAACCCCGGGATATACAGTTGAAGTTTGGATATACCGAGTTTAAAGACGATGACCTGGTGGCCGTATTTACCTTCGAAGCAGAAGGAGAAGTGGTGGCCACAGAGATCAAGACCTATTTCCAGAATGGAGAGATTGATTCCTACACAGTACAGGATGTAATTTTTGAAGCTGTACAGGGTGAGGTCGATAAAATCCGCATGACCATGTTCTCGACCAACAAAATGGAGGAATCCTTCATTGCCGGTATGGTCTATTTTGATCTGCCTGAGCAAAAACGGGATCTGTTAAGCGCTTCAGCGAATTAGAGGGTTCAGATCAATCCATTTATCTATTTGCTATGAAAAAATATCTCCTGTTAGGAGTTGTGTTTTTTGCTACTCTCAGCCTCCATGGGCAACACAAAATAGAGCATATAGAATTATTGGGAAAGGAGATCCCCGGTAAGGAAAGAGCTTCCATAACTATACCTGACTGGGAGAATGTCGATTACATTGTTGCTGAAGCAGTTTATGTCTACGGGAAGGCTCCCAAAGATGTAAAAATCAGTTCAAATTCAGAGGACAGACTCATAGCACCAGAGCTGATTGCCTGCAATGGAGCCAACCAAAATGGTTTGAAAGCTTCGGTTTATACGACCAAATTTACAGAGCCTACTCCTAAGGTTGTTCTTGATATCATGAATAACTCACCTAAATTCTGCTCCTTTTCATTGTATGTGCACAGACCTGATGGAAATGTAAACTACATTCCAGCTGTTGGAATGCCTCATCTGCAAGGTGAATTAGTCTATATAAATAAGATTTCAAAGATCCCGGAGTTAGCTGAGTTTGAAATACCGATTACTTCAGAATCCAGGGATATCCAACTCAAATT
>Ga0164313_10003790_pt1 | contig 13465 bp, 11 predicted proteins | sample GuaBasSedimGuay4_FD_113735 | JGI IMG/M metagenome (GOLD analysis project Ga0164313, IMG submission 113735) | Subseafloor sediment microbial communities from Guaymas Basin, Gulf of California, Mexico - Guay4, Core 4569-4, 0-3 cm | ecosystem: Environmental > Aquatic > Marine > Hydrothermal vents... | reverse complement strand
GCACCAGTCGAGCGACCCACAAGAGCGGGCCGGTGCGCCGGAGCATCACCGCATAGTTATGGAGTGCCTCGGCCCCGTCGACCGGCCCCAGGAGGAGCTGCAAATTGCCAATCAGGTGACCGACCAGGAATCCAAAGAGGATGAGCCCGGTGATCGCCGCGATGGCCTTTTTGCCGATCGTCGTCTGGGGGAGCGTCAATACCTTCTGCATCGCGATCCTCTCGTCGCCAGCGCTATACACCCGTTCGGCGCCCCGTCCAAGGACGAGAAGGACGGCCCTGGGCCCCCGGTGCCAGGGACTCAGCGTTCCATGAATCCCAGGAGATACATGACGTAGGCGCCAACGCTCGCGGCCACGAGGAGCGCCAAGCTCGAGAACACCATCCACGCGGCAAATCGGCCCCGGCGCGCGTTGTCGGCGAGGATGGACTCGGGCTCCAGGCCATCTCCGGACCAGGGAACGTCCAGGGCCTCGGCGAAGCGGGCCGCGAGTTTCGTGCACCGTTTGACGGGCCACGACGCCCCCCCGGAGATCTTCGCCAGGGGGATCGGTGCTTGGCGGGCGGAACGAAACTCGATTTTAGTTCAATTCACGCGGCATTCACCGGCGTGAGCGCATCATATCGGGCGTCATATTGTCGCCAAATGTGCACTCGTCGCGGGCGGAGGGCGCGAGATCCAGGCAGGCCTCAGAGGCCCAGAGGTTCGCGAGGTCGCCGCGGTGAGCGGCGGCGCCGGGGGCCGGTTCTCCGAGGAGGCGGCGATGCGTACAGGGGTTGCCTGGTCGACAGGTATGTGAAGGAGTGCGAGGTGCGCGGGCTCGCGCCCTCCACGGTGCAGAGTCGTTTGCGCGTGCTGGACAGCTTTCTTCGGCTCCCCAGGATCACGAAGCTACTGTGCCCCAGGTGCTCCGGGGGGATCGATGTAGTCGACCTCTTCATCCCGAAACGTGCGTAGCCGGGTGACGCCCACAGACCGGCTGACCACCCGGTCCGGGCCGATAACTACCTTGCCCCGGCCCTCCGGCGTGTCGACGATGAGCTTCGGCACCGCGATGCCGCTGAGGTGTCCTTCGAGGCGCTCCATGATCGCGATCGAATCTGACAATCTGGTTCGCAGATGCGAGGTCCCCCGGACCGGGTCCGCCTGGAGCAAGTAGTACGGACGAACCCGCGTGCCGACGAGGCCGCGGAAGAGTTCGGTCAGGACTGCCGCGTCGTCGTTGATCCCGCGGAGCAGAACCGTCTGGTTCATCACCGGGAGCCCGTGGTCGGCGAGGCGGGCGCAGGCGGCGCGGGACTGGTCGGTGAGCTCCCGCGGATGGTTGAAGTGGGTCATCACCCAGGTCGCCGGGTGCGTGCGCAGCGCTTGGCAGAGCTCGTCGTCGATCCGTTGGGGGAGGGTGACCGGCGCGCGGGTGGCGATGCGCACCGTGACGACGTGGGGGATCTCGCGGAGGGCTTCGAGGATCGGAACGATGCGCGGCGTGGCCATCACCAGGGGGTCGCCTCCGGAGATGATCACGTCGGCTATCTCGGGGGTGCGCCGGATGTAGTCGAAGGCCGGGCCGAGGGCTTCCATGGAGCGCGCGCCGCCCCCCTGGCCGACCATCCGGGACCGCGTGCAGAAGCGGCAATAGACCCCGCAGCGGTCCGTGGCCAAGAGCAGGACGCGGTCGGGGTAGCGCTGGACGAGGTGCGGCGCGACCTGGTGGGCCTCCTCGCCGAGGGGGTCGCGGAGGTCTCCGGGGACCTCCTCTGCTTCCTGGGCGACGGGCACGCACTGGCGGCGGATCGGGCAGGCGGGATCGGCGGGGTCGATCAGAGACAGGTAATAAGGAGTGATGGAGAGGGGGAAACCCTCGGCGAGGGCCCGGACGGTGCCCCGGCGCTCGTCGTCGGTGAGGGGGAGGGCGGCCTCGAGGGACGCGAGGTCGGTGATGGCGTGGCGGGCCTGCCAGCGCCAGTCGTCCGGGCGCGCCTCGTTCGTGATGACCGGTAGATTCATGGGGGGCGCGGCCTGGTGGGCCTTCTGGACGCACCCGCGTGACGCGAACCGGCCGTCCGGGTTATGAAGCCTCGTCTAGGATGATCAAGTACATCGGCAGCAAGCGTGTGCTCGTCCCGCGAATCGTGGAGCTGGTCTCCGGCTTCGGTGGAGACGTGCGCACGGTCCTCGACGCCTTCAGCGGGACATCCCGGGTTGGCCACGCCCTAAAAAAGGCGGGCTATCGGGTCACGGCGAACGACCACAATGCCTACGCCCACTGCCTGGGCCGCTGCTACGTGCAGGCCGACGGGGCGCGGGTCCGGGAAGACGCCCTTCGGGTCCTCGCCGAATTGCGCGAGGTGAAACCCGAGGCCGGCTACTTCACCGAGACCTTCTGCGTGCAGGCCCGCTTCTTTCATCCCAAGAACGGCGCCCGCGTGGACGCGATGCGTGACCGAATCGCCGAGATGGACCTCGACCCCGACGTCGAGGCGGTGGTGCTCACCTCACTGATGGAAGCTGCCGACCGGGTGGACTCGACCTGCGGGGTGCAGATGGCCTACCTCAAGAAGTGGGCACCCCGGGCAGCGAAGGACCTCGAGCTCCGCCTGCCGGACATCATCGACGGCGAGGGCACGGCGCTGATGCTCGACGCCGCCGATCTACCCGAGGCCGGCGAATGGGACCTCGCCTACCTCGACCCGCCGTACAACCAGCACAAGTACCGCAACAACTATCACGTGTGGGAGACGCTGGTCCGTTGGGACGCGCCCCCGGCCTACGGCGTCGCGATGAAGCGCGCAGACTGCAAAGAGTACCAGTCGCCCTTCAATCGCAAGGGCCAGATTGCCGATGCCTTCGCTGACCTCTGTGCGCGCCTCCCCGCCAAGCGCCTCGTCGTGTCGTTCAGCGACGAGGGCTACCTGCCGCGTCAGCAGATCCTCGACATCCTCGAGCCCCTGGGCGACGTCACCGCCTTTGACCACGAGTTCAAGCGCTACGTGGGGGCGCAAATCGGCATCTACAACCCGTCCGGCGAGAAGGTCGGCAAAGTGAGCCACCTCCAAAACCGCGAGTTCATTTTCGTCGTCGACCGGTGAGCGGGGCTGCGCCCTCCACTTACGGGGGCCTTTTCGGATAAGCTCTCGTCCATGTCTCTGACGAGCGGGCAGGTCGTCGGTCAGCGCTACCGCGTCCTCGACGAAATCGCGACCGGCGGAATGGGCTCCGTTCATGAGGTGGAACGTCTCGAAGACGCGGCCCACTTCGCCATCAAGGTGATTCGGGGAGATTTGGTCCAGGGCGGGACGACCCTCGAGAGATTTCGCCGCGAAGCACAGCTTCTGTCGAAGATAGACCACCCCGGCGTCGTGCAAATCCTCGACGCGGGTTTGCTGGAGGACCAGTCCGCGTTCTTCGTGATGGAGCTCCTCGAAGGGGAGACGCTCCTCGACTACTTCCGCCGTGAGGCACCCATGAGCGCCTCAGACGCGTCGACCATCATCGGGGGCGTCGCCGATGCCCTCGACGCCGTCCACGGGCTCGGGATCATTCACCGCGACCTCAAGCCGGCGAATATCATTCTGGCTGGGGAGACGGTGAAGCTCGTCGATTTCGGGATCGCCAAGGCAGCCGACGTCACGCGGCTGACGATGACCGGCCAGATGGTCGGAACGGTCCGGTACATGGCGCCGGAGCAGATCATCGGAGAGGCGGTCGATCATCGCGCAGACATCTACGCTCTGGGCGTGATGGCATGGGCAGCTCTCGCGGGACGCCCCCCTTTCCCCGGGTCGGGCATGGAGACCGCCGAGCATGTCTTGGCGGGAGCGCCGCGCCTGGACGAGGTGGCGCCCGACCTCGGGGAGGCGATCTGCGCTGCCGTGCATCGCGCGATGTCGCGGGAAGCGAGCCGACGTTTCGAGAGCGCGGGGGCCTTCGCGGCGGCCTTCGCGGAGGCGGCCGTCGGCGCGCCGAAGGTGACGACGAGGCCGTCTACCGGGTTCATGCCCCTCGCCGCCACCGTCGTGGACCGACCACGTCGGCCACCGGAGGAAGCGGCACGGGCCGCAGAGGCGCCGAGCCCCGGCCCCACGACCGCAGCCACGGCCACGGCCACGGGCCACGTCGAGGAAGGGCGAACACGGTTCGGCCGGTGGATCGCCGGCGGCCTCGTCGCCGCCCTCGTTCTCGGCGGCATCGTTGGCATTCTCTTCATGCAGCCGGGATTCTCGGGGGAGTCCGACGGGTCGCCTGCCAGCGCCGACGGGGTGGCCCTTCGACGGGTCGAGGCCGCCGCCACCCCCGACCATGCTGCAGCCGCGGCACGCCCGGTTCGTGTTTCGTCGGAGCCCTCCGGTGCACTCGTAGAAATGGACGGCGCGGTCCTCGGCAATACTCCGATCGAGCTCCCGATGCGGGGCGCCGAGAAGTACGCCCTGACCTTGAGCCTCGGCGGCTACGAGCCGGCCCAGGTCGCGATTGGACAGGGGACGGACGAGGAGGTCTTGGTGACCTTGGTGGCCGCGGCTCCGGGGCATCCGTCGAGCGCGATGCGCCGCCGCCAAGTCGAAGCTTTGGACCCTTGGAATCACGGCGCCGCGGACCAGGCGCCCGCACCCGACCCCGCACCCGCGGCGACCCCTGCGATGAGCTCGTCCGGGGGCGAGGTCTACAACCCATGGGACTAGAGACCCTTGGCGGAATGACGCTGCTCGGCGCGATCTCGATCGCTTCGGTGCTCTCCCTCGGGGCCTGCGGTGAGGGCGGTGAAGGGCGGGCCTCGGAATCCAGTTTTGAAACTGCGCAGTCGCCGGAGGCGGCTCCCTCGGTGGCTCCCGCCCCACGCGGGAAGCCCTCCCCGGAAACCCCGCGAGATACCGACGCGGTTCCGTCCCGGGGTGGCCGGCCGGGCGCTCTTCCCGAGGCGGCCTTGGAGGCGCCGAGCCTCGACTCCGAGGGCGCCATCCTCTCCGCGCTACGGGCCGCCGAGGGCTCGCCCGCGGCTGTCTGGGCTTTGACCGATCCGGCTCGTGGACTCGACCTCGACTTCAACTGGATCGAGGGACACATGGTGGCCACCGCGTGCAGTGAGCTCGATATGACCACCTGGCTTTCGAGGGCCCAGACCGACGACCTCTCGTTTTACGAACTCGTACCCGAGGGCCCATTTCACTGCGTCCGCGATCTCTCCCTCTGTGCGTCTTGCCCGGAGGATCTCTCGACCTGTGAGCGCGGCTATGTTTTCGAGTTCGGCCTAGATGATGGAGGGCGGCGGCGTCTTCTCGGCGTGATCGCCAACCCCGCCGTCGCGCCCTCGCTGCGGAGCCTGAGGCGCAAGACCCTCGAGGCGGTCCGGCGTGCTCACATGGACCTCGGTGCTCAAACAGAGATGGGCTTCAAGTGTTCGGTTCGCGAGCGCTTGCTCGCCGACGACCTCGAGTCTCTGTGGGTGGAGGCGGTGCCTTACTCCTGGGAAACCGGAGTCGAGGGCCCACGGGTTTCCCGCGTTCTCGAGGGGGCAGACGCGGCCGCCTACGCGGGCAAGGTCGCCGGCTTCATCGACCTCACGACCTACTGCAATTCCAGATACTGTGTGGTTCCGGGGGCCGGGGAGCAGCTCACTGTCTATTTCATCGCGCCGCCGCGGCGGCGCGGTCAGCACCGGCCGCCGCTACGGATCATCGCCGTGGCTCACGGTATCGAGCAGTGTATGGACTGCCCGCCCGAACTCGAACGGGAGACCCTCGAGCGACTCGGAGCTCCGGTGCCACCCCCGATTCAGTGGTGACCCTCGGGGGAAGGGCATCCGCGGGCTAGCGAAACGCGACCGATTCAGCGGCGATGCGCGCGAAGATCTCTTCGAGGGCGTCCCGGCTCGCGGGTAGGCCGAGGCGGGCGCGGACGAAGGCGTCGGAGTTGGTCATGACGACCATGCCGACCCCGTCATCGGGGCGGTAGGCCACGATGGCGCTGGCGCCAAAGGTCGACCCGGTGTGGGCGAGCCACTCTTCGTCGCCGATGGTCCGATAGCGCCAGGTGATCGCCTGTCCGCCGTGGAGGTCGCGGCGCTGGACCTCCCGCATCGACCGCGAGAGCTCCGCCGAGAGCACCCGGGTGCCGTCGAGCTCACCGTCGCGGAGGGTGGCCTGGATGAAGCGGGAGATGTCGGGGACGTTCGTCCGGAGGGACGCCGCCGGATAGTAAGCAAAGCCGCTGTGGGGGACGGCGGCGTTCGTCCGGCTGTTGTAGGTGTAGAGCGTTGCGAGGTTTTCGGCGTCGACGTCTTCCAAGAACCAGCCGGTCGAGGTCATGCCGAGGGGCCCGAAGATGCGGGCGGCCGAGACGGCGCGCAGGTCGTCGCCGCGCACCGATTCGACCAGGTGCCCGACGAGGGCGAAGTTGACGTTGCAGTACTCGTGGTCTGAGCCGGGGCGCTCGCCCCAATTGCTGGTCGCGAAGTACGCGCCGCCGGGGGTTACGTAGTTCTCGCTGAACTCCCCCAGGCCGACTTCGGGATCGCTCATGGAGGTCACCCGGGACAGGGTCGTGAAGGTATCGAGGAGCCCGCTCGTATGGGTCATCAGCATGCGCGGGCTGATGTCGTCGGCCCGGAAGTCGGGGTGGCGGAGGGCGTAGGGTAGGTGATCATCGGCGGCGGCATCGAGATCGAGCAAGCCCTCGTCGACGAGCTGGAGCGCGGCGAGGGTGGTGATGGTTTTGCTGACCGAGGCGACGATGAAGAGCGAGTTTTCGTCGACCGGCCGGGCGCTCTCGATGTCCGCGAAGCCGTAGTACCCGCTCCAGGCGATGCCGCTTGGGGTGACGATGCTCGCGGCGACCCCGGGGATGCCGCCCACGTCCATCTGATAGGCGATGAACTCGTCGAAGCCCTCGGGGACGAGGACGGCCGTGTCCCGAGCATCTGCGTCGGTAGTTGCTGCGGCGTCGAAGCTGCCGTCTCCCGCGTCGCCTGGGCCCCCCGCGTCGCCCGGAGGGGTCCCCGCATCGTCCGTGCAGGCCGCCAAGAGCAGCAAGGGCAGCAGGGTCGCGGTCACGAGGCGAAGCAAGACGGGCATCGGGTCCCTCGAAGTTAGCAGTACCTCGCTTCGGAAGCACTCGCCGGAAGGTGCGCCATTTGCGCACATAACCCCGTGATACGCAGTCTTCGCGCGCTCCAATCGGCGCCCAATTTCGTTCCTCCTGCGATTCCGGATAGTTCGCCAGCGCCACGTCGATGGCACACCGCTTGCGCGTGTTTACCGGCGGACCAATCAAAACTCTCACTCGAAGGAGGGAGCCATGTCCCAGCGCACGATACGGGTTCGTCCCTATGCGCCCGGCCCCCCGAGGACCATCGGCTCCGTGTTTCTCGCGGCCTCGATGATCGCGCTCGCGTGCGCATCCCTCGGTAGCTGCGGCGGAGACGATGTGATGACCGGAGACGTCATGACGACGATCGAGAGCATCGGGGGAGAACTCTCGCATCCGGATGGCGTCCGCGTCGAAGTCCCGGCGGGCGCCCTCGGTGACCCGGCGCGCTTCGCCATCACCCGGGTGGGGCTGCCCGCGCCGTTGCCGGGGAATATCCTCCCGGGCGATCGTGCCTTCGCGATCGAGACCGACGCGACCGAGCTGCACCTGCCGGTGATCGTCGAGTTCGACGCGGCCGGCATCGACCCCCTGCTGCCCCCTGGCGCTGTCGCGATCTACAGCTGGGATGGCGCGGGTTGGTCGACGGTGGGCGGTGATGGCGACGGCTTCACGGTGCGCACCGAAGTCACTGGGTTCTCCGTCTTCATCCTCGGTACCGGCGCCAGCCTGCACAAGAAGGTCGACTTCAGCCCGACCGCTTCGGCCTGGCCCGTCGTGGTGCGGCCCTTCGAGTACGTCCTTGCGCGGCCGGACCTCGATGCACCCATCGGCAACGTGTCGGTCGCGGTCTTTCCCCGGGCCGGATACACCGGGCGCATGTCGCTTCCCCAGGGCCAGTACAGCTTCTGCATCGACTGGCACACCGACGAGACCGACGAACTCAGCCAGCTCATCTACTACCACTACTTCCTCGGAACGGTGCCCACGGCGCCGGCCATCATCCTCGCCGAGGGCACGAACGACACCGTGCCTCCGGTGCTTTACGTCAGCGACTCCGGCGCCACCGCCCAGGGGCGTTGCCCACCGCCCCAGAACCTCGGCCCGACCCCGCCACCGGGGACGGGTGTCAACCTCGGTGACCCCGAGGTGACCCTGACCTGGAACAATACCCACGACCTCGACCTGTGGGTCTGGGGACCGAACGGGGTCGTGATCGGCTGGGGGTCGCCAGGACCCGCCGCCGACACCGGCCGCCTCGACCGGGACGACCTCTGCCAGCCGAGATCGGCCGGAGGCCCGGAGCACATCTACTGGACCGACCCCGCTGAGCTCTTCGGCGGCCAGTACTCGGTCTGGGTGCACTTCTACGAGAACTGCGATGACCCCGACGAGCCGCCCCCGGCGACCGACCCCAACGCGACGAGCCTGCCCCGGGTCCGCATGGTGCACCGCGAGACCGTCCGGTTCTTCCCGGGCCTGACCGTCCCCGAGCTGGTGATGCGCGAGGAGCAGTGGTGCGAGATCTTCAACTTCACCCCGGCGGGCATTACCTGGATGTGCGGTGACGACGCGAGGCCCTGCTGCGGGCCGCCTCCCGGCTAGCGCGGGACCAGAGGTCTGGTCCCGGTCGGCGCGGCGAGTCCCCTGTGGCGTCCGGGACCCACGATCGCGGCCCGGGAACCACGCCGGGTGGGTTCCCTTGGTCGTTCTTGGGGCGTTTACGGGCCGTTTTTTGCTCGTTTTGCGGCCGTGAGTGGCGGGCACGGGTCCTGCTCTAGAGGGGGCCATGAACCGACTGCACCTCGTCCTTCTCGCGCTCTTCGTGGCCCTCTCCGGCTGCGCCATGCATACCGGCGTCCCCGCGGGGGAGTTCGATGCCGCGATCGACGGCGCGCCCTTCGACGGGGAGGCGCCCGGCGATGCACTGGCAGAAGGGGACGCCGAGGCAGGCTCGGATGATGGGATGGAGGCCCGGCGGGCGCCGGGCCTTGCCCCCGGGTCCGCATCCGCTGGCTCCGCACTCAGGACTGCCCCGAGAGCAGAGCCCATCACGGCGCCGGCATCCGCACCCACCGCGGCCGTGACGATCGCTGCGGACGTCACGCTTTCAGGGGTGCCGAAGACCGCTCCCCCGGCGGCCGCGGCCGCATCGACGTCGATGACGCTCATCGCCGCTCCGACGTCGGCGCTGGCCACGAAACCCGCGCCAGCCGCCGCGGTCGTCACGCCCCCCATCACCATGCACTCGCCGTCCCGTGGCTCTTTCGACGTGCGTGTCGAGCCCACGGATGTATGCGACGCCTGGCGCGCCGCCCGAGACTACCCGGGCTACGGCGACACCCGCTGTGACGTCCGCGCAGCCCTCGACGACCTCACCCTCGTCGAGTTCGCCGAGGACTGGGACACGACGGTCCTCCTCGTTCGCGCGACCCCCGAGGGCAGTACTCAGGTGCTCCGGGTCGCCTTTTACGGCGACGGCGTCAACTGGAACGAGCGCCTCCTCGGGCTTCGCTTCGAGCGCATCGGCCGACAAAGCGGAGGCGACGGCGACCGCATCGCCATCGAACTCGAAATCGCGGGTGATGGCGGCTCCTGCACCGAGCCGGAGTCCTACTCGGTCCGGAAGCGTCTCCTCGTCGTCTGCGACGCCGATGTTTGCACCCGGCCCATTCCCCTGAGCCGCCGCGACGTCACGACCCGATACCCCGACATCGATTCGGACCAAGGCGTCAACCGGGTCACCACCGACTTCCGGCTCCAGGTTCGCATGACCCGAGAGGGCGTGCGGGTGAGCCGCCAGCGCGGACGAATCCCCCGAGAGTTTCGCGAGTTCCTCGGTCGCCACACCCTCGAAGACCTCGCCTCGGAGGCTTGAACGGTCGTGCCGGGACCGGGCCACGGCACCGAGGCTCAGCCGGAGGGGGCATCGAGGGCCTCGTAGCCGCGGCGCCTGCGCAGTGGCACACTTGGCCGGTGGATCTTGCCTCGCGCCTGCTCGTCATCCTTACCCTCGTCGCCTGTTCCGATTCGCCCTCGACGCCCCCTGATGGGGCCGCAGACGCCGCCGGGTCCGATGCGAGCTCCGATGGCGCGACGAGGGACGCGACGCCCTCCGATGCTGGCGACTCGGGGGCTGTGGATTCGAGCATCCCTGTCCCGTCGTCCACCGGGGGGCCGGTCGTCCTCTTCTCGGACCTGACCGTCGCGCCGAACTCTGGCTGGAGCGCGGAGAACGCGTCCCGGGGCGCGGTTGTCACGATATGGGGCCGAAACCTCGGCGCCGCGCGGGGCGAGAGCCACGTGACGGTCAACGGGACCAGCCTCACCACCGACGCAGACTACGCCGAGCCCTGGGGCGAGGCTGGCCGCCCCATCCCGTTCTTGCAGCGCGTCAGCTTCTGGCTCAACGACGGCATCTCGGCCGGCCCGGGGGAGATATCGGTCACCGTCGGAGCGGAGACCTCCAACGCGATCCCCTTCACGGTCGGCGGCGGTCGCATCTACTTCGTGGACGGGAACGCTGCGGGGGAGGGGACGGGCACCCACGGCGACCCCTGGTCGAACCCCCGCTCCTTCGTAGACACGATGGCCCCGGGGGACATCGGCTACTTTCGCGCCTTCGTCTACGACCAGAAGTACAACGGCGGAAAGCAAAATATCTGGCTCCGAGATTCCGACACCGGAGGGACTCGAGATGCCCCCATCGCCTTCGTCGGATATCCCGGCGAGGTCCCCCTCTTCGATTCGCGCACCAACGGCAGCGATAATTTTCACTCGAGCTTCGCCTTCGATGGTGCCTTCATCACCTTGTCCAAGGTGTCCGTTGACGCCCATGCCACCGGCGTCAAGGTCGGCGACGATTCCCGCATCGTCGGAAACGACATCCGCGGAGGCGCGGTCTTCAGGAGCGGTACGGGGATTGTCGTCGCCGAAGGCGACGCCACGGTCGTCTACGGCAACGCCATTCACGGCGGCCGAACCGACAATCGCCTGGACCACGGGATCTACATCAGCGGCTGCGCTCCGCGCGCCGGCAACGAGCTGGCGTGGAACTACGTCTATGACAACAGCTTCGACCGGGGGCCGATGATCGTCGTCAACCACCAGGAGAACCGGTGCCCGTCCGACGTCTTCGTGCGCTCGCACTACATTCACCACAATCTGGTGGACTGTTCGGCCTACCCCAGCCGCGCGATCGGGATCTTCGACCTCTCCTGGGACGGCGGCGGCGAAACCGAGCCCGAGCCCACCTACGTCTACAACAACATCCTCTCTCGCTGCGGGACCGACAGCCACGCGGCGGTCTACCAGAACGCCGCCCATGCGCGTTTCTACAACAACACCATCCACGCTTCGCACCACGACGGTTTCGCCATCGACGGTTCGCGGGTCATCTCCTCGAGCGTAATCAACAACATCATCGACCTCGCCGACCCCGGAGCGGCCTATGTGGTCGCCAGCGTCGGCACGGTTCAGAACAACCTCTACTTCGGGGCCGGTGATGGCGACGCCACGGACCCTGCTGCCGTGAACGGCGACCCGATGCTCGAATTCGGTCCCGCGGCGTCGTCCTTCGATATCGGCGCGGGAAGCGCAGCCATCGACCGCGGGAGCGCCGACGTCTCGGACATCGTCCGGACCGACTTTCGTTCCCTCACGAGGCCCATCGGTGACGCCATCGACATCGGCGCGGTCGAGCGCCTCGCCGACTGACTCGGGCTGCCGCGGGGGTTGTCCACGGGCAAGCTGCTCGGGTTACGGCTCCGGGCGTCAGCGCAGCAAGATCGACGCGGTGGTCCCGAAGGCCCATACGAGATGGATGGCGCAGACCGTCGCGACGAGGGCGGGTTCGAAGTACCGGCGGTAGCCGTGCGCGAGCTTCGAACGTCGAGGGGCGCCGAGGGCCTCGTGGCCGCGGCGGCGGATGTTCTCGCGGCGCCAGGTCTCCACGTCGCGTTCGCCGAGGGTGCTCAGCGCTTCGTCGAGATGTTCCACTTCGTCTGGTCCGGCTTGGCTCATCGCTTCTCCAATCTATCACGCAAGAGCGCACGTCCCCGGGAGAGCCGCTGCCGCAATGCATCGGGGCGGACGCCGAGGATGTTGGCCGCCTCGTTCGGGGCCAGGCCCTCGATGCCTACCAAGAGCACCGCTTCGCGATACTTGGTGGGCAGGTCCAAGAGGGCCGCTTCGATGCGTCGTTCCGCTTCGCTCGCCTCGGTGAGGTCGAAGGGGGTCTCGTCGACGCGCCGCGGGCGGCTGGGCCAGAGGGCCAGGTCCCGGAGCCGGTCGAAGTCCAGGACGACCCAGCGCCGGTGGTCGATGAAGAGGTTGCGGGCGACGGTGAAGAGCCAGGGGCGGAGGCGCGTCGCCGGGTCGAGGTCCGGGGCGCGACGCGCCAGACGGACGAAGGTCTCCTGGAGGAGATCCTCGGCGAGGGCTCGGTCTCCGCTGAGCCGTGCCAAGAACGCAAAGACGCGAGGCCGATAGCGATCATAGATCGCATCGAAGGCCTCGCGGTCTCCGCGCCGGAGCCCGGCGACGAGCTGTGCCTCGTCGGACAAGGGTTCTCAGGCAGCTACGGTTGCAGTGCCGAGGCGGCGAACGCCTACGGCCGTCACCATCCAGGCGAGGGTCAGCATCGTGAAGCCGAGGATCGCCGGGGTCAGCGCTTCGCCGAGGCCGGTCATGACGATGAGCGGCATGTCCGGGCTATGCGCCCACTCGGGGTTGTTCGGGACGTGAGTGAACACCGCGGCGAGGTCGGCGGCGATGCCCGTGAGCACGGCGAATACCGTGGCCACCGAAAATCCACGAATCATTCCGATGTCGGCGGCTGCGGGTTTGCGCATGAAGGCCGCCGCGGCGACCAGGGTCACGAGACCCAGCATCAGAATGAGGAACATGGACCAGCCGCCCGCACGAAAGAACTCGATCATCGTATCTCCCTTTCGCCGGCGCCCGTCGCCAGCCTTCACCCTGCACAACGAATGGACGCCGCGAGCGTGACAGAGTTTCGAGAGATGGTGCGAAGAGGGCTCAGTTGCCGCGGATGACCCGCTCGGCGCCCTGGGCCTCGAGCCAGCCGGCTGCGCGATCGACGAGGGATCCGAGCAAGACGAGCGCTTCGCCTTCGACCACCGCACCGCAACCGAGGGCCTTCTTCATTCGCAGCGCCAGGGCGGGGAGCTCGGCCCGCGTGAGCCCGGTTACCCGGGTCACGGTCTTGCCGCCGCGGCCCTTCGTTTCCCTACGAACCACGACCTTGTCTTTCCAGGAGAGCTCGGACGGCGGCGCGGCGGCGGGGTCTTCTTCCTCTTCTTTTCGCTCTTCCCGGACGGGAGCGCTTGCAGGTGCGCCTGGCATTCCCCCCAACGCGGCGAAG